>ERZ1673781.8-NODE-8-length-181445-cov-27.697392_pt1 | contig 181445 bp, 188 predicted proteins | sample MGYA00580135_ERZ1673781 | MGnify/ENA primary metagenome ERZ1673781 (study PRJEB41219, sample SAMN04549612) | soil metagenome | isolation source: soil | place: USA: New Mexico, Bitter Lake NWR | collected 2008-11-15 ...
AGGTAAAACAGATTTTTTATATTTTAATCTGTCTACCTTAAGGGGAGCATATCATAAGTCGTTTTTACGGCTTATTGACGCCCCCTTTAATGTTTTAGAAACGTTGATATATCGATGTTTATGATTTTTTGTTTTCAATAGGGATTTCACTTTATGGACAGCCTCTAAATGAGATTTCGCTTCCTTGTGCAGGCTTTTCAGTTGAGAAAATTTCTGCTTTCATATCGTAGTGAAATTTACAATTATTTATGCATACAGAGGATGGACGCAGCTTTATGACAATAAGGCTGCGTTTTCTTTTAAATCATCGGGAAGTGACAGAGCGGCATTGTTAAGTGGCTGTTTCCTTGCTCAATTTTTTGATCAATTTGCTGCAAGTCTGATTCATTCAGCTTTTTAGAAAAAAGCGGTATGAAGCCAAAAAAGCCGCTGCTCCATGAATTTGGTCAATCGGCCTTTTTACCTATTTCCAGTTTTTTATATGACGTTCTAGCTTCTTTTTTAAAAGATTTGATAAAATAGAGGAAAGTCTCATATGATTCGTAAAAGGGGTGGGCCGTTTGGTTGGACAATGGCTTTTAGAATTGCTTTTCAGCATAGGCCGTTTTTTCTTGCATCCGCTTTTGTATTTCTTTCTCATTTTTTCCTTTTTAAATGGATATTGGCGGGTTAGAAGAGAACGAAAATCTTTTCATGTGCGCGTATATGATGTGTTTGACGATATTCGTTTTACTTATACGAAGGGAATTATCGCTGGCCTTATCCTTTCTGTTCTTTTCATGCTTCTAGGACTGTGGATTCCATTCGGAACACTCGTTTTATTGACTATTTGGCTGCTGGCTGTTAGTTTAACTTTTCAGCCGCGTTTTTTGTCATCAAGTATCTCATTGGGCGGAACGATTTTTTTAACAGCTTTATTAAATGGAGTGGCAGATCAATCTCCTTGGATCGATGAATTTTTTGTGAGCCTTGATAAAACAAACTACAGCGTCTTGTCGCTATTTTTGAGCTTTTTGCTTATTTGTGAAGGGATTCTCATCTATCGAACAGCACATTACCATACATCCCCATTTATCATAAAAAGCAAGAGAGGAATGCCGATTGGGAATCATGTAGCGAACAGAACATGGATGATTCCGTTAATGCTTTTAGTTCCAGGCGGTTCATTGGAATCTCCTTTTTCTTGGTGGCCAATTATTTCTTTAAATGGTGAACCATTTATGCTCGTGATGATTCCGTATTTTGTCGGTTTTTATCAAAGAATTCAAGGGTCTTTGCCAAAGGAAAGCATTCAAGTAACAGGCCGGCGCATTTCGATTCTTGGAATTATTTCTCTTGTTGTTGCTGCTGCTTCGTTGTGGGCTCCATTTCTGTCGTTTGTTGCCGCGGCTCTAGCATTGATAGGAAAGGGATTAATAACTGTAAAACAAAGGATGAATGATAATTCGGCCGCTTTTTATTTCTCGAAACAAGATTATGGACTGGTCGTATTAGGCACGCTTCCTCAATCCCCGGGAGAGAAAATGGGAATAAAAGCGGGAGAAGTTATAACAAAGGTGAATGGAAAAAATGTAAAAACAACGTACGAATTTTACGAAGCGCTGCAGATAAGCAGGACGCATTGTAAGTTGGAGGTACTAGGACATAACAAAGAAATCCGTTTCGTCCAACGCGCCTTATACGAAGGGGAGCATCATGAACTCGGCTTGCTCTTTGTGCAAGATGAGAAGTGGAAGTCAGAAGCCTCTTAACCGGTATGAATGGTTCATAATCAACCGGAATAGCGACATAATTTTTAGGAATAGGCCATAATTCTTCGGAATGAGTTTTATTTTTTTTCCGGAACGATAAAGGTATATTTTCTCTATCACATCAAACCACTTAGTCAATGATTGGCTAAGTGGTTTTTTACGTCAAAAAATGTTATAGCTAGCAGAATTAGGCTCGAGAAATTATTGTACAAAGGAACTGACATTGTTCAATAATATTTGAAGCCTTTCAGTAAATATGTCTAATCATGAAAATAGCCGCGGCTAGAAAAACTTTAGCTAAACATTGCAAGCACCTTCAATGGTTTAAAATATCATTTATCAAGTACTCTGCATCGGCGCCCACCCCTCCGATAAGAGCGGAGCCTCTCCGATATTGCCAAGGCAATCCTAAGAAGTACAATCCTTTCACAGGAGTAACCCCTCGTTGGTGAACGGGCTTTCCTCTATGATCTAAAACATTAGGAATTTGTATCCAGCTGTAATCAAAATAAAATCCGGTTGCCCAAATGACATTTTGAACTTGAATTTGACTGTTATCTGCAAAAGAGATAACATCTCCTGAAACACTCTCTGTTTTAGGCTTCATTTTTATTTTGCCTTCTTGTAATAAATGTTTCAGCTCTTTACCGAAAATAGGATCGCTTTGTTTACTGATCAACCTGCCTAACGGGCTGTTGATATGGACGTCTAATAAACCTATTTTTTGAAACCACCAGAAAATACTTTTCCCCATAATTTCAAGTGGGAGAAATCTCATTTTATGACCTACTGATAAATAAACTTCTCTGTCTTCGGACAATTCAACTGCAATTTGCGCTCCAGAATTTCCTGCACCGACTACTAAAACAGAGCCATCTTGCAATTGAGATGGATTCAAATAGCCGGATGTATGCACTTGATACACTTGATCGTATAAGCTTTCGGCAAATGGTGGAAGATAAGGCTTTTGAAAAGGCCCTGTTGCTATAACCACTTTATTTGCCATATATCTCCTATGGTTGGTTGTCACTTTAAAAATCTCATTTTCTTTTTGAAGAGAAATGACTTCTGTATTCAGATGAATAGGCAATTCGAATTTTTGAGCATAATCCTCTAAATAATCGGCTATTTCATCCTTAGTTGGATATCCGTTCGGGTCACCCATTAAGACCATTCCTGGCAAGGAGCTAAACGATCGAGGGGTAAAAAGCACTAAAGAATCGTAACGATTTCTCCAAACATCTCCGATTCGATTTTCCTTGCCGACAATGGCAAATAATATATCGTGTTGCTTTAGATAATACCCCATCGCTAATCCTGCCTGGCCAGCACCGATTACAAGAACATCAACATTTTGTCTCATTTCAATCAACTCCGAAAAAAGCTAGACTTTCATTTTTCCATGATGGATTTGAGAGGTTTCAATTTGAATGGTTGTATGCAAAATCTTAAATTTTTCTTCAATCATGTGAATGGCAGCTTGTAACACCTTTTGACTGTCATGATGATCTTCAATTAAAATATGGCAGCTTAGTGAATCTAAACCTGATGTAATCGTCCAAATATGCAGGTCGTGAACATCCTTCACACCTTCAATACTTTTTAAGGCTTTCTTCACTTCATTTTGATCAATGGTAACGGGCGTTCCTTCCATCAAAATGTGTATGCTATGCTTCAAAACTCCCCAAGCGCCTTTTAATATTAATAAAGCAACTAAAATGGAAATAATAGGGTCTGCTATATACCAGTCAAAGAGCCACATGATGAATCCTGCAGCAATGGCTCCGACAGAGCCTAATGCATCGCCGATAACGTGAAGATAAGCGCTGCGAACATTGACATTATGTTTCACATCACCTTTTCTCATTAACACCCAGGCACTTAAAAGATTAGCAATAAGGCCAATAGACGCAATCAACATCATCGAGCCGCTTGCTACAGTCGGCGGATTGAAAAAACGCTGAACAGCTTCCCAAATGATAAATCCAGCGATAACAAATAAGGTAACTCCATTAAACAAAGCGGCTAAAATTTCAAAACGATAAAAGCCATACGTTTTATTTGGGGAGGCTGGTTTGGCCGCAAACCATATAGCAATTAGGCTAAGAGCAAGCGAACTGGCGTCACTAAGCATATGTCCAGAGTCAGAAAGAAGGGCCAGACTGTTTGTAATTAACCCCCCGAAAAACTCTAACAGCAAAATTCCAACAGTAATGAGCAATGCAATTATAAGTCCTTTTTTATTGTTTTCCCTGTTAAAGTCGTGATGGTCGTGAGAGTGGTGATGGCTGTTCATGGCCAAATGCCTCCTTACTGATGTTCAGAATGATCAATGGCTTGTTTTAATAATGAAAAAACGTGTTCGTCATTACAGGAGTAAATCAGTGTTTTTCCTTCACGGCGATACTTAATAAGTCTAAGATTTCGCAATATACTAAGCTGATGGGAAACTGCTGATTGAGACATTTCCAACACTTCGGCAATATGATTTACGCTGCACTCTTCTTGTGATAACAAATAAAGAATTTTAATTCGAGTAGGATCGGCTAACACCTTAAATATTTGCGATATATGTTCAATTGTTTCAGGTTTTAAGAAAGAATGATCTTCCGTCTTCATTCATAATTCCCTCGTTCTTTTATTATATATGAGCATATGTTCATATTTTATTGTATTTTGCATTCTGTCTTTTGTCAAGTTTAGGAAATCTGTTTAACAGTACATAATGAGGAGGGAACCTTTCAGATTGGAAATACGGTCAACTAGTTCTGAGGCATTTTCAGTGGGCTTAAGAAATCTAAGAGCTCTTTAAAAGTGACATTAGCAATGAGATAAATGAAGCAGTTTTTAAAAGATGATTGCTTCAAAGTAGATTGCAGCTGGAGAGAATGTTCTAAATTGATCGTATAAAGACATTTCAGGGTACTTGCGAGCAATCATTGAGAAGTCGATTCAGTTATCTTTTTGAGAAGCTGCCAAGCATGGAAATTGAGCATTTCAATATGTTTATTTTAATCATTGACTAGCAGAAGATAACCTCTCGTTCTTGAACAGCCTTGCCTAAACGTTAACTTGGTTAATTCACGCTGTCGGCTAGCCTTCATACAGGAACAGGTGAAGCCGGGCATGAATAGCAGCTTCTGCCAGATCAAAAAATGTCGGAAAAGGGCATACTTTGTCCGGTTTAGCCGTAAAGGAATCCCTCTTATGGTAGACAGGTCTACATAAGAGGGATCATATCAAATGAAACCTGAAGGATCTTTGTGTCAGCAGATCTAATTTTACAAGAACAAGCCGCCAATGGCGCCCGTTAAGACGATGATCCATGGAGCTATCTTCCAATAAGCGAGCATACTGAATAAAATTGCAGCAAAAGCAAAATCAATCGGACGATTAATGGAGCTTATCCAGATCGGATCATAAAAAGCGGCAATTAAAATTCCGACGACAGCAGCTTGTATGCCCATTAACGCACCATTAATCTTTGAATTGCTTCGAAGCTTTCCCCAAAACGGTAATGTACCAAAAATGAGCAGAATTGCCGGAAGAAAGATGGCGCAAGTTGCAACGAATCCCCCAGCCCATCCATTCATGACCGCTCCAATATAAGAAGCAAATGTAAACAAAGGACCAGGAACTGCCTGTGCTGCTCCGTAACCAGCCAAAAATTCTTTTTCTGTTAACATTCCTGTTGGAACAAATTCCTGTTCAAGCAGCGGGAGCACCACATGTCCTCCCCCAAATACGAGAGATCCAGAGCGGTAAAAGCTGTCGAACAAGCCGATCCAGTAAGAAGAAGTCCACACTTTTAATAAAGGAAGGAAAAGGAGAAGCCCGAAAAATAAAAATAAACAGCTTGCGGCAAATCGTGTTGAAATCGGCACCTGCAACGAAGTCTGGGTGTCTTCTTCTACTTTTTTATATAATAAAAATCCAATAAAAGCCGCTAGCAACATGACGACAACTTGGGAAAAAGCATGTTGCCATAATAAAGTAACGACTAGCGCGCCTAATGCGATGGCTTTTCTCCCTAGGTCAGGGGCAAGTTTTTGTGCCATTCCAATAACAGCATGGGCGACTACAACAGCAGCAACAATCTTTAAGCCGTGAATCCAGCCGGCATCGACAATATGTAACTCTTTAAGAATAAGAGCAAAGATCATCAGTGCGATTGCAGACGGAAACGTAAAGCCGATAAAGGCGCAAAGTCCGCCTAATATTCCTCCCCGCATGAGACCGATGCCGATCCCGGCTTGGCTGCTGGCAGGTCCGGGTAAAAAATGGCATAAAGCAACCAAATCTGCATAGCTCTTTTCATCCAACCATTTTCTTCTCCGAATATATTCTTCATGAAAATATCCTAAATGGGCGATTGGCCCCCCAAATGAGGTCAATCCAAGCTTTGTGGAAATGGCAAATATCTCGAACAGCGTTTTCCATTTTGATTCCTTCATGTTATCCCCCACCTTCATTATGTATTTCTTTAAAAAGCTCGTACGCTTTCGTCCGGGCTTCTTTCAGAACGGCTTTCCCTTTCTGTGTAGTTGTATAATATTTTCGTATTTTTCCTTCTACATTTTGTTCTGTTTTTTCTAACAGTCCGTCCTTTTCCATTGCGTGGAGAATCGGATAAAGAGTCCCTGCACTTATGTTGTAGCCATGACTTTTCAGTTCCTCAAGCATCCACAAGCCGAATATAGGATGTTCGCTTGCATGATGTAAAATATGAATATGTATAAAACCGAGAAAAAGCTTGCGCAACACTTTATCTTCCATTTTTACCCCCCATTTTGAGAATCGATATCGAATTTCGATAACATTAATATTGTAAGGTTATTCATATGTACATGTCAAAATTATATTTACGAAAATATTTGACAATTGAATTGCCTTTTCATAAAATGGACATATAAAATATGAACACTTATTCATATAAACACATATACTGTATACTGCAATGTGTACTCTATTTCATTGGAGGATTAGAGAATGATTCAGTATCGGGTAAAGGGATTGTCTTGTGCAAATTGCGCAAAGAATCTGGAAGAGGAAATCCAAAAGCTTGAATATGGGGAAAATGCAAAATTAAATTTTCAATCTAGCAAACTGTATGTCAATGAAGAAATTAATATTGCTAAAGTCAAAAAAATTTTAGCATCGGATGGGGCCTATATTGAGGAAGAAAATAAACATGAAGATACACATTCTTATTTATTGTGGCTCGTTTTGCTCTCGGTTTTAGCTTTTATAGCTGCTGTTGTGTTCGAAAAAACATTATCACCATCCGCCTCTGTTACAATGTATATAATTGCTACGGTGATCAGCGGATATAAAACATTTTTGAAAGGGGCCAAAAACCTCGTTCGATTGAAATTTAACATTGACACCCTTATGACAATTGCTTTGATTGGGGCTTTTGGCATTGGAGAGTGGAAGGAAGGTGCTGTTGTTGCCATTTTATTTGGAGTGAACGAATATTTAGAGGGCTTGGGAATGGAAAAGGCCCGTCGTTCTATCGAATCGCTTTTAGAAGTTGCGCCGAATGAAGCTACGATTGTTATAAATGGCCAGGAAAAGAAAGTTTCCATTCATGACATCAAGGCAGGGGATATTGTTCTTGTCAAAGCCGGTGAAAAAATTCCATCGGATGGGATAGTGGTGGAAGGGAAAAGCTCAGTTAATGAAGCGGCCATTACTGGAGAATCTCTCCCTGTTGAAAAGGAAGCAAAAGATGAAGTGTTTGGCGGAAGCATTAATAATGAAGGAATTTTGAAAGTTCGGATAACAAAGCCTTATGAAGAATCGTCTCTAGCGAAAATTTTGCATTTAGTTGAAGAAGCGCAGGAAACAAAAACGCCGACTGAGCAATTCATTAATAAGTTTGCGAAATATTATACTCCTTTGATCATGCTTATCTCTCTTGTCGTTATTTTTATTCCGCCGCTTTTCTTAGGAGTTGATTGGAGAACATCTTTATATCAAGGATTGGCAGTGTTAATTGTAGGCTGTCCATGTGCATTAGTTTTATCCTCTCCCATTGCTATCGTTTCAGGAATCACGAGAAATGCACGCAAAGGCATTCTTGTAAAAGGCGGGGTTTATTTAGAGCAATTAGGGAAAATTGGAATAATAGCTTTTGATAAAACAGGAACACTGACAAAAGGGGAGCCTTATGTAGAGAAGTTTGTAGAATATGATCCTTCTTTTTGGAGCATCATCGGATCAATTGAAAAATCCTCTACTCATCCGATCGCTAAAGCCATTATGAAAAAAATAGATGAGTTAAACGTTTCCCTTTTGGAGGCTCGCTCCGTTGTTGTATCATCAGGTGAGGGAATAAAAGCGGAGATAGACGGGAAGGAATACCGTGTCGGCAATGAAAAAACGATTCAACATCTTTCGCTCAGCGAAAATGTAAAGGAAGATATAAAGGCCTTTAAACAGGAAGGACTAACAATCGTTTTGGTTTCAGATGACAAAAACGTTCTCGGTATGGTCGGTATAGCGGATGAAATTCGACAGGAAAGCAGCCAGGTGATCCGCATGCTTCACCGAACAGGTGTGAAGAGGACTGTCATGTTGACAGGAGACCACGAAAAAACTGCTGAAAAAGTGGCGAAAAAGGTTGGTTTAAGCGAATATTTTGCAAACCTTCTGCCGGAAGAAAAGGTGGAAAAGGTAAAAGAACTGTCTCTCTCAGGAAAAACGGCAATGATCGGAGATGGTATCAATGATGCGCCTGCGCTCGCAGCTGCTGATTTAGGCATTGCAATGGGAAAAGGAACAGACAGCGCAATTGAAACGGCTGATATCGTTTTATTGCAAGATCATTTAGGAAAGCTGCCTGAAGCTATTTCAACCGCCAAAAAGGTGAACAGAATCATCAAGTTAAACATCGGGATTGCTCTAGGTTTAAAAGCCGCTGCACTGCTGCTGACGATTCCAGGCTGGCTTACGCTTTGGATAGCCATTCTGTCTGATATGGGGGCGACTGTTTTAGTGACCCTCATTAGTTTAACGATTTTATGGGAACGAAATAAAAAACTTCTAAATATGAGGCTTTCAGCTAATGGCTGATCGCCTTTTTTTCTTGTATTTTTTAATATTTCTCTTCCATAAACATATGACATTTATTATAATCTTATTAATTTGACAACCTGCCGCTAATGAAAAATTGGACATAACATTTTGGACAAAATCATGGGAGGAATTGTGCATGCTTTTAGGTGCAATTGAAGCGGGCGGAACAAAATTTGTCTGTGGAATTGGAGATGAAAACGGAAATATCATCGAGCGGACTTCTTTTCCGACGACAACGCCTGATGAAGTGCTTGAACAAGTGGTCAAATTTTTTCGGGATAAAGATATTAAAGCGCTTGGAATTGGCTCATTCGGTCCGATTGATTTAGATCGCACAAGCGAAACATTCGGATACATAACATCTACTCCGAAGCTACAGTGGGCGAATATAAATCTTGTCGGAGCGATAAAAAAAGAATTTCCTATTCCAATTGGCTTTGATACCGACGTCAATGCAGCAGCGCTGGGGGAAATGAAATGGGGGGCTGCGAAAGGTCTGAATAGCTGCATTTATATGACGATCGGTACCGGGATCGGAGTCGGTGCCATCTCTGAAGGACATCTAGTACACGGGCTAATCCATCCGGAAATGGGGCATATGCTTGTTCGGCGCCATCCTGAAGATTCGTTTGCCGGCAATTGTCCGTATCACAAAGATTGTTTGGAAGGAATGGCATCCGGTCCTGCTATAGAAAAACGCTGGGGAAAAAAGGGGCAAGAGTTAGAAAAAAATGAGAAAGTATGGGATTTGGAAGCGTACTATATTGCACAAGGAATTGCCAATCTTATACTCGTTTTATCGCCTAAAAAAATAATAATTGGCGGCGGAGTCGCCAAACAAAAGCAATTGTTCCCCCTTATACATCAAAATGTTCAAGCTTTATTAAACGGTTATGTTCGCCATGAAGTGGTGCTAGAAAACATTGCAGATTATATTGTTCCGCCCGGATTAGGGGATAATGCGGGACTTTGCGGAGCAATCGGTTTAGCATATGAGGCGTTTTTGGAGCATAATCAAAAATAAAGCTCAAGAACATTTATCGGCAAATAATCGTTACAGATAACCCAAGCCATAAAATAAAATCAGGCATACAAAAATGTGTACAAGAAAAGGAAACTTTCAAGAATGCAGTTAAGAACCAAAAAGAATTAGATAAAGCTAAAACTAATGCTAAAGAGAATTGATCCAAGATATTGCTCGGTGACCTAACAGCTCTTTATGTTACAGCTGAGCTGATTAAGTTTAGGTGGCTGGAATCATTCATTTTTTGATAAGTGGAGTTCAGGAGTATTGCAATGTATATGCTGAAACAAAACGAATATTGAAAAATATTTTTTAATCTTTAAACAATTATTAAACATCTCTACATTTAGAGGAAGAATCAATTAAATTATATATCTTAAAAAAGACAAATTAGACTCAGGGATTTAGAAATTTATTTATTATTTAAAAACAGTATGTCTATGGGATATCTTATTATCGGGGATTAAGAAGACCTTTATGAATACATGAATGAAGAAGATATTCAACAATTTCAAAATGTAATAAAAATCTATGTATTGTCAGATGAACAGTTAAATGAAGAAGATGCAGATATTTTTAGAGAGTTTGCAATGGATTTAGTTGATGGTAAAGATTTTTGTGCATTAATACTGGATTTTCATGTAAATGGAGAATTGTTTGAAAATCTACCACTAGATCTTAAGGTGGAAGATTATCAAAAAATATTACATGCAGTAAATTCTGAATACGATATTTCATATGTAAATTTAGATCATTGGTTTTATCTATCTCAAGATTAAGAAAGAGTATCCAATAGTTGAAAGAGGCGGCTATTGGATGCTTTTTTATATGCTTAGGGTATTCTTAGGGGGTGACCGTAAGAAAAAAGTAAATATAGTATAAAAGTTGCTTTAATAAAGGCGAATTTTTTAGCCTATGAGCTTCATTATTGCATTTAAATATAATCATAAAGCTATTTCTATTCGTTTATTTTGACTTCATCGATTTCAACTATTTCCCCTGTATCCTAGGTTTTCTGACCGCTATACATCGCATCATTTTTTATTCTTTGCATTGGCTTATTTTTCCCTTCTCTTTTGTGGTTTTGCTTGAAAGCTTTTTGAGGGCTTCAATATAATAAATGTATAACCGTTGACGAAAAGAGGTTTTTTTATGATCAAGCTTGTGTTTGCCGCATTCGCCCCTTTTTTGCTTGTCTTATTTTTCACAAGAGTTACATATAGTCATGTCGTTGGGACATTGTTGACGGCTGGTTTATTAATTGCCTCTTATTTTGCAGGTCATATGGATACTATTTATATCGCCATTTTGGATGTAGCCAGCTTAGCAGCTGGTTTTATCGCTGCCAGAAGCATGAAAAAGGATAAGAAAACATCTACTTAAACCTGTTCAACACGATTGACAGGTTTTTATTGTCTATGAAAATCAAACGTCAGTTCGTATTTTTGGTGATTCAGCCTGATTATATGTTAAAATAAAATATAAGTTTCTGAATTGGAGGATGTTCCATGGATCGGTTTGAATTAGTTTCAAATTACCAGCCTCAAGGAGATCAGCCGAAAGCTATCAAAGAGCTGGTGGAGGGAATCAGGCAAGGAAAAAAACATCAGACATTGTTAGGTGCAACTGGAACTGGCAAAACGTTTACGATATCCAATGTGATTAAAGAAGTGAACAAACCGACGCTGGTCATTGCCCATAATAAAACGCTTGCCGGACAGCTGTATAGCGAGTTTAAAGAATTTTTCCCGAACAATGCAGTTGAATATTTTGTCAGCTATTATGACTATTATCAGCCGGAAGCGTATGTTCCGCAAACAGATACGTATATTGAAAAAGATGCGAGCATTAATGATGAAATTGATAAATTAAGACATTCGGCCACCTCTGCATTGTTTGAACGGAAAGATGTTATTATTATCGCAAGCGTTTCTTGCATATATGGTTTAGGTTCGCCAGAAGAATATCGTGAGCTGGTCGTAAGTCTTCGTACAGGAATGGAAATCGAGCGCAATGACTTGCTGCGCCGTTTAGTGGATGTGCAGTATGAAAGAAATGATGTAGATTTTCGCAGGGGAACTTTTCGCGTGCGCGGGGATGTAGTGGAAATTTTCCCTGCTTCGCGCGATGAACATTGTATCCGCGTGGAATTTTTCGGAGATGAAATCGACCGCATCCGTGAAGTTGATGCGCTGACAGGCGAAATTATTGGAGAGCGGGAGCATGTAGCGATTTTCCCGGCATCACACTTTGTGACAAGAGAAGAAAAAATGAAAATTGCCATTGCTAATATTGAAAAGGAGCTTGAGGAACGGCTGCATGAACTGCGGGAGAATGGAAAGCTTTTGGAAGCGCAACGGCTCGAGCAACGGACAAGATATGATTTAGAAATGATGCGGGAGATGGGCTTTTGCTCCGGGATTGAAAACTACTCCCGTCATCTTACATTAAGACCGCCCGGTTCGACTCCTTATACGCTTTTAGATTATTTTGGAGATGATTTTTTGATCGTCATTGACGAGTCGCATGTGACGATTCCGCAAATCCGCGGGATGTACAACGGCGACCAGGCGAGAAAACAAGTGCTTGTCGATCATGGATTCCGTTTGCCTTCAGCACTTGACAACCGTCCGTTAAAATTTGAGGAATTTGAAAAGCATATGAAACATGTCATTTATGTTTCTGCCACCCCTGGGCCGTATGAGCTGGAGCATACGCCGGTTGTTGTTGAACAGATTATCCGCCCGACTGGACTTTTAGATCCAACCATTGACGTCCGACCTGTTGAAGGGCAAATAGACGATTTAATCGGCGAAATTCAAAAGCGGGTTAAACGGAATGAGCGGGTGCTTGTGACCACATTAACGAAAAAAATGGCGGAAGATTTAACGGATTATTTGCGGGAAATCGGGATTAAGGTGACATATCTCCATTCCGAAATTAAAACGCTCGAGCGCATTGAAATTATCCGCGACCTGCGCCTTGGCAAACATGAAGTGTTGGTCGGGATCAATTTGCTCAGGGAAGGGCTTGATATTCCGGAGGTCTCTCTCGTTGCAATTTTGGATGCAGATAAAGAAGGATTTCTCCGTTCGGAACGTTCTCTTATTCAAACAATCGGACGGGCGGCTCGGAACGCAAACGGGCATGTCATTATGTATGCTGATACAATCACAAAATCGATGGAAATCGCCATAAACGAAACAAAACGGCGTCGTGCGATTCAAGAGGAATATAACCGTCAACATGGCATTACGCCAAAAACGATTCAAAAAGATATTCGCGATGTAATTAGGGCGACATATGCAGCGGAAGATGAAGCAGAATATAAAACGGAAAAGGCTGTGAAGCTGAACAAAATGTCGAAAAAAGATCGAGAACAACTGATAGCCCGTATGGAAAAAGAAATGAAAGAAGCTGCAAAAGCATTAGATTTCGAAAGAGCTGCTGAATTGCGCGATTTAATTTTGGAGCTGAAAGCGGAAGGATGATTGGATATGGCAATGGATAAAATTGTTGTAAAAGGTGCACGCGCTCATAATTTAAAAAACATTGATGTCACGATTCCAAGAGACAAGCTTGTCGTTGTAACAGGTTTATCGGGATCGGGCAAATCTTCTTTAGCATTTGATACAATTTATGCAGAGGGACAGCGGCGATATGTGGAGTCTTTATCTGCCTATGCCCGCCAATTTTTAGGACAAATGGATAAACCTGATGTCGATGCGATCGAAGGCTTATCGCCGGCCATTTCGATTGATCAAAAAACGACAAGCAGAAATCCGCGTTCAACGGTCGGAACGGTGACAGAAATTTATGACTACCTACGGCTTCTTTTTGCCCGTGTCGGGCGGCCGACATGTCCGGTGCATGGGATAGAAATTTCTTCGCAAACAATCGAACAGATGGTTGACCGGATTATGGAATATCCGGAACGGACAAGACTGCAGGTTCTTGCGCCTGTTGTGTCTGGAAAAAAAGGAATGCATGTGAAAACATTGGAGGAAATAAAAAAGCAAGGGTTTGTCCGCGTGCGGATTGACGGAGAAATGATGGAGCTTACCGATGATATTTCTCTTGAAAAAAATAAAAAACATTCCATCGATGTCGTTGTGGATCGGCTGATCGTGAAAGAGGGGATTATAAGCCGGTTGACCGATTCGATTGAAACAGCTTTAAAATTAGGTGATGGAAAAGTCATAATTGACATCATCGATGGCGAAGAGCTGCTTTTCAGTGAACATCATGCCTGCCCGATTTGCGGTTTTTCGATTGGAGAGCTTGAACCGCGGATGTTTTCCTTTAACAGCCCGTACGGAGCTTGTCATGCTTGTGACGGCTTAGGTTCAAAACTAGAGGTGGATTTGGATCTCGTTATTCCAAATAAAAACTTGACATTAAAGGAACACGCAATTGCACCGTGGGAGCCGACAAGCTCTCAATATTATCCGCAGCTTCTTCAAGCGGTTTGCAACCATTACGGTATTGATATGGACATTCCAGTTAAAGATATACCGAAACATCTGCTCGATAAAATTTTATTTGGAAGCGGCGGGGAAAAAATTTATTTTCGCTATGAGAACGATTTCGGGCAAATCCGGGAAGGCTATGTAGAATTTGAAGGTGTGGTCCGCAATATAGAACGGCGCTATAAAGAAACGACATCTGATTTCATACGTGAACAAATGGAAAAATATATGACGAATCAGCCGTGTCCGACATGCAAAGGGCATCGACTGAAAAAGGAAAGTCTGGCTGTTCTTATTAACGGACGCCATATCGGACAAGTCACTCAATTATCTATTCGTGAAGCCTATCAGTTTTTTGACCAATTGGCATTGACAGAAAAAGAAATGAAAATTGCCAATTTGATTTTAAGAGAAATAAAAGAACGGCTGAATTTTTTAATTGAGGTAGGTCTTGATTATTTAACATTAAGCAGATCAGCTGGTACGCTCTCTGGTGGAGAAGCGCAAAGAATCCGTCTTGCCACGCAAATCGGATCAAGACTGACAGGAGTACTTTATATATTGGACGAGCCGTCTATCGGTTTGCATCAACGGGACAATGACAGGCTGATCCGTGCTCTTCAAAATATGCGGGATATCGGCAATACGTTGATTGTAGTTGAACATGATGAAGATACGATGCTTGCAGCTGATTATTTGATCGATATTGGGCCGGGAGCTGGCGTGCACGGCGGTCAAGTTGTAGCTGCGGGTACACCAAAAGAAGTGATGAATGATGACCGTTCGCTTACAGGACAATATTTGTCAGGGAAAAAGTTCATTCCATTGCCGGTCGAAAGAAGAAAACCGGATGGTCGGTATATTGAAATAAAAGGAGCAAGCGAGAACAATTTAAAAAATGTAAATGTCAAATTTCCTTTAGGTGTATTTTTGGCAGTAACAGGTGTATCTGGTTCGGGGAAAAGTACGTTAGTCAATGAAATATTGCAAAAAGGCTTGGCGCAAAAGCTGAATAACAGTAAAACAAAACCTGGTGCCTATAAAGAAATGAAAGGGATTGAACATCTCGATAAGGTCATCAGCATTGACCAATCTCCGATTGGAAGAACGCCGCGTTCAAATCCAGCTACGTATACCGGCGTATTTGACGATATTCGTGATGTGTTTGCAGCAACGAATGAAGCGAAAGTAAGAGGCTATAAAAAAGGACGCTTCAGTTTTAATGTGAAGGGCGGCCGCTGTGAAGCATGCCGAGGCGATGGAATCATTAAAATTGAAATGCATTTTCTTCCAGATGTATATGTTCCGTGTGAAGTATGCCACGGAAAAAGATATAACCGGGAAACTCTTGAAGTCACATATAAAGGAAAAAATATTGCGGATATTTTAGAAATGACTGTGGAAGACGCACTTCAGTTCTTTGAAAATATTCCAAAAATCAAACGGAAGCTGCAAACCATTTACGATGTAGGACTTGGTTATATGAAACTTGGTCAGCCGGCTACGACAATGTCCGGTGGGGAAGCACAACGGATAAAGCTTGCTTCAGAGTTGCATCGCAGATCTACTGGAAGATCGCTGTATATTTTAGATGAACCGACAACAGGGCTGCATGTTGACGATATTGCTAGACTCTTGAAGGTTTTGCATCGGCTTGTTGAAAACGGAGATACAGTTCTTGTAATTGAGCATAACTTAGATGTGATTAAATCAGCTGACTATATCATCGACCTTGGACCAGAAGGCGGGGACGGCGGAGGAACAATCATTGCAACGGGTACCCCTGAAGAAGTGGCAGAAGCGAAACAGTCTTATACAGGAAAATATTTAAAACCGATTTTGGATCGGGATCGGGAGAGAATGAAAAATTTCATTTTGAAAAAAGAGGCAGCGGCAAACAGTTAAATAGGCTGTTGCCAGTCTCTTTTAAATGACGAAGAATGTTCCTGAAATTCCTGAAACGGATGGTTTTATCCATCGGTTTTCAGGAGATGAGTTGTAGATTTTTACTAGCCCTTTCAGCGAAAAATCGAGGAAATACTGATTTTCTTTGATATATGAACATTTCGCATAAAAACAGAGCTTGAGCCCTTTGTGTGACAAAGGGCTCTTTTTTTTATAAACTGATGTTTCTCCTATCATTCATTCAAATTCATAATTTTGAAGACTCGATGAATCGGATTCTCCGGCGTCTTAGTTATTGTGCTCACGATGTCTACAATTACCGAATGTATTGAATATCTTTGATGCATTGCTAATTCATAAAAAAGCTGACCCAAAAAAATATTTGACGGCCTTGGATCAGCTTTTTTAAAATCAGTCCCTGTGAAAAGAAGGCATTATATAAATTATTTATTTTCCATTTCTTGAATGGCTGTTTGAGCCAATTTAGAAATCGTCATATCATCCATTGGCGGATTGTGAAGCCCTGCTCTCACATCACGATAATACCGCTGCAGCGGATTTGACAGTTGAAGGCTTTTTGCTCCAACTAGTCTCATCGCCTTATCGACAATGTTGATGGCTGAGTTCGTCACAATATGCTTCGCAACACTAAGCTCGTTTGTAATGTATGGACGGCGTGCTTCATCATCATAAATTTCTGCTACGCTATACAAGAAATGTCTAGCTTTCATTAATTCTAAGTCAATCTGACCGATTAAATTTTGTACATTTGGCAATTGGCTAATGGTTCCATTTATACTATTTGGAGAATATTCTGTCGCAAATTTCACTGCATAATCACGCGCCGCCTGTGCAATACCTAAATAACAAGCGGGAATATGCAGAATCCAACCATTTATTGTATTTCCTCTCGGTCCATGGTTTAGCTCTACAAAATTTTCTTCTGCTACTTCAACGTTATCTAACACAAGATCGTGACTTTCTGTTCCTCTCATGGCGATAACGTCCCAATTTTTTTCAATTGATAATCCCTTTGCTTCTCGTTCAATTAAGAAAAATCCAATTCCTTCCTTTTCTTCAACCCATGCAGATACAAGAAAATGTGTCAGCACAGGTGACATAGTAGTATATGTCTTTCTGCCCGAAATAATCCACTTGCCATCTCTTTTCACTGCTTCCGTTTCAGGGCGCCCGCCGCGGGTTGGACTGCCTGTTTTTGCTTCACTAACTGCTCTGTTCACCAAAGCGCCGTTTAAAATTTCTTTTGCAAAAGAGGCAAGCTTTTCTTCCCTCCAAAGTTTTTTCTCATACAACTCCCCAACGACGCCCAGATGCCAACCGATGGCTAGGCCTGTAGCACCATCAAAGCTAGCAATGGTTTCTTGGAATAGAACTAGATCTGTGACACCAATGCCGCCGCCTCCATATTCTTTTGGCAGCGAGAGCTTCGTATACCCCATATTGACAAGCGCTTGGATATTTTCTTTTGGAAACTTTGTCTTTTCATCGCTTTCCCTAGAATGACTTTTAAACGACTTTTCATGCTTTAACAGCTTTTCGATCCACAATCTTTGCGCATCCGTTTTCACAAATAATTTTTTTGACACGTTCCACACTTCCTTAAGCAAACTCTGTTCAGATTAATATTTTAATAGGTTCAATGAACTATTAAATTTACGAACATTTTCCATTATAACAATTTAATTCATACTTTACAACTAGGAATAGTTGTGTTATAGTTTAGATTATTCAATTAACCCAATGTTTTGATATTTTTGATAATAAAGAGAGGTGATTCGTATAATCGAATTAAAGGACATTCAAAAAAGCTATAAAAAAATTCAATTCTTAAAGGAATTGATTTAAAAGTAAACAAAGGGGATGTCCTAGTTATTATCGATTCAAGCGGATCTGGGAGAATCACCCTTCTTCGATGTATGAATGATTTAGAAAGACCTGACGGAGGTACTATTACTATTGATGTGTTTTCCGTGGAAGGAAAACATGCGTCAAAAAAAGTCATTTTAACGCTAAGACGAAAGACCGCAATGGTTTTTCAGCATAATAATTTATTTAAAAAATAAGACGGTGCTGGAAAACGTAATGGAAAGTCTTATCGTTGCAAAGAAAATGAAAGCTGCCAAAGCGCGTTAAATTGGCATTGATTTACTTAAAAAAGTTGGCCTGGAAGAGAAAATGAATGACTATCTTGGCCAGCTGTCCGGCGGTCAACAGCAGCGTGTTGGTATAGCGCGAGCACTTGCTTTAAACCCTTCCGTCATTTTATTTGATGAACCTACTTCCGCGCACGATCCTGAGATGGTTGGAGAGGTTTTGTCGATTATTAAAAAAATTGCTGATGAAGGCAAAACAATGGTGATTGTAACTCATGACATTCACTTTGCAAGAGAAGTAGCGAATCGCTGTGTTCATGGCAGACGGCGCCATTATTGAACAGGGACCGCCTGAAGAAATATTAGTTCATCCAAAGCATGAGCGAACAAAACAATTTTAAAAAAGGCTTCTAATAGAGCCTGAATATACTATTTTAAAATTTACATGGGGGGAAAATTACTGCATGAATCGTAAACGTATTTGGACAAAATTCTTTTTATTCATTTTATCTATTTTCGTCATCGCTGGTTGTTCGAACAGTGAAAGTAAAGAAACTGATGACGGCAAAAAAGTGATTAAAGTGGCATTAAGTGATGAAGTAAATCCACCATTTTTATATACGGATGATCAAAATAAACCTATCGGTTATGATATGGATTATTTAGCGGAAATTGAAAAGAAATTGCCAGAATACAAGTTTGAGTATACGTTTGGAGAAGAAGAATCGAATTTAATCGGGGTTGACACAGGAAAATTCGATTTTGCGATTAACTGGTTTTTCAAAAATCCGGAAAGAGAACAGAAATTCCTTTATCCAGAACATGAGTATGGATACTCTTTAACTGTATTAGTGACGAAATCAGATCGAAATGATATTAAATCGTTAGATGATATGGTTGATAAAAAACTCGCTCCAATGGCGCCAAGCGGTGGACTTCGTGCTATTTTAAACGGGTACAACGAAAAGAATCCAGATAATCCGATCGAGATTGAAAGTATGGAAAATCCGTCAGCAGCAGATAACTTAAAACGTGTTGCTGAAGGAAAAGCAGATGCTGTTTTTTTGAACAAAACTACATTTGATGCTCTTCAAAAAGAGCTGAAATTGGATTTGAAAATAGGTGGTATCGTTTCGAAAGAGCCGGTTTATATTGTTTATAACAAAAAACATAAAGAACTAGCTGAGAAAATTGACAAAGCAACTGCTGAATTAATTGAAGACGGTACGCTTCCGAAACTTGCTGAGAAATGGTTTGGTGTAGACTTTTTCAAAGACCTTGACTATATTAAAAAAGAAGGATTCCAATACGAGAAATAATCAAAAACCGTATTGAATGATTATTTAATCATTCAATACGGTATATTTAAATTCGTATATATTTCTTAATGAAGGTGGTGAGCAAAATTAACACGAGTTTACAAGATTGGGCAGATTTATTTTTGAAAGTGTTAGATAAGCTCCCTCTAACATTGTTCATGCTGGTCACATCTTTATTTTTCGCTTTAATTTTAGGTGTTATTATCGCGATTATTCGAATCCAAAAACCGCCTATCCTTTATGGAATTGCAACATTTTACTTGTCATTCACACGTTGTACTCCGTTATTAGTTCAGCTGTTTCTTGTCTATTTCGGACTGCCTCAATTATTGCTAGTTTTTAATATTGATATTAATAGTTGGAACAGACTTGTTTTTGTTATTATTACATTCTCATTTCATACAGCAGCTTATTTATCAGAAGTTATCCGTTCAGCTTACTTAGCTGTCGGCACGGAGCAATTAGAAGCAGCATACAGCGTTGGCATGACGTATACACAAGCTCTAAGGAGAATTATTTTGCCTCAAGCTTTTGTCATTTCATTGCCTAATTTAGGCAATAATATTATTGAATTGTTAAAAGATACATCACTTGCCTTTTCGATCGGTATTATTGATATTATGGGGCAAGTTCGAATTATTTTAGGGAATAATCATGGTATGGGAATGTTTGAGATTTATGTCGTGATCTCTCTTGTATATTGGGGTACTTGTATCCTCATTGAAGGTATTATCGGCTATGCCGAAAAAGTGTTTAAAAAAGGTCGAGTTAGTTTATCTAAGTAATTTTTTGCTAAGGATCGTGATAACTCGTGGCAACAACTATTGATTTTAAATTTGCTTTAGAGCAAGTGCCTGAAGTGTTAAAAGGTGTGCCAGTGACATTGACGATTGCCATTGTTGCGATGGTGCTTGGACTTGTATTCGGGCTGCTTATTGCTCTTTGCAGAATATATAAAGTTCCTGTACTAAATCAATTGTCCATCGTTTATATTTCTTTTATTCGGGGAACACCGTTAGTTGTCCAATTGTACGTCTTTTTCTACGGTGTTCCGGTATTGTTTGATTTTCTTAATCATCATTTAGGATTGAATTTAAATGCGGATGAAGTTCCAACGATGATTTATGCATTAATTGCTTATACAATCAATACAGCTGCTTATGAGGCAGAAATATTCCGCGCATCGATCAATGCAGTAAACGCTGGACAAATGGAAGCTGCGTACTCAGTCGGCATGACAACTGCACAAGGATTATATCGAATCGTCCTGCCTCAAGCATTCGTTGTGGCTTTTCCGAATTTAGGCAATACGTTTATTGGACTGATCAAAGCAACATCTTTAGCTTTTGCTGTAAAAGTCGTAGAAATTTTAGCCATTACAAGAATTATAGCAAATAATGGATATAAATTTTTAGAAATGTATTTAGTTGCATCGATCATCTACTGGATTATTTGTTGGGTATGTGAAGTCATATTTGCCAAACTCGAAAAGAAAATGAGCCGTTATGAAAAACAGATGGATCTAAAAACAACTGCATAATCGGATGAAATTTTCCTAATTTACGGAAATATTAAAAAAACACCAAATGACATTGAACCAATTGAAAAAAAGAAGCCCCACATGTGTAAACATTGCACGTTGTGGGGTCTTTTTACAAAAAAATTAGGTCGAGATAATTAATTGTTTTAAATTTATCCCTTGATCGCTTCATGGCTTTTCGGACTAGTTGCTGCACGATTTAAAATTTCGGTTGTCCTTCAGTTTCTTTTATAGATGAAGATACGATTTGGTGAAATTTTTCCTATATAAAGTATGAATTGTGCTGCGAACAAAGTGTGGACTAATATGATACAGCAGTGCGCGTTTCGTGATAATTGCTTGGTGGACAAATGAAAAATTCGCAGCTTTTGTACAAAAGCTGCGTTCATTGCAAATGCCAGTTTCCAACTAATTGCACACAATTTGTGCTAATAAATAAATGAAAACATATTTCTCTAGCAAAAAATTAAATTTATTTAGCATGAAAAAATGCCCTGACATCGTTCGAGAAAGGAGAACGGCCTTTTTCTTACATTGTGTCATAACGTATGCAGGGCTGTCCATAAGTCAGTTTTCTGCTTATGTAACAACCCCTTTCAGAAAAAATTATATAAACGATCATGAAACATCCATTCCAATTCAAGAAAAATTCATTTTACAAAATAACGAAAAAATGGTATAATTTTCTCCGTGAGTTTAATTTTATTGTACATTTATGTTAGGAGAGGAAAGGACAATTCCTCTTCTAACAATTTCTTCTTCTAATAAAATGATAAACTCTTCACTAGCCTCGATTTGAATGGCTTCATAATAGGCTTTCATTAACAGGTAATCAGATAAAAGATACAATGAGTTCATTTGAACTGCTGCCCCTCCTTTCTGTTAAAATAAACAAACGTTTACGTCAGGACAGAAAGACGAGTCGTCTAGGGCAAGCGAAATATGAAAATTCAGAAAATATAAAGCCTATCAACTCCTTTCCCATTTGTGTAAAGAATGTTACCAAAATAGTGAAAAAATGTCAATCTGTTTCATACTTTCACATAGAAAGTGTTATAATAATTTGTAAATAGAAAGTGAAAAGGACGAATTTCGATGTTTATTAGATGGTTGACAAGCATTTTATTAAATGCACTGATTTTGATTGTTGTAGCTGGGTTCTTTGATTCGTTTTATTTAAGCGGAGTTGGAGCGGCTATTGTAGCCAGTATGATTTTGTCAGTGTTAAATGTTTTTGTGAAGCCGTTTCTAATATTATTGACATTGCCGATTACGGTTTTTACTCTCGGAACATTTTTATTTGTCATCAATGCAGTTACGTTGATGATTGCCCAGGCAATAATGGGAGATGCCTTTAATATTGATGGCTTTGGAACTGCCCTCCTCGCCTCCATCTTCATTTCGTTTTTGAATCTGCTCATTCAATTGGTGTTTATGAACCGTTTTAAAGACTAATGAAAAAGATTTTTTCATTCATATCTCCTATCGTTTCGGGAATGATACGAATAGGTGATATAAATGAAAAAAATCTTTCCTCTTATTATTTTTGTTTTCATGATTTTATCTCCCGCATTTCCTAGCTTTGAGCTTGCAGCTTCGCCAAATGATTCAAACGTCTACACGATCGTATGGCTTTCAGACACTCAATACTATTCGGAAAAATACCCTCATATTTTTCGTAATCAAATGGATTGGATTGTGCAAAATCGCGATAATTGGAATATAAAATATGTTGTTCATACCGGTGATATTGTCAACCGTGCGGAAAAGAAACAGCAGTGGGTTCAAGCAGACCGCATGTTCCGAAAACTGGAACAGGTGTCTATTCCTTATGGAGTGCTTGCGGGCAATCACGATTTAGTAAACGGAAAATCATATAAAATGTTTCATCAATATTTTGGAAAAGATCGTTTTTTCACGAAGCCTTATTATGGTGGGGGATATCGGAATAATCGAGGACATTACGATTTAATTACGCTCGGACATCAACATTTTCTTTTTTTGTATATCGGCTGGCATGTTGACAAAGACAGCATCAGCTGGATGAACGAAGTCTTAAAACGTCATTCAGACCGAACAGCAATCATAGCTGTCCATAAATATTTGCATAAAAATGGAAAACGAACGCTTGTTGGAAATCGTATATTTCGCAATATCGTCAAAAAGAATCCGAATGTAAAAATCGTTTTGAGCGGCCATTATGATGACAGTGAGTTATTAAAAACAAAAATTGATGATGATCATGATGGGACTCCTGATCGGATTGTTTATGAATTATTGGCGGATTATCAGGGGGCTCCTGAAGGAGGAGAAGGCTTTTTACGCTTGCTCCATTATTTTCCGAGTCGCTCCAAATTTTATGTCCGTGCATATTCACCTTATTCCAACAAGCATTTTTTTTTCTCTCCTAAAAAAGAAGAGTTTTGGATTGAATAGCCTTTATCTTTCGCTCCGATGCCCTTGTCTCTGCTTTTAAGCAATGAATGTCCTTGATGAAAGATGTTTGTTGCCAAAAAGAAAAGTGCTACAATAAAAAGATGAAAAAAGTTTTTTAAGTCTAAGGAGGAAAGACTTCGTGTCGAAAGTACGTACAAAAGATATTATCGAAAAATTCCAACTTGAATTGATCAGCGGAGAAGAGGGAATCAGCCGGCCCATTATTACAAGTGATCTTTCCAGACCTGGTCTTGAAATGGCTGGTTATTTTACATATTATCCAAAAGAGCGTATACAGCTGCTGGGAAGAACGGAGCTTACGTTTTTTGCAAAATTGACGCCTGAAGAAAAGAAAAGCCGGATGGAGCAGCTATGTACAGATGTAACACCGGCAATCATTGTGTCAAGAGAGATGGAGGCTCCGCCGGAATTAATTGAGGCATCTGAAAAATCAAATGTTCCAGTGCTGCGCTCACCATTGAAAACGACCCGCTTGTCAAGCCGCTTAACCAATTTTTTGGAAAGCAAGCTTGCTCCAACGACAGCTGTACATGGAGTGCTTGTTGATATTTACGGGGTGGGTGTTTTAATTACAGGAAAAAGCGGGGTAGGCAAAAGTGAAACTGCTCTTGAACTGGTGAAAAGAGGGCATCGCTTAATTGCAGATGATTGTGTTGAAATTCGTCAGGAGGATCGGGATACATTAGTCGGCAGTGCGCCGGAATTGATCCGCCATCTTTTAGAGATCCGCGGTCTTGGAATCATTGATGTGATGACATTGTTTGGTGCAGGAGCCGTCCGCAGTCATAAGCGAATTTCCCTTGTCATCGATTTGGAATTATGGGATCCGAACAAACAATACGACCGTTTAGGACTCGATGAAGAGAAAATGAAAATTTTGGATGCAGAACTGACAAAATTAACAATTCCTGTACGTCCTGGAAGAAACTTGGCTGTTATTATTGAAGTTGCGGCAATGAATTTCCGGTTAAAAAGAATGGGATTCAATGCGGCGGAACAATTTACAAATAAATTGGCGGATGTTATCGAAGATGGAGATCACGAAGATTTTTAATTGATGAAATAGGAGAGATGAGAGAATGAAAGAGGCAATTCAGCCCATTGATCCAATCGCATTTCAGCTAGGACCATTACAAGTTCATTGGTACGGGATCATTATAGGAATCGGCGCATTGCTCGGCCTATATTTGGCGATGCGTGAAGGGGAGAGAAGAGGTCTTCATAAAGATATATTTATCGATCTTGCATTGTTTGCTATTCCTATTGCGATTATATGTGCCAGAACTTATTATGTCATTTTTCAATGGGAATATTATTCTGAAAATCTTTCGGAAATCCCTAAAATTTGGCATGGTGGCCTTGCCATTCACGGCGGGTTAATCGGTGCTGTGGCAACCGGGATTGTGTATGCAAAAGTAAAAAAACTATCTTTCTGGCAACTGGCTGATATAGCTGCGCCGAGTATTATTTTAGGGCAGGCGATCGGCAGATGGGGGAATTTTATTAACCAGGAAGCTCATGGAGGACCTGTTTCAAGAGAATTTTTGGAAAATCTCCACTTGCCTGAATTTATCATTAATCAAATGTATATAAATGGACAATATTATCACCCGACTTTTTTATATGAATCCATTTGGAATCTCGCTGGGTTCGTCATCTTAATTTTGCTAAGAAGGTTTAATTTGCGGCGTGGAGAGCTGTTTTTATCATATGTTATTTGGTATTCGATCGGGCGATTTTTTATCGAGGGCATGAGAACTGATAGTTTGATGCTGACGGAAACGGTAAAAATGGCACAGGTCATTTCGATTTTACTTATTCTTAGTGCAATTGCTCTTATAATTTACCGGAGACTAAAAAAAGTAGAAAGATATTTAGATGAATATTGATAAATTGCTGGAATGAAGGTGAAACTTTGAAACAAACATTGAAAAAAGGATTACAAACAGGATTGGAAACAACGTGGACTCTCGGTAAAGTCATTTTCCCTGTAACGTTGATTGTTTCATTTTTACAACATACTCCTTTGATTGATTGGATGGTTCATTTTATAACGCCGGTCATGAAGGTAATCGGGTTAAATGGAGATGCTGCAATCCCCCTTGTGATTGGGAATTTTCTTAACTTGTATGCGGCGATTGGAGCCATTTTGTCCATTGATTTTACGGTAAAAGAAGTCTTTATTTTGGCAGTCATGCTGTCATTTTCCCACAACTTATTAATCGAAACGACTGTAGCAAGCAAAGTCGGTGTGAAACTATGGATCATCTTGTCCGTCCGGCTCGGACTGGCATTTTTTTCGGCTTTTATCATCAATCTTTTTTGGGACGGCGGTGGAGAAAAAGCTCAATACGGATTTATATCTCAACAAGATGCCGTGCCTTCAGACTGGGGAATGATCTTACTTGAAGGGCTTGAAAAAGCGGCAATGGGAGTCATTCAGCTTGCGGCCATCGTCATCCCGCTAATGATTGCCATTCAATTTATGAAAGATTTAGGCTGGGTCGACGCTTTCTCAAAAAAGATGGAGCCGGTAACCGAAATGCTGGGAATGAAGAGGAACACTTCAACAACGCTTGCGGCAGGATTAATTTTCGGGCTTGCCTACGGGGCTGGCGTGATGCTGCAAGCAGTAAAAGAAGATGGAGTGGAGCATCGCGATTTAACGTTGGCGTTTATATTCCTCGTTGCCTGCCATGCTGTGATAGAAGACACATTGATTTTTGTTCCGATCGTCGGTTCAGTTTGGCCGCTTTTACTCATCCGGCTGTTCGCAGCCATTCTTTTAACGATGATTATCGGTTTTGTCTGGAAAAAACAAGCACATATCGGGAAAAGGGGAACGGTTTATGAACATTGACACCGTATTGTTTGACTTGGACGGCACGTTAATAAACACAAATGAATTAATTATTGAATCGTTTTTACATACGCTGAACTATTATTATCCGGGCAAATATCAACGGGAAGATATACTTCCTTTCATCGGGCCTCCGCTTATTGACACATTTCAACGTATTAACCCTGAAAAAGCGGAGGAAATGGTCCGAAGATATCGGGAGTTTAATCATGCCCAGCATGATCTGCTTGTGAAGGAATATGATCATGTGCACGAAACGGTTCGAGCTTTAAAAGAAAAGGGATTGAAACTGGGCATTGTGACAACGAAAATTCGCGACACTGTTATGATGGGGCTGAAATTAACGGAAATGGATTCATTTTTTGACGCAATTATCACACTGGATGATGTACAGCATGCGAAGCCTCATCCTGAGCCGGTCTTGTCCGCTCTTAAATTGCTCGGTTCCGAGCCGTCTAATGCATTAATGGTGGGAGATAACCTTCATGATATAGAGGCGGGAAAAAATGCAGGAACATTAACGGCAGGAGTTGCTTGGAGCATAAAAGGGAGAGAGTATATAGAATCGTTAAAGCCAGATTTTGTGCTGGACAAAATGAGTGATTTATTGAACATTGTGATGGAGTGAAGATTGTGAGAAGAACGGATAAATTTCCTGTTGAAGGAGCAAACTCCCTTTGGCAGGTGTACAAGACGGTTTCTTTTTGGAAAGTTGTCAAAAATGTCATCGTGATTCTTATCGCGCGCTACACTCCATTTATGCCTATCAAAAACTGGCTTTACCGCACATTTCTTGGCATGAAAATCGGACAGCAAACATCGTTTGCATTTATGGTTATGGTGGATATTTTGTTCCCGGAAAAAATTAAAGTTGGGCGCAATTCTATTATCGGATACAACACGACGATTTTAGCACATGAATATTTAATCGATGAATATCGCATCGGCGAAGTGGAAATTGGAGATGAAGTCATGATCGGAGCAAACACGACTATTTTGCCTGGTGTGAAAATTGGAAATCGAGCTATCGTTTCTGCCGGCACTGTAGTTCATAAAGATGTTCCGGAAGGCTCTTTTGCAGGAGGAAATCCAATGCAAATCATCTACACAAAAGAAGAAATGGAAAAAAGAAAGCGGTAAGCGTCATCAATTTTTGTCGCTTACCGCTTTTTGATTAAGCAGGATTGAGCGAAAGTGAAATAAAGGCGCTCTGTGAAAGAAGTTTACATCAAAAACTTATTGATTATAAATCTTTATTTTGGTAGTATGGTAACATATTAGCGGATTAAAGTGAATGCGCCATGGAGGTGTCAGTGAGTGTTTATGTTTGAAAAGCCCTTGGGAATGCGGGATACATTGCCGGGCTTATATGTCATAAAAGAAAGCGTTCGTAAAAAAATGATGAATGTGATTGAAAGCTGGGGTTATCAATTTTTGGAGACTCCAACGTTGGAATTTTATGAAACAGTAGGAGTTCAGTCGGCGATACAAGAGCAGCAATTATTTAAACTTCTTGACAGGCAGGGGCATACGCTCGTTTTAAGACCAGATATGACAGCTCCCATTGCACGAATTGCGGCTTCCAAGCTGATGAAAGAAAGCTTGCCGTTAAGGCTCGCTTATTCTGCAAATGTGTTTCGTGCACAGCAGCATGAAGGCGGCAGACCGGCAGAATTTGAACAAATTGGCATTGAGCTGATTGGCGATGGAACGATTAGCGCTGATGCGGAAGCGATCGCTCTAATGATATATGCCTTAAAAAATACTGGCCTTAAAGATTTTAAAATTTCCATTGGGCATATCGGATTTATCAATGCTTTGTTCGGAGAAATTTTAGGGAAGGAAGAACGGGCGGAGAAGCTGCGCCGCTATTTATATGAAAAGAACTTTGTCGGATACCGCGAGCATGTGAAAAGATTATCTCTCTCTACCATTGACAAAGAACGCCTTTTAAGAGTCATTGATTTAAAAGGAGGAATTGAGAAGGCTGATGAAGCTTCAAGCCTTGTTGCTTGTGACAGCGGGAAGAAAGCGCTGGAAGATTTAAAACAGCTCCTTATCCAATTAAGAGCTTATGAAGTGGATCAATATATCAAATTAGAACTGAATATCGTCAGCCACATGAGTTATTACACAAGCGTGATTTTTGAATTATATGCGAACGGTGTTGGACTTCCGATCGGAAACGGCGGGCGCTATGACCATCTTTTAGAAAAATTTGAACGTCCTGCCCCGGCGACAGGCTTTGGCATACGGTTAGATAATTTGCTGGAAGCTCTGGGGGATTTAAAATTGAATAAAGATCGCTATTGCATCATATTCAGCAGAGAGAATCGACAAGAAGCTTTTCGGTATGCCAATAAGCTGCGAAAAGAAGGAAAACAGGTTGTCATGCAAGATATTTCCGGTATCGATCAAATCGACAGGTTTACTGGTCAATTTACAGATATTTATTATTTCCTCGGAAAACCAGGAAAGGTGAGAGAGTGATGAGCATGTTAACGATTGCGATGCCGAAAGGACGAATTTTTTCAGAAGCTGTCGAACTATTAAGAAAATCAGGCTACAAGCTGCCAGACGAATTTGATGAATCAAGAAAACTAATTTTGACCGTGCCGGAAGAAAATATTCGCTTTATTTTAGCGAAGCCGATGGATGTCGGAACATATGTAGAGCATGGTGTTGCAGATGTTGGGATCGCCGGAAAGGATGTCATGATGGAAGAAGAGCGGGATGTTTTTGAAGTGCTTGATTTGAAAATTAGCAAATGTCATCTGGCTGTAGCCGGACTGCCTGATACGAAAATGAATGACATCGCTCCAAAGGTGGCGACAAAATATCCAAATGTGGCTTCTAAATATTTTCGAGAGCAAGGGGAGCAGGTCGAAATCATTCATTTGAATGGATCGATCGAGCTGGCGCCATTGATTGGACTGGCTGACAGAATTGTCGATATTGTTTCGACGGGAAGAACGTTAAAAGAAAACGGATTAGTAGAATTTGAACATATTGCTGATATCACTTCAAGACTCATTGTCAATCCCGTCAGCTATCGGATGAAGGACAAGCCGATCGACATGCTTGTGGAGCGGCTTGCCAAAACAGTGGAAGAAGGAAAGGAGGATTCGGATTGAAAATTATTCACATCACTAAGGATCAAAAGCTTTCCTTGAAAAGATCGATTGACGCTGGAACAGAGGAGCAGCGCAAAATTGTGAGGGAAATTATTGAACGAGTCAAAAAGGAAGGCGATCAGGCGCTATACGAATATACGAAACGTTTTGATGGGGCAGATCTTCAATCTTTGCACGTATCAAAAGAAGAAATTAGTCGAGCGTACGAAGCGGTAGATAAAGAATTCATTGACATTGTTCAAGAAGCAGCAGAAAATATCTTTCATTTTCATGAAAAACAAAAGAAAGAATCATGGTTTTATTTCGATGAAAAAGGAACAATGCTCGGTCAGAAATTAACGCCGGTAGATGCTGTCGGCGTTTATGTTCCCGGAGGCACAGCTGCCTATCCTTCTTCTGTTTTAATGAATATCATGCCGGCTAAAGTGGCTGGTGTAGGCAGAATCGTGCTCGTTTCTCCTCCAGATCAAAATGGGAGCCTGCCGGCGGAAGTGCTGGTGGCAGCCAATGAAGCTGGCGTATCGGAAATATATAAAGCTGGCGGTGCCCAAGCAATAGCCGCGCTAGCTTACGGTACAGAAACAATCGAACCGGTCGACAAAATTGTCGGTCCTGGCAATATATTCGTCTCTCTTGCAAAGCGGGAGGTATTTGGAACAGTTGATATCGATATGATCGCCGGGCCAAGTGAAATTGTCGTCTTAGCTGATGAAACGGCTGTTCCGCATGAAGTTGCGGCCGATTTATTATCGCAAGCAGAGCATGACAGGCTGGCAACCAGCATCCTTGTTACACCTTCTATAAAATTAGCAAAGGAAGTTCAAAAGGAAGTTGCGGCACAATTGGCCGATTTGCCGCGAAAAGATATCGCCGCTGCTTCGATCGAACAGTTCGGTGCTATTTATATAACGGATTCAATCGAGGAAGCGGTTGGGATAGTCAACCAACTGGCACCTGAGCATTTGGAGGTATTAACGGAAAACCCGACGGGTGTTCTGCCAAAAATTAAACATGCAGGAGCCATCTTTTTAGGGAGATATAGCAGTGAACCTGTAGGCGATTATTTCGCAGGTCCCAATCACGTTTTGCCGACAAACGGAACAGCGCGTTTTTCCAGCCCGCTTAACGTGGATGACTTTATGAAAAAGTCAAGCATCATTTCATACAGTGAAGAAGCATTCCGTGCACATGCTTCAAAAATTGCAAAGTTTGCAAGATATGAAGGATTAGAGGCGCATGCAAGAGCAATTGAAGCTCGACTAGAAAAAAGAGGAAGTGATCGAAATGAATAGAACCGCCACAATATCTCGAAAAACGAACGAAACGAATATTCAGCTGTCATTTTCAATAGATGGTGAAGGCCGTGCAGATCTAAAAACTGGAGTTCCTTTTTTAACTCATATGCTTGATCTGTTCACAAGGCATGGCCATTTTGATTTAAAGATTGAGGCAGAAGGCGACATTGACATTGATGATCACCATACGACAGAGGATATTGGCATTTGTTTGGGACAGGCGATTCAACAAGCACTAGGCGATAAAAAAGGAATTAAACGGTACGGTCATGCCTTTGTCCCAATGGATGACTCTTTAGCGCAGGTTGTTATAGATTTAAGCAACCGACCGCATTTTGAAATGCGTGGAGAATTGCCGAAGGGGAAAGTAGGAACATTTGATACAGAGCTTGTTCATGAATTTTTATGGAAGCTGGCGCTTGAAGCACGGATGAACCTGCATGTAATCATTCACTATGGAATGAATACCCATCATATGATTGAAGCTGTATTTAAAGCGTTGGGGAGAGCTCTTGATGAAGCGACTATGATCGACCCCAGAGTCAAAGGGGTCCCATCAACGAAGGGGATGTTGTAAAAATGATTGGCGTGATCGACTATGGCATGGGGAATTTATACAGCGTCTCGAAAGCCTTGGAACGCATGAATGCGGAATATTTTGTATCAAGTGATTTAAACGAGCTTGAAAAGGCAACAGCTTATATATTGCCAGGAGTAGGCGCATTCAAAGACGCGATGGCTATTTTAACGGAAACAAAAACAGATAAATTTTTGAAGGACGAAGTGCAAAAGGGAAAGGCTTTATTAGGTATTTGTCTTGGCATGCAGCTTTTGTTCAACGAAAGCGAAGAACACGGCTGGACTGAAGGACTCGGCTTTTTAAACGGCCAAGTAAAAAGAATTCCAGGAGAAAATGTAAAAGTCCCGCATATGGGATGGAATAAGCTGGCTTTTCAACGAGATCATCCTCTTATAACTGGTCTTCAAGAAGATTACGTATACTTTGTCCATTCTTATTATGCGGTCGTAAACGATCCGGACGTTGTGGTCGCCAGCGCTTCATACGGTGTGACGGTTCCGGCTATTGTAGGAAGTGGAAATGTATTCGGCTGCCAGTTTCATCCGGAAAAAAGCGGCAAGCTGGGACTAGCCATCTTGAAAAACTATTTAACTTTTGTATCAAGGATGTGAGCTAATGATGAGTTTTACTATTTTTCCCGCCATTGATTTGCGCGGAGGGAAATGCGTCCGGCTGCTTCAAGGCGATTACAATAAAGAAACGGTTTACGGAGATTCACCGTTTGCTGTCGCCGAGTCGTTTGTAAAGGAAGGTGCTGACTGGATTCATATGGTAGATTTGGATGGGGCAAAAGACGGAGTCCGCGTGAACCATCAACATGTTTTGAAAGTGGCAAAAGAGCTAAAAGTAAAGGTACAAGTTGGCGGCGGCATTCGCACAGAAAAAGATGTATACGAATATTTGGAAAACGGCATTTCCAGAGTTATTTTAGGCAGTTCTGCCGTTTCAAACAGGTCATTTGTTGAAAAAATGCTGGCTGAATACGGCGGCCGAATCGCAATCGGTATCGATGCGAAAAATGGCTATGTATCAACAGAAGGCTGGCTGAATACGTCCGAAGTTAAAGCGGTTGATCTTGGAAAAGAACTGGCGAAAAGCGGTGCAGAAACATTTATTTTTACTGATATTGCAACAGATGGAATGCTCTCGGGACCAAATGTCAAGGCGATTGTGGAAATGGCAAAAGCAACTGGAAAAACAGTCATCGCTTCCGGAGGGGTAAGCTCCATTGATGATTTGAAAAAGTTAAAGCAATATGAACAGGATGGAGTGAAAGGCGCTATTGTCGGAAAAGCGCTTTATACGAAAAAGTTCAGCCTCCGCGATGCTATCCATGAGGTGAATGGGCTATGATTACGAAACGCATCATTCCTTGTCTAGATGTTAAGGACGGACGTGTCGTCAAAGGCGTGCAATTTGTCCAGTTGAAAGATGCGGGCGATCCAGTGGAGCTAGCGAAATTTTATGATGAAGAAGGAGCAGATGAGCTTGTCTTCTTAGATATTTCCGCATCTCATGAAGGCAGAAAAACGATGATTGATGTTGTCGAACGAGTAGCAGCAACATTAGCCATTCCCTTTACGGTCGGAGGCGGAATCAACTCTTTGGAAGATATGAAAAAAATTTTGCGTGCTGGTGCGGATAAAGTTTCCATTAACACTTCTGCTGTATTAAACCCTTCGCTGATTATGGAGGGAGCTGATTACTTTGGCAGCCAGTGCATTGTGGTAGCGATTGACGCAAAATACGATCCGCAGCTCGGAAGCCACCGCGTCTATACGCACGGGGGACGAAAAGCGACCGAATGGGAAGTCGTGGCGTGGGCAAAGGAAGCTGTAAAAAGAGGTGCTGGCGAGATTTTGCTGACTAGCATGGATCAGGATGGAGAAAAATCCGGCTTTGACATTGACTTAACCAAAAAAGTAAGCGAGGCAGTTCCCGTCCCAGTCATTGCATCCGGCGGCGCCGGTAATGCTGAGCATTTTCTTGAAGTTTTTCGCGATGCCCGAGCGGATGCAGCGCTGGCAGCTTCCATTTTCCATTACAAAGAAACATCAGTCAAAGAAGTAAAAAGATTTTTGCAAAAAGAAGGGGTGAATATACGGTGAACATAGCAGAACTCAAATTCGATGAAAATGGACTTATTCCTGCGGTTGTTCAAGATGCTGTTAGCAAAGAAGTGTTAACAGTAGCTTATATGAACGAAGAGTCGCTAAAAAAAACGTTGGAAACGAAGGAAACATGGTTTTACAGCCGTTCTCGCCAAAAACTTTGGCATAAAGGAGAAACGTCCGGCAATACACAAACTGTTCAAGAGATACGCTATGACTGTGACAAGGACGCGCTTGTCGTGCTGGTAATCCCGAATGGTCCGCCCTGCCATACAGGGCAATACAGCTGTTTTTCAAAAGAAAGTGGCGGCCAGGTGGACGGTAGCCGTTTTGATATTATTAACAAGCTGGAGGCCGTCATTGCTGAGCGTGAAGCTGAGCGTCCGGAAGATTCTTATACTACCTATTTGTTTGAAAAAGGCTTGGACAAAATTTTAAAAAAGGTTGGAGAAGAAGCTTCAGAGGTCATTATTGCAGCAAAAAACCGCAGCCATGATGAGTTGAAATGGGAAGCCGCGGATTTATTATTTCATTTGCTTGTTCTGCTGCGCGAGCAAAAGCTTCCGCTCGATGAAGTATTGACAGTTTTAAAAGAAAGACATGAAAAATAATCGCGAGTAAAAATAGGTTTTTCCTATTTATAAGATATGGTATACTATCCCTCGGCAAATAAAGTGAAATGGAGGGTTTGAGTGGGAAACCGTAAAGTAAAAAAAGACGAAGATTCAAAAATTGTTTCGTTTTTCCAAGACAGTGCAACGTTTTATCGCTGGGGATTAAAGGCTTATCAAAAAGGCGATTTGCAGTCGGCTTCAAAATTCGTCAAGCGGGCAGTAGATCTGGATCCGTATAACGAAGAAATGATTTGCAGGCTGGCCAGCATTTATACCGAATTAGGAAAGTTTCAAAAATCAAACGAACTATTAACATATATTATTGAACATATTCACCCTCATTCGGTAGAATGCTATTATTTTCTTGCAAATAATTATGCTCATCTCGGCTTGTTTCACGAAGCTTATAAACATGCAATGATATATAAGGAAAAGGCGCCGCAAGGCATATTTTCCGTAGAAAACAGCGATCTTCTTGAAATGATCGAAATAGAAGAAGAGGCTGAGCATTCGGATGATCTAATCGTGAAGCAAGAAAAAGCGCGCTCTTTGCTTGAGAATGGACAGTTTCAAGAATCTATTTCCATTTTAAAAGAGATTATAGCTGATTACCCAGAGTTTTGGTCCGCTTATAATAATTTGGCGCTTGCCTATTTTTACCTTGGGGAAGTGGAAAAAGCGAAGGACATGATTTCCCTTGTGCTCCGGAAAAATCCAGGGAATTTGCATGCTTTATGCAATTTGCTTGTATTTTTTTATTATGAAGGTGATGAAGCGAGCATAAGCATGCTAGTTGAAAAACTAAAAAGAGTTTATCCGCTTGTTTCAGAGCACCAATATAAACTGGGGGCGACGTTTGCACTCATCGGCTTTTATCCTCATGCATTCAAGAGGCTCCATGCCTTGTATCGAAAAGGATTTGAGGGGGATGACACGTTTTATTATTGGCTCGCATACTCTTCTTATTTTATAGGACACTATGACTTTGCTAAAAAAATATGGAAGAAGGTTCTGTATTTAAATCCGCGGAAGGAAGGCTCTGAACCGTGGAATATGAAAGGGCTAAACGAAATGGAAAATCAAGTCCCGGAGCGGCTGCTCTCTATCTATTTCGCAATGAAAATGGATGAACGAGCGTATTTAGTAAATGAGCAGGAGTTTGAAACTCGTCTTGAAAGAGAAGCTGTTCAATATGCTTTAAGCGTTTTAAATGGCAAAAGGCCGACAGGTTTTCATGCTGTTCATTTCGCTTTCCATGTGGCCGATAGTTTAATGGACAAAACGTCAGAAGGAAAAGAATTGGTTTTATTTTGGTTTCGGCTTTTCAAAAATGCCTTTAAGTTCGACATAAAATTTCGCAATGTCAACGCATGGTCAGCAGCTGTCTATTATTTATGGATGAAACAGATAGGAAAAAACATCACACAAGATGGTGCGGCAAATCATTTTAACATCAGCAAAGCTACGCTGTCTAAATACGTGCGCGTCGCAAAAAAATTGAAAATGTGAGCAAATAAATAGCACGAGACATTTATTTTATATAGGATATGTTGTAGGGAATAATAATTTTGTATTATTTATTGGATCATATGATGAGGAGTGAGTCTCGTGTCTGAAGAAAAAATTTATGATTGTATCATTGCCGGAGCAGGACCTGCAGGATTGACAGCTGCTGTTTACACATCCCGCGCCAACCTTTCTACTTTAATGATAGAAAGAGGCGTGCCTGGAGGACAAATGGCCAATACGGAAGATGTTGAAAACTATCCTGGATTTGATCATATTTTAGGTCCAGAGCTATCAAATAAAATGTTTGAACATGCTAAAAAATTTGGTGCTGAATACGAATATGGAGATGTGAAGGAAATTGTCGATGAAGGCGAATATAAAATCGTCAAAACAGGCAACAAAGAATATAAAGCAAGAGCAGTGATTATCGCTACAGGGGCCGAATATAAAAAGCTCGGCGTGCCTGGAGAGAAAGAACTGGGCGGACGAGGCGTCTCTTATTGTGCTGTATGCGACGGAGCATTCTTTAAAGGAAAAGATTTGATTGTTGTCGGAGGCGGAGACTCTGCTGTCGAGGAAGGAGTTTATTTAACCCGCTTTGCGAACAGTGTGACAATCGTTCATCGCCGCGATCAATTGCGCGCCCAAAAAATATTGCAGCAGCGCGCCTTTGATAATGAAAAGATTGATTTTATTTGGAATCATACAGTAAAAGAAATTCATGAAGTCGACGGGAAGGTTGGCAAAGTCACGCTCGTAAATACGATAACAAATGAAGAAACAGAAAAAGAGATAGACGGTGTATTTGTATACATTGGCATGGTGCCGCTGTCCAAACCTTTTGAAAATCTCGGAATTACAAATGAAGCAGGATATATTGAAACAAATGAAAACATGGAAACGAAAATTCCCGGCATCTTTGCGGCAGGAGATATTCGGGAAAAATCTTTGCGGCAAATTGTAACTGCAACTGGCGACGGAAGCATTGCTGCCCAAAGTGCTCAACATTATATTGAAGAATTAAAAGAGAAATTAAAAAATGCCTAAAATTGTTAACAAAATCGTAACTATGATTTAATTGTGCTGTAACATCAATGAAATAAAATTCAGTTACTATAAAAGTAGTAATTGACCCCCTTTTATAATATATACTTTTGAGCATGGGCAACCCTTCCCATGCTCCTTTTTTTGTTGCACCTTTTCTTTTGAAACCTTTAAAAGAGAAAAAACGTATGATAAAGTAGGAAAGCATGCGCATTGAGACACTATAGCATTTAATTGTATAATAAAAGGAATAAATATTTTTTATGTACCGCAACCTAGGGGTGAACTTGCTTTGCAAAGGGTTACAAATTGTGTTCTTGTTCATGAAGGTCAGCTGCTCTTGCTTCAAAAACCGCGCCGGAATTGGTGGGTAGCCCCTGGAGGGAAAATGGAGCAAGGGGAATCGATAAAAGAATCTGTTGTAAGAGAATTTAGAGAAGAAACTGGAATTTATTTAATAAATCCAAAAATTAAAGGGATTTTCACGATCATTGTCAAAGATGGAGATAAGGTTGTTCAAGAATGGATGATGTTTACATTTTTCGCAACACAATTTAACGGGGAAAATGTTTTGGAAACTGAGGAAGGAAAGCTGAAATGGCACTCGATTGATGAAATTAAACAGTTGCCGATGGCTGCGGGCGACTACCACATTATTGAATATATGATTAAAGGGTCAGGAATCATGTATGGAACATTCATCTATACACCTGATTATGAGCTTTTGTCTTATCGGCTCGATCCACAATAAAGAAAACTTCAGCTGCAAGAAAATCGAAGCCAAGGTTCAGAGAAGAGGATATACATGCCAGTTTCAAAATTTCCGCTAAATAAATTTATGATTTGACTCTTCTCATCCTTGATCAAAAAGCTATCAGATCAAAAAAATAAATCCCGATATTTCCTATTCAACATCTGTTACTGAATATTTTTCTTTTGAAAAAACGGGGGGCTTTGAATGATGAGTGAAACTTCAAATATTAAGATGGTTATTATTACGGGGATGTCCGGGGCAGGTAAGACGGTTGCGATTCAAAGCTTTGAAGATCTAGGATATTTTTGCGTCGATAATCTTCCACCTACTCTTTTGTCCAAGTTTCTAGAGCTTATGAAAGAATCGAGAACGAAAATGAACAAAGTAGCTGTAGTTATGGATTTGAGGGGAAGGGAATTTTTTGAATCTTTCCATCAGGCAATTGAAGAAATCAATGATATCCCGTGGATCGCACCGCAAATTTTGTTTCTTGATGCACATGATCAAGTATTAGTCAACCGGTATAAAGAGACGAGAAGAACCCATCCATTAGCTCCAAAAGGTCTTCCGCTTGAGGGGATCCGCCTTGAACGGGAAATGCTGGAGGAATTAAAGGGACGTGCGCAAATTGTATATGATACATCCAACTTAAAGCCAAGAGAATTAAGAGAAAAAATTTTAAAACAGTTCGCAGAAAATGGCGATCAAACCTTTACGTTGAACGTTTTATCATTTGGATTTAAATATGGTTTGCCGATCGACGCTGACTTAGTGTTTGACGTGAGATTTTTGCCCAACCCGTATTATATTGATCATATGCGCCCTAAGACGGGGCTTGACGAAGAAGTTTCATCATATGTTTTAAAATGGACAGAGACATCTAAATTTTTAGAGAAGCTGACAGATTTACTCTCATTTATGATCCCTCATTTTCAAAGAGAAGGAAAAAGTCAAGTGGTCATTGCAATCGGTTGCACTGGCGGACAGCATCGCTCGGTGACTCTGGCTGAATATTTAGGGGATTTTTTCCGCAAAAACTACAAAGTGCATGTATCCCATCGTGATATTGAAAGGAGAAACTATCGATAACTATGGATAAAAAGAAAATCGTCATTATTGGAGGAGGAACCGGATTATCTGTTCTGCTTCGAGGCTTAAAGCTGCTCCCTTTTGATATCACGGCCATTGTAACAGTTGCAGATGATGGCGGCAGCTCTGGTAGACTTCGTGATGAACTGAACATTCCCCCGCCGGGCGACATTCGCAACGTGTTAGCTGCTCTTTCCGATGTGGAACCGCTAATCGAGGAACTTTTTCAGCATCGTTTTAAAAAAGGGAACGATTTGACTGGCCATTCTCTCGGCAATTTAATACTTGCAGCTATGACCAATATCACCGGTGACTTTATGCACGCCATTCGGGAAATGAGTAAAGTATTAAATGTTCGCGGTACTGTTTTGCCTGCAGCGAACCAGAGCGTTGTATTAAATGCGGAGATGGAAGATGGATCTGTTGTGAAAGGGGAATCGAAAATCCCTTTTTCAGGAAAAAAAATTAAAAAGGTGTTTTTAACCCCGAAAAATGTAAAACCTCTTCAAGAAACGATCGATGTCATCAGACAGGCACATATGATCATTTTAGGGCCTGGAAGTCTTTATACAAGCATTTTACCGAATTTGCTCGTTCCGAAAATTGGCGAGGAGGTTTGCAAATCCTCGGCCAAAAAAATATATATATGCAATGTCATGACTCAGCCAGGGGAGACGCTAAACTATACAGCGAGCGATCATGTGAAGGCTCTTTACGATCATTTAAACTGTCCGTTTATTGATGTGATCCTCGTGAACAACGGATCTATTCCCGAATACATACAAAAACGCTACGCGAAAGAATCAGCTTTTCCTGTCCAAGTCGATGCAGAGGCGCTAAAAGATATGGGACTTCGAGTAGTGCAGGACAACATGGTCTCCTTCGATCAACATGTTATTCGACATGATACGAATAAAGTGGCGAACATCTTAAAAAATTTGCTTCTGGAAGAAACGTAATCGGAAAGGGCGGTAATGGAAACATGTCGTTTGCTTCAGAGACGAAAAAAGAATTGACAACACTGGAAGTAAAACAATGTTGTTTAAAAGCAGAGTTGTCCGCGCTCATCCGAATGAACGGAACTGTGTCATTTTCCAACCGGGAATTGCTTTTGGATGTGCAGACGGAAAACGCAGCGATTGCAAGACGCATTTACATGCTGATCAAAAAAAAATATGACGTTCCGATCAAGCTGCTTGTACGAAAAAAGATGCGATTAAAAAAGAATAACGTCTATATTGTTAGAATGAATGAACAAGTAAAAGAGATTTTGGAGGATTTGCGAATTTTAGGCAAGGATTTTATGTATAACCATCAAATCTCTTTAGACCTTGTGAAAAAAAAGTGCTGCAAGCGGTCGTATATGCGCGGTGCGTTTTTAGCGGGCGGATCTGTCAACAACCCGGAAACTTCTTCATACCATTTGGAAATCTCGTCGTTATATAAGGAACATAACGATTCGCTATGCAGCTTGATGAATACGTTTTATTTAAATGCAAAAACACTGGAACGGAAAAAAGGATATATTACTTACTTAAAGGAAGCTGAAAAAATTGGGGAATTTTTGACATTGATCGGTGCCCATCAAGCTCTACTGCGTTTTGAAGATGTCCGAATCGTTCGTGATATGAGAAATTCAGTGAACCGCCTTGTCAATTGCGAAACAGCAAATTTAAATAAAACCATTGGAGCTGCTTTACGGCAGGTAGAAAATATAAAATTCATTGATGAAAAGATCGGATTAAGCGCCTTACCTGAAAAGCTGAGGGAAATTGCAGAATTACGGGTTATGTATCAAGATGTGACATTGAAGGAACTAGGTGAAATGGTGTCCAGCGGGAAAATCAGCAAATCGGGAATCAACCACCGATTAAGAAAAATCGATGAAATCGCTGAAAAATTGCGGGCTGGCAAAACGATTTCATTTAAATAAATTTTTAAGAAGAGAGGGATAAATATGGTTGAGAAAAAAGTGGAAGTTCGGTTAAAAACCGGTTTGCAGGCACGACCGGCTGCATTGTTTGTTCAGGAAGCCAACAGGTTTTCTTCTGACATTTTTATCGAAAAAGACGGAAAGAAAGTAAACGCCAAAAGCATCATGGGGTTGATGAGCTTAGCTATTAACAGCGGCTCTGAGATTACCTTGATCGCAGAAGGAAACGATGAGGAAGAAGCATTAGAAGCGCTTATCAACTACATTCAAAACGAAAATTAATGTGAACACACAAAAAAATTGCCGCAAAATTCATCAATGGATGGATATTGCCTCTCTTGTGGGAGAAAGCAGGAAACAACCGCTGTCAGCCACAAGAGGGCTTTATTTTTGCTAAAACTGATATGAAGACGAAATGGCTTCGGGTGCGTTAATAGAAAAGTGTGATAAATCTTTTGTTGGGAGAGAGCTTTGTGAAGGTTCTTAACTGGAACTTTTGGATTCAAAGCATGCGAAAGATCGGGGCGAATCCGAGCAATATATTTGGTGTAAATACTATTTTTTCATAAATCTGCGATCAACATTCAAGAAAAAACAAACGTGCTTTGATATGGTTCGAATGACTTACAGCTGAATGGATAAAGAGAGATTCTAGCCCTTTTATAACATGAAAAAATCGATTATAACGCAGCAGGTGTCAAAAAAAACTTCAGCAAAATACGGTTTACACAGGCTCTCCGAAAGCATATTTAATCCTTCATCCGGCTCGATCCGCATTTTGGGCTTAGATTAAAGCAATATCGGCAGTTAACGGCCTTTCGAAAACGTAAAGCTGACGATTCCTGCCAAAAAGTTGAATGAGGAGCTGCTGTCAAGATCATTCTTGACATTTGCTCCTCATTCAAATGCGTGAAGGTATGAAGCAGCGGTTTATTTTTATACTGTCTGCTTGATATGTTTAAATTTTTATTGTCTTCCTATTTGAGGCAGCTTTTATTTTGTTAAAACTTTGTCAATCAACCCATATTCTTTTGCACGTTCAGCTGACATGAAATTGTCGCGGTCCGTATCACGTTCAATTACTTCAAGAGGCTGGCCAGTGTTTTCAGATAAAATTCTGTTCAATTTATCTCTTAAAGAGAGAATTCGTCTAGCTGCAATATCAATGTCAGTTGCCTGACCTTGCGCGCCTCCTAACGGTTGATGGATCATTACTTCACTATTCGGAAGGGCAAAACGTTTTCCTTTTGCACCTGCCGCCAATAAGAATGCTCCCATGGAAGCAGCCATTCCTATACACATCGTGGATACATCAGGTTTAATAAATTGCATCGTATCATAAATCGCCATGCCAGCAGTAATTGATCCGCCCGGGCTGTTAATATAAAGGGAAATATCTTTTTCAGGATCCTCCGCTGCCAAGAAAAGAAGCTGAGCAACGATGGAGTTTGCAACATGATCATCAATTGGCGTACCAAGGATAATAATGCGGTCTTTTAACAATCTTGAATAAATATCGTAAGCACGTTCACCACGGTTTGTCTGTTCAATAACAGTCGGTATTAAATTCATTATGTTTCCTCCCTCGCATCAAAGTTAAAGTCATTTCTATTCCATCATACATAAAAGGTCAATAAAGGTCAAACAAAAAACTTTTATATATAATTATTTATAAGATCAATACATGTACCATCATACCCTCATTTTTCATTTTTCAAACAACGATGAAAAATGAATTTTTCAAAACAATTTTGACACGATGGATAATTAAGCAAAATTTATTCTTGCATATACTGTTCGGTTCGATTATAATATAATTCGTGACATTTGAAAAATGCGCTCGTAGCTCAGTTGGATAGAGCGGTGGTTTCCGGTACCACGTCCGTCGGGGGTTCGAGTCCCTCCGAGCGCGTAAGCCTAGAGCAACAAGGGTTTGAGCGATTTAGAAGTCGTTCAACGGACGGGAACTACCGAAAAACGGACAACGTATTTTCGCAAGGTTTCCGTCCCACTGAATCAAAGAGACCGCGTGCCTCCAAAATGAAAAATTTTGGAGGTTTTTATTATGCGAAAAAGGCTAGAAAGGTAGTTTCAAGACATCTGATTGTAGATGTAATCTCGATTATATGACGGTTGCAGAAGGATTAAAATACGCTAAGATCATTTACAAAACGGAAGCTATCCAGGACGAACGAGTACCGATTATTGAAGTTCTTGAAAAAATTTTATAGATGTTGTCGGTTTTAGAGATCTTACTACTGACCAAATTAGACGGTACATTTAATACGTCATCTGTAACCGTGGATATTCTTTTCGGTGCTATTAAATCGATTTTTAGAAAGCTACATAAATACGGTATTATTTGAAGAAAGTCTCGTCAAAAAAAATGCCAAAATTAATAAGGATAAACAACGAATCTTTGTGCCTACAGACACGCAAGTAAAGAGGCTATGAAACGTCAAAGATATAGGTATTTACGGGATTTCGTGACTATGGTGCTATTAAACTAATGTTAGAGTGAGAACAAAGGGCAAACTAAGTTGAATAGTCAGAAATTTCTGGTATTTTTATGTTACTGGGACCAAAAACAATAGCCGTAAAAGCCGGATTGTTCCAATGACTAAAGAAGTATGTAAACTACTTGATAGAAGAAATTCGAGGATACTTCGGTAACATTTCATATGTATTCGTTAATCAATATGGTGAAAAGTTAAAAAGAAGGAAACATCAGGGAAATATTCAAACTAAAAGACGAATGTTGCGTAAGTCTTACACTGTTTAAGACATACATTTATCATAAACTATTTGAAAAAGGTGACGATATTAGTCGCACTCGATAAGAACTATGCCAAAAAGGGTGAAAAAAGATGTAAAATAATAATATCTTGCAAGATTTATAGATCACGAAGGGTGTTGAAGAATGGAACGTATTTCAGTAGTTTCCATTTTAGACGTTATTGGTGAATTGTTTTCTGATGAAGTTTCGATTGCTGTTTCCAATACAAAGGAATATATCTATTACCGGCCGAGCAAACGGATTGATTTGAAAATCAGACCGGGAGACTTGGTAAGAAAAGGAACGATTGCGTATAAAGCTTTGCACACCAAACAAAAGGTTTCTGAGTTTATTAACCGCGATGTGTTTGGCGTTCCTTATCACGGGATGGCTGTGCCGTTTTTTTGGGAAGGAAAGCTTGAGGGATGCGTCACTGCGATTTTTCCTGCTTTGACGGATGGAAAATCTGTTGTGACCGTCAAAACTGATGACGGATGGGTTCCTATTCCTTTTTCGAAAGTTGCGTATTTAGAAGCAAAAGATAAAAAGACCTATGTGTACACTGAAGGATGCTCAGGAACGCATAAATACTCTCTCCAGGAATTTGAATACTTGCTTCCAAAGGACTATTTTATTCGCTGTCATCGGGCTTTTATTGTGAATGTCAACCATATTAAGGAAATCTACCCTGATGCGCATTCAACTTTTTTGCTGTTGATGAATAACGGTGATAAAATTCCTGTCAGTCAGTCTTACTCCAGTTATTTTCGAAAATTGCTTGGATTTTAAAAAATCGTTCTGTTTTAGTATGGAAATTGAGTTGTTTATCTGAATTTTCGGTCACTTATCCCCAAAACCTTGCCCCATTAACTTTTATCGGTAAAATAAATTTTAAATTCATTAAAGGGGAGATGATGGGGAAATGGACAATAAATTGGAAAGGATTGAAGATTTGCGTTTGCGCGATCGAATAGTCACAGCTGATGAAGCCGCATCATGGATCAAAGACGGGATGACTTTAGGGTTAAGCGGATTTACACGCGCGGGTGATGCGAAAGCGGTTCCATATGCGTTGGTAAAACGTGCAGAGCGAGAATCGTTTAAAGTAAATGTGTATACAGGAGCCTCTTTAGGTTCTGATATCGATAAAATGTTCACTGAAGCTGGCATTTTAGGCAAGAGGCTTCCTTTTCAGGCAGATCCTACGATGAGAAAAGGAATCAATCGGGGAGAATTTTTATTTGTCGATCAGCATTTGTCCCATACTGCTGAATTAGTGCGCTCAAATGTTATGGATCCAATCGATTTTGCAATTTTGGAAGCGGTTTCTATTACAAGAGATGGAATGGTTATTCCGACAACCTCCATTGGAAACTCGTTGACATTTGCCCAGCACGCAAAATCGATCATTATAGAGATTAATATGGCACAGCCTGTAGATTTAGTAGGAGTGCATGATTTGTATGAACCGGAGAAACAAGGGGAAAGAAAACCGATTCCGCTGACAAAATCGAATGATCGAATCGGTACGATCGGAATACCGATTGATATCGAGAAGGTAAAAGGAATTGTATTTACCAATCAGCTGGATTCACCGTCGACAATTGTACCTCCGGATGAAGAAACAGTCATTATGGCGCAGCATTTGATAGAGTTTTTGCGTAAAGAAATTAAAGCCGGCCGGTTAACGGAACGTTTGGCCCCGCTGCAGTCAGGCATCGGTTCCGTCGCCAATGCAGTTCTTCATGGCTTGCTGGATTCAGAATTTGAGGATTTAGAGGTGTATTCTGAAGTATTGCAGGATGCAGTCTTTGATTTGATAGATGCGGGCAAAGTCCGTTTTGCCTCTTGTTGTTCGATTACCCTTTCAGAGCCGAAAATGAAGGAGGTTTTCTCGAATTTTAAGAAATACCGCGACCGTTTAGTGCTGAGACCGCAGGAAATTTCCAACCATCCTGAAATTATTCGCCGGCTCGGTTTGATTTCCATTAACACAGCATTGGAAGTGGACATCTACGGCAATGTCAATTCAACCCACGTACTTGGAACGAAAATGATGAACGGCATTGGCGGATCCGGTGATTTTGCAAGAAATGCCCGCCTGGCGATTTTTGTGACAAAATCAATAGCGAAAGACGGAAACATATCAAGCATTGTTCCTTTTGTCTCCCATGTTGACCATACGGAGCATGACGTCGATGTCATCGTCACCGAGCAAGGGTATGCGGATCTCCGGGGCTTGGCGCCAAGAGAGCGTGTGGAACTGATTATCGAACGCTGCGCCCATCCGATGTATCGCGACCAGCTTCGTGAATATTATCAGGAAGCTCTTGCAAGAGGAGGGCATACACCACATGTTTTAGAAAAAGCTCTTTCATGGCATATAAATTTTGCTAAAAACGGAACGATGCGTGAAGAGATTGCACATAGCGTTTAATCGGATGACAATTTATTCGTGCATTTTCTAGACATGCGAAGAGATCGGCACAGCTAGATCAAAGAAGGAATTTATCCCTAGAAATCAATTTTGTGGATATCACACAACAAATGTTTTCACCCCCTTAGTGTTAAAAGCACTAAACGAATGGACTTATTAATTGATACTGTACTGAAAAATTTAATAAAAAATAAATTCGAGTTGAAGGCAGAAAACGATTGTTTTTGCGAAAATCATCATACAGAACGGATAGTGAGCGCTTTGATCAACTGTTTTCTGAGAATAAGGACGGATTTGCAAGGGTTATTGATTACAGCGTCAACTGGTATCTAATGTTAATTGATCATTTTTCTGACGCAAATTGCTGTATCAGCCGATAAACTTGATACTGAAGTCGATATTCCGGAAGTCGTCAATCTCGTGTTTTTTCAAGAAAGGACGTTCGACATCAAAGTTTTGGCAAATAATTGGGTTCAGAACACGCTTATATAAAGACTTACTAGATTGGAGAAGTTAATACGCATTCACCTTTTTGGCAATTTTGGTAATTTTGAGTTTTTCCGCGAAAATCCAAAAGGAATGGAAGGAAATAGTTTAACGGAACGGTTGTTTAACATCGAAGTCGAAATCATTAAAGAACTTTAGCATTTGCAGTACCAAGAAGAAAAGTATATGGGTTAAAAACGGAGTTATGGAATAAAAGTTGAAAGAACCGTTTAAAAGTGCAGGAAGCATTATAGACTTGTTTAAAGACAACATGGATGATCGTGAGGAAAATGATCAGTATTCGATAAATTTAACAAAAAATTGTGAAGATATTGTCGGTGTTTAATGGAATACATCAATTATTTCTTTTACCTTCATTACAAAAGAGGCATCTTAGATGTTCAACAAGATCTTAGATGCCTCTCTAACGTGGAATTTTGGAGATTTGCCGGTCAATCTTCTAGATAAAATTGAGATGGAATAAGGGGAAAGTTATTTTTGCAGTATTCAACATAAACATCTGAAAAAAATTTCCCCATCTGGATTATAAAAGCGAAAACCTGGATCCGATTATATCTTCAAAGAGTGAATAAGATGCATCACTTGCTTCGTCTGGTTGTACAATAGCTGTTTTGCCTGATCCATACATTCCTCAATCGTCAATGGTTTAGTAATAATCGAAAAGCATCCGTGAAATTTGCTGCGGAGCACATCCAAATTGCCTGCAAGCGAGCCGGATATTAATATCGTTGGAACTCCGTATATTTGAGCGAGATCAGCGATATAGCCGGGCGCTTTTCCGTATAATGTTTGTTCATCGCTTTGTCCTTCTCCTGTAATGACAAGATCCGCCTGCTCTATTGCTTCCTTCAAGTTCGAAGCTTCTGCTACAAGCTCAGCACCGGATATAAGCTTTGCGCCTAGTACAAGGAATGCAAATCCCAAGCCTCCTGCTGCCCCTGCACCTTTCACGTTATTGAAGACTTTTCCTTTCTGCTTCTCAATAAGAGCAGCAAATCGGGCCAATGCTTCGTCGTAAATCGGTATTTGTTTGCTGCTGGCACCTTTTTGCGGTCCGTAAACTGCGCTGGCACCTTTTTCACCACATAACGGATTGTCCACATCACAAGCAACCTTTATTGTAATATGTTCCAATCTCGGATCCAAACGGTCGAAACTTACTTGATTGACCTCCAATAAATCTTTTCCGAAAATCCCCGCTTCTTTTCCTTCTTTATCCCAAGCTTTCATGCCAAGCGCCTGTAAAAAGCCAAGGCCCCCATCATTTGTAGCACTGCCGCCAAGCCCGATAATAAACGATTTACAGCCTTTATCCAATGCATCTTTCATCACTTCGCCAAGTCCGAAAGTAGTGGTCACATCCGGGTTTCGTTGTGAAGGAGGCACTTGGACAAGCCCAGCGATATTGGCAACTTCAATAGCAGCCGTATTATTTTCGAGGATGGCATAATATGTTTTTATTTTTTTGCCCAAGGGGCCTGTACAGGTTACCTCAATGCGATCCCCGGCTGAAGAGGCTAACAATGCATCGACTGTTCCTTCTCCGCCGTCAGCCATTGGCTTTGTTCTTACTGTATCACCATAATGAAGGTCAAGTATTGCTTGTTTCATAATATTTGCTGCTTGAGAAGAGGTCAGACTCCCTTTAAAAGAATCAGGTGCTACGACAATATTCATTTTAGCTGCCTCCTTTGTTTGCCTGATATCCTTCCGAATTTTTAAAAACGATGGAATAAACGAGATAAATGGAATTAATTACACTCAGCATATTGATTTCTTCCAAAATAGGTGATTTAAAGGATTCTAGTTTGCAGCTGCTCACTTTGATGATTTGTTTCGCATTCTGTGCTAAATAGCCTTTTTCATTGCCTGTAATCGCAACGATAGGAATGCCTCTCTTCTTTAATACCTTTACTAGCTGAACGATAAATCTTGTTTCTCCGGAAAAAGAAATGACAACGGCTAAATCTCTGGGCGTAAGTGATTCTGCTTCGGAAATTTGATTTTCATGGTTGCTGTACGCAGTAGCATATTTGCCCAGACGAATAAATTTGAATTGTGCATTTCTTGCAATGAGATGCGAAAATGTTACCCCAAAAAAAGCAACTTTTTTTGAGTGATGAATTTCGTGAACAACTTGAATGATTTCCTTTGAGCGGAGAAATTGCTCTGTTTGCTTCAGAGAAGCAAGTAATTCGTCATAATATTCGTTTATTTGTTTTATATTAAATTTCGTTTTAAGGTTTTGATAGTCTACTTCGGTATCATTAAATTCAATAAATGATCTGGCATATTCTTTAAGCTCTTTAAACGTAATATTTTCAAAGCGCTGGCAAAATCGGGTGATCGTTGCAGGTGATGTATGGCACGCTTCAGCTAATTCATAAATGGACATTTTCGGGATTTTTTCCACATTTCTCAAAATATATTCGGCAATAATGATTTCTGATTTTGTTTGGTCTGTTGAAGATTCAATGAAGTTTAATAATTTAGCCATAAAGTTGTACATCGAATCACTCCGGATTTCATATTTATTGTACGCTCTATTATAAATGACCATGAAAAAAGTTTCATAAAATGAAATTTTTCCTGTCTTTGTTTTTTCGTTCGTTAAGATATCGGTAGAAGCAGTTACATGAAAAATTACTACCAGGAGCTGAAACACAATGAAAAAATTCAATGTACTTATTGTTGGCGGGGGGAGTACTTGGACGCCAGGGCTTTTAAAAGCAATTTGCTCGCGTCAAGATACTTTCCCGATCAACCGATTGGTCATGTATGATATCAATTACGAACGCCAAAAAATAATTGGCGAATTTGCGAAAGTGCTCTTTAAAGAAGAGTACCCTGACATTCATTTTAGCTATACAACAGATAAAGAGGAAGCATTCACGGAAGATATCGATTTTGTTTTTGTGCAAATGCGTACTGGCGGCTATGAAATGCGTGAAAAAGACGAAAAGATCCCGTTGAAACTAGGGGTTATCGGTCAGGAAACATGCGGGCCGGGCGGTTTTGCTTACGGTATGAGATCGATCCGCGATATGATTCAATTGGTCAAGGATGTCAGAAGCAAAACGAAAGACGCATGGATTTTAAACTACACAAATCCTGCTGCTATTGTTGCGATTGCGTTACAGCAAATGTTTCCTGATGATAAAAGAATCCTCAATATTTGCGACCAGCCTGAAAACTTGCTTCGTTCGTACGGCCGTTTATTAAATATGAATGAACGTGATTTTGATCCTGTATACTTCGGATTAAATCACTTTGGCTGGTTTACTCATTTATATGATCCGCAAGGCAATGACAAATTGCCTGAGTTAAGGGAAATGATTTTGAAAAACGGCTTCCGTCCGGCTGACTACGAGCAAAGGGATAAATCATGGCTCGAAACGTATGCCATGGTACAGCAAATGGTGCGAGATTTTCCGGACTATTTGCCGAATACGTATTTACAGTATTATTTATATCCAGATAAAGTGCTGAAAAAATTGAATCCGGATTTTACGCGTGCAAATGAAGTACAAGCCGGAAGAGAGAAACGCGTATTTGAAGATTGTGTGCGCGTTGCTGAAACAGGAACCGCAAAAGATTCCAACGTAGTAGCAAATGATGCGCATGGCGAGTTTATCTTAATTGTTGCAGAATCCATTGCATACAACAAAGGCGACAATTTTATTGTCATTTTGAAAAATGATGGAATCATCAGCAATTTGCCGGATGATGCGATGGTTGAAGTGGCTGCAAGTATAACCTCAAACGGGCCTAGACCATACGCAGTTGGAGAAATTCCAACATTCTATAAAGGATTGATTGAAGGGCAATATGCGTATGAAAAACTTACAGTGGAAGCATATATGGAAGGCTCATACGCCAAAGCGCTGCAAGCTTTAACTTTAAATCGTACAGTTGTATCTGCAGCAAAAGCAAGAGAGGTATTGGATGCCTTAATCGAAGCCAATAAAGAATACTGGCCGGAATTGCGATAATAACTTGTCCGTGCAGGGAGCCGTTATGACTCCCTGCTTGAAAAATAGCTGGAATGTATCCGTTTTCTATATCTTATCTAGAAGGGGAGCTATGAAATGAAGAAGGTATTTAACTTTGATTTCTTTCAGAGAATTGGCAAAACTTTTATGGTTATAATTTCTTTGCTTCCTGCAGCCGGTTTATTGTTGGGAATCGGTACAACGTTACAATCTCCATATTTAATCGAATATTTGCCTTTTTTAGATTCAGGATTTTGGAAAACGATTTCTGATTTAATGAAGGGTGCAGGAAAAGCGATATTTGGGAACTTAGGCGTTTTGTTCGCTATCGGTATAGCGGGGAGCTGGACCGGTGGAAAAGCGGCAGCCTCCTTATCAGCACTTGTTGGTTATTTAGTTATGCATACCGTTATCGGGATTGTCCTTGGAATCACGCCGGAAAACGTATCGGAACCAGGGCGTGTACTTGAGTTAGGGATCCCGACACTTCAAATCGGTGTTTTTGGCGGTATCATCATCGGGTTTGTAGCAGCAGTTCTTTATGAAAAATATCATGATTTCAAAATGCCGGAAATGCTGTCCTTTTTCGGCGGTTCACGATTTGTTCCTATTATAACAGCAGGTTATTCAATCATTATTGCACTGATTTTGGCCTTTGTTTGGCCACATGTACAAGACGGCATTTATGCACTTGGAACTGCCTTATCAGGAGAAAATACGCCGCCACTTTACATGTTCATTTATGGACTAGTAGAACGTGCCCTTATTCCGTTTGGATTGCATCATATTTTCTATATCCCAATTCGTTTTTCGGAAGTTGGCGGAACGTATACAACACTTGCTGGATCTGTCGTTTCCGGGGATACGGCAATGTATATGGCTCAGCTTGCGGATAAACAAGTAAATGATGCCGTTGAAATAACAGCAGGAAGATTTATGGCAGGGAAATTCCCGTTCGTCCTGTTTGGTCTGCCAGCGGTAGCGTTAGCAATGTATCACATGGCAAAACCGAAAAACAAAAAAGCTGTAGCAGGCTTATTATTGACTGCTGCGGGAACAGCATTTTTTACAGGAATTACAGAGCCGCTTGAATTCACGTTCTTGTTCGTAGCGCCATTATTATACGTTTTCCACACATTAATGGCAGGACTGTCATTTATGCTGATGTATGTTTTAGATGTGAATGTTGGATATGCCGGCGGATCCGGAATCATTGATTTTATCTTATTTGGTATATTACCTGGTGTTGGAGAGCCATGGTGGTATGTCATTATCGTTGGTCTGGCAATGGCTGTTGTTTACTACGTTGTATTCAGATGGGCTATTAAAAAGTGGGATCTTCTTACACCAGGACGCGGAGATGAAGATTCGAACAGACTTTATACTAGAAAAGATTACGAAGAAAAAACAAATAGAAAAAGTGATGAATCTGTTGTCAATCAAAAAGCGTATGAAGTCTTAGCAGCACTTGGCGGAAAAGAAAATATCAATAATCTTGATGCATGTATTACACGTTTAAGAGTAGGTGTAAAAAACAAAGGCGCTGTTAATAAAGAAAAACTGAAAGCTCTTGGTGCTTCAGGCGTATTGGAGGTAGGAAATGGAGTTCAAGCAATATTTGGACCTACTTCAGACACGTTAAAAAATCAAATTTTAGATATCATGAATCAGGAAACAAACGAATATAAAGAAGAATCAACTATTAGTTTTGTAGCGCCATTATCAGGAAAGGTTGTTGCATTGGAAGAAGTGCCTGATGAAGTTTTCTCTCAAAAAATGATGGGAGACGGCATTGCTGTTCAACCAACAAGCGGAGATGTCTATTCTCCGGTTGACGGTGAAATCGTCGATGTATTCCCAACCAAGCATGCCATTACACTTCGTTCAGATGAAGGAGCAGAGCTGTTGATTCATTTGGGACTAGAAACAGTGAACTTAAAAGGAGAAGGCTTTGAAATAAAAGTTTCACCTAAAGACAAAATCAAAAAAGGAGATCTTATCGCACAATTCGCCATCGACCAAATTGGCGAAAAAGGGTACAACACCATTACTCCTATTATTTTACTGAACGGAGATCAGTTTAAAATCGACCATAGTAGTTATCCATCCAGCGTAGTTGGAGGAAAAGACGTATTAATCAAGGCTCAGAAAGGATAAGATCGATCATCCATGGGATAACAGTACGATACTGTACCGAATTGCTTCCAAGTTCATAAAGAATAGTATCGATTATCCATGAATTCGCAAGGAACCCAAGTCCATATAGCTTAGATCAATCATCATTCAAAAGGCTATCGAGTGCATTCGATAGCCTTTTTTGCATAGTGATTGAAAAATGTGAAAAGGCACAGTACATCTGCTGCTGTGGCGTCATAGGCTTCGGAAATTGCAACTGCAAAGAGCCGACAGCTAAATTGTAGTACGCCGCTTTGACGGGCAAGAATTTCAGAAAGAATCATTAAAGAGAGAAAAAAGATTTTAAATTGGACGAGTAACAAAGCGGAAGGGTACAGGATCCATCAGGTTGCGGTACTTTCTCTTTTTTAGTATAGGCAATTGCGGAACTATTAATGAATGCCGATTCGGCTTCTACTGTATTCATTTGAAGTTTCAACCGGATCATATATAGATAAAAAATTTGCGACAGCCTTCTTGGAGTTTTCATTTACATTTCAATACCCTTTTAGATACTTACGAAACTCTCCAGTTTATGAATAGCATTTACTCGCAACAATCCCCATAAAGTCCCATTCAACTGTATTTCACTTCTTTTTTGTAAAGAAAACCACTTTTCAAAAGGAAATTGGATTAATTTGTGGAAGTAAGCTGTTGGCAATTAAATTGTTAGAAGAGTCCGTTTCGTGGAATTTGTAATAGGAGGGCTTACTTATGGATCATATAAAAAGCATTTTACAGGAAAATAGAATCCCATTTGACATCCTTTATCACGAAAATCCAATTCGCACAGCGCAGGAAGGCGCGGACTTTTTTGGAATCGAAATAGGTCAGACTGCTCCTACATTGATACTTAAGTCTGACAAAGGCTATTTTGCAATAATCGTTTCAGGAGGACGCGGTCGTGTGAATCTGGAAAAAGTGTCAGAAATCTTGGGATGCAATCAATTAAAAATGGCACCCCCAAAAGAAGTTCAAAAGATCACGGGATACACTGTCGGCAGCGTTCCTTTAGTTGGTCTTTCTTTGCCTTGTATAATCGATAAAGAACTTTTTCGCTATCCGTTCATTTACGGAGGAACGGGAGAACCAACCTCAACACTGAAAATACCTCCTCATGCTTTGGAACAACTGAATCAAGTTGTTGCTTTCTTGAATTAAAGTGATGATGTTGTATGGACATGTTCCCATTACATTATGATCATGTTCGATAATCTCTGCAAAATGGAGTTGCTAAATTGATTTTAAGACAAACAAACCTGTCTATTTCTTTTGTGATAGGGAAGATGGCCAATTAGTGATTGGAGAAGTGAAAAAATCATCGCGATATATGAAAAGTGCCAAAATGCAACTTCTGTACTATTTAGACACACTTCGTCAAATGGGGATTGAAGCAAAAGGGGAGCTACTGTTTCCGGAAGAAAGGAAAAAAGAATCAGTAGAGTGGACGGAGGAAGCAAAACAGAAGCTTGAGCGGGCAATGGAAGATATTCGCCATATTGCACGCATGCCTGTACCACCTGCACCGGAGAAAATTCATTTTTGTGGGAAATGTGCATACCGTGAATATTGTTGGGCGGAGGAGGTAATATGAAAAAAACATTATACATCTTTCAAAGCGGTGAACTACGTCGGAAAAGATAATAGTTTATATTTTGAAACAGAGGAGAAAAAACGTTATATCCCAGTTTAGAATACAAATGATATTTATATTTTTGGAGAAGTTGATGTATCAAAAAAAATTTTTAGAGTTTGCTGCACAAAAAGAGATTATAGTCCATTATTTTAATCATCATGGTTACTTTGTTGGATCATTTTATCCCGCGAGCACTTAAATGCTGGGCACGTTGTTTTAAAACAAGCGGAGCACTATCTTGATGACGGGAAGCGGCTTGATTTGGCGCAACGATTTATTGCAGGCTCTATCCAACAGATGAGCCGCGTATTAAAATATTATCGTTCTCGCTTAGAAGAAAAAGCTGTTTTTGATGAAGTGCTAGAAGATTTTCAAAAAGAGCTGCAAAAATTGCCAACTGCTCAGTCAGTTGAACAATTAATGGCATCAGAAGGACATACACGAGAAAAGTATTACAGTACTTTTGATACGATTATTCAACATCCCGATTTTATTTTTGAAAAACGAACAAAACGACCACCGCACAACCGATTAAATGCACTAATTAGCTTCGGTAACTCCATTGTATATACGATGTGTTTAAGCGAGATTTATAAAACGTATCTTGACCCCCGCATTGGGTATTTACATAGTACGAATTTTCGACGCTTTTCTTTAAATCTTGATATTGCCGAAATTTTTAAACCTATTATCGTGGATCGGTTAATTTTTTCGCTTGTAAATAAAAAAATGCTGACAAAAAAGCATTTTGAAAAACTGACCGATGGTATTTTGTTATCGGAAGGACGGAAGGTTTTTATCAGTGAACTTGATAAAAAAATGCAAACAACCGTCCAACATCGCCATCTAGGCAAATCTGTGTCATACCGACGCTTGATTCGTTTGGAATTGTATAAATTGCAGAAGCATTTACTTGGTGAGAAGCCATATGAGCCATATACAGCTAAATGGTAGGGGATTTTCATGTTTGTCATACTTGTGTATGATTTTAATGAGAAACGTGTAGCGAAGGCGCTAAAAATTGCTCGCAAATATCTTCATTTGGTACAAAATTCTGTTTTTGAAGGAGAAATTTCACAAGCAAATTATAAAAAACTAAAAGTAGAATTGCAAAATCTTATGAATCCAGATGAAGATTCCGTAATTTTTTATACATTTCGAACGCAGAAATATTGGTCGCGTGAGGAATTTGGATTAAAAAAAGGCGGCGACGAATTTATTTTGTAGAAAGAAGGACAAGCTATGCGATTAACGGTAACGATGAAGCCAAAAAATAATGTTGTGATACTGCCATTACATTATCAGTATTTATTGCATGGTTTACTTTATAATTCTTTACAGGATAAAAGTTTCGCTTCATTTTTGCATGAAATTGGTTTCCAGAAAGGGAAGAGAACATATAAATTATTTACATTCAGTCGTCTTTTCGGGCAACATAAAATTCAATTAGATCCGAAAACGATTATATTCGATGACAATATTTCTTGGCATGTTTCTACTGTATTGCCTGAACTGACACAGCAGTTAGGAGAATACTTTTTATTACAAAATGAAGTTCATCTAGGAAATCAATCGGTGGAGATACAAAGTATAAAAATGGAGGAAAGCGAAGTAAAGAGCTCTGAAATTGAAATTGAGATGCTTTCACCAGTAACAGTCTATAGCACATATGAAACGGTGGATGGTACCCAGAAGACACAGTTTTTTCATCCATATGATGAAGCATTTCCACATTTAGTGGAGCTTAATTTTCGCAATAAGTATGAAGCCTATTACGGAGATCCGCCACAAGAGAGATTGTTTATTGAACCTTTACATGTTACTAAGAGACATAAAGTCGTCACGACTTTTAAAAATTACTATATCACTGCATGGCAGGGAAGGTATCGTTTGCGGTCTTCTCCGAAGTATCTTACTTTCCTTTTGCAAACTGGAATAGGCGGACGAAATTCTCAAGGGTTTGGAATGTTCCGTGTTATTCGAGAATTGTAGTAACAGGGAAATATTTGTCGTCGCCCCCCAATCGTGCAAAAATCCCTGGGGATCGACGACTCTTTTAAATCTTTATTGAGCCCACCTAAATCAAAGGATTGATAAAACTTACCTCCTTCGTTAAAATAAAAATAACCAATCAACCATTTAAAACCAAATACTTATGTAGCAACAATTTTTTGGGGTTTTTATCTTAACTATGAGGAATTGAAACAATTTTTCGATTAGAAGCTTCGCCTGATCAACATCTGTTTTTATCTTAACTATGAGGAATTGAAACATTCGCTCCGATATATACATGTGTTCCAACTCACCTAAAGTTTTTATCTTAACTATGAGGAATTGAAACTGTTGTGTCGATGTTGGTCGCCCAAGCCGTTCCAGATGTTTTTATCTTAACTATGAGGAATTGAAACACTCTTGCAGACCTTTTGACATTTTCAATAATTCATTGGTTTTTATCTTAACTATGAGGAATTGAAACATTTTACATTGACAGTGTTCTGACTCCAGCGCAACATGTTGATTCTTCTGGATTTTAATGACCAGGATGATGATGGAATTTTGCTTGACATCCTGTAGGAAAGTACTAATAGTCGAAAAATGGGAGTACAATATCACTTGGCTTTAGACGCATCAAGACCATATTTTTTATTGTACGGATTAGAAACTTACGGTATACGGGGTCTTCCCTCATTACATTCACGTAGTGGGGGACAGGCCCCATAATCATTTCATCATAAATAAGTCTCAAGACTTAGTTGAATATACATTTGAGGTCCATTTTGGAAAATCACTTTTCTCTGTATTCTAAGGAAGAAAAAAGTAATTGAATTTGTTTTTCCTTTAAATTCATTTAATCAATCCAGCTTGAAGTTTTTGGATAATAGCTGTTTATGAGGCTAAAAATCTTCTCTAAAATAAGAATGCGAAAAGGTTGTGGATTTGGAGAGTCATTGCTTTTTTTGTATTTGTTTAGGCGAACTTCTTGCACTAGGGATTTGTTAATGAAGCTAGTACGTTTCATTGACATTTTAAATGAAAATTGTAAATATATGGAATAAAACTATGTAAAATTCTAGTCAAAATATTTTGTATACAAGGGGAGGATCGGTGCTACTTTGTTGCCCCTTGCTGAGCGGAGTGCTAAAGGATAAACAAATCAAGTGATAAAGCTGCGAAAAATTTTTGGGAAGGAAGGGAAAACATTGAAAAGATTTTTTGTGATTCTGTTGGGTATCATCGGATTCATTGGTTTATATATTATCTTTTTGAATCCAATCAATTTTAGTTGGTGGCCTTTAGGAAATCAAAGAACCCAGTCCGTTACATCAGAGGGAATTGAAATGATTGAAATTGATGCCTCAGGTGTTAGCACAACTATTATTCCGGAAAGTCGAGAAGATTTAAAAGCTGATTTAGATGGAAAGGGAAAGCTGATTGTTAAACAGCATGGAGACAAAGTAAAAGTAAGTGCGAAACAGAAATGGAAATGGTTTGGGTGGTTGTTTCATAACAAGGCAAGATTGAATATTTACATCCCTGAAGATTATGATCGAAACATGGCTATAAATCTTGGCTCCGGGAATTTGAATTTCTCTGGCATTTCAAAAAATGAACCGATGAAACTAGATGAATTAATATTAGATATAGGCTCGGGAAACGTCAACCTGAAGAATGTATCGGTTAAACATTTTGAGCATGATAGTTCATCGGGGAATGTCGATATAGACTCATTAACGACAGAAACAGGATCATTTGATATTAGTTCTGGAAACCTCAAAGTAAAGCATTATATCGGAGCTATTGAGGCTGAGCTATCATCTGGAAATTTAAATATACAAATGGATGAATTAACAGATTCAGTTGATATTGAAGTAAGTTCAGGAGTGGTGGATCTTAATCTTCCGACTGATGCTGACTTTACTTTAAACGGAAAGACAAACAGCGGCAATATAACATGTGATTTTCCGCTAACTAGCAAAAAAATAGATAATAAAAACATCAAAGGTACCCATGGGTCCGGTGAACATCCTATCGACGTAAGCGTATCAAGCGGCAACATTAAAATTTATTAAAATGATGTGAAAAAGCGTTCATTGATTAACTAGGGAAGCAAGAATGATGTCTATCTCTTTAATAAAATACTTAACAAGTGCCGCACTCTTAAATATTAAAAGTCAATAGAAAAAGGAAGTAGCCTAAACCTTCTATATTCGTATTTTAGGCTGCTTTTTAAATAAAATTTATCTTTTTATCTTTGAATAGCTGAGCACCAATAATTTTTTTTTGTTACTTATCCATACAATCCTTCAAAGAACGTATTAGTATTTTGGTAAGAAAACAGAAACGTTAAACAGAGAGAAAAGCTCTAATTTTATGCATTGACTTTTTTGAGTGAAAAACAATTTCATTTTCAATAGTAAAACATCAATGGTCGGAATGACTTCGTTTAGAAGTTCCGTTTCAACTGATTGTTAAATACGTTCTGTTCCATTTTCATCTTATTACATAAATTTCATTAATAATAAATCACACAGATATTGAACGTAACTTTAGGACATATGCTCTAAGGTTACGTTTTTATTATTTGTGACAAATTAATTAACAAATGTAAAAAAATGTGTAATTGTTAGTTTTTTCAAAAGGAATTGTAAGATTTTTGTCGTATATAGTAGAATAGTACGATTTTTTGTAGAAGGAGGTTGGGGAATGGATAAGCATCAGATGGAGAATCATATTTGGCTGGCTTCTTTATTTCATTATCTTTATCCCATGTTTATCGAAAAAAAATTGATAGACGATTCGGATACTGAAACTTTGTATATGCAAACGATCCATTCTTTAAGTAATAAAAACCGCTTTTTTCAAAAATATTATCAAAACTTATCCTCCGATCAAAGTAACATTAGCATCATTAACTTTTTTGTTAGAAGGGCTTCTCAATTAAGTACATTGGAACATGGGATACATGATGGGACGAAAGTGAATAATTTTGTTCCTCTTCAGTCTATATTTTCCAATTTATTTGATCAACAGCAGAAAAAAAGTTTTATGTACCCGTTGAAGCCGCTTGAATTGTCAAATATTTTGCCAACCGAAAATGTTCATAGCGATTCGATTGGACAATTGTTTTCTTCCTTTTTGAAAGAACTTGAGAAAATACATAAGAAAGAGCAGCTGCTATTTTTGCTAGAAAAATATTTTTGGAGTGTTGCTGACGCCAATACTGTTGATATCTCTTTATACGACTTAATGAAAACGAATGCTGCTATTGCTTGCTCTCTTTATAAGCAATATGAAAAAGGATATTTGGATATTAAAGAGTTTAATGAATCGTCTGATCGTTCAACTAAACAGTTTATGTTAATCCATGGGGATGTATCAGGGATTCAAAACTTTATTTTTAATATCCCTTCAAAAGGAGCTGCTAAAAGTTTAAAAGGACGTTCCGTGTACATAAGTTTGCTTTCAGACGTTATTGTACGTTATATACTTGATGAATTGGAACTGCATTCAACGAGCCTTTTATATAATGGCGGAGGAAATTTCTTCATTCTGGCACCTTATTGCCAACAAGAAAAATTTGTGAGCATCCGGGAAAAAATTTTGCAACATTTGCTTGAAGGGCATGATGGTGAGATTTACTTTGCGATAGATTTTGTTCCTGTTTCCATGGCCGATTTTCAAGATTTCTCAAGTGTATGGGAATCATCGAAAACAAAAACAAGTCGGTTGAAAAAAAGAAAATGGAGTGAACTTGGACTTGAGTCTAAGTTTAAGGAGATTTTTGGACCGCTGGATAAAGGTAATGATGAATCTCATGTGTGCAAAGTTTGCGGTTCATTTGGCAGCAAACGGCCTATAAATGAAGAATTTTTTGATGATGATGATTCTATGGCTGTCTGTACAATGTGCAAAAGTTTTATTAATTTAACGAATGAATTACGTGATGCTGCATATTTAGTCTTTCGAAAAGCTACCTCTAATGACCTTGACTATAACACATATCAAGATATGTTTCGGCAATTCGGTTATGATATTTCATTTTATTCCAACATGAACCAATATTCACCTAATAAGCAGGAACAATGGTACAAAATCAATGATACGAATTTTGTTGAGGATCATTGTGATGGGTTTCAATTTGGAGCTTATTTTTTACCTCAAGGAAAGGATGGACAAGTTACGTTTGAAGAATTATCACAAAGAGCTATCGTCAATGGGAGAGGGGATGCGAAACTAGCTCATTTAAAACTGGATGTTGATAATTTGGGGATGATTTTTGGTCAAGGATTAGGGGAGCGCAGCTCCATTTCGAGAGTGTCCGTGTTAAGTAGAATGCTAGGCTTATACTTTGGAGGCTATATTAACCAACTCATAGAAGAACATCGCTGGCAAGAAACGTTATACGTTGTTTTTTCTGGTGGAGATGACACATATGTGGTTGGAACTTGGAAAGATGTGTTTGCTTTTGCAGAGAAATTTTATCAGGATTTCCGATTATTTACTTGCCAAAATCGTTATATAACCTTTTCAGCAGGAATGAATGTATTTTCCTATCAATTTCCAGTTACTCGTGCGGCGGATATAACGGAAAACTCTTTAGAAGCGGCAAAAAAAGCAAGTGGTATTTCAAACGGTAATTTTCCGCCTATAAAAAACAAAGTTTCATTAATGGGGGAAGTGTTTAACTGGGAAGAGTTTAAGCAAGTAAAGGAAATTGAATCTATTTTAGAAAAAATGGTCATTGAATACGATAATCGTAGCGTGTTGTATAAAGTGAATAAAAGTACACTTGGATTTAAGCATATTTTAAAAGATTCTACACAGGGTAAGTTTCAGCACGTAAAATTTTGGAGGCTCTATTATTATTTACGGGATATTAAGAAAAATTATAACTACCGTTGCAAAAAGTTTGGCAAAGAAGCTGCAGGCGAGGATTACGTAGAACAATTAGTCCATCAATACCGTCAAATCGTTGTTCATAATCTTTTTCATTCCAAAGAAAGGGATCAAATCCGTAAAATTATGATCATTCCTGTTGCGGTGAAATGGGCGGAATTAGCGACAAGAAAAGCGGAGGAGGAGAATGAATGACTGCTAAATTAAAAGGAAGAATTAAGTTTTTTAACGTTAGGGACAACTTTGGATATATGATTACGGCTGACAAAAAAGAAATTAAGATTACGAGAGAAAATTTCGAAGGACCGCCGCTCAGTGAAAAAAATGAAGAAGTTTATTATTTATTGACGAGAAATGGTTCCAGGGAACAAATCTCAGAAATTGAAAGCCCTTATGCCTATTATTTTAAAAATAATGTATTACGTTTGGACAACTGTGATTATGATGAGTTTTGCGATAAAGCTTTAGAATACGCAACAAAATTAAGAGGTCCCAAGAATCAAGCGGAAGTTACTACCTCGATGGTAAGAAAAATTTATGACCAAATCATGAGAGCTAAAAGCATTAGCGAATTGAAACGACTTCGCCCCCAGTTTGCCTATTTGGCCGGTCGGAATTCAGATAAGCCGAGAGTAGGAGAATTAATGCATATATTGGATTACTTGGTGAAACATGCAAAGTCAAGGGGAGAAAATGATACTCTCCATTTACAATACATACAACAGTTTATGGAAGCTATTCTTGCCTATTTGAAATATGCTGAAGAATTAAAATAAACGGAGGTAATGGATCGTGAAACTGTTAGGAAAATTGTTAATTACAGGCCATATTGAAGTGCTCACGGGACTGGCAATAGGAGGATCCAAAAGTGATGTGGCCATTGGGGGAATTGACAATAACGTCATTAAAAATTCTGAAGGTGTTCCTTATATACCAGGCTCATCATTGAAGGGAAAGCTTCGCAGTTTGATCGAAAAACGTGAGGGCCGTACAGAAGTTTGCTCATGTGGAACGGATAAATGCTTTATCTGCACAGTGTTTGGAACAGGCCTGCCTACTAAAAATAAAAACATAACGGCGGGACCGACCCGTTTATACGTAAGGGATGCAAAATTAAATGAGAATACAAAAAAACAAATGGAAAAAAAAGAAGGGATTTTTTCCAATTTAGAACTTACCTATACAGAAGGAAAATGGGAAAATCAAATTAATCGATTAACTTCAAAGGCAGCTCATCCTCGTCAGCAGGAACGGGTTCCAGCTGGGAGCATATTCGATTTTAATATGATTTATAATATTTTGACGAAAAAAGATATCGAATATTTTCATCAAGTAATAACCGCATTGAGATTGCTTGAAGATGACTATTTGGGCGGAAACGGTTCACGGGGCTACGGAAGAATCCAATTTCAAAATGTATCCATTTTATTGAAAACTGTCTCAGATTATGAAAGCGGAGGCACAGGCAAAGAGATTTTTTCGGGTTTGTTATCGGATTTTGAGGACGAAGAGGCAAAAAATAAATTAAAAAGTTTGGTAGAAGAGGAAGAGAAAGCATGAAAATAGCCAAACTATTGCTGAATGATCATGCAAAATTTCATTTTGGCGACTCCAGCGGTGATTTAAAGGATCATTTTTCTTCAGATCAACTTGTTTCTGCGTTAATGAATAATGTCGTCCTTTTATATGGGGATAAACATTTAAGTGAATTTACATCGTTGTTACGTGAAGATCATATTCATTTTTCCTCCATCTTTTATGGGTTGGATTTTTTGCCGAAACAACAACATAAAAATGGTGCGACGGTCTATTTTTTTCCGCGGCCAAAAGTGGATTTTATGAGCACTGAACAACATTCCGTTTCCTATAAGGAAATAAAAAAAATAAATTATGTTTCAATAAAACTATTGGAAAAGCTGTCAAAAAGTTGGAATGAAGAAGAGGAGGCTTGCAAATTTGATTTTCGCTCAATCGTTTTAATCGGAAAAAAATTTGCTGTTTTACGAGAAGAAATAGCTGATTTAGAATGTACAGAACAAGAATTACAGTCTTTGCGCTTTTTACATTTTGACAGTAAACCTGGAGTGGAAGTAAGCAGAGATTTGAAGAAGCCGGGCAAATTTTACTTTCAAGAGCATTTGGAAGTGACCTTTGACGAAACAAAATATTATCGTGTCCAACCCTTTATGTATTTTATAATTGACGGAAAGCTGCCTGTCTTTTTAAACGCGGCCATTCAATTATTGGCGGATGAAGGAATTGGAGGAAAAAGAAGTTTAGGAAAAGGATTTTTTCATAAAATTGAATGGAAAGAAACTTCCTATACATTGCCGCAAAAGGGGCGATATTTTATGAATCTTTCCACTTATTTTCCGAAAAAAGAAGAAGCGGGAAAATTGTATTTTTATGAATTGGAAAAAAGAAGTGGCTTTGTATATTCGTTAGGTGGAAAAACAGTTCGGAAAAAAAGCGCCATGGTCATTAATGAGGGGAGTTTGTTTAGGGAAAAAGTAAAAGGTGATATGATCAATGTAGAGCCCGAAAATTTTGATCATTCCGTTTATTTATATGGGAAAAGCATATTTGTTGGTTTTGGAGGGAAAGCATGATGGGAAATGGCTTAACCCTCCGTTTAGAAACAGTTACTCCTCTCCATATTGGCAATGGTGACATTCTTTCTCCGTATAGTGATTATATTTTTGATGATGAAACCGGAATGGTCTATATTATTGATCCTCATAAGGTCGAAAAGGCATTATATGAAATGGAAAATAACGAAGAAGTTATTGATGAATTTGTTCAAAGGATTTCTGCAAAGAAACATACAAACGATGTTTATACCTTAAAACACTTTTTTAAAGAGTATGGTTTGAATTATAAGCAATTGGCAAGATTAGCCGTTCAAACGAATGCCGATGTAAAAAATGAAGAAATTCAAGAGTGTATTAAAAGCAGTGCAAGACCTTTTATTCCGGGAAGCAGCATTAAAGGTGCTGTTCGTACAAGTTTATTATTTATTCATCGTCAAGAAGACGGTTTTTCCCTTGATGATGTTCCCAAAAATATGAAACAATCTAATGGTGAGGATTTATTTGGTAAATTCGAAAATGATTTATTAAAACATTTACATATATCCGATTCAACGGTGTTAAAACCTGACGAAATCATGATTGTGAAAACTTTGCGGTTTGATTTCAAAAAGAAAACCGGAACTATACCCGTTACAAAAGAAGCCATCCCGGAAAATACACAATTGACATTTCGGCTTCAATGTAAAGCAAAGCGGAACTATCACTCTTTAGATAAACGATTTTCTTATTTATATAGTGAAAAAGGAGAAAACGGCGAACGGAAGATTTTACATATGGTCAATTCCTTTTATAAACAACTAATTGAGAAAGAATGGAATTTACTGAAGGAATTGAAAATTCCGGAACTTAGTCTGGTAACAGACTTATATGAAAAATTGCTAAAGAGTGCACAGCAGTTTGAGAAGGAACAAAACGGTGCTGTTATGAGGCTAGGAAGCGGTAAAACGTTTTATGATAATACAATTGCCGGTTTATTTTCACCACAAGATCTTAAAAAGATTAGAAATAAAACAAATTTGGGAAGTTATCTTCCTTTTCCTAGAACAAGATCTGTTATTCAAAACGGTCAGGTTTATGAATCGGTATTAGGATGGGTATATATTATGATTTAGAGAAAATTATTTTAGGAGTTTTAAGATGAAGATGTTTGTCATTTTGTCTCATAAATTGTCAGAAATACAAATACAAGAAATTAACCAACGTTTTAAAATTGATGATATTGTGTATCTGCCGGATTCCCTGCAAAAAATATGGTCCAATATTCCCCCATCAGGGGAATGGCAAGAAGATTTTTTAAGAGAAATAAAAAATTGGCTTTCAAAACAGCTGAAAAAAGGGGACAAACTGATTGTTCAAGGGGAATTTGGCGCAACATTTTGCCTTGTTCAATGGTTAAAGAAAAGAGGATACGCTGTTTATTATGCTACAACTGAAAGGAAAGTGATAGAAGAACAACTAAAGGACGGAACCATTCGAACGAATCGCATCTTTCAGCATGTCAATTTTAGAGAGTATCCACAATAAATAGATTTGTTGTTGCTATTTTTAAAAGTGGATTGATGAAAAATTGTTGCGCTGGTGCTGATTGCATAATTCTAAAGGAAAAACATTTATTGAAAACCAAGAGCGGAGAATACTTACTTTCAAGTGAAATGAACTTTTTACTATTTCCTCAGTCTTCGCTGGTGAATTGTTCAATGAATGTGTTCCTATGAATAGAAGCGGAGGTGAAACTATGTACCATACAGTAGTTATGACATGCGGTGTTTCCATTTTTGTTTCTAACAACAACATATTTAGCCAAAAAAGCAATAACACACCTGATATAAATGTTTCGTTGCAAGAAAAAGCCGAAAAGGAACAAATTGACTCAATAAAAGAAAAATATCTCCAGTTTGCCAGAACTGTTGATAGTGAGATTTTAGAAAAACCAACAGAAGTTTCTGCAGAGTATTCCATGTTATATGCATTAAGAGAGAAAGGAAAACTTGGAAAACATCCAAAGGTTATCCTTCTTTTAACCAATACAGTTGGCGGGGAAATCTCGAAAGAATTGCTTTGCTACTTGTTTGAAAAATATTTTCAATCTCATGTGGAAGCTTTATTTGTGGATATTGATGTGTCAAATCCAGCAAAATTAAATACTACCATTGGTGATTATTTGTTAAAACTAAGTATTGCACTTGAACAGGGTGAACCGAATTCTACATGTTTTGCGCCAATTGGAGGATATAAAGTGATGACCTCCTTTGGATCAATTGTAGGTTCCTTTTTAAATTATCCCACAGCATATTTACATGAAACGAATCAAGTGTTGCATGAAATACCGCCTATTCCGCTGGATATAAAGGATGAATTTGTGCATCAAAATGTGGAGCTACTACGCAAATGCCAAAGAAATTATCAACCTTTAAGCGAATTAACGAAAGCAGAACGAATATTTATTAAACAATTTCCTTCTTTATTTCATTTGGAAGATGAATTTGTTGGTCTGACCGCATTTGGTCTGTATTTGTTTGAACGCAGCAAATACGAGCATTTATTCGGAACCAAATATGTTGCATCAAAACAAGTCCGAAATTTTACAAAACAAAATCGTCGCCAGTCTATTTTTATTTATCAGCAGATGAGGGAACTTGTCAAAAAATTAAAACACGGTGAAGCACGGCAAGAAGAAATCAGACATGAATTGCAATTTCAATTAAATCCGAAAAAAATAAATTTTCATCTTTATAAAGGAGCAGATAATGGAATAACCCCATTCCGCTTGGCTTATCGTTACGAGGAAGAGGAAGATGTCCTATACGCCAACTATTTATGGCTCGATCACAACCTGTATGAGCGGGAGGCTGAATCTACCAGCAAGAGTCCGGTTTTGAAGATATAACGGAATATTTGATCAAAAATTAAAATGGTGGTGGTCAAGATGGCAAGAAATGTATTGCTTTCTTTTTTAGGACTTAGTGATTACAAACCTTGCTTCTATACATATCAGGGGGAAACTTCCTCCTATACCCGTTTTGTTCAAACGGCCATTTATGAACTTTTTAAAAAGATGGTGAAATGGATGTTGTAATTTTTTCAACGAAGGAGGCGGAAAAAAATAATTGGATCGATCGAGTCAATGAAGAAAATCAATTAGTGGAAGGTTTAAAAACAACTTTTCATCGCATTGATCCTAAAGCAAACATAAAATTAGTTGTAATTGATAGTTCACAAGATGAAAGAGCGAATTGGCAATTATTTGATGCTATCTTGAATGAGATTCAAGAAGGTGATTGCATTTATTTCGATATCACCCATAGCTTTCGCACTATTCCGTTCGTTTCTTTAATAGTATTAAATTATGCAAGATTAGTAAAAAAAGCATCAATTGGTAAGATTATGTATGGATTTTTTGAAAAGTTAGGAAATCCTAGAAAAGTGGATAACATACCAGTTGAAAAACGATTGGTGCCTATAATTGATGTAACCAATATGGCAGCGCTACTTGATTGGACAAATGGAGTGGATCAATTTATTCGGACAGGGGATGCAACAGTCATTCAACAATTTACATCCAATGAAGTGAAAAAAATATATACAGATCCAGATTCTACTATAGAAGAGAGGAAACAAGTTTCAGAATTAAGAGAATTAGCGAATCAACTTGATATGGTCGGAAAATTGATGCAAACAGCCCGCAGTTTGCAAATTGCAGAAGAAATAAAAAAATTCCGCGAGCAATTAAATAAGGTTCGCAATATTGAAACGGACACGGTTAAACCGTTAATTCCGTTGTTGGATGAAATGGAAAAGAAATATGAAAATTTTACGGAAGATCCCTTTCAGAATCTTTTTGCAATGGCCGATTGGTGTGAAAAAAATCAATTAATACAACCCGGACTCACTTTGTTGCAGGAAAATGTGGTGACAGCTATTTGCAGATTGTTCCGTTTGGACGAAACAAACAAAGATATTCGTACCGATTTGCATTCAGCGATTCGTATTTTATTGGAGCGAATTCCTGAGGAAGATTGGCAGGTAAAAAATCCTTCATTTGTTGCGGATATAGTTGAAAAACTTAAACCTTATCGAGATTTACTTAAACCTTTCAACCCGATCACAGAATATCGGAATGATATTAACCACGCAGGCACAAGAACGGATGCACGCCCTCCACAAAAATTTTATCAACAATTATCTGAAAGCATCCAAAAATTTAAGCCATTTTTTGAAGAAGTATCAAATTCTTCGAAAAATTACAATTTAAAATAATGAAAAATAGAATTTATGGTTGTTGACAAAATGGTAGTTTCTTGTTTCTACATAAAAGATTTTTCGTCGAAATACTCTTTTTCCTCTGGTTTCTAACTGCAAGGGTTTCTCTTGAGATAAAACAATTGGAAAATAAAAAGAGATTTTTATCAAATTAAACCATCAACAAGATTTAAAAGAAAATTAGCATTTAAAAATAACAAGTGTCCAAACGAAAAAATAAAATTCAAAGTTTGTTATGAAAATATAAGTAACTTTCATTATCCAATATAAAATGAAATCTCATTTCTAAAAAATTGTCGTCGACCTCCAATCGTGCAAAAATCCCGGGGGATCGACGACACTTTATTTTTTTGATTAACGACACAAAAATTGCAGAAAATAAACGAAAAACAGAGAATTGATAAAAATTCCTGTTTACGTTAAAATGAAAATAACAAAATTTTTTCCAGTATTATCAAAACTTTGTCATATCAACAACTTTTGGGGTTTTTATCTTAACTATGAGGAATTGAAACGCAACATTTTCACCAACAACCCAAGTGGGCTTGAGGTTTTTATCTTAACTATGAGGAATTGAAACTTCAACAGAAGATCAACCGTCTTCACTGCTTCCTCGTTTTTATCTTAACTATGAGGAATTGAAACATTCGGTTCCAGTTAGCAACGATCACCGCAACTAAGTTTTTATCTTAACTATGAGGGATTGAAACGCGATCCCTTTCATTCCAGTGCTGCTGTTCAATTTTGTTATTATCTTAACTATGAGGAATTAAAACTGTATAAGACCGCAAGAAAAGCTGAAGCAACTCTCCGTTTTTTATCTTATCCATAAGATTTGAAACAATAATCTCGATATCACACGATAAAAGAGTAAGAAAAGCTCATAGACAAATAGATGGAAAGTTTTTTTGTACAGTAAATAATCCACCTGCAGGAGGGCTTCCTGGTAATCCGTATGGTTGTAGGTACGTTACGATACCAAGCATTTGATGATGAAGAATTAAGCGAAAAAGTTGAATGTAAACCGTTAATAGCATTGTTGAAGTGAAAGAATTTTTCCAAATCAGTTTATTAGGGCGAAGAAGAAATATTTTTGGATAAAGAAGCGACTTTTAAAATAAAGCAGATTATAGTGATCACAATTTTTTATGTGAGATGGTCAAGAAAATGAAAGAGGATAGTAAAGAACCTGTTGTTACTAATAAAAATAAACCTGTTGATGATCAAAAAGAAAAACAAAATGAAGATACAAGATCTGATCGTTTTTCATAGAAGATAGATGATGTTGAATTCCATTAATTTTTCAAAAATTGGCGCTCCTTTTAGGAGTGCTTTTTATTTTACCTGAGAGAGGGTGTAATGTATAAGAGAAAAACGCATACAAGATTACGACGAAGACACAAGGGTATCTGACTATTACGGCACCGATTATTCGTCCTGGCGTACTCCCTTATATATGATCGGATAAAACGGTTCTGATGGAAGCCGAGTTTGCAGGAGGAAATCTTTTCGGACAAAACAATTCAGGCAAAGCCGGTTACTGATGGCGGCCATCCGAATGAACCAGTCACATTGCAAAATTTCAACCGGCATGCAAAAGGGATTTCACTACGGATGAAGAGTACAAGATTTAAATCTGGTCATCTCTTTTACTGTCACATTCGGATTCATTCAACATTGCCTGTTCGTTTGGAAGTCCCCTATATATAACGGTTGCCGAAAAATTTTTATTTAGCTCAGTTGAAAAACTGGGCTTTTTATTTCCTAAATATGGAAACAAATCCACTCCCCCATATACCGCTCCTCTTAAAAAAACGTCATTTATGTCAGAATATATAACATAAATACGTAATTTTTTTTGGTTAAAATACACAAAATCACATTAAAAATTGTGAATATTCGCTAATGTTAAACAGCTGAAAAGAATATATAATAAATATACATTACGTATTGTGTTATAAAAAATAACATAAAGGGGATTGATCGTATTATAAAGGGGTGAATGAATGAAGACGTTGTTCATAAAAAATGCCAAAAATATTATTACGATGGATGAAAATCGAACGGAATACCCAGGCGGCAGCATGTATGTTGTCGGTCAAGAGATTAAAGCGATCGGCTATGATTTACCTTGTGAGTCAGCGGATATTGTCATTGATGCGCGCGGAAAAATTGTTTATCCGGGGTTAATCAATACGCATCATCATTTGTATCAGACTTTCACCCGCAATATCCCTTGGGTGCAAAATGTTGAGCTGTTTGATTGGCTAATCGCTTTGTACGATATTTGGCGCCATCTAAGGCCGGAAGATGTGTATTTAAGTGCTGTTGTCGGATTAGGTGAGTTACTTAAAAGCGGTTGTACGGCATCAGCTGACCATTTTTACGTTTTTCCGAATGGAGTCAGCTGTGAATTAATTGATGAGGAAATACGGGCAGCACGTGAGATCGGAATTCGTTTTTACCCAACTAGAGGTTCTATGAGTTTAGGACGATCAAAAGGGGGATTGCCGCCAGATGAAATCGTTCAGCCGGAGGATGTTATTCTTCGAGATACCATGAGAATTATTGAAACCTATCATGATCCTAGTAAATATTCGATGCTGCGGGTAGGTGTTGCACCTTGTTCACCATTTTCGGTTAGCAAAGACTTGCTGCGTGAATCAGCGGATTTAGCACGCAGTTATGGCGTTCGGATGCATACCCATTTGGCGGAAACGATCGATGAAGAGGATTTTTGCAGAGAAAAGTTTGGCATGCGTCCTTTCGAACTAATGGAAGAAACAGGTTGGGTCGGCGAAGACGTGTGGTATGCGCATGGAATCTGGTTTGATGACAAAGAAATTGCCAAGCTGGGTGCTTGTGGCTGCGGAGTTGCTCATTGTCCGAGCAGCAATATGAAAATGGCATCCGGAACGATGCGAATTATGGACATGCTGCAGGCAGGGGTAAAAGTGGGATTTGGTGTTGATGGTTCAGCTTCTAATGATTCTTCCAATCTATTATTAGATTTAAAAATTATGAACCTGCTCCATAATCTTCAGCATGGAACGGTGGCGCTAAGTGCTGAAGATTGTTTGTCGATTGCAACGAGAGGCTCAGCTAAAGTGCTTGGCTGGGAAGATGCCATTGGTTCATTGGAAGTCGGCAAGGCTGCTGATATGTTTATGATTGATACGAATCGATTAGAATTTGCTGGTGCGCTTTTCAACGATACGGCACTTCCGATTCTAGCGGGCACACCGACAGTCGATATGACTATCGTTGGCGGACAGATTGTCGTAGATAAAGGGCGTCTTGTCAATATCGATGAAGAATCATTTGCCATGCGGGCGCAAAAAGCTGCTGAAAGAATGCTGGAAACGGCTCTTGAGCATACAAAAGTCAATTATAAAAAACCAAGAATAAGAAACTCAGCTATTCTAACTTAGATAAGGGGGGATAAGCAGTGGAAGCAATTCGAAACGAGATTGTCGCATTTCATCATGTTAGTAAGATTTACAATACCGGCACAGTCGCTTTAAGCCAATTCCATTTTTCCATCACAGAAGGGGAATTTATAAGCTTCCTCGGCCCGTCTGGCTGCGGGAAATCAACGGCATTAAGAATGGTGGCAGGTTTAGGCGAAGCTACTGAGGGCAAGGTAGAAGTATTTGGGCAAAACCCGAAAGAAGTTATAAAAAATACAAATGATGTTGCTTTTGTATTCCAAGATGCCAACTTGCTTCCATGGAGAACGGTGCTGGAAAATGTGATGCTGCCTTTAGAATTAAGGGGTTCGGATAAAAAAAGCCGCAAAGAGGATGCGATCAAAGTATTGGAGATGGTTGGACTAAAGGATCATATAAAGTCGTATCCTAGGCAGTTGTCAGGCGGAATGAGAATGAGGGTGTCTATAGCTCGAGCGTTGGCTGCAAAACCTAAATTGCTGTTAATGGATGAACCGTTTGCTGCATTAGACGAGATTACAAGACAGACCTTGCAGACGGAGCTGCTTGAAATATGGAAAAGGGAGAAAATGACAATTTTGTTCGTTACTCATAATGTATTTGAAGCTGTCTATCTTTCTACTAGAATTGCAGTGTTGTCAGCTCGGCCCGGACGATTATCATCTATCATCGATGTCGATCTTCCTTATCCGAGGGAGCGGACAGATGAACGGTTTACAGAATATGTCGATATTTCCTCGCAAAGTCTTGAGAATAGTTCAACCCGAAGGGAGTTGGTATAAATGTCTGTACAAACAGCAACCACTCAAACGAAGGAAATTGTCGCTCAATCAAATAATACTGGCAAACTGAAAATATGGAGCAAATCAAAATGGAAGATTATTGGTCCGATTGCTGCGCTTGTTGTTTTTCTTTCTTTATGGCAGTTTGTACCGATTATGGTTGGCGTGCAGCCGTTTATACTTCCAAAACCGACAGACGTCCTTCAAGCGGCGGTTGAAGATTGGGAGTTATTATGGCCAGCCATACAAATAACGGTGGCTGAATCTGTGATCGGATTTGTAATAAGCGCCATCATTGGAATTGGCTTTGCGGTTTTATTAGCAAGCTCAAAAATTTTAGAAATAAGCATTTACCCGTATGCGGTTATTTTACAAACGATACCGGTTGTAGCTGTTGCACCGATCGTTGTTATCTGGTTCGGCTCGGGCTTCAATTCGATTGTGATGATTTCATTTTTAATTGGATTTTTTCCGATCATTTCAAATACGTTAATGGGATTGAATTCAGTCGATAAAAATATGAGCGAATTATTTACTTTATATAATGCGTCAAAATGGCAAAAAATGTGGAAGCTCCGAATTCCGGCTGCTATGCCTTACATGATGACCGGCTTAAAAATATCCAGCACGCTATCGATCGTTGGAGCTATTACGGGTGAATATATAGCTGGAATTGGCGGAGGAAAAGGCGGTTTAGGGTATGCCATTACGGTAGCAGCCGTTCAATTAAAAACACCATATTTATTTGCTTGCGGAATTGCCGCTGCTATTTTTGGGATTGTCTTTTACTTACTCGTAAGTTTGTTTTCTCATTTCATGCTGAGATCATGGCACGAATCCGCGATGAAGGGAGAAAAATAAAAAATTTGATCCAAAATTAAGTTGACATAATCACTATTGCTTACAAGAGCTGAATTTAATTTGCTAATTTTTTTGCATAAAAAAGGTTTGCTGCGTTAGGGAACGAGCTTTATTGAGTTTCAAAAAAAGTGCAAAAAGGGGGAAAAAGAATTGAAAGCATGGCGCAAAGCGAGTTTTCTATTAATCGGGATTATATTCATGTTCTTCCTCACCGCCTGCGGCGGACAAGAGTCGAGCAGCTCAACAAACGAGGGAGACAGCGCTTCGAATGAAGAGAAAAAAGACTTAAAAGATGTAAAAATTGTATTAAATTGGTTTCCGAAGGCGCAGCATGGCGGTTTGTATGCAGCACAAGAAAACGGATTGTTTGAAAAAAACGGTTTAAAAGTCACGATCGAACCGGGCGGGCCGCAAGTCTCGTCTATTCAAATGGTTGCATCTGGAAGTGCTGACTTTGGGCTTGCACATGCTGACCAAATGGTTATTGCTAGAAATCAAGGAATTGAATTAGTCGCTGTAGCTGCTGCCATGCAAGGAAGCCCGCAGGCATTAATGTTCCATAAAGGAAAGGGAATTGACGATTTTGATGAATTAAATGGAAGAAAAGTATATATACAGCCTGGTATTACGTATTGGGACTTTTTGAAATCTAAATATAATTTAAGTAATGTACAAGAATTGGCTTATACAGGACAGCATTCGAATTTTATTAGCGATCCCAATTCTGTAAGCCAAGCCTTTGTGACTTCAGAGCCGTTTTTCTTAAAAAAAGATGGAGTAGATGTAGAAACGAAGCTCATATCTGATGCAGGTTATAATCCTTATAACGTTGTGTTATATGTTACAAAAGACTATTTAGAAAAAAATAAAGAAACTGTCAAAGCATTTGTGGATGCTTTTGTCGAAGGATGGTATTTATACAAAGATTCTTACGAAGAGATTAATAAAGTGATTCAGAAAGACAACGCTGATATGGAATTAGAATCATTAAAATTTGAAGCCGAGACACAAGTGGATTTTGTATATGGAGGAGATGCAGTAGAGCATGGAGTCGGATATATGACGGAAGAACGCTGGGCAACATTAATTAAACAATTGCACGATCTCGGTTTATTAGAAAAAACATTTGATGCAAAGGAAATTTTTACGACAGAATATTTGCCAAAACATGAATCGAAATAAAAACGAAAACGAAAGCTGGGCAGCTTATATTTGCTCAGTTTTTTGTTTTAACCAAAAGTTTTACTGCAAAAAAAAGAAATCGGCTTATATGCCGACTTCAAAAACTGATCTCATACATTAAAATTTAAAAGTCCTTTTATTCCTCGTTTTTTACTTGATTATATGCTTGATCGAGATTTTGCAGTCTTTTCAATATTTCTGCATTTTTGGTTAGCTGGTCATATATTAAAGTTGAGACGACAGATCGGTAGTAGCTGTTCATGGCATCAATCTTTGAAGATTTTTCTTTATTCATTTCAATGTACTGTTTAAAGTTTTCTTTAAAATAGGAAACAGAAAAAAGCTGTGTCATGTTCGTTCCTCCAAAATTTTAGATTCTTTTTTTAAATTCTTCATGTAAAATAGAACTAAAGGGGGGGAGTTCTGATGCATATAAAAATGGACTTAGTCCAAAACCAATCCTTGAGATTGGCGATGACGAAAGAGCTGAAGCAAGCCATTGGGCTTTTGCAATATTCTACAATCGATTTAGTATCTTACTTGAGGGAAATTACGCTTGAAAACCCCTTTGTGGAATTGGAAGAATCCCATCCACCGATATTTTATCATAATCAAAGAAAGCAGCAGAGGGCAAACAAGGAGGATGGCCGCTGGATCGAAAATATGCCGAAAAAAGGGATGGGGCTAAAAGATCATTTGCGAAATCAGCTCGTAGAATTTCGTTTTACCGAAAACGAACGGCGTGCTATTCATATTTTAATCGATGCAGTGGACTCAAATGGTTATATGTCAGAGGACTTATCCCGCCTATCGGAAAAGTTCCAAATTTCGATCGATCTTTTGGAAAAACAGCTGTCTGTGCTGCAATCATTAGATCCAATTGGCGTCGGGGCACGTTCGCTTCAGGAATGCTTGCTTTTGCAGGCTAAAGAAATCGAGGAAAAACCTGAAGGCTCCGAGTTCGTGTTAAAAGAGCATTTTCATCTGTTTGCCACAAAAGCTTGGAAGGATCTTTCCAAAAAGACAGGTCTGTCGCTGAATGCTCTTCAGCAAATTTTCGATTTTGTCCAAACATTGAATCCAAGACCTGGTCTGCAATTTGATGAGGAAACCCCGAATTATATCATCCCTGATTTAATGATTGAAGAGCGAAATGGAGATTGGATTGTATATTATAATGAAGATCTTTTGCCGCAAATTAAAATCAATCGGGACTATGAACCGATTGTACAAACAGAAAAAGATGTAAAATCTTACGTACAGACTAAACTCCATCAAGGACGCTGGCTGTTAAAATCGCTTGAGCAGCGGAAGGAAACGCTTGTCAAAGTTATGCAGGAAATTATACGATTTCAGAAAGACTTTTTCTATTTGAAAAACAACGTTTTGAAACCGCTAACATTAAAAGATATCGCTGATTCTCTTAACATTCACGAGTCGACTGTAAGCAGAGCGGTCAATGATAAATTTGTTCAAACTCCTTTCGGTTTATATGAGTTGAAATATTTTTTCACTAACAAAGTGGGAGAAGAAGATACATCAAGTGCGAATGTTAAACAGGTCATTCAGCAATTAATTGATCAAGAAAATAAGCAAAGACCGCTTTCAGATCAAAAAATTGCCAACCTGTTGAAAGAGAATTATAATATGAATGTTTCGAGAAGAACAGTGGCAAAATACCGCGATCAGCTCAATATCCCCTCGTCCAATTTGCGAAAAAGATATAATTAGAAAGGAATTGGATTCGTGAATCAAGTGGTTCTTTATACGAAGCAAACATGTCCATTATGTGATGAAGCAAAGGAATTGCTGTATAAGCTGCAAGCTGAAATACCCTTTGATCTGAAAGAAAAAGATATTTATCAAGATGACCGGCTGCTGGAAAAATATCAACTAATGATTCCAGTGATTGAAGTGAATGGAAAGATTGTTATTTTTGGGAAAATTGAAGAAAATTCTTTAAGAAAACGTTTGCTGGAACTTGTTTCTGTTGATTAACATTTGCGCTCCTGCTAAAATAATATATGTAGCAAGGGGTGAATTTTTTTGCTATAATTGGGACATAATTTGTCTTACAGGGACAAAAAAAGTCCCGGAAAGAAAGAGCTGAAGGGTCTTGAAAATGAAATCATTAATTGAAGCTCAAAAAAAATTATTGCCTGATCTTCTCCAAACTATGCAAAAGCGCTATCAAATTTTGCAGTCCATTCGACTGATGCAGCCTGTAGGAAGACGAAGCTTGTCAAACAATTTAGGCATCAGTGAAAGAATTCTGCGTGGAGAAGTGCAATTTTTAAAAGAACAAAATTTAATTCATATTCACCCCTCGGGAATGACCTTAACGAAAGAAGGGGATGATCTTCTTTCATCATTGGAAGAAATGATGAAAGATGTTTTAGGTTTAACTTTTTTGGAAACTACATTAAAAGAGAAGCTTCATTTAGATGAAGTGATTGTTGTTTCAGGTGACAGCGACCATTCGCCCCTCGTGAAAAAAGAAATGGGAAGAGCTTGTGCACAATGCATCATGAATCATTTGCAGGATGACGAGGTTGTTGCTGTGGCAGGCGGCACAACGCTGGCAGCTGTTGCTGAAATGATGATTCCGTTAGGTCATCACCGAAATGTTTTATTTGTCCCTGCAAGAGGCGGACTAGGGGAAAATGTTGAAAACCAGGCGAATACGATTTGCGCCAAAATAGCTGAACGTGCACATGGGAAATACAGGCTGCTTCATGTTCCTGACCAGCTAAGCAAGGAAGCATATGAATCCATTATCGAAGAACCGGAAATAAAAGACCTTTTAAAAATTATACGTTCAGCGAAAATGCTTGTTCATGGCATCGGGGATGCTCAAACAATGGCGGAGCGAAGAAAGACTCCGAAGGAAGATTTCGAAAAAATTAAAAAAGGAAATGCAGTAGGCGAAGCTTTCGGTTATTACTTCAACCAAAAAGGTGAAGTCGTTCATAAAGTTCAAACGGTTGGAATGCAGCTGGAGGACTTAAAAAACATACGAAATGTGATCGCGGTTGCGGGAGGAGCCTCTAAAGCAAAAGCGATCAAAGCGTATATGAATCAATCATTAGCCACGATTTTAGTAACTGACGAAGTGGCAGCTAAAGAGTTATTAAGGGAACTGTAAAGCTCCCTCAATATAAACATCATTCCTAAAATTGAAGGAGGACTTAAAGATGGCAGTGAAAATAGGTATTAATGGTTTTGGTCGTATTGGACGCAATGTATTTCGCGCAGCATTAAAAAATCCTGAAGTAGAAGTAGTAGCAGTAAACGATTTAACAGATGCAAACATGCTTGCACATCTTTTACAATACGATTCTGTTCATGGAAAACTCGATGTGGAAGTCGGGGTAAACGGAAATAACTTGGTCGTGGATGGAAAAGAAATTAAAGTATTATCCGAGCGCGATCCAGCTCAATTAGGCTGGGAAGACCTTGGCGTAGAAATTGTAGTAGAATCTACTGGTCGCTTCACAAACCGTCAAGATGCGGCAAAACACCTTGAAGCAGGTGCGAAAAAAGTAATCATTTCTGCTCCGGCTAAAGAAGAAGATATCACAATTGTTATGGGCGTAAACGAAGACAAATATGATCCAAGCAATCATCATGTCATTTCCAACGCTTCATGTACAACGAACTGCTTAGCTCCGTTTGCAAAAGTTTTACATGAAAAATTTGGCATTGTTCGCGGCATGATGACAACTGTGCATGCTTATACAAATGACCAACAAATTTTAGACTTGCCTCACAAAGATTACCGCCGCGCTCGCGCTGCAGCAGAGTCTATCATACCGACAACAACTGGTGCGGCTAAAGCGGTTGCGCTCGTATTGCCTGAATTAAAAGGAAAACTTAACGGTATGGCAATGCGTGTTCCGACACCAAATGTGTCCATCGTTGACTTAGTTGCAGAGCTTGAAAAAGACGTAACAGTGGAAGAAGTAAATGCGGCGCTTAAAGAAGCAGCTGAAGGAGAATTGAAAGGTATTTTAGCGTACAGCGAGGAGCCGCTTGTATCCAGAGACTATAATGGTGATACTCATTCTTCTACGATTGATGCGCTTTCTACTATGGTGCTTGAAAACCGCATGGTGAAAGTTGTTTCTTGGTACGATAACGAAACAGGATACTCAAACCGCGTGGTAGATTTGGCGGCTTACATTGCAAAACAAGGTTTATAATCTTTAAATACGGACTTGTAGCTTGCCTGTTTAAAAAGCTATAATGAAAAGCGGGAAGGGGAAGGGGACGTTTACATTCCCCTTTCCCTTTCAACATGTAGGAAGAATTTTTTCCTGATCGTTATTGTGAAGGAGGAGCTTGAGCCATGAACAAGAAAACGATAAAAGATGTCGATGTGAAAGGAAAAACGGTATTTTGCCGAGTCGACTTTAATGTACCGATGCAGGATGGCAAAATAACCGATGATACACGCATTCGAGCTGCACTCCCAACGATCCAATACTTGGCGGATCAAGGAGCGAAAGTATTGCTTGCCAGCCACCTTGGCAGACCAAAAGGACAGGTTGTGGAAGAGCTTCGATTGACGCCTGTAGCGAAGCGTTTAGAAGAACTGTTAGGCAAAAAGGTGGTCAAAGTAGATGAAGCTTACGGTGCGGCTGTAAAAGCGGAAGTAGACAAGTTAAACAATGGCGACATTCTCGTTCTGGAAAATGTACGCTTTTATCCTGGCGAAGAAAAAAATGATCCTGAGCTTGCTAAAGCTTTTGCTGAATTGGCGGATCTATATGTTAACGATGCCTTTGGCGCTGCTCACCGCGCACATGCATCCACCGCAGGCATTGCGGAATATTTACCATCTGTTGCAGGATTTTTAATGGAAAAAGAAATCAATGTTTTATCGAAAGCGCTTGATAATCCTGACCGCCCATTTACAGCGATTATCGGCGGTGCAAAAGTAAAAGATAAAATCGGAGTTATCGAAAATTTATTGGAACGTGTAGATAATTTGATTATCGGCGGAGGACTTGCTTATACGTTTGTAAAAGCGCTGGGTCACGAAATCGGCAAGTCTTTGCTTGAAGAAGATAAAATAGAACTGGCAAAATCGTTTATGGAACGTGCCAAAGAAAAGGGCGTTCGCTTTTATATGCCTGTAGATGTTGTGGTAGCAGATGATTTTTCAAATGATGCCAATACAAAAGTAGTGGATATTGACAGCATTCCGGCTGATTGGGAAGCACTTGACATTGGACCTAAAACGGCTGAAATTTATGCGGATGTCATTCAACAATCAAAGCTTGTTGTTTGGAACGGACCGATGGGCGTTTTTGAAATGGATGCTTTTGCAAAGGGAACAAAAGCTGTAGCGGAAAGCTTGGCGAAAGCAGAACATACTTATACGGTCATCGGCGGCGGTGATTCTGCAGCAGCAGTAGAAAAATTCGGCCTTGCGGATAAAATGAACCACATCTCAACCGGAGGCGGAGCATCTTTAGAGTTCATGGAAGGAAAGAAACTTCCGGGAGTTCAAATATTGGAAGACAAATAACCACAACCATTTCCGTAAAAAGGAAGGTGTAAAGATGAGAAAGCCGATTATTGCAGGGAATTGGAAAATGCATAAGACGTTGGAAGAAGCAAAAAGCTTTGTAAAGGAAGTTAAATCACTCGTTCCCCCACAGGATAAAGTTGATTCCGTTATATGTGCACCTGCCTTATTTTTAGGTCAGCTTGTGGAATTGGCTGAAGGCTCTGAACTAAAAATTGGCGCTCAAAATATGCATTTTGAAGAAAGCGGAGCTTATACAGGGGAAATCAGCCCTGTTGCATTGGCGGATATCGGTGTTGATTATGTGATCATTGGACACTCCGAACGCCGGGAAATGTTTGCCGAAACAGACGAAACCGTGAATAAAAAAGTATTGGCTGCTTTCAAACACGAATTAACTCCGATCGTATGTGTAGGCGAATCATTAGCTGAGCGTGAAGCTGGAAAAACGAATGAAATTGTTGGCGAGCAGGTCAAAAAAGCGTTGGCTGGAGTCGATGAGTCGGCTGTGAAAAACATCGTTATTGCTTATGAGCCGATTTGGGCGATTGGCACAGGAAAATCGTCTTCTCCGGAGGATGCCAATGAAGTATGTGCCCATATTCGGGGTGTAATTGCCGATATTTATTCCGATGATGTTGCAAACGAAGTTCGCATTCAATATGGCGGCAGTGTTAAACCCGAAAATATTAAAGATTTTCTAAACCAGCCGGAAATTGACGGAGCATTAGTCGGAGGCGCAAGCCTGGAACCACGCTCTTTCTTGCAGCTATTGGAGGAAGGCCAAAATGAGTAAAAAACCAGTAGCATTAATTATATTAGACGGTTTTGCTCTGCGTGACGAAGTGAAAGGAAATGCTGTGGCTCAAGCGAACAAGCCGAATTTTGATCGATTTTGGAATACATACCCGCATGCAACGTTAAAAGCATGTGGAGAAGCTGTCGGCTTGCCGGAAGGTCAAATGGGAAATTCTGAAGTTGGACATTTAAACATCGGTGCAGGCAGAATTGTATACCAAAGTTTAACACGCGTTAACATAGCGATTCGTGAAGGCGAATTTTTTGAAAATGAAACATTTCTTTCAGCTATGAACCACGTGAAAGAAAAAGGAACGAACCTTCACATTTTTGGCTTATTATCGGATGGCGGTGTTCACAGCCACATTAACCACTTATTCGCCTTGTTAAAATTGGCGAAAGATCAGCAAGTGAAAAATGTGTTCATTCATGGATTTTTGGACGGACGCGATGTTGGTCCGCAAACGGCGAAGCAATATATTGATGATCTGAATGAAAAGATCAATGAATACGGAGTAGGACAGATCGCAACGATTTCAGGCCGCTATTACTCGATGGACAGAGATAAAAGATGGGATCGAGTAGAAAAAGCATACAGAGCGATGGTGTATGGTGAAGGGCCAGCTTACAAAAACGCATACGAATGTATTGAAGATTCTTATGCACACGGGATTTATGATGAGTTTGTCATCCCTTCTGTTATGACAAAAGAAGACGGCAGTCCTGTTGCAACCATTCAAGATGATGACGCGGTCATTTTCTATAATTTCCGTCCGGATCGCGCCATTCAAATTTCGAATACATTCACAAATGAAGATTTCCGTTCCTTTGATAGGGGACCGAAACATCCAAAACGTTTATTCTTCGTTTGTTTGACCCATTTTAGCGAAACGGTGAATGGATATGTTGCCTTCAAGCCGGTTAACTTGGACAACACAATTGGCGAAGTCATTTCCCAAGCCGGATTGAGGCAGCTGCGCATAGCAGAAACAGAAAAATATCCGCATGTTACGTTCTTTATGAGCGGAGGCCGGGAAGAGAAGTTTCCTGGCGAAGAACGGATTTTAATTAATTCACCGAAGGTAGCCACGTATGATTTAAAACCGGAAATGAGCGCATATGAAGTAACTGAGGCGCTTTTAAAAGAAATTGAGGCTGACAAGCATGATGCGATCATATTGAATTTTGCCAATCCGGACATGGTCGGCCACTCCGGCAAACTTGAGCCAACGATAAAGGCAGTCGAAGCGGTTGATGAATGTCTCGGAAAAGTGGTGGATTTGATTCTCGAAAAAGGCGGAACAGCTATTATAACTGCTGACCACGGAAATGCGGACGAAGTCGTCACACTTGATGGAAAACCGCAAACCGCACATACGACAAATCCAGTGCCGGTTATTATAACGAAAAAAGGAATCGAATTGAGAGAAGACGGAATTTTAGGTGATTTGGCACCAACGATGCTCGAGCTGCTCGGGCTGGAAAAACCGAAAGAAATGACAGGGAAAAGTCTTATTAAATCATAAATAAAGGAGATGAAGCAATATGCCAGCTATTACTGATGTTTATGCACGTGAAGTGCTTGATTCAAGAGGAAATCCGACAGTTGAAGTAGAGGTGTATACAGAATCAGGTGCATTTGGACGGGCGCTTGTACCTAGCGGTGCATCCACAGGTGAGTACGAGGCTGTTGAATTGCGTGACGGTGATAAAGAACGCTACCTTGGAAAAGGGGTTTTAACAGCAGTTAAAAACGTGAACGAAATTATTGCCCCAGAACTGTTAGGCTTTGATGTGACGGAACAAAATGCCATCGATCAACTATTAATTGAACTTGACGGAACAGAAAATAAAGGAAAGCTGGGAGCAAACGCAATTTTAGGTGTTTCTATGGCCGTTGCTCGTGCTGCAGCTGATTATTTAGGTGTTCCGCTGTATCAATATCTCGGTGGCTTCAATGCGAAAACTCTTCCTGTGCCGATGATGAACATTTTAAACGGCGGCGCTCATGCAGACAACAATGTTGATATTCAAGAATTCATGATTATGCCGGTCGGCGCGGAAAGCTTCCGGGAAGCACTGCGGATGGGAGCGGAAATTTTCCATTCATTAAAATCTGTATTAAAAGGAAAAGGATATAATACAGCTGTTGGTGATGAAGGCGGATTCGCTCCAAATTTACAATCAAATGAAGAAGCTTTGCAAACTATTATCGAAGCAATTGAAAAAGCCGGCTACAAACCTGGCGAACAAGTTAAGCTTGCGATGGATGTTGCTTCTTCTGAACTGTTTAATAAAGAAGACGGCAAGTACCACCTAGAAGGAGAAGGCGTTGTAAAAACGTCGGAAGAAATGGTGCAATGGTATGAAGAGCTTGTCTCCAAATATCCGATCATTTCGATTGAAGACGGACTTGATGAGAACGACTGGGAAGGCCATAAACTGTTAACAGAACGTTTAGGCGGAAAAGTTCAGCTTGTCGGAGACGATTTATTTGTAACAAATACAAAAAAATTAGCGGAAGGCATTGAAAAAGGAGTCGGCAACTCTATTCTGATTAAAGTTAACCAAATCGGAACGTTAACAGAAACGTTTGATGCGATCGAAATGGCAAAACGCGCCGGCTATACAGCGGTCATCTCCCACCGCTCAGGCGAGACGGAAGACAGCACCATTGCAGACATTGCTGTGGCAACAAACGCAGGCCAAATTAAAACAGGCGCACCTTCCCGCACGGACCGCGTTGCGAAATACAATCAATTGCTTCGCATCGAAGATCAACTTGGCGAAACAGCTCAATACTTAGGAAGAGACACTTTCTACAACCTTTCAAAATAATTTTATCAGCTAAAAATACATTTGAATTTGCTCGTACAAGCTATTCGGATACCTTCTGAACAGTGCAGTACACTGAGTTAAATTCAGCAGTACAAAAACCTCTTGTTTATGTGTGTAAATACACAAAGACAGGAGGTTTTTTGTTGTTTATAAAAGATTTCTGAAAGAATTTATTTTTGAACTGAGAATAAAAAAACTATTCTGAGCGTACGATTGAAACTTACAATTACAACACCACTATTTTTATTAGTTACCTGAAGGATAATTTTTACATTGAAGAAATTGATGAAGTGTCTACTGGTCATGTAAAAAAGTTTATTCAACATCAGAAAAACAGTTGTAAAAAAGCAACTTACATTAATACGTTAATTAAATCATTAAGAGCTTTTTACAATTATCTTGTAGCAGAAGAATACGTCACGCTAAACGTCATGAAACGCATTAAGCTTTTGAAAGAAGATAAGACGGTAAAACATTCACTGATGAAGAAGTCGCTAAATGATTGAAGCTTATGATTTTAAAACGTACTTAAACGCTAGAAACAAAGTTATTATTGCTACTTTTATGGAAACAGGAATTAGGTGCTCCGAGTTAATCAACCTTCAATCAGAATGGATCAATGATACTAATATAAGAGTATTTGGGAAAGAGGCTAAATGGAGATATGTTCCGCAGTAAGAACAGTGTTCTTCTGTAGTATTTTTCTCAACATGTAACAAATTGCAATCTTCAAGAAACACTTGTTTAACAACTTCAAATTCTGGCAAATCTAGTGATACGGAAAACTTAGAACCTCCTGTTATGTTAAGTGACGCTAACATTATTGCCAGGAATTCGTGAGTGTTTTCCTTATTTTTTGGGTTAAATCACAAAATGTGGTGTAGAATCAAAATTATTATTGAACTTAATCATACCAATAAAAATTAATATTTGGTGGAAAATAGAAATTTTATTTAGTAGAAAAAATTCAGGAATATTCATCAGTAATTCTATATATAAATTATCGGAAAATTAAAACACTAACTTTTTATACAAATTTCTACAAATATGCGAATTAATCCAAAAAGTCAAAAATTTGTGGTACACTTTTATTGAGTATAAAGTCCCTAACTAGATGAGGTGTATACAACTGTGAATTTAATAACATATAATCATCATTTTGGAGATCAGGTTATACCTGAAGAATTATTAGACCCATTAATTAACTCGTTGAAAGATACTGAATTTGAGATAAAGAGAAAATGCGCTTCAAAATTGCGTGAAACTATAGAACGTCAAATTCAGATTCAAGGTTGGTCTGGTAAGGTAAAAGTTGCTAAGAATAATAATATCACTATCACATCAATGAAAGATAATGTTGGTTTATGTATACAAACCGGTAACATAGGTAGATTCTATGCTGATATGCTTAAACTTCAGACCTTGTATTTAAATGGAAAAATAGATTCAGCGATATTTATAATTCCAACAAATGAAGCAGCTAAGATCATGGGTGGGAATTTAGCAAATTACGAGCGTGTTATACGAGAGTTGGAATTATACAAAAAAATAATTACAGTTCCGATTCATGTAATAGGTTTAGATGTTTAAAGGAGGAGTAAAGGAATGGAGTTAGGCTGGTCCTATCCGAAAAGACGAGAACTAATTGACAAATTAAAAGCAAGTGTAACAGTAGGTCAACACACTTATGCTATTAATTTTCAAAATCAAAGACAACACTTTCCTATTTTTAAAGTAGAAATAGGAATGCCAAGGTATCGCTTGTCAAATGGACGTACATTAGCAGCCCAAGAAGAGTATTATACTAAACATGGTTTGCCTGAAGATTTTTTTGAAAGAGATGTTGAATTAGAAGAAGTTCATAAAGTACAACACGAAATTTTAAAAACAATGTTAAGAAGTACAGGTATCGATTTAATTGATTTTTTTAACCAAAACGAGCAGGAAGAACCACTTATATTAGATAATAATGGTTTTGTTGTAAATGGAAATCGAAGATTGTGTGCAATGAGAGAAATACATCAAAAGGATCTGAACGAAGGTAAACAAGCACCAAGATTTACTCATGTTGAAGTGATTATACTTCCAGCATGTTCGGAGGATGATATCCTTGAGCTTGAAGGGAGATTGCAGATAGCTCAGGATATTAAGGCTGATTATTCATGGACTACAGAAGGTTGTATGTATCGTTCTCTAAGAGATAAAAAGAATTATTCAATTGAAAGAATTGCACGTATATATGACAAGTCAAAAGAATATATAGAAGAGTTAATCTTGTTATTAACATATGTTGATGAGTACCTTGAGTCAAGAAAAATTCCAAAACAGTACAATAAAATTCAAGATGATAAGTTCGCTTTTGAAGCTATTGTAAAAGGAAGGAAAAAAATTGACGATGAGGATAAAAAGGATATTTTCCAAATTATTTCTTTCTCGGTATTGGATAAAGATCCTCGTGAATTAGGTGTGGGTAGATTGCATGGTTTCATACCTAAAATCGCTGAAAACATTGATACAATTATTGATAGGGCTCAACAAGAATTTCCTACAGAAGACCTGGTGGATTTGGATGATGATGATTTAGATGGTGGTTTACTTGGTGAAAGTGATTTCGAAGAAGACCTTATTAACTTGGTGCAAACTTTAGACAAGGAAGAAAATAGAGAAAACGTAGTAGAGATAGTAAAAGATGTAATTGATGCTGAAGAAGATAGAAAACAACGATACACAGTCATTCAAAAAATACAACGAGCAAATTCACTTTTACAGGATGCAGTAAATATGTTTGATGAAAACACAGAAGTTGAAGGTATTGAAGCACAACTAGATTCAATAGAATCTCACATTTCAGAGTTAAGGGAGAAGCTCTAAAATGTTATATATTAAATATTTGGCAGATAAACATGCGGCTCAAATCATTACTGATAACGAACAACATATTAGCTGGCATGAATTATGCAGATCATGTAAAGAAAATGGAGAAGATGTTTCCATTGATACTTCAAATTCAATAACTATGCCATGGTGGTCATTTTTATCAATCCGCCCATCAATAAATCGAATAATAAAAAAGCATAAGATAAAATTTTCTGCTGACGAAGAAGCAACAAGGTTATTGAAATTGTCGTTATCACGAGAGAAATGGTATAAAAATGCAAATGCTGGACAACTACAGTATTCTGAGGAAGAAGTTAGTCGAATATTAAAAGAAAGAGGATTTCAACGTACATTAACACCTCAACAATTACGGAACGTAACTAAGTTAGTATCACTACCAGCTGGTGCAACATTTTCTGTTCCAGGAGCTGGTAAAACAACAGAGGCACTAGCATTATATTGTTTGAAAAAAGAAGAGGATACTAGACTACTAATCGTAGCACCGAAAAATGCTTTTGCGGCATGGGAAGAAACTCTTGAAGCGTGTTTGCCAGATGGTCCTAGAGTAGTTAGATTACGCGGTGGCTCAAGAGTCGTTAATCAACTATTAAAAGAAAAACCGAAAATAATGGTTATTACTTATCAGCAATTGCCTAATGTTTTAAATGAAGTAGCGTCATATTTGAGTACAGTACCATTCTTTATGTTTTTAGATGAAAGTCACAGAATTAAACGGGGAAATAGCGGTGTATATGGAAGAGCTGTATTAAGTTTAGCGCACCTTCCAGATCAAAAATTAATAATGTCTGGTACACCACTACCTAATTCAACTGAAGATCTTATCCCACAATTTAATTTCTTGTACCCAGAAATTAAAGTAGATAAGGACACTGTTGTAGACCATATTCGACCAATTTATGTAAGGACAACGAAAAATGAGTTAGGATTACCTTTACCAAAATATCACTTTACTTCAGTACAGATGAGTCCAGCACAGCGTAGACTTTATGATTTAATGAGATCAGAAGAATTGCGCCAAGCAGAAATATTATTAGCACGAGATAGAAATAGATTACGAACAATGGGAAGAAGTGCTTTACGTTTGCTTCAAGTTGCGTCAAACCCATCATTATTAGCTAACAGTGACTTTAAACATCATGAACTGTTAAAAGATGTTTTATTAGAAGGTGATAGTCCTAAAATTAATTATGTTTGTGCTCGAGCAAGACATCTAGCTAGTCAAGGGGAAAAAGTTATTATTTGGTCAACTTTTGTGGAAAGTATTGAACAGATATCTAGTAGGTTAAGTGATTTGGGCGCAGATTACATTCATGGTGGCGTTGATTCTGGTAGTGAAGATGATAGTGATACAAGAGAAGCAAAAATTAAAAGATTTCAAGATGACTCTAATTGTTATGTATTAGTAGCAAACCCTGCAGCTGCTGGTGAAGGCATAAGTTTACACAAAGTTTGTCATCATGCCATTTATTTAGATCGTAGTTATAATGCAGCCCATTTTTTACAATCAGTTGACCGAATCCATCGTTTAGGTTTAGATCCTGATATAGAAACCAATGTAGAAATAGTAATATCACCAGATAGCGTAGATGAATCAGTTGCAAGAAGGTTAGAAACCAAAATTCATAAAATGTCCGAAGTGCTAAATGACCCATCAATTATGATTGAACCTGAATATGCTGACGAAGAAATCGATAGCGGATTAAGTAAACAAGATATCTTAGACTTTATCAAACACTTACGAGGGGAATAATAATGTCTTTTTCGGTTGGTATTCTATATTCTGTTCAGAACTTTTTAAAGTTTATAAATGAAACCCCATTAAAAGCAACGGATTTTTCAACTTCATTCATTAGGTATGAGTTAACTTCCCCACAAATAGTTTTAGAAGTAGCCGAGAGTTGTAATTGGATTCAACTTGATACAGAAGGAAATTTATCTATAACTGAAAAAGGTTTTGAAATTTTGAATCAAAAGGATATGCTTTATGCTTTAAGAGTTCAATTGAAACATCTTATTGAGTTAATGAAACCCCCTTGGGCATATTTAATTCATAAAGGGAGGAAAGAAGCTTTTCAATTTTTTCCTCCTGAAGTGAAACAGTGTTTCAAAGAGGCTGAATTAATAAATTCTTATAGTAAGGATGTTATTGAATGGTGGGATATACTTGCTTTATCCGTTAGAGGAATGGAGCAAGAAACAAAATTGGAAGTAGGTAGAACTGGTGAAATGCTATCCTTTTTATATGAGAAAAACAGGATAAATAAAGATCCTGTATGGCAATCTATAGAATCAAATTTATCTGGGTTTGATATATTGTCGAACATTAGTTCGAGAAACTCAACACCACTGTTAATTGAGGTAAAAGCGTCTACTTATACTTCAGGTTTTTTTAGTTTTTATTTAACAAGGAATGAATGGAATGTTGCAGAGACAGCAGAAAATTATCGTTTTCATTTATGGATACTTGGAGATACTCCTGAATTATTTATAATAGATAAAAATGACATAGTAAATCACATACCAGAAGATCATGGCAATGGTCATTGGGAAAATGTGAAAATTACTTTTACTCGAGATGAATTAATAAATATGGATATTAAGGAATGATTGAAAATAATCATTCCTATTTTTTATATTTATCAGGTAATATTTCATTATAATCAGATAAGGTAATGCTTACATTGCTGATGATTGGTGGTATTCCTTTGTAGTTGTATTTTTCGTTGTATATCTCATTTTGAATTACATTTCTAAATTCTTCATAAGTTATTTCGCCTAGTGAATCATTAACCACTGCATTTCCATATAAATATAAAGTTTGTTGCTGTTCTTCAATCAATTCAATTGCTTCCTCTACAGAGATCACATGTATGTTTAATATTAATCCATATTTAGAAAAAGGAGCTTTTTCACTCATTTCTTTTAGGATTGAATATGGGTCCTCAATTTCATTTGAACTTGGATTAGAGATAAAATAATAGCTTGCTTTTCCAATTTTATTTTTCTTTCTGTCATCTTCATTAAATTGTTCTTCAATAGCAAGTGCGCCAATAAATGGATAATTAGTATTTTGTTTTTTATTGAAAGCTTTTATCATAGCTTTTGGTACTTTTAATATCCTTAACTTGTAGATTGCTTCATTAAGGAGCATTTTTAATCTTTCTTGATGTTCATAATAGTTATTGATATCTTTAATCTGTTCCTCTATTAGTGGTTTGGTTACATGTTCGAATATTTCCTTATATTCTGGATTGGTATCAAACCCTAGATATTTCCTATTTAATTTTTCGGCGGTAGCTAACAAAATTCCAGTCCCAGCATATGGATCAAAAACTACATCACCTTCATCGGATGATAATTTTATCATTCTAGCCATCATTTCAGGAGGAAATGGACAAGCGTGTCTAAATTCTTTATCACCGAAATCCATTTTTGTTCCCCAACTACCTTGTGTGGGGATAGTGAATGGCCAAATATTATCAGGAACCTTTCCTTCAGGACTATATCTTTCAGGATAATCTACCCACCATTCTTTTAACTCATCAACGGTTTTAATTCTTTCGATATAGTACTTATAATTTTCTGATTTAACGAACATATGAATGTATTCAAAAGTGTTTCTCATTTGACCTTTACGAGACCAAGGGAGAGTCTTTCCTTTATCCCAGATAATTACATCTTTATGAATCCATCCAATATTTTCTAATCTAGTTGCAATATCATCTGGGAGTCGAATAATACGCCCATCTCTTTTTATAGTATCACTATTTACATAAAGTGTAGCTGTATCTTTTGATAATCTATAAATGACTTCAAATGTTTCTTGTATATCGTTGAGATACTCTTCATACGTTTGATTATAACCAGTTTGTTCAACATTTCCATATTTTTTCATATCCCAATATGGTGGCGATGTAATTATAAGGTCAAGAAAAGGTTCAACATTTTGCGGTAAATATTCCATTATTTCTGTAGAATTGCCAGTGATATATTGGTTTAGTTCTGTTAAATTTATTAATTGATTATTTATTTCAGTCATATCCTTTTCCCACCTAATCTATTTCTCTGATTTTTATTATACCAGTGGCATAAGAAAAGATCTAGTTAAATGTACTAAACACACAATAAGTACTTAATTATATATTAATTCTAGTTGATTGCGCTATAATGAAGTTAATTACAAAATAATGGCAGGGAATACTTAAACAATGATCATGTAATTTGGAGGTGAGTTAAGTGCCACTTCCCAAGTATGATGATATCCATTTGCCTTTATTAAAATTAATTCATTATAACTCTATTAGTAGCATTAAAGATGCTGTTATTAAGTTAGAAAGGGAATTTGATCTAACTGAGGAAGACTTATCAGAAAAAGTACAATCGGATGTGAATAAATTTTATTCACAGGTCAATTTTTCCAAAAAGCGGTTAACTGACGCAGGATTATTATTTAGAGGCGTAAAACCATATAGATCGACAGATGAAGCAAAGAGGCTTTTAAGAAAAAAACCGAAAAAGATTTCCAATAGTGACATTAATACTATGATTAAAAAAGCAGAAACGAAAAAATCAAATTGAGAAGGAAAAAAGTAAACGTGTTGTTTGTAGAGAAAACGAAATATTTCTTCATAAATTAAAAGCTCAGATCAATCCAAGCTCGTTCGAAGTATTTAACAGGAGTGTTGCTAACAAAAATATTAGATTTAGACATAACGAATTTAGAACTGATGCCTTAATAAATGATAGTGAAATTGATGGTGTAGTTCATTTAACTCCTGATTCAAAAGTATACTTTCAATCTAAACTTTGGGACAAGCAAGTAGGGAGACCGAACTTACACAATTTGTAGGTGCATTAGAAGGTGTGCAAGGGTTAAAGGGATATTATTTTACTACTAGCAGTTTTTCCCTTGGGGCAAAAAAATATGTTGAAAGTATAAAACATGACATAGTTTTAGTTGATGGTTATATGTTAGTGGAATTGATTTCGAAGTATGAACTTGAAAATATAATTAATGATATTGAAGCAAAGGCATAATTGGCTACTGCTATTTTTATTTTATCATAAAATTTGAATTTTACTACCTTTTTACTTTGTTAAAGTTAATAAAATTATTTTTTATTGGTACATTCTTACTGTTGATATATTGAAAAAATGGAAGGGAGTCATAGAATTAAAATATTATTATTAAAGGGAGTGTCAGTATCCTTCCCCTCCTTGGGATGTCCATCGCTGTCGTTACGTTTTACAAGGAGGGCCCTTTCATGAAGTTGACTTTTTTTTACGATGGACAATTCTGGATCGGTGTGGTTGAGCAAAAGGAAGGTGAAGCTTTAAAAGCGGTTCGCTACGTATTTCGTCCAGAGCCAAAAGATGATGAAGTTTTGGCATTTGCGAATGGCCCGATGCTATCGATACTGAACAAGTGCCGTAAAACAACCGCCGTGCCGCTTGAAATGAAAAAGCGCAAAAATCCGAAGCGACTGCAGCGTGAAGCTGCAAAGGAAATGAAAACAAGGCCGCTTTCCACATATGCACAAACAGCTCTTCAGCTAGAATTGGAGCATCGTAAAAAAGAGAGAAAAGTTTTGCGCAAGGAGCTTTCGCGAAGCTCTCATCAAGCGAAAAAGAGAGTTAAAGCGTTTAAAAAGTGAAGGCAAAACATCGTGGAAGGTAATACAGAGTTGGATGACTTGGTTCAAGACATCCGCTTTCGTATTTTCTGAATGGATACGCTATTGTGTAATGAGCCAATTTATGATACATTAAAATTATTGTAATGTGCGTTTTTTTAGGAGGTGGAGTGGACATGCATACTCTGCTTGTCATACTATTAGCAATTGTATCTATTGCGCTGATCGCTGTGGTGATACTGCAGTCTGGAAAAAGTGCTGGATTATCTGGAGCCATTTCCGGTGGTGCTGAACAGCTTTTTGGGAAGCAAAAAGCGCGTGGAATAGATTTAATCTTACATCGTATTACAATCGTTCTTTCTGTGTTATTTTTTGTTTTAGCAATTGCTGTTTCATGGTTTGGATTATAATAGCTAGAAAGGTCTGTCAAACAGGCCTTTTTTCTATGGGAAATTAAAGCAGTTGAATGAACAATGTTTTTGGTATATAATGGAATTTAAACTTTTTTCATACTACGGTTCGTTGTAAAAAATAAAGAATTTAAAAAGAAAAGGAGATTTTAAAATGAAAGTTTTACCGCCGAAACCTTTTACGTTTGAAGGTGGGAATCGTGCTGTACTGCTGCTTCACGGCTTTACTGGAAATTCAGCAGATGTGCGGATGCTTGGGCGTTTTTTGCAAGATAAAGGGTATACTTGTCATGCCCCTCAATATAAAGGCCATGGGGTTCCTCCGGAAGAATTGGTTCATACCGGTCCCGATGACTGGTGGCAAGATGTGATGGGCGGCTACGAACATCTGAAAGACTTAGGTTTTAAAGAAATTGCAGTTGCCGGTTTGTCTCTTGGAGGAGTTTTTTCTTTAAAACTGGGATACACTGTACCTGTAAAAGGAATTATTCCAATGTGCGCCCCGATGTATATTAAAAGCGAAGAAACGATGTATAAAGGGATTTTAAAATATGCCCGCAAATATAAACAATTTGAAGGAAAGCCGGAAGAACAGATTGAGGCGGAAATGGAAGAGTTTCAAAAAACACCAATGAAAACGTTGAAAGCTCTGCAGCGTTTGATTTCTGATGTGAGAGAAAATGTCGATATGATTTATGCCCCGACATTTGTGGTTCAGGCGCGGCACGATGAAATGATCAATCCGGATAGTGCAAATATTATTTATAACGAAGTAAGCTCAAATATAAAAAAAATCAAATGGTATGAAGAATCGTCGCATGTTATTACGCTTGACAAGCAGCGAGATGAACTGCATCAGGACGTCTATGAATTTTTAGAGAGCCTTGATTGGCAGGAGTAAAAGGAGGTTATCGTATTGGCAGAACCCGATATGCAATTAGCTGAAAGGCTTCTTTCTTTTATGAAGGAAGAGGCTTATAAACCTTTGACTGTGGAGGAATTAGAAGAAGCTTTTCAGCTAGAGGACGCAGACGAATTTAAAAAGCTGATTATTACTTTAAATAAGATGGAAGAAAAAGGCCTCATTGTGCGAACGAGAGCAAATCGATACGGTGTTCCAGAAAAAATGAATTTGATCCGCGGAACACTGGTCGGACATGCCCGCGGATTTGCTTTCGTTGAACCGGATGAACCAGGTTTTGATGACGTGTTCATTCCGCCCGGCGAGCTGAATCATGCGATGCATGGAGACAAAGTTCTTGTGCGGCTAAGCCCGAAAACAAGCGGGGCGAGACAGGAAGGCACGGTCATACGCATTTTGGAAAGAGGAATAACGGAAATTGTCGGAACATATACGGAAAGCAAAAACTTCGGATTTGTCATACCTGACGACAAAAAGATTGTCAACGACATTTTTATTCCGAAAAATGCATCAAATGGGGCGGTTGAAGGTCATAAAGTAATTGTCCGACTCACGTCATATCCTGAAGGACGAATGAGTGCAGAAGGAGAAGTCGTACAAATTTTAGGCCATAAAAATGATCCTGGCGTCGATATTTTATCAATCATTCATAAGCATCAGCTGCCATTGAGCTTTCCGGATGATGTATTAAAGCAAGCAAACGAAACACCTGATGAGATTAAGAGCGAGGAAATCAAGAACAGACGAGACCTTCGCAACGAATTAATCATTACTATTGATGGTGAAGATGCAAAAGATTTGGATGATGCCGTAACAGTAACAAAGTTAAATAACGGCTGCTATAAGCTTGGCGTGCATATCGCAGATGTCAGTTATTATGTAAAAGAAGGAACTCCGATTGACAGAGAGGCATTTGCACGCGGGACAAGCGTATATTTAGTTGATCGCGTCATTCCGATGATACCGCATCGTTTATCAAACGGAATTTGTTCGCTGAATCCGAAGGTGGATCGTCTGACATTATCGTGCGAAATGATTGTGGATGAATATGGGAACGTAGTTCAGCATGATATTTTTCAAAGTATTATTCGCTCCGCTGAGCGGATGACTTATTCAAATGTCAATAAAATTTTGATTGAAAAGGATGAACAGCTTCGGGAAAAATATCAAGAAATTGTCCCCATGCTGGAGGATATGGCTGAGCTTGCGTCGATTTTACGGAAAAAAAGAATGCTGCGCGGAGCTATCGATTTTGATTTTAAGGAAGCGAAAGTTTTGGTGGATGAGAAAGGCAAACCGTATGATGTCATTATTCGGGAACGATCTGTAGCGGAACGGTTAATTGAAGAATTTATGCTGCTTGCTAATGAAACAGTAGCAGAACATTTTCACTGGTTAAATGTACCGTTTATATATCGAATTCACGAAAAACCGAATGAGGAAAAACTAAGACGTTTCTTGGAATTTATTACAAATTTCGGTTATGTCGTGAAGGGAACAGGAAACAATATTCATCCGCGCGCTTTGCAGCAAATTTTAGATGAAGTACGGGGAAAACCTGAAGAAATGGTGATTTCAACTGTCATGCTTCGGTCTATGAAGCAAGCGAAATATCATCCGGAAAGCGTCGGGCATTTCGGATTGTCGACCGAATTTTACACCCATTTTACTTCCCCGATTCGCCGTTATCCCGATTTGATAGTTCATCGACTCATTCGCAAATATTTGCTTGAAGGGAAAATAGACGAAAAGACACAGATGAAATGGGCATCAATTTTGCCGGAAATTGCAGAACATTCTTCCAATATGGAACGGCGGGCTGTTGATGCGGAGCGTGAAACGGATGATTTGAAAAAAGCAGAATTTATGCTGGATAAGATTGGGGAAGAATTTGATGGAATCATCAGTTCTGTCACAAACTTCGGCATGTTTGTCGAGCTCCCGAATACTGTTGAAGGTCTCGTTCATGTAAGCTATATGACGGATGATTACTACCATTATGATGAACGTCATTATGCGATGATCGGCGAAAGAACGGGAAATGTTTACCGCATCGGCGATGAAATTACCGTCCGCGTTGTGAATGTTGATAAAGAGGAACGATCCATCGATTTTGAAATTGTCGGCATGAGAAAAAAACGAAAAAAATCAACACGGCCTGAAACGGTGAAGGTGATTAAGAGCAAACATCAGGAAGAAGAGGAAGAATGGTCAACGAGACCGCCGAAATCAAAAAAGAAAAAGTTTTATAAAAACGTATCGAAAAAGAAGCGGAAGAAGAAAAAGCGTTAAAGCGAGGCCAGATGTCTAAAAAACAAACTCATTGAAACAGCAAAATTTCACTTAAAAAAATCTTGATTGAGGCGAAAATGTTCATTTGCTATAATAATCTTTACCCCTAATTTTCACGAAAGGGTGACAGAGAATGTCAAAGGGAGAAGGGAAACTGATTGCCCAAAATAAAAAGGCGCACCACGACTATTTTATTGAAGAAACGTATGAAGCTGGGATCGTCCTGCAGGGAACAGAAATTAAATCGATTCGCGCCGGCCGCGCCAATTTAAAAGATGCGTTCGCAAGAGTGGAAAAAGGGGAAGTTTTTCTTCATAACATGCATATCAGCCCGTATGAGCAGGGAAATCGATACAACCATGAGCCGTTAAGAACGAGAAAGCTTCTTTTGCACCGAAGAGAAATCAATAAGCTGATCGGGGCCACAAAAGAACAGGGTTATTCATTAGTTCCGCTGAAGCTTTACATTAAAAATGGATTTGCGAAAGTGCTTATCGGGCTAGGAAAAGGGAAAAAGAAATACGATAAGCGGGAGGATTTAAAACGAAAAGAAGCGAAAAGAGAAATTGAACGGGCATTTCAACAAAAACAAAAAGGGATCTATTAATGATAACAATAAATGACAATTGAAAAATATATTGTTTTTGTTATAATAATATATGTCGTTGCCAGTTGAATATATTTCTCAAGCACTAGCTCGAATAAAACGGGGACGTTTTGGATTCGACAGGGATAGATCGAGCTTAAGCTGCGAGCCGGAGGGATCGTCTCCGTCATCAACGTCGCCTAAAGATAACTGGCAAACAAAACAACTACGCTTTAGCTGCTTAATGCTAAAGGCTCCTTTCTTCCATCGCCCATGTGGAGGAAAAGGGGTTCAACTTAAGTGGGCTACGCCCGATTCCGCCGTCTGAGGAAGAGGGAAGAGACGAATCAGACTAGCTGTCCGGATGCCTGCCGACAGGCTAAGGAACAGTGAAATGTTAAATATGTCGGATACGCTCGTAGATGCTTAAGTGGCGATATCTCTGGACGTGGGTTCGATTAGGAAATAGTCGCCTTGTGTGGCAACACACAAGTGAAAATCCGGCTTAATCGGTGAAACCTAAGTCGTTTCTGCGATATGGCAACACCGAGCGGTATGTGGAGCAATCCAACAGCCGTGTATCGACTCATAGGCTGCCTTCAAGGTAGTACTAGGATGCGAAATTCTGCCGTACGGCAAATCTAAATTTCGCATAACACGCCGGAGGACCTGTTTAGGTTCAAGATATAGTCAGTGCCATTGCGAAAGCATGGATCAGCACGTCCCACCGTCTCCATTATAGAAAGACGTTTCCCGTGATTTTTATAAAATTAACAATGAAATAAAAGAAATCGGCAAACATGCCGGTTTCTTTTATTTACATGCTTTGCTAAAGGAAAGGGTTTCAGTTCAAAGCTGAGGTCCTTTTTTCTTATTATTGTGCAGCTTTCAATACTTTTTGAGCGAGAAAATAGGCTGTTGTAGCAATAAGCAATGATATAAGCAATGGTATGGAAGAAGGCTCGCCGAACACTACCTCTTGACTAAGACTGCCCGTTTTGGCAGAAAAATCTGGCGTGTAAAAAGCAGTTAAAACAGTACCCGATAGTATTTGAAATACCGTATAGAGCAATAGAAAACGAATGATAAAAACAAAATATTTTTTCAAAAATGATCCCGCATTTTTTGTATTTAAGTATACCATCATTTTCTTTTTTGCCACATCCTTGTTAATTGAATTTATCAATAGAGCTCTTATTGAAAAAAAGCGCACATGCTGTGAAAAGCAAGTGCGCTTTTTGATTAAAAGACAATCGTTTTGTTTCCGTGAACAATGATGCGGTCTTCCAAATGCAATTGTACAGCGCGGGCGAGAACGTCGCGTTCAATCGTTCTTCCGACCCTTTTTAAATCTTCAACATTGTACCGATGGCTGACCTCTTTAACCCCTTGTTCAATAATTGGTCCTTCGTCCAAATCTTCCGTCACATAATGGGAAGTGGCTCCAATAATTTTGACTCCGCGTTCATATGCGCGCTCATACGGTCTTGCACCGACAAATGCAGGCAAGAACGAATGATGAATATTAATAATTCGATGCCGGTAATGCTTGATGAAATCTGGAGATAAAATTTGCATATAACGGGCGAGAACGACGAAATCAATATTATATTTCTTCAACAGTTCAAGCTGCTGCTTTTCCGCTTCCGGCTTATTGTCTTTATTGACCGGTATGTAATAATACGGAATTCCAAGCGATTCAACTGGTTCACGCAAATCTGGATGGTTGCTGATTACCAAAGGTATTTCGCAAAAAAAATCGCCTGATTGATAACGCCAAAGAAGATCGAGAAGGCAATGATCTTGTTTCGATACGAAAATCGCCATTCGCTTTAATTGGTTCATATATGAAAATTGCCATTTCATTTGCAATTCTTTTCCGATCGGCTCAAAGTCTTTTTCAAGCTCGCCTTTTTTACGTTCTATATCCGGTAATTCAAATTCAACGCGCATAAAAAAAGTGCCGCCTGAAGGATCTGTTGAATATTGATCTGATTGGACGATATTGGCGCCGTGTTCATATAAAACTTTAGAAATTTTTGCAACAATTCCTGGCTGGTCGTTGCATGTAATAAGAAGACGTGCGCGATCTTTATATTGATGTAAAAAAGATTCAAGATTCGTTTGTTTCGTATGTAACATAAACCTTTCCTCCAACCCAAATGTGATCTGTACAAAGGATACTAATAGTTTGCTTTCTTGTCAATTTGAACAAGGAAAAAAATATTTATAAGTATTCAATGTAAGAAAATCTTACAACAAAAATTAAAAAATACGAAAAAAAATTGTATAATAAAGTTAATGGCTGAAAATGTTATAAATTTTAACGTAATAACGTTATAAAAGGAGGTATAACAATGTCAGAATCATATAAGGATAAAAAAGTCATTACGATCGGTATCGTTAGTGAACTAACAGGGCTATCACCAAGAAAAATACGATATTATGAAGAACGAAAATTAATTTTTCCCGAAAGAACGAAACAAGGAACGAGAAAATATTCCTTTTCAGATATTGAAACATTAATGGAAATTGCAGATAAAATCGAAGACGGCGTTCAAACGTTTGAAATTAGAAAAGAAATGCTGAAAAAAGAAAGAGATAAAATGCTCGAAGATAAGAAAAAAATGATTCAAGGCCAGCTGAATGCACACTTCAAAATAAGAAAACAATAGTTCAGGGCGGTTAAAACCGCTTTTTTTTTATGATTTAAAAAAGTTCTTCATTTTTATAAAAAATTATCAGAGTTTTTTTGCTTTTAACAAAATATTAGAGGTATATTTAAAATAGATGATTATTTAAAAAGGAGGAAGAAGAAAATGGACTATCGTATAGAAAGAGATACGCTGGGAGAAGTAAAAGTTCCAAAAGACCGCTACTGGGGTGCACAGACGGAACGGAGCAGAAACAATTTTAAAATCGGTACTGAAACGATGCCGATTGAAGTCATTCGTGCATTTGCCATTTTAAAAAGAGGTGCAGCGATCGTTAATGAAAAATTAGGAAAGCTGCCAAAAGAGAAAAAAGATGCGATCGTTCATGTTTGCGATGAAATTATAGAAGGGAAGCTTGATGAGCATTTCCCGCTCGTAGTATGGCAAACCGGAAGCGGAACGCAGTCGAACATGAATGTCAATGAAGTGATTTCGTTTAAAGGAAATGAATACTTGAAAGAAAATGGGGTTGAATCATTAAAAATTCATCCAAATGATGATGTGAATATGGGACAAAGCTCAAACGACACATTCCCTACAGCAATGCATATTGCTGGTGTCATAGCGATAAAAAACAAGCTGTTGCCGGCAATTGATTTGTTGATAGAGACGCTCGATAAGAAATCTAAGCAGTTTGAGAATCTTGTGAAAATTGGCCGCACCCACTTGCAGGATGCAACACCGCTCACGCTTGGACAGGAAATCAGCGGATGGGTACATATGCTGAGAAAAAGCAGAAAAATGATTGTCGAAGCAATGGATAACTTGAGAGATTTGGCGATCGGCGGAACAGCAGTCGGAACAGGAATTAATACGGATCCTCAGTTTGGACAGCTTGTAGCAGATGAAATAAGCAAGCAAACGAATGAATCATTCCGTTCCTCTGAAAACAAATTCCACGCGCTAACTAGCCATGATGAAATCGTTCATGCACACGGAGCGCTAAAAGCCTTGGCAGCTGATCTTATGAAAATTGCAAATGATGTTAGATGGCTGGCAAGCGGTCCAAGATGCGGAATTGGCGAGATCACGATACCAGCAAATGAGCCCGGAAGCTCCATTATGCCGGGAAAAGTGAATCCGACGCAAAGCGAAGCATTAACGATGGTAGCAGTCCAAGTCATGGGAAATGATGCAGCGATCGGTTTTGCCGCAAGCCAAGGAAATTTTGAATTAAATGTTTTCAAACCGGTTATTATTTATAACTTTTTACAATCGATCCGGCTTTTATCGGATAGTATAATTTCCTTCAACGACCGCTGTGCTGTGGGAATTGAAGCAAACAAAGAAGTGATTGATAAATATGTACAAGACTCGCTCATGCTCGTAACTGCTTTAAATCCTCATATTGGATACGAAAATGCAGCGAAAATTGCAAAGCTTGCATATGAAAAACGATTGACTTTAAAGGAGGCAGCTGTTCAACTGAACCTTCTGTCAGCCGAAGAATTTGACCGCATTGTCCAGCCGGAGAAAATGGTGTAACAGAAAACATTGAATTTTTGCTGGGAGATGAAAATATATACCGATACTCACTACTTGATACGATCCCTCTTGTCTAGATAGAAAGAAAAAAACCTATACTGTCTATGAACTGCACCCCTTAAAGTAGATGTTGAAAAATCCCTATTTGGTCAACACTGCTTTAAGAGGTGATTTTTTATGGCAAGAAAAGGACAAAAGTTCATAAACTATTCAGTTGAGTTTAAACTCTTAGCAGTTAAAAAATATCTTCGAAGACAGTGCTTCTTTCTTCAGCTTACAGACCTACTGAGTTATATGGGGAGGAATTGTCAGATGATTTCTTTAACAGTGATTCCTTCTACAACTATTCTGTAAGCCGCTGAATAAGGGGGAATTTTTAATACTGTCTATTTGATCTTTGATCGGGATATGTTCAATTTGTGCGTCCGGTTTTCTTATTTATATTCAATGCTGCCAGGTGCAAAAACCAATATCCTCCACATAAAAATTTCATGAATCCTACACAAAATATTCACCTTTGCAATGTTGCAATATGTATGTATTAAATTTATTCTTTATTTAATAGTTCTCAATTAATTTTTATTGAGGAAAGGAGATTTATTGTGAAAAAAATCATTATATTGCTTGCCGCCGTTTTCCTTCTTGCAGCTTGCGGTCAAAATGAAACGAAACAAGAGAACAGCGGAGAAAGTGCCGAAGTTCATCCGCTCGAAGTCAATTTGAAAGTGCCGGACCATGCGAATATTCATGAAAAAGTTTCGTTGACTGCTGAAGTGAGCTACGGAGGAGAAGCGGTTGAAGATGCTGATGAAGTAAAATTTGAAATATGGAAAGAAGGAGAAAAAGAAGAAAGTAAAATGATAGAAGCAAAACATGAAAAAGACGGCCAATATACGATTGAACACACATTTGATGAAAATGGAGTTTTTTTTGTTCAATCACACGTTACGGCGAAAAATCAGCATAATATGCCCAAAAAACAAATTGTGATTGGTGAACTACATAAAGGTGGAGCTTCAACGGGAGAAAACGAAGAAACCGCAAATCATACTCATGAACATTTTCAAAGATCTGTAAACATCCAATTGGAGCTGCCGACAAATGTAAAGGCGAATGCGGAAACATTGATTCAAACAAAAATTCAAGCAGAAAACGCTCCGTTGCTAAACGCAAACGTCCGTTATGAAATTTGGAAAGACGGTTCTGATAAGCATGATTGGGTAGATGCTGCAGGAGACGAGAAAGGTACTTATGAAGCGAAATATACATTTTCTTCCTCAGGAACTTATCAAATCCAAGTTCATGTCAACAATGATGAAGGACTACATGAGCATGTCACGAAGAAGGTAACGGTTCAAAAATAAAGATCGGAATGGATATTGTTTATGGTAGAAAAGAATTGAGAAAGAATCGCTGAAAAAGTGTATATGTATGGACAAAAATAAGAGCGGGGAAAGAATTCAATTAAGTCGTGGCGAACTAATTGAACGGCAGGAACCAGATATGTTCGAAGCACGTAACGTCGATACGTATGAATAGATTAATTAAAAATATGAAAAGCCGCCCTTCCCTTAAAAAGAGAATGTATGGCAAAAGAACTTTAAACGAAATAATTGATTGGCATTGAATACGAAAAAGAATTCCTTTTTATAAATGAATGAAGATTCGTCCAGTATAACTTGTTCGAACATAAGTTAAATAACAAATGCAAAGTAGTCTTATAAACCAAAATAAAGCGAAAATTTAGTTAAACGAAACAAAAGTGCATAAAAGCTGAACAACCTTACTCCAATGAATTTTGAAGTAAGGTTGCTTTGGCTTTATTCATATTGCTGATTTTCAAGGTAAGAAAAAATTATCTTTTCGACCATCTCAATTTTATTGAGTTAACAATTTTTCTAAGTCGTCCAGCATATGGTTTGCAGCAAGCACACCGCCGGCTGTGTTCCAAATAGCGTCGTCAACTTTGTAAGCTTTTCCGTTTTTAACAGCCTTTAAGTTTTTCCAAAGTGGATCGTTTGTCCACTCTTTTTCTGCTTGCAAAGCTTCTTTATCTCCTTGCGGTGCATAGGTGAAATAGAAGATGATGTCACCGTCCATTTCCGGAATTTGTTCTTTTCCGACTTCAACTGCTAAATCTCCTAATTTATTTGCATCTGTAAACAATTTTTCTTGCTGAGCAGGACGTTTAAATCCAATTTGATCGAAAATCACACCAGAAAATGAATCTTTCCAATATATTCTCGTTACACCAGCCATGAAACGAACAACTGAAACTTCTTGATTCACTTGATCTCCTAATTTTTGTTTTACTTCTTCTACATGATTATTAAAATCATCTAATACTTTTTGTCCTTCTTCTTCACGATTGATGGCTTTTGCATATAGCTTAAAGTTTTCCTGCCAGTCGCCTCTTAATGTTTCCGAAAAAACTGTTGGCGCTATTTGATTGAGCTTGTCGTAGATTGCTTCTTGGCGAAGCTTATTGCCTATAATCAAGTCAGGCTGAAGAGCTGCAATTTTTTCAACATTGACTTCACTTTCTGTACCAACGACTTCAACGTCTTTCATTTCATCTTTAATATGATCGTACCAAGGATCGCCAAGCCAAGATTGAACGGCTCCGACTGGTTTTAATCCCATTGCTAAAAGCGCTTCGGTTCCTTCATTCGTTAATACGACGACACGTTCAGGTTTTTTTGGAATTTCAGCTGTTCCCATTGCATGCTCAACTTTGTATGATTGACTTTCAGTTGAGCTTTCTTTCTTTTCTTTTGAAGCTTCTTTACTGTCCCCGTTGCCGCAAGCAGCAATTACTGCCAGCATGAGTATGGCAACGATGGAAAATATTAATTTTGATATTTTTTTCATTATGTAACCCCCTAAAATGTAGTTGAAAATGATTTTCAATTCCTTAATAATAGTAATCAGAGAGAAATAAAAAGTCAATAATTAATTGAAAATGATTTTCACATTCAAAATGATTTGGTACAATTGGATCAGAAGTTCGACTTGTTAGGAGAGACGTGAAGTTGTTATTATCTAGTAATCGTAAAGCAATCTTACTTTTTCTTTCCTTTTTGCTTCTATTATTCAGCATGTGTGCAAGTATTGTATATGGATATACGGATACAAGCTGGAATATGGCATGGGATGCTTTTTTTCATTTTAATGGTTCCAATGAACATATTATTATACAAAATGTTCGACTTCCTCGATCCGTCATAGCGAGTGTAGTCGGCGCTTGTCTTGCTTTATCCGGTGCATTGATGCAAGCTATTACGAAAAATCCTCTTGCATCGCCAAGCGTTTTTGGCATCAATGCCGGTGCAGGATTTTTTATTGTTCTAGCTTTTTCCTTATTTTCTGTAAACAGCTTACAAGCGTTTACTTGGATTGCTTTTGCAGGCGCAGCTTTTGCTGCCATGCTTGTGTACATGATCAGCTCATTGGGCAGTGATGGATTGACGCCTGTAAAGCTTACTTTGGCAGGAGCGGCCGTTGCGGCACTTTTTTCTTCCCTTACGCAAGGTTTGTTAGTTTTAAATGAAGCAGCGTTGGATCAAGTATTATTTTGGCTTGCAGGATCTGTGCAAGGCCGCAAAATGGAGGTAATTACAGCTGTTCTTCCATATATTTTGATTGGATTAGTTATTTGTACAATTATCGCCTCTAAATTAAACGTCTTAGTAATGGGAGAAGAAGTGGCGAAAAGTTTAGGACTAAAAGTAGGAACAGTGAAGTTTTTTGCAGCCTGTGCTGTCATATTTTTTGCGGGCGGTGCAGTTGCGGCGGCTGGTCCTATTGCATTCATCGGTGTAGTCGTGCCCCATATTGCAAAGTATGTGGCCGGAAATGATTACAGATGGATTTTGCCGTTCTGTGCAGTATTTGGTGGGATTTTGTTAGTTGCAGCAGATATTGGCGCCCGTTTCATTGTCATGCCTGAAGAAGTCCCTGTAGGGGTCATGACGGCGATAATTGGAACCCCATTTTTTGTTTATATTGCAAGGAAGGGGGTTCGTGCATCATGAAAAAATATGTTTCGCTTCGGATCGGAAATGTCATTTCATTTTTAATTGATAAAAAAGCCTTTTTCCTTACGTTCGTTTTCTTTCTTGCGGCGTTTTTCGTAATCCTTGTCAGTGCAAGTGTAGGCGAAGTGATGATCAGCCCTGTCCAAGTTTTTCAAACAATTTTTGGAATAGGGGATGGAACGAACGAGCTTGTTATTAAACAATTTAGGCTTCCGAGAATTCTTATTTCCCTTTTGGTCGGCATGTGTTTGGCTGTTGCGGGCGGAATTTTGCAAAATTTAGTTCGGAACCCTTTAGCATCCCCTGACATTATCGGAATTACCGGCGGTGCTTCGGCAGCGGTTGTACTATTTTTAATGCTGTTTTCCGATAAGAATCATTCTTTAACTGTAAGCATTCATTGGATGCCTTTGGCAGCTTTCATAGGAGCAGCCGTTACAGGTATTTGTGTTTATTTATTGTCGTGGAAAAACGGTGTGACTGCAATCAGGCTTGTGTTGGTCGGCATTGGAATCTCCTTTTTAACTAAAGCATTAACGACTTTGTTAATGATAAAAGGGCCTATTTACCAAGCATCCCAAGCAAATATTTGGATAACCGGCTCAGTTTATGCAGCAAACTGGTCTCAAGTAAAGATTTTGTTTCCAGCAACTATCATTCTTCTGCTGATAACGGTTGTTACTGTAAGAACGATCAATATTCAAAGTTTTGGCGATGAGATCGCAATCGGTATGGGAAACCGGGTACAATTAACCCGCTTTTTCCTCTTATTTCTAGGAACCGCTTTGACTGCTGTTGCTGTCGCTTTTGGAGGAGGGATAGGGTTTGTAGGTCTTATTGCTCCTCACATTGCAAGAAAGCTTGTCGGTTCAAGCTTTGGTTTGATGCTGCCGATTTCAGCCTTTGTCGGGGCACTCATTGTTATGCTTTCTGATTTATTGGGAAAAACAATCTTTTTGCCGCATGAAATTCCAGCTGGTGTGTTTACTTCAGCGATCGGGGCTCCTTATTTTATTTACTTGTTAATGAAGCACAGAAATATTTAGGAGGTGATGACATGCATAGATTGTATACTCATGAGTTAACTTTTGCTTATGGACAGAATATGATTATTGAAGATCTTAATCTTACTATTCCAACGGGAGAAATTACTGTATTAATTGGAAGCAACGGTTGCGGAAAGTCGACCTTATTAAAATCTTTGGCCAGAATTTTAAAGCCAGCAGGCGGTTCAGTACTCTTGGAAGGAAAGGACATTGCCGAGCTACCGACAAAGGAAGTGGCAAAAAAACTGGCTATACTTCCACAAGGGCCTGAAGCCCCAGAAGGATTAACTGTTTTGCAGCTTGTCAAACAAGGACGGTATCCTTATCAAAATTGGCTGAACCAATGGTCCAAGGAAGATGAAGAATTAGTTTTTCGAGCGCTTGAAGCAACTAGAATGAGTGAATTGGCAGAACGAACAGTGGACTCTTTATCAGGAGGACAAAAACAGCGTGCATGGATCGCCATGACTTTGGCGCAAAATACAGATATTATTCTTTTCGACGAGCCAACAACTTATTTAGATATAACACATCAAATTGAAATACTCGATTTATTATTTGAATTGAATATGAAAGAGAAAAGAACGATCATCTTGGTTCTTCACGATTTAAATTTAGCCTGCCGTTATGCTCATCATATCGTCGTATTAAAGGATAAAAACATTTATAAACAAGGAAAACCGGAAGATGTAATGAATGTACAACTGGTCAAAGATGTTTTTGAAATGGATTGCAAAATTATTCGCGATCCGATTTTTGGAACACCGCTATGTATTCCGTTCGGAAAAGGGAGAAATATTAATAAAGTAGGGATACAACATGGGAAAGTTGACGTTCGATGAAATAAAGGTGCTATCAAAATTTCGATATTCAGAAGCAAAACGTGCGACCGATTCATCAATTGACATGGAGGAACTGCTAAAACCGGAAAAACTGAAGCTGTTTTTAAAAAATATTCAGCCTAAATTTAATGCACCTCTTTATGTAGCCGGGTCAATGTTTATTAAAAGATATGCTTTTTTAGCCGCTTTAGCTCTTTATACCATGACAATGTTTGATAAAGCTTTAAAAGTGGATATAAAAAATATTGTCCTGATCACTGATGAAGAAGATCCGCTTTGGCTGCCGGGCTTTTATTTCAAATCGAACGAAGTCACAATCGCTCCCCAAGAAAGAAAAAAATGGCGGGATGAAATGTTAACCTTATTATTTAAAGAAAACATCACCCGTCTTTTACAGGTTGTCTCAACAGAGGCAAAAATTTCAAAATGGATTCTTTGGGAAAATGTTGCGATCTATATATTTTGGATGTATGAAACATTGCTCAATGAAAAGCAGCATGAAGATAAACATGAAAAAATAAAAGAAGATTTTATTTATTGCGTGAAGGAAGCAAAAGGTGAATTGTTTGGGGATTTTAATCGGAACCCTTTAAAAAAATTTTTTGGACCTAAGACATATTCTGATCAATATGATGATTATATTCGAAAAAGAAAAACATGCTGCCTGTTTTATTTAACAGACGATGAAGGGAGGAAATGCAGAACATGCCCGAATGTTAGTGAGTGTACAATAAAAAAGTAATTGGAGAGATTAAAAATGGATAACCAGTTTCAAGCTCAGGTTGATGCGCTTGTTGAAAAGTATACCGAACTCTTGCTTGGAAAATCGTCTCCTGAATTAAAAGAAAAAGTGAAAATTTGGGTGTTGTATACGTACATGGCAAAATCGATGCCGCCGCTAGTGAAACATTGGAATGAAAAATTTCCAGAAGCAAAAGAACAAATGAAAGCTATTATTAATGAAATAAAAGAATTAAATGAACAGCATAGAAATAATAAAAATCGTTGATCTAAATTTGAAGTTGTCCTCCTTATAAGCAGCAGGGGGATTTTTTATGCGGACAGAATAGTATCATTCAAAATAACTTTAAGGTTTCATAGCATTGACGTTGGACGAAACAATGGAATGCTGATAAAGGTTAAAAATTTTTTGTGCTAAAGCAAAATGCTTTTTACTTTAAAAACAGCAGATAAATATAGGATGTTATCATATAGAACTGAATGAGCATTCGATCGCCTATTCAGTAATCGATTGGGAATAACATTTCCGCCCGTAAAGAAATAAAACCTTATTCCGCTTGTTTACCGGAATAAGGCTGCTTTAACTCTTTATTTGCTGTCTGCACGAATGGGGTCAGACACTTCTAAGTTCATTTTTATTGAATGTTTTGATTGTAAGGAGATTGCTGCTGCAAATAATTAGCATATTGCTGATAGCTTTGTTGTATTTTTTGGTTGTCGCACGCCTCAAGGGAATACCATCCATTTTTAAACATGACATTAAATAACTGCCGCTGGCATTTTTGCGTTTCGTCGCAAATCATTTGAATATTTTCGTATAAAACGGTATGGCTAAGCTCATTCAAAGCTGTGCTATAACCTTGTGTCATATATTTTTCAGTTGCAAGCAAATCATTTATAAAGTCGCGGTCGTTCATTTGCGGGCTTTTTTGAACTGTTGTTTCCGGATTGCTGATTTTCGTGTTGTTTGATTGCTGGGCTTGCATAATAAATCTCCTTTCTACTGCATTTGTGGATTGCCATTTAATTGATTTAATATCTGCTGATAGTGGCGATGATGCATTTCTCCTACCTTTTCCAACTCAGCTTTAATTTCAGGAATTTGGCATTGTGAAGCAAAAAAATGTGCTTTTTTCATCGCAATTAAATTCCATGACATCATATCTGTTAAATATAGTTGATCTTTTACAGAAATAATTTGCGGCGGTTCGTTATAAACTTGATTTTGCTGCATATTTTGCATATTGGTTGGCATTTGATTCATCATAAAAGCCCCCTTTTTCAAAAATGTACAAATTTAACATCCCACAATTTTTAAAGAGTTATGCAAAAATTTTTTAACAGGAATATTGAACAAAAATTTTAAATATTTTATACTTTAGTAAAACATACAAAAATGAATGAATGTTCATTCAAATGAAAGGGGATTTGAAATTGTGCGTCAAATAAAAAAAGCTGCAGTACTCGGATCAGGAGTGATGGGATCCCAAATTGCAGCACATTTAGCGAATGTCGGGATTCATGTATTACTCCTGGATATTGTACCGACAGAACTAACGGCAGAAGAAAAACAGCAAGGATTGACGCTGAAAGATCCAATCGTTCGAAACCGTTATGCTCAAAAGGCCGTGCAAAGACTGCAGAAGCAAACCCCTGCTCCATTGACTGCAAAAGAAAATATAGAGCGAATTGAGATCGGGAATTTTGATGATGACATTCAGAAAATTGCTGAAGCTGATTGGGTGATTGAAGCAGTTGTGGAAAGGCTCGATATTAAACAGAAAGTTTTTGAAAAAGTGGACAAATGGCGGCGGCCAGGCAGCATTATCAGCACAAACACGTCTGGAGTTTCCGTTCATTCGATGTCAGAAAACCGCTCAGAAGATTTCCGCAAACATTTTTTAGGCACTCACTTTTTTAACCCGCCACGCTATTTGAAGCTGCTCGAAATTATTCCAACAAAAGATACTGACGAACAAGTTGTAGCATTTATGAAGAGATTTGGTGAAGATGTTCTTGGCAAAGGGGTTGTTTGCGCAAAGGATACACCGAATTTCATTGCCAACCGCATAGGAACATATGGTTTTCTTGTAACCGTACGTGAAATGCTGAAAGGAAATTATTCTGTCGGAGAAGTTGATTCCGTGACAGGACCTTTGATCGGCAGACCAAAAAGCGCCACATTCCACACACTTGATGTAGTCGGTTTAGACACGTTTTTTCATGTCGTAAACAACGTATATGAAAGAGTGGATGGCGAAGAAAAAGAAATTTTTCATGTCCCGGATTTTATGAAGAAAATGCATGAAAACGGCTGGATTGGATCAAAAGCCGGGCAAGGATTCTACAAAAAAACGGGCAAAGAAATTTTGGAATTGAATGTAAATACGATGGAATATGAAAATAGAAAAAAACTTCGTGCCGATTCTATCGAAATAGCGAGACGTGAAAAAGGCACCGGGCAGAAGTTAAAAGCAGTTGTTTATTCGAACGACCGTGCAGGCACTCTTATTTGGAAAATTCTTATTCCAACGCTTCTTTATTCCGCTGAACAGCTGGACAGCATTGCCGAAACGATCGTTGACATTGACCAAGCGATGAAGTGGGGATTTGGCTGGGAGCTTGGACCGTTTGAAATGTGGGATTCAATCGGGATAAAACGATCGGTTGAAATCATTGAACAGCAGGGCGGAACGGTGCCAGCATGGATCAAGCAAATGCTGAAGGATGGAAATGAAACATTTTATAGGCAAAGCGAAGGCGCCACTTATTTTTATCATCGGGGCGAGTACAGACTGCTGCAAACAAATGTGAAACAAATTCATGTGCAATCGTTGAAAAATGAAAAATCAATCATTAAAGAAAATAACGGGGCAAGCTTAATCGATATCGGCGATGATATCGCACTGCTCGAGTTTCATTCGAAAAACAATGCGATCGGCTATGATATTGTGCAAATGATCGATTTTGCCATCGACGAAGTTGATAAAAATTATAAAGGGCTAGTCATCGGCAATGAAGGAAAACACTTTTGTGTAGGCGCAAACCTTGCGTTTATGTTAATGGAGGCGCAAGATGAAAATTATTTTGAAATTGAACTGATGATAAGAAAGTTCCAGCAAGCGATGATGAAAATTAAATATAGTCCGAAGCCGGTTGTAGCGGCCCCTTTTCATATGACATTGGGAGGCGGCGCGGAAGTATGTTTGCCTGCCTCAAGCATTCAAGCAGCTATGGAAACTTATATTGGTCTAGTTGAAACAGGTGTTGGACTGATCCCGGGCGGGGGAGGGAACAAAGAACTGTATATAAAAATTCTTGATCAAATCGGCAAAGATATTGAAATTGATTTGCAAAAGGTTGCAAATAAAACATTTGAAACGATCGCCATGGCTAAGGTGTCCAAATCCGCACAGGAAGCGCAGCAAAACGGGTTTCTTCAACCGACAGACGCCATAACCATCAATAAAGATCACCTGCTGTATGATGCGAAGCAAAAAGCGCTGTTTTTATATGAAAGCGGATACCGTCCTCCTGTCCGCAAAAAAATTCCGGTAGTTGGCGAGACCGGATATGCCGCCATGATATTAGGGGCACAAAATCTTTATTTATCGGGATACGCTTCAGAGCACGATGTAAAGATTGCTAAAAAATTAGCCTATGTGATTGCGGGAGGCAAGCTTCCATACAGGACAAAGGTAGATGAACAATATTTGCTCGATTTGGAACGGGAAGCATTTTTAAGTTTAATAGGTGAACCGAAAACACAAGCCAGGATGCAGCACATGCTGTTAAAAGGAAAACCGCTGCGCAACTGACAGAAAGGAGTTAGAAAAATGAGGGAAGCTGTCATTGTCGCTGGTGCTAGGACGCCGGTTGGAAAAGCAAAAAAAGGGGCATTAGCCAACATACGACCGGATGATTTAGGAGCATTAGTAGTAAAAGAAACATTGAAGCGGGCCGGAAGCTATGACGGACATATTGATGATGTCATTATTGGTTGTGCTATGCCTGAGGCAGAACAAGGCTTAAACATTGCAAGAAATATCGCGGCGCTGGCAGGGCTCCCCTATACAGTGCCGGGAATAACCATTAACAGGTTTTGTTCTTCAGGTCTGCAGGCCATTGCTTATGCAGCTGAACAGATCATGCTTGGGCATGCGGAAGTCATTATCGCAGGAGGAACAGAATCAATGAGTCTTGTTCCAATGACTGGAAATGTATTGCGGCCAAATGCAAAGCTTGCCGAGGAAGCGCCTGAATATTACATGAGCATGGGACATACAGCCGAGCAGGTTGCACAAAAATACAATATCAGTCGAGAGGAACAAGATGAATTTGCTGTGCGGAGCCACCAAAAAGCAGCTTTAGCAATTCAAAACGAAGCATTTGCTGAAGAAATCGTTCCTGTAGAAACCACGATCCGAACAGTTGATGCTAAAAACAAGCTGCAGGAGAAAAAGACAATATTTCGCCAAGATGAAGGGGTTCGACCAGAAACAACAAAAGAGGTTCTTTCATCTTTAAAACCGGTATTTGCAGTAAACGGATCTGTAACGGCGGGAAATTCTTCGCAAATGAGCGACGGAGCGGCTGCCGTTATGGTAATGGATCGAAAAAAAGCGGAAGAGCTTCAGCTAAAGCCGCTGGCCAAATTTCGTTCTTTTGCTGTAGGAGGAGTGCCGCCTGAAGTGATGGGAATAGGCCCTGTCGTTGCGGTGCCAAAAGCGCTTGAATTAGCGGGTCTTGAACTTTCAGATATTGGACTCATTGAATTAAACGAAGCATTTGCTTCACAAGCGATTCAAGTAATTAGAGAACTCAAATTAGACGAAGAGAAAGTAAACGTAAACGGAGGTGCCATAGCTCTTGGACATCCTCTTGGATGTACAGGTGCAAAATTGACATTAACTCTTATCCACGAAATGAGAAGAAGAAATGAACAATTTGGATTGGTGACGATGTGTATCGGCGGCGGAATGGGTGCAGCGGGAGTTTTCGAGCTTCTATAAAAAAACAAAAGGTTAGGTTTTCTAAACATGATGGAAAATGACATGGAGTCTTCGAACTTATTTATGAATCCAAAAGGGGGAATATTGGGTGGCAAACAAAACAGAGGCCTATATAAAGGGCGGAAGCTTCATCATGGAAGAAATTCCTTTTGATCGAATCTTCACGCCGGAAGATTGTACTGAAGAACATAAAATGATTGCGAAAACAGCTGAAGATTTTGTCCTGAACGAGGTTGTTCCTTTTATTGACCGTCTTGAAAACCATGAATTTGATATTTCGGTGAAATTGCTGAAGCAAGCTGGCGAACTTGGTCTGCTCGCCGCAGATATTCCAGAAGAATATTCCGGACTAGGTCTTGATAAAGTAAGCTCTGCTCTTATTGCAGAACAATTTTCCCGCGCAGGGGGCTTCTCAATTACATTTGGAGCCCATGTAGGAATTGGCTCGCTTCCAATTGTATTGTTTGGAAATGAAGAACAGAAGAAAAAATATTTGCCCAGCCTTGCAGTCGGTGAAAAAATCGCTGCATATGCATTAACGGAACCAGGATCAGGATCAGATGCTCTTGGTGCAAAAACTACAGCGAAGCTAAATGAGGCAGGAACACATTATATTTTAAACGGTGAAAAACAATGGATCACAAATTCAGCTTTTGCAGATGTTTTTATCGTGTATGCAAAGGTGGACGGCGAACATTTCACAGCATTTATTGTTGAAAGAGATTTTCCGGGTGTTTCAACAGGTCCTGAGGAAAAGAAAATGGGGATCAAAAGCTCTTCAACAAGGACATTGATCTTAGACAACGTTTTAGTGCCAAAAGAAAATGTTTTAGGGGAAATCGGCAAAGGGCATAAAATTGCCTTCAATATTTTAAATATCGGACGATACAAATTAGCCATCGGGGCAATCGGAGCCTGCAAGCGCATCATCGAATTGTCGGTCAAATATTCGGTGCAAAGGAAACAATTTGGACGGCCGATAGCCCAATTTCCGTTAATCCAAGAAAAGTTGGCCAATATGGCGCTGAAGCTTTATGCAATGGAAAGCTCAGTCTATCGAACGGTTGGATTGTTTGATGACCGGATGAGTTATTTAACACCTGAAGAGCAAAAGGATGGAAATGCTGTTGCCCAATCGATTGCTGAATATGCGATCGAATGCTCATTAAACAAAGTATTCGGTTCTGAAACGCTCGATTATATAGCGGATGAAGGAGTTCAAATTCACGGCGGATACGGATACATGGCGGAATATGAAGTGGAAAGGGCCTATCGCGACTCCAGAATTAACCGCATTTTTGAAGGAACGAATGAAATCAACCGCTTGCTTGTTCCGGGAATGTTTTTGAAAAAAGCAATGAAAGGGGAGCTTCCTCTTCTTCAAAAAGCACAAAGCCTTCAAAAAGAACTGTTGACATGGATGCCGGAAGAAATCGGCGATGGCGTATTGGAGCAAGAAAAATATTTGTTGAAACAAGCGAAAAGAGTGACGCTTTTGCTGGCAGGTGCTGCAGCTCAAAAATTTGGCCAATCCTTGCAGCAGGAACAAGAGATTCTTGCAAATATCGCGGATGCGGTAAATAACGTTTATGCGATGGAATCCGCTATTTTGCGCACAGAAAAGGCCATTGTGAACTCAGGAGAAGAAAAGAATAAACAGAAGCTTCTTTATACACAAGTGTTTGTGCAAGAAGCGTTTCAGGAATTAGAGGCGAATGCAAAAGAAACGATTGTTGCGATCGAGGAAGGAGACGACTTGCGGATTCTTCTCTCTGCTCTAAAAAAATTGATGCGACAAATCCCTGTAAATGTCATTAAGAAAAAACGCCAAATTGCAGCTAGAGTGATTGAAGAGGAAAAATATATAGTATAGCTGCGGGACTTAGGGGTGTCTAATAAGTCGTTTTTACGGCTAATTGACGCCCCCTTTAATGTTTTAGAAACGTTGATATATTGGTGTTTATGATTTTTTGTTTTCAATGGGGATTTGACTTTCTGGACAGCTCCTAAAATTTATTGATCAAGTTATTATGTTTGTCCAAATCGGATATGATAAAATATTATTGGTGTTGTATGAAGGGGGTGAGAAGGAATGGCTTTAACAATGTACTGGTATCCGAAGTGCGGAACTTGCAGAAAAGCGAAAAAATGGCTGGAAGATCACGGAATTGATTTTCGTGAAATACATATTGTGGAAAATCCTCCTTCTAAAGAAGAGTTAAAATCCTTTTATGAAAAGAGCGGATTGGAGTTAAAAAAGTTTTTTAACACGAGCGGTCAAAAATATCGTCAATTAGGTTTAAAAGAAAAAGTAAAAACAGCAACAGATGAGGAGCTCTTTGATTTGCTCGCATCAGACGGTATGCTCATTAAGCGGCCGATTGTTACCGATGGGGAAAAGGTGACCGTTGGCTTTAAAGAAGAGGAATTTGAGAAGATTTGGGGAAATTAAATTTAGAAAAGATTCTATTTAAATAGAATTCTTATATAAAAATGATAATTGGAGGGAATGACATTGAATACACCAAAAGAATTGCGTTATTCTGAAGAGCATGAATGGGTAAAGGTGGAAGGTGACAAAGTAAGAATTGGGATCACTGATTTTGCGCAGTCTGAACTCGGTGACATCGTATTTGTTGAACTTCCAGAAGTTGGAGATGAAATAGTCGCTGACGAACCTTTCGGAAGCGTTGAATCAGTGAAAACAGTTTCTGAGCTTTATGCCCCTATCAGCGGAAAAGTTGTTGAAGTGAATGAGGAATTGGATGACAATCCTGAATATGTAAATGAATCTCCTTATGAAAAGGCTTGGATGATTGTTGTTGAACCAAATGACATTCAAGATGTTGAAAAATTAATGACAGCTGAAGAATATGAAGAAATGGTAAAAGAAGACTAATATGAAACCCCCGTCTCCCTTTGAGAAGGGGGTTTCCTTTTCTTTATAAATGGAAAAGTGCGGACAACCAAAGTATTTTGTGTGAAGGAATCAACCACTTCATTTAGAATAAGTATATATCAAAAAGCATCTATAAGCAGGTGATAACAATGGCACTGATAGAGATTGAGAAAGTTATCATTGTTGAAGGAAAGTCTGATAAGAAAAAAGTAGAGAAAATTATTAATGAACCTGCTGAGATTATTTGTACAAATGGCACGTTAAGCTTGTCCAAGCTCGATGAATTGGCAGAAAGCTTATTTTTCAAGGATGTTTATATTTTAGTCGATGCGGATGAAGCAGGAGAAAAATTGAGAAAACAAATTAAGCGGGAGCTTCCGGAAGCTAACCATTTATATATAGACAAAATGTACCGTCAAGTTGCATCCGCACCTGAACAGCATATTGCCGCCGTTTTGCTGAGAGCAAATATTGATGTACATGCAAGATATTTATCATAAATGTGGAGTGTGTTCAATGATTGAAATAACAAAAGAGCAATTAGATGCGATTAGCGATGAAGAGCAAACCATTATATTTTTATATACACCTTTTTGCGGGACGTGTAAATTAGCTAAAAGCATGCTGGAAATTGTAGAAAAAATCATTCCTTCCATAAACATATATACGAAAGATTTGAATTATATCCCTGAATTTGCTGAAAAATGGAAAATTGAAAGTGTTCCATGTTTATTGATCTTTGAAAAAGGACAAATTGCCGAAAAAATATATGCGTTTCATTCTATTGACTATTTATATCAAAAGTTAAAAAGTTTTTCTACCATATAATTATATTTCCTGAGAAATATGTCAGTTTTTTCTAGAAAGCGTCGACAACTCCCAGCAGGAAGAAGGAAAGCTAGAAAGAATGAGTAAAATAAAATATTTGCTGGGGGGTTGTCAATGTTTGATTTTTTATTAGAAAAGGCAAATGATCATCATTTTTTAAAGCCTTTATTTCCGGCACATCCTATGTTTATTGCTTTTGAGTTTGGCCAAAGCATTTATTGTTATCAATTGGATTTGGAAGGATTAAGACGAGTTGATGGAAATACTGAATCCATTGATGTAAAAATTATAGGAAATGAAGAGCAAATGGAAGAGCTCATTACAGGCCAGCTAAAGCTCCAACAATTAATGAAATTGAAAGCAGTAAAAGTTGAGGGGAGATTTCGGGATATTTTAAGATTAGAATCTGTCTTGTCTTTATTGGCCTAACAGGTTAAAATAGAGTAAAGATATCGGAAAAGAATATATTGACACAATGTTTGTTGAATGGTACAATCTCTCCCAGTTAGTTTGTATTGTTTAAAATAATGTTTTAATAGAAAAATAGCGGGTGCACATGTACAATAAAGCTTTGTCTACAATTGCGTTGAAAAAAAGGAAGGTCAATTGAATGTAATCGTGCCTTTCTGCAGCTGTGCAGGAAGGCTTTTAGTATTAAACCGAAGCTGCTGCATGTGTGAAAGAAGGTGTAAACATGATTTCTCTCAACGGTGTTACAAAAATTTATCATACGAATCATAGCCAAGTAAAAGCTGTCGATCAAGTTGATCTTCAAATCCAGAGCGGAGAAATTTTTGGGATCATCGGATACAGCGGTGCTGGGAAGAGTACATTAATACGCTTGTTAAATGGTCTTGAAAAGCCGACAAATGGGACAGTTGAAGTGGCGGGAAAAAGAATAGACCAAATTAAAGGAAAAGAACTGAGATCCGCCAGAAAAGAGATAAGTATGATCTTTCAGCATTTTAATCTATTGTGGTCAAGAACAGTGCGGGAGAACATCGCTTTTCCATTAGAAATTGCCGGCATGAAGAAAAGCGATCGGCTCAAAAGAGTTGATGAACTTATTAAACTAGTAGGTTTAGAAGGAAAAGAAGATGCATATCCCTCGCAATTGAGCGGAGGACAAAAACAAAGAGTCGGCATTGCAAGAGCTCTTGCGAACAATCCGAAAGTTCTTTTGTGCGATGAGGCGACTTCTGCTTTAGATCCTCAAACGACTGATTCCATCCTAGATTTGCTTGTAGATATTAACAAGCGATTAGGTTTAACGATTGTTTTGATCACCCATGAAATGCATGTAATTCGAAAAATTTGTCATAGAGTGGCTGTGATGGAAAACGGGAAGATTGTTGAACATGGTGATGTGTTGACGGTTTTCCGAAATCCGAAGGCTAACATTACAAAACGATTTGTTAAACAAGTTACAGAACCTGATGAAACAATGGAAACGATTGATTACCTGCTTGAAAAGTACAAGCATGGAAAGGTTGTCAAACTTACCTTTGTAGGAGACAGAGCGGAGCAGCCTATGATTTCAAAAATCATTAAAGAGTTCGATGTAGAGGTTAATATTTTGCAAGGGAAAATTTCACAAACTCAAAGTGGATCCTACGGAACGTTAATCATCCATTTTGATGGAGATGAAACTACAGTTGAACAAGCCATTGAATTTATTCGCAATCAACAAGTGGAGCTGGAGGTGATTGCGAATGTTTGAGACATTGTTGCCAAATGTAAAATGGGACAAAGTCATTGATGCAACTTATGAAACGGTTTATATGACAGCTGTTTCTGTATTTGCTACATTTTTTCTCGGAATTATTTTAGGTCTTTTATTGTTTTTAACGTCAAAGGGGAACATGTGGGAAAATCGGTTTATCCACTCGTTTGTTGCAGCAGTTGTCAATGTATTCCGTTCAATTCCCTTCATTATTTTGATCATTTTGCTGCTTCCTTTTACAAAAGCAATCGTTGGTACCATTTTAGGTGCTAATGCTGCACTTCCTGCACTCATCATTGGTGCTGCGCCTTTTTATGGAAGGATGGTGGAAATTGCACTGAGGGAAGTTGACAAGGGGGTGATTGAAGCTGCAAAATCGATGGGAGCTACAATGAGCACAATTATTTTCAAGGTACTGCTTCCAGAATCGATGCCTGCTTTAGTTTCAGGAATAACTGTCACAGCAATTGCGTTGGTAGGTTATACAGCCATGGCAGGCGCCATTGGTGCCGGTGGTCTTGGAAACCTTGCCTATTTAGAAGGATTTCAGCGTAATCATAGTGATGTAACATTTGTTGCAACTGTACTCATATTGATTATTGTATTTATCATCCAATTGATCGGCGATATGATTACAAGAGCAATTGATAAGCGTTAAACGAAGGAGGAGAATAATATGAAAAAATGGCTTTTAGCGACTGTTTTAGGTGCGACGATGATATTTGCTTCTGCTTGCGGAGGTGGAAGTAATCAGGGAGGCAGCTCCGGCGGCTCTGACAATGAGAAAAATGAAGTAATTAAAGTTGGCGCATCTCCTGTTCCACATGCAGAAATTTTAGAGGAAGCAAAACCGCTTCTTGAGAAAAAAGGATATAAATTGGAAATTGAAGAATTCACTGATTATGTATTGCCGAATAAAGCTTTAGCGGAAAAGGATATTGATGCAAACTACTTCCAGCATATCCCTTACCTTGAAGCACAGAAACAAGAACATGGATATGATTTTGTCAATGCCGGCGGAATTCATATTGAGCCAATTGGCGTATATTCAAAAAAATATAAATCTTTAGAGGAGCTTCCGGATGGAGCTACTATTATCATGAGTAACTCAGTTGCTGACCATGGACGCATGCTGTCAATGCTGGAGGAAAAAGGTTTAATTAAGCTGAAAGATGGCGTTGATAAAACGAAAGCGACAGTTGATGACATAGCAGAAAACAAAAAGAATTTGAAATTCAAAACAGACATCGAAGCGCCAATGTTGACGAAAGCTTATGAAAACAATGAAGGCGACGCTGTATTAATTAACGGGAACTTTGCTCTGGATGCAGGACTTGACCCATCAAAAGATGCCATTGCTCTTGAATCGCCAAAAAACAATCCGTATGTAAACGTCATTGCTGTCCGCAGTGAAGATAAAGACTCTGAAAAAATTAAAGCTCTTGTAGAAGTGTTACAATCAGATGAAATTAAAGAATTTATTCAAACAAATTATCAAGGCTCCGTTATTCCTGCTGAATAATCAATTGGGAAGCTGTGCATATTTACGCGCAGCTTCTTTTTTTGGACCAAGCTGAGCTGGTATTGTTTGGACAAAATTTCATTTGAGAAAAAACGTACGAACTTAGGTGAAATTTATGCCGCCAAAAAAGCAAATAGAAAGTGCTGTTCATTTCAATTAAGCGCTTCAGCAGAACATAAGAAAGGGAATGGGGCATTTACTCAACATAATTTTACAATTGCTTGTTTCAAAAAGGTTGAGCTATCAATAGCATGAAAGATCAGTGTCAAATGCAAGATGAATATTGTATTTTTTCTCTCCAGCGGGAATGCAGCCGAAAGGAAATATATGAAGCAGCAGGATTTGCACCAGCTTTCGAAGAAGGACTTGTGATGAGCTTAGCGGCCGCATTTAGAACGGAATGTTTTGCATGAAAAACAAATAAAGATGTAATTTTCAGTATTTTGGAGCATTTGTAAGATTGAACCTTTAATCCTTTCTCATTGGCTTAAAATGGGTTTTAAGCTGTTTTAATCAGCGATACAGCAGGTTGCTTGCAAGCTGTAATCATTGCTAACATTAAATTGTATAAAAAATGAAAGGATTGGTTCATTATTTATTTAAACCAAGAAATGATAGACATTAAATTTACGTCTGAAATGGAAAAAGCAATGCATCAATTTCACGGAATGGGATATAACGAATATAGGAGAACACATAAGAAGCGAATGAAGGTTGAAAGAAAAAGAGAACGAAATTACCGCAGCAGCCAAATTGTAACAGCTAATCTGAAAGGGAAATTGTTTTTGTCTACGCTAAACTAAATCAGCCAGTCGGCAAAGACTGGTTTTTCTTTTTATTGAATACATACAACAAGTTTGTTTGAATGATACTAAGATGACTATATACTTTGTTCCTAAAAATTTGGTAATATGAATAATGTTGTGAGATATTAAAAGGTTGTATTCACTTTTAATTTGTTATAAAATAATAATGAGAATAAATTGAGAATGATATTAATATTTGACCTATAGATTAATGGAGGTATTGGTTATGTCAGGATCTACATTAACGATTAAAGATTTGCATGTTTCCGTAGAAGGGAAAGAAATTTTAAAAGGTGTGAACCTTGAAATAAAAGGCGGAGAAATTCATGCGATCATGGGGCCGAACGGAACAGGAAAATCAACTCTTTCCTCCGCGATCATGGGACATCCAAAATATGAAGTGACACAAGGATCCATAACTCTCGACGGACAAGATGTGCTTGAGATGGAAGTAGATGAGCGTGCGCGTGCAGGACTTTTTCTTGCCATGCAATATCCAAGTGAGATCAGCGGAGTCACAAATGCTGATTTCTTGCGTTCAGCTATCAACGCCCGCCGAGGCGAAGGCAACGAAATTTCTTTAATGAAATTTATTCGCAAAATGGATGAAAAAATGGAATTTCTTGAAATGGATCAAGGGATGGCGCAGCGATATTTAAATGAAGGATTCTCGGGCGGTGAGAAAAAGCGGAATGAAATACTTCAATTAATGATGCTTGAGCCTAAGATTGCCATCTTGGACGAAATTGATTCAGGCTTAGATATTGATGCGTTGAAAATTGTTTCCAAAGGTATCAACGAAATGCGGAGCCCTGAGTTTGGCTGCTTGATTATTACACACTATCAACGTTTGTTAAACTATATTACACCGGATTTTGTTCATGTTATGATGCAAGGAAGAATCGTGAAATCCGGCGGAGCAGAACTAGCTCAGCGTCTTGAAGCAGAAGGATATGACTGGATTAAAAAGGAATTAGGCATCGAAGACGAAACAGTAGGGCAAGAAGCGTAAGTGTTAGGAGGATCAAAATGACTGTAGAAACGAAACTACCGTTTGACCAGAAATATATAGAAAATTTCTCCAAACAGTTAGGTGAACCGGACTGGCTGAAAGATCTTCGCTTGCTTGCTCTTGCAAAAGCTGAAGAGCTTCCATTGCCAAAGCCGGATAAAACAAAAATCGACAAATGGAATTTCTCTCAGTTTTCTAAACATGTCGTTTCCAGCAGCACTCTATCTTCTCTTGATGAGCTGCCGGAAGAAGTAAAAACGCTTATTGACGCAGATGAAGAACATAAAAATCTCTATATACAACGTGACAATACGCCTGCTTTTTTGACAGTCTCTGAAGATTTGAAAGAAAAAGGAGTTATTTTTACTGACATTCACACGGCTGCGAAGGAACACGGAGACTTGCTTCAGCAATATTTTATGAAAGATGGAGTAAAAATTGATGAACATCGGCTGACAGCTTTGCACGCAGCCTATTTAAACGGCGGGGTCTTTGTGTATGTGCCGAAAAATGTAGAAGTGGAAAAGCCTCTTCAGGCGGTTTTTATACATGAAAACCCTGAAGCCAATTTGTTTAATCATGTGATCATCGTTGCGGATGATAATAGTTCTGTTACGTATGTCGAAAACTACATCTCGACCACCGAAACAGAGGGTGCTGTGTTTAATTTAATTACCGAAGTTATCGCCAATACTAATGCGAAAGTTTCTTACGGTGCGGTTGACAATCTGACTGAAAACATCACAACATATGTGAACCGCCGCGGGGTTGCTGGACGCGATGCAAAAATTCTTTGGGCATTAGGATTAATGAATGACGGCAATACGATTTCTGAAAACACAACAAATCTTGTCGGAGACGGTTCTATAGGCGATACAAAAACAGTTGTTGTTGGGAGAGGAAGCCAGATTCAAAACTTTACGACGAAGGTCGTTCACTTTGGCAAACATACCGAAGGCAACATTTTAAAACATGGTGTTATGAAAGACAGTGCGACGTCCATTTTTAACGGCATCGGCAAAATTGAGCACGGTGCATCGAAATCAAATGCTGAGCAGGAATCCCGCGTTTTAATGTTAAGTGAAAAGGCAAGAGGAGACGCAAATCCGATTTTGCTCATTGATGAAGATGATGTTGTCGCCGGCCATGCCGCATCTGTGGGACGTGTTGACCCGATTCAGCTCTACTATTTAATGAGCAGAGGAATTTCAAAATCGGAGGCTGAGCGATTAATTATTCATGGATTTTTAGATCCTGTTGTAAGACAAATGCCGATTGAAAGTGTAAAAAACCAATTGACAGAGGTTATTGAAAGGAAAGTTCGGTAATGGATATTAAAGAAATTCGCAAACAGTTCCCGATCCTTAGTCAAAAGGTCAACGGCCGCGATTTAGTTTATTTGGATAATGCTGCAACATCGCAAAAGCCAAATGTCGTCATTGATGCAATCACAAAATACTACCGCGAGTACAATTCAAATGTGCATCGCGGTGTTCATACACTTGGTACAAAAGCTACAGATGCCTATGAAGGTTCACGGGAAAGAGTTCGTCAATTTATTAACGCAAAATCCGTCCAGGAAATTATTTTTACACGGGGAACAACAACAGGACTAAATATGGTGGCACAGAGCTATGGAAGGGCCAATTTAAATGAAGGCGATGAAATTGTCATTACGTACATGGAGCATCATGCCAATTTAATTCCATGGCAGCAAGTTGCAAAAGAAACAGGAGCTACGTTAAAATATATACCACTAAAAGAAGACGGAACTATCTCGTTAAGTGATGTTCGAAATACGATTACAGCCAATACGAAAATTGTTTCGATTGCGCTCGTATCCAATGTTCTTGGCACGATCAATCCAGTAAAAGAAATAGGCGAAATTGCTCATCAAAACGGAGCTGTTCTTGTCGTAGATGCTGCTCAAGGAGCACCACATATGAAAATTGATGTTCAAGATTTAAATTGTGATTTTCTTGCTTTCTCGGGACATAAAATGTGTGCTCCGACAGGAATCGGTGTTCTATACGGAAAAAAAGAGCTGCTCGAAAATATGGAACCGGTTGAAACCGGCGGAGAGATGATTGATTTTGTCGGTTTATATGAATCTACATGGAAGGAGCTCCCATGGAAATTTGAAGCTGGTACACCAATTATTGCCGGAGCAGTTGGATTAGCCGCAGCAATTGACTTTTTGGAAGAAATTGGGCTTGAGAATATTTTCAATCATGAACATAGACTTGCACAATATGCATTGGAGCAATGCTCAAATATTGAAGGCATGACAATTTACGGACCGAAAGAACGGGCTGGGCTCGTTACCTTCAACCTCGAAGGCATTCATCCTCACGATGTGGCAACTGTTCTGGATGCGGAAGGTATTGCGATCCGAGCCGGGCACCATTGCGCCCAGCCATTGATGAAATGCTTAGAAGTATCAGCGACAGCACGGGCGAGCTTTTATCTATATAATACTGAAGAAGAAATTGATTTATTCATTCGCGCAATTCAAAAAACAAAGGAGTATTTCGGCAATGTCATTTGATAATCTTGACACATTGTATCGTCAAGTCATTATGGATCACTATAAAAATCCTAGAAATAAAGGCTCTCTTCAAGACAGCGTTACGGTTGACATGAACAATCCAACCTGCGGTGATAGAATTCATTTGACAATGAAAATTGAAGATGGAAAAGTCATCGATGCGAAGTTTGAAGGGGAAGGCTGCTCCATTTCGATGTCATCGGCATCCATGATGACCGAAGCGATCAAAGGACAAACGATTGAAAATGCTCTTAAGCTTTCTAAAATCTTCTCCGATATGATGCAAGGCAAGGAATACGATGATGATATTGATTTAGGAGATATTGAAGCATTGCAAGGCGTTTCAAAATTTCCAGCTCGAATCAAATGTGCAACGCTTGCCTGGAAAGCGATGGAAAAAGGTGTGCGATCTGAAGTCGAGTGATAAAATTAAATTAGATTGGAGTGAGAAAGTATGGCGAAAAAAATGCCTGAAATAGGCGATTATAAGTATGGTTTTGTCGATAAAGACGTTTCTATATACCGAGCAGAACGCGGATTGACAAGAGAAATTGTTGAACAAATTTCGAAAATGAAAAATGAGCCTGAGTGGATGCTGCAATTCCGCTTGAAAGCTTTAGACCATTTTTATAAAATGCCAATGCCTCAATGGGGCGGCGATTTGTCTGCTTTAGATTTCGATGAAATTACTTATTACGTAAAACCTTCTGAACACTCAGGACGTTCTTGGGATGAAGTTCCAGAAGAAATTAAACGCACTTTTGATAAGCTCGGAATTCCTGAAGCGGAACAAAAATATTTAGCAGGTGTTTCTGCCCAATACGAATCAGAAGTTGTGTATCACAATATGAAAGAAGACCTTGAAAAAATGGGCATCATTTTTAAAGATACAGACAGCGCCTTAAAAGAAAACGAGGACATCTTTAAAAAATATTGGGCGACGGTCGTTCCGCCGACTGATAACAAATTTGCCGCTTTAAACTCTGCAGTTTGGTCAGGGGGTTCATTTATTTACGTTCCGCCTGGAGTAAAAGTTGATACGCCTTTGCAAGCATATTTCCGAATTAATTCAGAAAACATGGGACAATTTGAACGGACGTTAATTATAGTTGATGAAGGTGCCCACGTTCATTATGTTGAAGGATGTACGGCGCCTGTCTACACAACTAACTCGCTGCACAGTGCTGTTGTAGAAATCATTGTGAAAAAGGGAGCCTATTGCCGCTATACAACAATTCAAAACTGGGCAAACAATGTGTATAACTTAGTAACGAAACGTGCGGTTTGTGAAGAAAATGCAACAATGGAATGGATTGACGGAAACATCGGTTCGAAATTAACTATGAAATATCCTGCAGTCGTTTTGAAAGGTGAAGGTGCACGCGGCATGACATTGTCCATTGCCCTTGCCGGTAAAGGTCAACATCAAGATGCAGGAGCGAAAATGCTTCATTTAGCGCCGAATACTTCATCTACGATTGTTTCGAAATCGATCTCGAAACAAGGTGGAAAAGTAACGTACCGAGGTATTGTCCATTTTGGTCGGAAAGCAGATGGAGCACGTGCAAACATTGAATGCGACACATTAATCATGGATAACCAATCAACTTCCGACACGATTCCATATAATGAAATCCTAAACGATAATATATCTTTGGAACATGAAGCAAAAGTATCGAAAGTATCTGAAGAGCAGCTGTTTTATCTCATGAGCCGCGGCATTTCTGAAGAGGAAGCAACCGAAATGATCGTTATGGGATTCATTGAACCATTCACAAAAGAGCTGCCAATGGAATACGCCGTTGAAATGAACCGCCTCATCAAGTTTGAAATGGAAGGAAGTATTGGATAATCCTTATAATACTAAGGGGGTGTCTAATAAGTCGTTTTTACGGCTTATTGACGCCCCCATTAATGTTTTAGAAAAGTTGATATATCGGTGTTTATAATTTTTTGTTTTCAATGGGGATTTGAGGACAGTCCCACAATTCACCCACAAAAATTAGATATTCATGTTTGTATACCGTTAATACAACTCCAGTGCCTCGTCCTCAATTTTCTTGGTCACATGGAGATATGTGTCAGCGGTTATTTTTATGCTTTAGTATCTTAATCTTTCGCTCCAGCTAAAGGAGAGCATCATGTAAAGAAAAAACAGGGAGTTTGCATGTTTGCACACTTCTGTGGAGGTTACAAGCAGGAAACGTCACTCACCGGACTATTTCTAAAGTTTACATTGCATAACAGCTTTTCCCCAATGCCAATAGTGGCTGTGAGAAAGAAGAATCAGAAGGCTTTAAAATTTCGCTTGCCCCTCTCCTCTAGAACACCATAAATGATGGCTTACGTTTTTCTATGAGGCTTGAACATCTTCTCATACAAAATATAAAACCGAGCCGCAAATCATTGCAAGGAGAATAAAAGATAACAAGAAAAATAATGGATTGATAAAACCAAATGCTATATTATTTGCAGTAATTTCATCTCCTGATAAAAATTCATCATATTAGGAGTATAAGATGTTGGCCAAATATAACTGTTCCTAAAATATATAATTATGGAGTGCAAGAGAAACAATCACGGCTTCTTTCACGATCTTCAACACAACCACCTTAATACATTTGTATTGCGCGTCATTTTCTGAAGCCGCATCCTTTTTAATGAGACCCTTTCATAAAGAAGAAGCAAACTTATTTATACGATCAAAATATATTTAGCCCTAAGCGATAATTTACCTATTAAAATCCCATGTCCATTCCCAAAACTTACTACCTTGGGCTACTATAAAGTAATCAAACCATTTTTCAAAAGTCAGGTTTAGAAACCCAAACGGATCGTCCAAACTTCCGCCGTTGTCAAGCCAATAAAGATATCCTTTTCTTTCGGGAGCTAAAGCTATAATGAGCCGGCAGCCATCGTAGCCATATCCAATAGGAAACCAATCTGGAGGATAATCAATATATTGATAATCCTCTAGTATCTCTTCGACAGATAATAATTGCAGTCCACCTCCGTTTTCAGGATCATCAAATAATGTAGCACCATTACATATTTTCAGAAAGTCTTCATAGTCACTAGGAATATTAAAAGGCAGCTTCTTGATTTCTTCTTCTGTTGCAGGGGGATTGAAACGAAATTGTAGTTTTCCTAAAAATCCTTCTTCATTTTGAACAACCAGCATATTCTTTTCATCTAGTCTTTTATTCAAAGCATCTAAAGTCATTTTGATTCGTACTGACATGTTGTGGCTATCACTCCTTTTATCATTCATCCAGCAAGGACTAACAATCTTTCTGTGGAAATCCTTTTACAGTTGTATGAGGTTACTAAAATTGTAGAATACGGTGTATTTTATCATTTGGCCAAACTGTGCTCTTATATGTTTATTATACCATTTTCTGTAATTTTTCTATCTGAAGTAGTCCAATTGGCAGCATCAGCTTTTTCAAGTTGTAAATGATGAATCTGTGAATTATTTCCTGATCATAGATCCTTATAACATCTTTACTTTACCTGTTTTTTCGATCAGCAACTGTACAGGATGAGATATTTGAACTTTTTTGTTGCAAAACTCTTTATTTTTATTGTTGTTATAAATACAATGTCCAAAAATACTGCCAGCCTTTTATAACAAAAAAATGCTTAAATCGTGAATCTTTTTCGATGCTGTATTATGATGAGTATATAAAGACTACATTGATAGGAGTAAGAAATGATTTACATAGGCTTGACAGGTTGGGGAGATCATGATTCTCTCTATCCATCCGGAACATCATCGAATGATAAATTAACGATTTATGCAGGACATTTTCCTGTTGTTGAGGTCGATTCCACTTTTTATTCGATACAGCCTGAGAAAAACGTTCGAAAATGGGTGAACGAGACGCCCCAAAATTTTCAATTCATTGTAAAGGCGTATAAAGGAATGACTGGACACGAAACAGGCTTAGGATCTTTCGAAAGCCGCTCAGAAATGTTCGCTGCTTTTTATAAAATGATTCAGCCCTTTCAAGAAGCGAATAAATTGGCAATGGTTCTTTTTCAATTTCCCCCTTGGTTTCACTGCAAAAGAGAAAATGTTGATTTCTTGCGATGGTGCAAAGAGCAAATGAAGGATGCCCCTTGTGCACTAGAATTTCGCCACCGCTCCTGGTTCCTTCCTACATATTATGAAAAAACGCTTCAATTCATGGAGAAGGAAGGGTGGATTCACACCATTTGTGATGAGCCGCAGGCAGGGGAAAATTCAGTTCCGACCGTATTATACTGCACGAATAGAGAAAAGACCTTGGTAAGATTTCATGGACGAAATGTTCATGGATGGCTGAGGCCAAAAGAAGGGAATTGGCGTGAAGTACGATATTTATATAGATATAATGAACAAGAGCTTGATGAATGGAAAGGACACATAAAAATGCTGAAAAAGCAAACAAAAGATCTCTATCTCATTTTCAACAACAACTCGGGCGGAGACGCGGCGGACAATGGAAAAGAACTGATGAAAAAGTTAGGAATTACATATCATGATTTAGCGCCAAGGCAGCTTGATTTATTTGAGTGTTTTGAAAAGTATCCCACTGAAGGAGAGAGCGACTTTGATTGAGACGGTTCATATATATCATACGAATGATCTGCACAGTCATTTTGAAAATTGGCCGAAAATCGTTCATTATCTAAAAACAAAAAAACATATTCATAAAAGTAAAAACGAAACTGTTTTTTTATTCGATATCGGCGATCACGTCGATCGCTTTCACCCTATTACTGAAGCGACCGGGGGAGTCGCAAATGTTGAGCTGTTGAATCATTTAGCTCCAGATGCAATAACGATTGGGAATAATGAAGGAATTACTCTTCCTTTTGAAGCATTGGATCGGCTGTATAATCATGCACAATTTCCTGTCATTGTGTCTAATTTATTTTACTTAGACGGGACTAGACCAAAATGGGCAAAGCCTTATGTGATTAAACATTTACAAAATGGAGTCCGAATCGGTATTTTAGGCGTAACGGTTTGCTTTGAGCAATTTTACCGTCAGTTAGGGTGGATGATAACAGAACCGATGGCAAATATAAAAGAAACATTGGAGGAAATCCGGGGCAAAGCAGATGTTATCATTCTTTTATCACACCTTGGAATATCCGATGATGAATGGATTGCTCAACAATTTCCTGATATCGATGTTATATTAGGAGCCCATACACATCATGTGCTTGATCGTGGAAAGCTTGTAGGCAATACGCTTTTGGCGGGAGCAGGAAAGTTTGGACAGTGGCTTGGACATATTGAACTTAAGATCGACTCTGCTCAAAAGAAGCTGGTAAATAAAAAGGCGGAGATTATTGAAACGAAAACGATTGAAAAAGAAGATGTTTTTACCATAAAGTGGCTTGATCAAAAAAAAGCTGAAAGTGCTCAAAAACTTAACGAAGCTGTTGTGGAATTAAAAGAAGAATTACGGATTGATTGGTTTTCAGATTCACCATTTGCAAAGCTGTTGGCTTCCGCTTTAAAAGAATGGTGCGATGGGGAAGTTTCCATGGTGAATGCCGGAGTATTGCTTGAATCGCTTCCGAAAGGACTCGTCACAAAAGGCGATTTGCACCGGATTTGTCCTCATCCGATCAATCCTTGTAAAATCATGGTTCAAGGCGATCAATTAAAAGAAGTTATTTTACAAGCACGGACAAAAGAAATGGAGCAATTGAAGCTTAAAGGATTAGGCTTCAGAGGCAAAGTAATGGGGCGTATGGTTTTTGACGGCATTGAAACGGTCATGGAAACGTTGGAAGATGGCAAGGAACACGTGAAAAAGATCTTTGTAAATGGAAAACGTCTTGATCAAAATCATGTGTATGCAGTGGCAACTATTGATATGTTTACATTAGGTCCATTATATCCGCAATTAAGCCGTGTAAAGAATAAAATATACTTCATGCCCGAATTGCTAAGAGATGTACTTGCTTGGAAATTATCGAGACAGTTCCTGCAAATCCATCAATAAATTTTTGTCAACATCTCCTTTCCTTTCATAAAGTGAAGTAGGGAAGGAGGGTATTTTATGGTATCTGTATCGCCGGTTAAAATTGGTGATCATCAATTTACCGCCATTACCATTCAGCTGCCAAAAACGAATTTCATGGCTGTTACAGCCGAAAAAGGTTATATTATGTGCGGTGCGCTTGATGTAGCCTTATTGAATGAAAAATTAAAAGAGAGAAAAATTATTGCCGGCCGCGCTGTCGGAGTGAGGACAATTGAGCAGCTTCTTGAAGCCCCATTGGAATCAGTCACAACAGAAGCGGAGGCAATTGGCATTAAAGCAGGGATGACAGGCAAAGAAGCACTATTGAAAATGGTAGAAAAATAAGAAACAACCATTATCTTTTTATAAAAGAATGATTATTGCTCATCTATAGTGTACAGATGAAAGAAGTTTCCAAAACGTACCATCTATGAATTTAAATAAGATGTATTCCTTAATGGATTTTTCAACAGACATGAAAAAGTATTTTCTATCATTTGATCAGCGATATAGTCGCAAGTAATTGCCATTCAGTCGAGTAAAAAACATAAAATTGATTCATAAAGAGCCCGTTCCTGAGTTGGTGCGGGCTCTTTATTTTTTTTCTTTTTGCCATTCAAGCCGTTCCCATAGTTTTAAATGCGGATAAGGGTCAAAAGACCACTCGGTTTTACCGTTGTCTTTATACATCCCGTAATGCAAGTGCGGCGGGAATTTTCCAGATGTTCCTGGAGGGCCGTAGCCGCTGCTTCCGACAGAACCGATGATTTGCCCCGGTTTTACGATTTGTCCAACGTGAATGTCTTTGGCAAAGCCGTTTAAATGTGCAAAATAATGGTACGTATTCTGAATGTCCCGAATACCGATTCTCCAGCCCCCATAGCGATTCCAGCCTTTCATTTCGACAATTCCGTAACAAGTGGAACGAACCGGTACGCCATAATGTGCAAATATATCTGTGCCTTCATGAATTCTCCGGCCGCCCCATCCGCGCGCATCTCCCCACGTGTCACGGTAGCTGTAATCAGTTCTGACGGGAAGAGGAAAAGCATGCTCGTTTAATTGCAGATGCCCAAAATGTTTGAACAATTTCATATGACCTAAAATAATTCCGACCGTTTTATCACGGTGATAATAAGACCATAAACCAATTTTTAAATTTTCTATATCATTACCATATTTTGATAAAAAATGTGCAAAACTATATAAGACATCTTCATCATGATCCATTTGCGCTTTGCCGTCGCCGTTTCCATCCATTCCGATTCCCCCGAACAGCTGAATGCTAACAGGATTTTGGTCGTTCAGATTCGGATTGGCTGTCCCAGCCCATTTATCAGGAGGAATGTAAATGCCAATAACTCCTTTTTGTTTTGGGATATCATTTTTTATTTTTCTGACGTTTCGTTCGTATTGGTCGCACGCAGCCAATACATACCAAGGAATCTGGGTGATGGCTTCCACCTTTTTATACAGGCTCATTCGCAAATGATTTATTTGTTGTTCAGTTAATTGACTGGACGCATTGGCATGGCTGGAAAATAAAGATAAAAGTGCAGCCAATAATAACATTTTTCTGAGAACCACAATTGATAAACTCCTTTCCATCATGTCATGTCTTAGTGTAAGAAAAAAGTAAAGTTTCAATGGCTGGAAATTGAAGGAATATAAAATTCCTTTTTCTTGTCCAATATCTTTCCTTATGTTAAATTGACTATAGTGTATCATCTTTATTTTTTTAATGATTACATATTGGAGATGATGAAAAATGGCTCAAAAAGAAGAAAGTTTACGAAAACCTGAATGGCTTAAAATAAAATTAAATACAAACGAGAATTACACAGGGTTAAAAAAATTGATGCGCGAGCAAAAGCTTCATACGGTTTGTGAAGAAGCGAAATGCCCTAATATTCATGAATGCTGGGCAGTGAGAAGAACGGCAACATTTATGATTTTAGGAAGCGTTTGTACACGCGCATGCCGCTTCTGTGCAGTGAAAACAGGACTGCCAACCGAGCTTGATTGGCAAGAGCCGGAGCGTGTAGCGGATTCCGTCCGCATTATGAACTTAAAGCATGTTGTCATCACTGCAGTTGCCCGTGATGATTTGAAAGATGGCGGAGCAGCCGTTTTTGCTGAAACGGTTCGTGCTGTGCGCAAAAAAAATCCATTTACTACAATAGAAGTTCTTCCATCTGACATGGGCGGAGTGTACGAAAATTTAAAAACATTAATGGACGCTAAACCTGATATTTTAAACCATAATATTGAAACTGTTCGGCGCTTAACCCCAAGGGTTCGCGCTCGTGCAACCTATGAACGTTCTTTGGAGTTTTTGCGGAGAGCAAAAGAAATCAATCCGGATATTCCGACAAAATCAAGCATTATGATCGGGCTTGGGGAAACGAAAGAAGAAATTATCGAAGCGATGGACGACCTTCGTGCAAATCATGTTGACATCATCACAATCGGACAATATTTGCAGCCTACGAAAAAACATTTAAAAGTTCAAAAATTTTACCATCCAGATGAATTTGCAGAATTAAAAGAAATTGCTTTGTCAAAAGGATTCAGCCATTGCGAGGCAGGTCCGTTAGTCCGTTCGTCTTATCATGCTGATGAACAAGTAAATGAGGCAGCCAAACAGCGGCAGGCAAAAGCTTAAAGCCACAGAGCCGTCAAGAATTTCTTGACGGCCCGTTTTAATAAAAATAGGTAAATAACCTCTAAAAAATTCACCTATGCATCAACGTTTATTTCATTGATCTTTTATGTCGTGATCAATACTTTCGTTCATTTCTCCGAATCCTTCGCCATTTGCATTTTCACCAGCATTCAATTTTCTTCCTTGGGGAGACTTTAACATGCGCTGAATGGTCTGGTTTAAATTGCGGTTAATATTTGGAGACTCTCCATCAAGAGTGCTGTATGATTCGATTTCTTTAAACAGATTAGGATTATCGGTTACATAAATATGAAAATAACGCGGAACAATGGATGCAGCTGTCTTTTTCACTTGGTCAGCTGTTTCAAATTTGTTGTTTGAATCGGTTTTATACGCTATAAGAACTTCTTCATCTGTTACGAGCGTAGCAGCATCATGAACATTTGGAAGCTGGACGGCAAGCCTTCCGATTACGTCTGCTAATTGTTCCCGATTGATGACAGGAGTTTTTACTGTGGCTTTCTCTATTCCGGCTGTTGGACTTTTTTGATGCCGGACATATCCAAAGCTGTCTGAATCTTTATTGCTGTTATAATTATCATTTCTTTCTGCCACGTTTACCGTATTCCCGTTTTCATTATATAGACCTTTTCCTTCTTGATCATATTGGCACCCGCTGGCTGCAAGCGCAGCTATGATAAAAGGAGTAAAAAGCCTTTTTTTCATTTCAGCACCTCCTTATAATTTTAGGATTGCCGCTTTTAAAAAATTGTTGTCAGGCAATTGATGGAGGGAAATCATTTGTTTATGATAAACATATGGAAGAGGGTGAATTTGTAAATGATCACAATTTTTAATCAAACATACGAGCTTATAAAAGATTTTAAAAATGGTTTTAATGAAGAGGCTTTTAAAGCAAGGTACAGTGAAATTTTAAACAAATATGATTATATTGTCGGCGATTGGGGATATAGCCAATTGCGGCTGAGAGGATTTTTTGATGATCAAAACCAAAAAGCAACACATGATACGAAAATCAGCTCATTAGATGAATATTTGTATGAATATTGCAATTTCGGCTGTGCTTATTTTGTATTAAAGAAAATAAAAAAATAAACGCCAGATGCAAAAACATCTGGGTGTGAAAAAGTAATCAGGACGGCATACAGCCGTCCTGATTACTTTATTTCATACGGGTCTTCTTCATTTTTATCAGGTTCATCATGAGGAGGATGACTGCCCGGAAATTGTCTCGGCAAATTCTGATGCAAGGATTTGAATTCATAGTTAAAACTGCTATATGGACGCTGACCTTCTTCCCAAGGTGTGCTTTTATTCTCCACAGGTTCATCCTTTCCCCGCGGAGCTCCGTAGGCGCCTTCCGGCATATCCTCCGGGATAATATAGTTTCGCATTGTTTCCACTACTGAAAAATCAGTATATTCATTTTGTTTGTCCATTTTGTTCACCTGTCCATGATTTTACCATTATCGTTCCTCATGGAAGGTAATTTATACATTAGACGATCTCATATAAAAACTCCCGAAGCTCTTTTGCGTCTTCATCATTTAATTGATAAACATCTTCTAAATACCCCGGTTCTTTAAGATCATCTTCCCCAATGATCGCAAACCGGTTGCTTTGCAAATTTAGTACAAGATATTTTCCGTAATAGCGGTCCGATTGAATAATGGCTAAATCAAAGCGTTGATTTTCTCCCATAAAGCTAACAAATCTTGTTTTTGTCTCGACGGTTTCATCATACAAAAAAAAGCGTTCGGCCATGGTTCATTACCTCCGTTTCTTATAATTGCATTGTAGCATAAGATGATGCATTCACAACGATTTATCGCAAATTTGTGAGAAAACTTACCTCTGTTTCGATTCGCATAGCGATTTTTCTGTTGAAATAGAAGCAAAATAACACAATTTTTTTATCAGCTCGCACATCTGCTGCCAATCAGCCATGATTTCTGTATCGAATGGGAAGTTAATTGGAGAAACATATCATGAATCGGCACGAAAGTCATATTCAAAATCCTCCTCTGCTTGTCATGAAAAATCGTCATCTGTAAAAGCAATTTTTTGTGCGCGTTTAGGAATTTCTTTACTAAATTGAAAAAATCTAAGCGGATCCTACCCGGCATGCAAGATGTATCAAACCGCGGAAAGCTTGCGCCTGCTCAATCACGAAATCCAAATTTTAGAAACATCAGCTCTGTTTGCCAAAATCGATCCGTCTAACGAGAGGATTTTAGTGCTCTGCTTTAAAAAACTCAAAAGTGTGTAAAGTAGTAGGTAGTTCAAATGGTCGAGTATGGTAAAATAAAAAACGGATACAAAAACCTTAAGAAAGGAAAGAAATCATATGTATTTTGTGGACAGAAAAAAGATTGAAGATACTGTAAAATTTGTAGAAGATCTTGTATCCATGTTTGAAGGACATCAACAGTGGGAGTCTGATGTTGAAAAAAAAGCGTTGGAGCGGATTGCCCAATTGTTGATTGAGGCGATTTTAGATATCGGAAACGGAATTATTGACGGTTTTATTATGCGGGATCCGGGAAGCTATGAAGACATTATTGACATTTTAGAAGATGAATCTGTCGTTGACAGCAGGGATGCGGAAGGATTAAAAAAATTAATTTCCTACAGAAAAATGCTCGTTCAAGATTATTTAAACATACGGCATGAAGAACTGTATGATTCAATATCAACCCATTTACAAGTTTTGAGAAATTTTTGCCATCGTGTTCGAACCTACTTGGAAGATGAACTTGGACCAGTTACAGCTTTTAAGCCGTAATGGATTGATTGAAGGAGTGAAAAAAAATTGAAGAAATATAAAGGATATTTCATCGATTTAGACGGCACCATGTATCGGGGTACAGAAAAAATTGAAGAAGCTGAAGAATTTGTTAAAAAACTGAAGGAAAAAGGAATTTCGTACTTATTTATGACAAACAATTCTTCTAAAACCCCGAAGCAAGTAGCTGAAAAACTAATCAGTCTCGGCATTCCGGCGGAAGAGCATCAAATTTTAACTTCAAGCATTGCCACAGCCAATTTTATTTGGGAAAGAAAACAAAATGCTTCTATATATGTAATCGGTGAAGAGGGGCTGCGAAAGGCCTTGGAGGAAAAAGGTTTTCGCTTCGTCGATGAAAATCCGGATTTTGTCGTTGTGGGTATTGACCGAAACATCAATTATGAAAAGCTTGCCAAGGCCTGTTTAGCGGTTCGTGCAGGTGCAACATTTATTTCAACAAACGGGGATACTGCTCTGCCGACTGAGCGAGGACTGCTTCCAGGCAATGGCGCCATTACATCGGTCATTTCAGTATCTACAAATGTTCAGCCGATTTTTATCGGAAAACCTGAAAAAATTATTGTAGAGCAAGGGCTGAAAATGCTGAAAACGAAAAAAGAAGAAACGCTTCTTGTCGGAGATAATTACGAGACGGATATTAAGGCAGGTATCCAATCAGGGATGGACACCCTTCTTGTGCATACAGGCGTAACAACGAAAGAACACTTAAAACACAAAGAAATACAACCGACTTATACAGTGAATAACCTTTCGGAATGGCATGTGCTATGATGAAGCCTTTTTCTTTTCCAGCTGATTTCACAATAGGTGCTCCGCTGCCCCTACTGTGAATCAGTGGATCGATGGGCGAGCCGGCTTGAAGCTGCCGCTGCAATGGCTCCGACAATATCATCTAGAAAAGTATGACACTTACCTGTGCTTTTATCGTTTAAATGAGCAAGTATACCAGGCTTTTGTTTATCGATATAGCCATAGTTCGTAAACCCGATTGATCCGTAAATATTCACAATGGAAAATGCAAGAATTTCATCAATTCCATATAATCCTTCATCCGATTGGATGATCGATTGAAGAGGCTCCTGTAAACCCCCCTTTTCTGCTAGAACATCTAATTGAATTCCGGTTAAAATGGCATTTTGAACCTCTCTTTTCGAAAGAACTCTTTCCACGTTTTGTAAACAGTCTTCTTTTGTTAAGTTCGGATAATATTGCTGCTGTAAAAAATAGACGAGCTCTGCGATGTCATCCGGTGTAACTCCTCTATCTTTCAGCCATTTTCTTGCAGTTTGCTCTATTTTATCCATGTCGTTCACCCTATCTTTTACAAGTATATGAAAGTGCTGAAATCGGCTGTGACGCCGATTTCAATAAATTCTTGCTTAAATTTTCAAAAAGCATCAACATCTTTTTTATATTGTATACACAAAAGCTTTTCTACATGTTATAGTTTATGGCATTTTTTCATTATTTATATTGGGGTGTTTTTTTGAACAATGGATTTATAGGGGGAATTAGGAATGAAAGAGCTTTTAAAAAAGCATTATGGAATAGATGTACTCGACTTTTTTTCAATTGGTCAATGGCAGGGGTTTAAAACAAAAAGAAATATCGGTTTTATTGCTGCTGTTTCACATATTGACCATAAGGAGCTTTATGAACTGTATGAAATGAGTCGTTATCTCCTTATGACTAACGAGAGAAAAGCTGCTTCGTTTTTATTAACTGTAAATGGAGATCTTACGGCAGAACATAATGGAACGCGCTACGCTGTGTTTCAAATACCTCAACAAACAAAGCGGCTTAATATAACTTCTCTCGGAAAAGAGCTGTCATTTTTTCACGAAGTTGGCAGAAGGCTGCCTTTTACTCCCGTTCATTCGAATCGAATTGGGCAATGGAGAAATTTATGGGCAAGGCGGATCGATCAAATGGAGCAATTTTGGAGTATTCAAATTGCTTCAAAGCCTCATCACGCCTTTGACAAGCTATTTATTGAATCCTTTCCATATTATTTAGGCTTAGGCGAAAATGCCATCCAATATTTAGCGGATACTGAGCTTGATGATCGACCATTGCCGGTTGATTCCGGCACCATATGTCATCAACGTTTTACGAGAGAAACATGGGAAAACGCATTTTCATTGCCTGTTGATTTCGTTTTTGATCATGGAGGAAGAGATATTGCTGAATGTTTAAGGTATGATTTTCTGACAGGAAGGCAAACAATTGATGAGCTTTTTTTGGCAGAATACGACCGAGCGTCTCCGTTATCCTCTTTTTTTTGGCGGTTAGTTTTTAGCAGACTTTTGTTTCCTGTTCATTATTTTGAATGTGTTGAAAACTATTATCTTGCAGAGGAAGAAAAAAGGGATTCTCTGCAATTTCAAATGGAAAAAATTTTGCAAACATCTTCGCAATATGAGCAATTTTTATCTTCGTTTTCATCTATGATATATTTGAGGAAAAAGCAAATTGTCTTGCCGGCTTTGACATGGTTATAAAAGGTTCAGTCGCATTTTGTTGTGGTATCATAAAAAAGAAAGCAGCTAAAATCTTGCAGCTGTTTCGAACAAAGCATTGATTTTGTCATATCAATTCAAAACAATAGCTATTTATTAGAAGAAGGAGAAGATGAATCAGTGACCCAATATATTTTTGTAACAAGAAAACTGCCAGAAAACCTATTGGATCCTCTTCGTTCCATCGGAGTTGTCGACATGTGGGAGCAGGATTCTCCATGTCCGAGGTCTGTATTATTGGAAAAGGCAAAAAAAGCTGATGCTCTGCTTACAATGCTGTCAGACCGGGTGGATGAAGAACTGCTTCAAAAAGCCAAAAAATTAAAAATCGTTGCTAATTTAGCAGTCGGGTATGACAATATCGATCTCGAAGCGTCGAAAAAGTACGGCGTGACTGTAACTAATACACCGGATGTACTAACAGATACGACTGCCGATTTAACCTTTGCTTTGTTAATGGCAGCGGCAAGAAGATTGGTTGAAGCTGCGGATTATGTAAAAGAAGGAAAATGGACAGGGTGGTCTCCATTTTTGTTGGCAGGAAGCGATATCCATCATAAAACGATTGGGATCGTTGGGATGGGGAAAATTGGAGAAGCTGTTGCGAGACGGGCAAAAGGATTTGATATGGAAATTTTGTATCATAATCGTTCAAAGAAACCGGAAGTGGAAAAAGAGCTTGGAGCGAAATACTGCACATTTGATGAATTGCTAGAGAAAGCCGATTTTGTCGTTAATTTAACACCATTAACAAATGAAACGAAAAACTTGTTTGACGAGGAAGCCTTTAAAAAAATGAAAACAAGTGCAATATTTGTTAATGCTGGCAGAGGAGCATCTGTTGATGAAAACGCTTTGTATAATGCTCTAAAAACTGGTGAAATCGCTGGTTGTGGATTGGATGTGTTTAAAGAAGAACCGATTGATTCCAATCATCCGCTTTTATCATTGAAACAAGTTGTAGCACTTCCGCATATCGGCAGCGCGAGTCGGGAAACCCGCATAAAAATGATCGAACTTTGCGTCGAAAATATTCAACGTGTGTTAACGGGCGAGAAACCGAAAACAGCCGTTGTTTAAACGCCCAAAAAGCGTTTACATATGCGGATGATGAAAATTTCTCTTGTAAAATCAGTCATTGAAATTTATAATGTCTTATAAAACAGTTAATGTCTTTTTACGGCAGACAATTGTCTATTATAAATAAACATAAGGGAGATGAATTGGTTGGAATCAATCTCAGTAGGACTGCTCGGTTTAGGCACCGTTGGTAGCGGAGTAGTAAAAATCATTGAAGACCACCAGGATAAGCTCATTCATTTAATCGGGTGCCCGGTGAAAGTAAAAAAAATTCTTGTTCAAAATACAAATAAAAAAAGAGACGTTCATGTAGAACCTTCCCAATTAACGACAAATGTTCATGAGGTAATAGAAGATCCGGATATTGACGTTATTATTGAGGTCATGGGGGGAATTGAGCAGACACGGGAATATTTGCTTGAAGCATTAAATCGGAAGAAGCATGTTGTGACGGCAAATAAAGATTTGATGGCAGTGTACGGAACTGAGTTGCTCAAAAAAGCGACGGATAACGGCTGCGATCTTTTTTATGAAGCAAGTGTCGCAGGCGGCATCCCGATTCTGCGTACATTGGTAGATGGATTGGCGTCAGACCGGATTACAAAAATGATGGGGATTGTTAACGGAACGACAAACTTTATTTTAACGAAAATGTCAAAATACGGAACCCCTTATGAAGAAGTGCTGAAGGAAGCGCAAAGATTAGGATATGCAGAAGCTGATCCGACTTCTGATGTAGAAGGCTTGGATGCAGCGAGAAAGATGGCGATTTTGGCAAGACTTGGATTTTCTATGGAAGTAGATTTAGAAGATGTGGAAGTAAAAGGGATAACGGATATTACACAAGAGGATATTGATTACAGTAAACGGCTCGGCTATACGATGAAATTAATCGGCATCGCCCATCGAAGCGGTGATAAAATTGAAGTTAGTGTACAGCCTGCACTGCTGCCCGATCATCATCCGTTAGCTTCCGTCCAAGATGAATATAATGCGGTTTATGTGTACGGCGAAGCAGTAGGGGAAACAATGTTTTACGGTCCTGGCGCAGGAAGCTTGCCAACTGCAACCGCTGTTGTTTCGGATTTAGTAGGCGTATTGAAAAACATGCGTCTAGGTGTAAATGGAAGAAGCGCCGTAGCCCCGCAATATCAGAAACAATTGAAGGCACCTGAAGAAATTTTTGCCCAATACTTTTTACGAATTCACGTAGAAGATCAAGTTGGAGCTTTTTCAAAAATTACATCCCTCTTTTCAGACAGAGGTGTAAGCTTTGAGAAAATTCTCCAATTACCTCTGAAAAATAAAGATTTAGCGGAAATTGTCATCGTTACCCATAAAGCATCGAAAAAAGATTTTGAGGAAATTTTAATGGAGCTCCGAGATTTGCAGGTTGTTAAGGAAGTTAAAAGTACGTATCGAGTAGAAGGGAACGGCTTATTATGAAATGGAATGGATTAATTGCAAAATATAAAGAATTTTTGCCAGTAACGGACAAAACACCGATGCTGACATTGAACGAAGGTAATACTCCTCTCATTCATTTAGAAAAATTATCTGAAAAATTAGGCGTTGAGCTGTATGTGAAAACAGAAGGAGCGAATCCTACCGGTTCATTTAAAGACCGCGGTATGGTGATGGCAGTTGCAAAAGCGGTGGAAGAAGGAAGCACAACTATAATGTGCGCTTCAACTGGAAATACGTCTGCAGCTGCTTCCGCCTATGCGGCACGTGCAGGATTGCGTTCCATTGTTGTTATACCGAACGGAAAAATCGCTTTTGGAAAGCTTGCCCAAGCAGTTATGTACGGCGCAGAAATTTTTGCAATTGAAGGAAACTTCGATGATGCCTTAAAAATGGTTCGTGAAATTTGTGAAGAGCTGCCAATTACTCTTGTCAATTCTGTAAATCCTTACCGAATTGAAGGGCAAAAAACAGCGGCGTTTGAAATTTGTGAACAGCTGGGAAAAGCTCCGGATTATTTGGCGATTCCGGTTGGAAATGCTGGAAACATTACAGCATATTGGAAAGGATTTAAAGAGTTTAATGAGCGGCACCAAACAGGGCTTCCAAAAATGCACGGTTTTGAAGCGGAAGGCGCCGCAGCCATTGTAAAAAATCAAGTGATTGAAAATCCGGAAACAGTGGCAACTGCCATTCGAATTGGAAACCCAGCAAGCTGGGAATTTGCTGTCAATGCTGCCAATGAATCAGGCGGAAAGATCGATATGGTAACAGATGAAGAAATTTTGGATGCTTATCAATTAATTGCAAGAACGGAAGGCGTTTTTGCTGAACCTGCTTCAAGTGCATCTATTGCAGGAGTGATGAAAGATGTAAATTCGGGGAAAATCCCGAAAGGAAGCACAGTTGTAGCAGTATTGACCGGCAACGGATTAAAAGATCCGAATACTGCGATCGATGTGTCATCCATCCAGCCGATCGTGCTGCCTAATGAAAAGAAAGCTGTGATGGACCATCTCAAGGGAGATGGGCATGTATGAAAGAAGGAGACATGTTAAAAATTCAAGTTCCCGGAAGTACAGCCAATCTTGGCCCCGGTTTTGATTCTGTAGGGCTCGCTTTAAACCGCTATTTAACACTAGCCGTTACATTTGCGGAAAATTGGACATTTAAGCCGGTAAGTGAAGAAGTAGCAAACGTACCGGAAGGGAAAGAGAATTTAATTTATAAAGTCGCTTCCAAGCTAGCAGAAAAACATAGTGTTAATCTTCCAGCATGTTATGTGGAAATTTCAAGTGATATTCCGATGACAAGAGGACTCGGAAGCAGCGCGGCCGCCATTGCAGCAGGGATTGAGCTTTGCGATCGTGTTTGTAAACTGAATTTGAGCGATGAAGAAAAAATTCATTTTGCCAGCAAGTTTGAGGGACATCCGGATAATGCCGGAGCTTCTATAGTAGGCGGTCTAGTGGTCGGCTATTTAACAGATGACCACACATATTTTGTAAAAGTGGATAATCTGGATGTGGATATTATCGCGGTTATTCCGCCATATTATTTATATACGAAGGATTCTAGAGGCGTTTTGCCGAAGACATTTAAATTTCAGCAGTCGGTGAAAGCCAGTGCGATCAGCAATGTGCTTGTTGGGAGCATCATGAATAATAATTGGGAATTGGCAGGCCAAATGATGGAAATGGACATATTCCATCAACCGTATAGGGAAAGTCTAGTTCCTGAACTGTCAGCTGTTCGAAAGATCGGAAAAGAGCACGGTGTGTACGGGACTGTATTGAGCGGTGCAGGTCCAACGATATTGTGTTTTGCTCCAAAAGGCATGAGACACTCATTGCGTCCTAAACTAAAAGAGGCTTTTCCTCATTGTGAAGTAACACAGCTAGAAATTGATTATGAAGGGACAAAGTCTTGGTTTACTCATATTGAAAGCTTGATATAATGAAACAAACCGGCTTTTCGCCGGTTTGTTTCATTAAAATACTTGTTCTACTTCTACGATGCCTGGAACTTCTTCCAGCAGAGCCCGCTCAATACCTGCTTTCAAAGTAATGGTAGAACTTGGGCAGCTCCCGCACGCACCTAAAAGGCGCAATTTCACAATGCCCTCTTCAACATCAACTAATTCGCAGTCTCCGCCGTCACGAAGCAAAAACGGGCGCAGCTTATCTAAAACTTCCTGTACTTGTTCTTTTATTTGAACATCTGACATACTATCGACTCCTTTCTTATCCATCATTATATTCAAAATGAGCGATAAAATCTATTTGTAAGTTTCAAATTCATTGTATCACATTTTTTTTAAATCTAATATGGATAATCTAGGAGATCATCATTTTATTAAATAGGAGAGAACAAACATGAGAAAACCGGTAGAAATTTGTGTTTATGGTGCAGAAAACTTATGTCCAAGCTGTGTAAATTCGCCTTCAGCAAAAGATACATTTGAATGGCTGGAAGCAGCACTGACTAGAAAATATCCAGATCAGCCATTTGACATCACATATATTGATATATATTGTCCTCCGGAAGATGAAGAGAAAAAGAAAATAGCCGATCAAATCGTGAAGGAAGAATATTTTTATCCCCTTGTTGTCATAAATGGAGTGGTAGTAGGAGAAGGAAATCCAAAGATAAAAAGGATTTTTCAAGAGATGGAAAAACATGGTTACCAACCTGTGTAAGAAAGAGTTTACTCGTCATCCAGAACTGTGAAAGAAAAAGTGCATTGTCGATTTCTTCAAGCCAAAAGAACAGATCCGCTAAAAAAAAACGCTGCTTCGTTTTTTTGCATGCAAAATAATAGACAACTGTATTTCTCTTGATTTATATTTTCCAGTGAAAGAGTTCCGGAAAAAGAGAAGCCGGACGTACAAATGAACGCCCGGTTTTCTCATGCTCCACTATGATATTTATAAATCCAAAGAATTCCTGATTTTAAAAGACGTGGCACACGTCCAGTGAGTGCGCGATCTCCTACCATCCCAAAACCTGATTTTTTTCCGAGAGAACCGAGAACGCCTTTTAATTTGAACGGCGGCAGTTCCTCTGGAAGAGGTTCGTTGTTCCATTTTTTGAGCAATACTTGTACAATTTGTTCAGCCTGCGCTTCGGCAAGTTGAGCACTTGGTGCGTAAGGAAGGCTTGCACAGTCTCCAACAACATACACATGTTCATCTTGAGGAAGATGATGGTATTTTGTTAAAATAACCCGTCCTTGCCGGTCTTTTTCAACATTCAATTTCCTTACGACATAATTCGGTTGAATTCCTGCGGTCCAAACGACAACATCACAAGGAATCGGTTCATCATGGTTATAAACCATATTTGGCTCAACTTTTGTAATATTGGCGCTGTTGATTACTTCAACCCCGTGCTCTTCAAACCATGTTTGGACATATTTGCTTAATCGTTCCGGGAAGTTTGATAAGATCACTTTTCCGCGGTCAAACAGCTTGATTTTTAAATCGGATCTGCTTTCACGCAGTTCGCTTGCCAATTCAACGCCGCTCAATCCGGCTCCAACTATGCAGACTGTTGCACCTGCTCCTAAATTGTTCAGCTTTTGATACGTTTCACGTGATTGATCGATTGTTTGAATGCTGCAAGTATATTTGTCAGCACCCGGAACATTATGATATTTGTCTTCACATCCTAATCCGATGATAAGATCATCATACGTGATTGGAGATTGATCTTTTAAATGTACAAGCTTTTGTTCAAGGTCAATGTCCGTGACTTCACCGTAATGAACGTTCAATTTCGGGTGTTCTGGAAAGGCCACGCGCACATGCTGATCTGAAATCGTTCCCGCAGCCAGCGCATAGTATTCCGTTTTTAAACAATGATAAGGGTTTTTATCCACTAATGTTATTTCGACACCATCCGGCAAGTTATTGGGAAGCAGCTTGTGAAGAATTCTCATGCCGCCATAGCCGCCTCCGAGGAGCAGTAACTTTCTCATCGCGATTCCCCTTTTCCCTGCAAATGTTTACCCCAAAACTGTGACAATCGTAACAAATGCCACTAAAAGTATAACGAATTTATGTATAAATCACAACATACTTAAGGAAAAATAGCACAATTGTTATGGCAAAATGTTAAATGAACCTTGAAGTTCAATGCTTTGACAATGAAGAAAAAAAGCATTATGATAGGCTACTGAGTATAGAAGGAGGACAATTCACATGAAACCAATTATAGAGTTTTGTGTCAGCAACTTAGCAAACGGTTCACAAAAAGCATTAGAACAATTAGAAAAAGATCCTAATTTAGATATAGTTGAATACAGCTGCCTAGGGTATTGCGGCCAATGCTACGAATCGCTTTTTGCCCTTGTAAACGGAGAAGCGGTAGAAGGGGAAACGGCAGAAGAGCTAGTGGAAAATATTTATCAATTTTTAGAAGAAAATCCAATGTTTTAATAGAAAATAAAAGTGAGTGATTAAATTAAAAGGGAGACAAGCTTTTGATTCTCCTGATTTTGATCCTGTCTCTAAATATTTCATTCGAGGTATGAGAGCATATTATAAAATGTAAGAATGAATCTCAATATTGTTTTTCAGTACGACGCTTGCCTTTGCGAATGAGTCTTTTTTTACGTATGAGCAAGGTGTTTGAAGCGGCAGGCTGATGATATAAAAAATAAAAGCCCCTCTTATATTTCCCGAGGAGCTTTTATTTATATATGAAAACGGGGGATATTTTTATTGTCAACAAATTTTGAACGTTTTATACTTATAAAAACAAATTTTTTGTTGTTTTGGAGGAAAAGATGGAAACTTTTCAATTTACAAAAATGCATGGATTAGGAAACAGTTATATTTATGTAAATGGATTCGAAGAAACGCTTCCGGAGCATCTCCTGCCAGATATTGCGCGAAAAGTTGCGAACGTTCATACCGGCATCGGTTCAGATGGGCTAATATTAATTCTTCCATCTGAACGTGCGAATGTGAAAATGAGAATTTTCAACAGTGACGGTTCAGAAGGAAAAAACTGCGGAAACGGTTTGCGCTGTGTCGCAAAATATGTTTATGAGCATAACATAGTAAAAGAGAAAAAGTTTTTGATCGAAACACTTTCTGGCTTGGTTGAAGCCGAAGTCCATGAAGAAAATGGACGAGTATCATGCGTCACAATTGATATGGGTCACCCTAAGCTGTTAAAAAAGGAAATACCGATGGCCGGAAACGGAGATGAAACAGCTATTGGTGAAATCATGGAATTTAACGGCTCGAAATATGAAGTCACAGCGGTTTCGATGGGAAATCCACACATCATCTTTTTTGTGGACGATATTGAGAAAGCTCCATTAACAACATTGGGGCCGGTTGTCGAAAAAGATGCAAGATTTCCAGAAGGGGTAAATGTAGAATTTGTCGAAATCGTCAATGACCATGAGCTTCATTTTCGAGTATGGGAAAGAGGTTCAGGTGTCACACAAGCTTGCGGCACCGGAGCATGTGCGGCAGTGGTCGCATCCGTATTAAACGAGCAAACAACAAGAGGCAAAGAAACAGTTGTCCATCTTGCCGGCGGCGATTTATTTATTAAATGGACTGACGAGGGGAAAATTTTGATGAAAGGACCTGCTGAAACGGTTTGCACGGGGACCTATTATTATGAAGCCGGTTCAGAAATTTGAGAGTTTTTTTCTGAAAAGGTATACTAAAAGTGACTCAAAAATTAATGAAAAGGAGGATGGGTCATGTCTGAAATTGTTATGCTTACCGAAGCGGCAGCTTTTCAAATAAAAGATATGATGAGAGAAAATGAGGAAGAAGGCGCCTATTTGCGTATTGGTGTGAAAGGCGGCGGCTGCACTGGACTTTCATATGGCATCGGGTTTGAACAAGAAAAACAAGAAGATGATCACGAATTTGAACAATTCGGCATTCGAATTTTAGTGGATAAAGACAGCGCCCCTATATTAAAGGGAACAAAGATTGATTATAAACAATCGATGCTTGGTGGAGGATTCACAATAGACAACCCTAATGCGATTGCGTCTTGCGGCTGCGGCGCCTCCTTTAGAACTGCAACACACGCTGGAACACCGGAAGAGTGCTAAAAAAGATTCTTTCCTGAAGCCAAGCATAATGATCGCTTTATTCCTTAACTTTTTCTATACTCACAATAAAATATATCCTAATAAAGTGGAATCCCAAAAAAAGTCTGCTTTATTAGGATATTTTTATGGGAAAAACGGCTAAATGCAACTTATTAAAAGTGATAGAGAATTAAATGAGGATATTTACAGATCACAGATTTTCATCATGGAAGACTGTGCGAAAGACTATATGAATTACCGATGAAAGTTGAAAAAAGATAGGGCTGTCCGATGAGTTTCTAAAATGAAGGATTTTGGAGCTACTGTAAAGGACAAAAATAAAGGAATCAAGTTTGTAAATGTCCTTCATAGAGGCAATGAAGTCCAACAAAAGCAATTGTATGTGCTGAATGTCCGTCATAAAACTTTTGAAGACTAATTCAGAAAGAGAGCATAAGAAAAGTCCTTCATAAAACTTCTGAAGGATGTAAACAAAGGATAAATAGTCTGTCCGATTGATGCAGTCTGGTTTCTTTAGAAAAGTACTTGACAAAAAGGCTGTCTCAAAAGGTCATAAAAAATGACCTTTTACGAGACAGCCTTTATTCTTTCCAATAAAATTTACTTTTGCTTATTATTCCCGCTGTAAGGGGGCTGTTCAGAAAGGCAGATCCCCATTGAAAAACAAAAAATCATAAGTCCTGGTATTTCAACGTTTCTAAAACATTAAAGAGGGTGTCAAAAAGCCGAAAAAACGACTTATTAGACACCCACATCTTTTTTCATCAATTAAACATACTTGTGCTGTGCATTGGCTGAACTTTTGCGCTTGGGTCAATATAAGCTTTGGCATTGTTTACAGCTGTTGGACCTTCGCCAAACCCAGTCGCAATTAATTTTATTTTTCCTTCATAAGTACAAATGTCTCCGGCAGCATAAATTCCCGGAATATTTGTTTCCATTTTTGAGTTAACAACAATCGAATTTTTCTCAATTTCCAGCCCCCAGTTTTTGATAGGGCCTAAAGAGGAAACGAAGCCAAAATTGACAATTACTTCATCTACATCAATAATCTCTTTCCGATCTCCTTTTGCTTCTTCGACTACGACTTGTTCAATTCGATCCTTGCCGATAAGCTCAACAGGAACAAAAGGTGTTAATATATTTGCTTTAGAATTTTTTAATTGATTTACGCTATGCTCGTGCGCGCGAAATTTATCTCTTCGATGGACAACCGTTACTTTTTCTGCAATAGGCTCAAGCATTAACGCCCAGTCAACAGCTGAGTCGCCGCCTCCAAACAGGACGACCTTTTTGCCTGCAAAATAGTTTAAATCTTCTACAAAATAGTGCAGGTTTTTCCCTTCAAATTGCTCAGCATTTTCCAGCTGAAGTTTACGTGGTTGAAATGCGCCGTTTCCGGCAGTGATGATAATCGTTTTTGAATAATGTATTTCTGAATTTGTCGTTAACTTAAATGTCCCGTCACTTTGTTTTTCAACTTCCTGAACTTCCTGTTCAAGGCAGACGGTTGGATTGAATAAGGCAATTTGTTCTTTTAAATTATTGACTAATTCTTGAGCTCTAATTTTTGGAAACCCCGCTACATCATATATGTATTTTTCAGGATAAAGCGCTGTCAATTGCCCTCCTAATTGTGGAAGGCTTTCAATAATTTTAACGGAAGCCTGCCTCATTCCTCCGTAAAAAGCTGTGAACATCCCGACAGGTCCCCCGCCAATAATCGTTATATCGTAGACTTTGCTGTCCTCTTTCACAGACGATTCCCCCTCTTGTTAATCTTTATTAATCATATCATAAAAAAAAGATTGTAAAAATACAAAAATTCTGTCATTTAAAGATTTATAAAGTTGATCATTTAGCTTAAAAATAAACTTGAAAAGTTGGACACAAACGGATATCATGACTATAGGTAAAAAGATGTTAAATTTTATTGACAATTTTGCCCTTATAATTTTTTGTCCAAGAACGTGAATATTTTCACAAATTATGTGAAAAGTGAGTCTAGAATTGACCGCTTTAAAAATTACGGAAAAGGTTGGTGTGTCTTGTGAGAAATCCTAAAGTTGTTATTTTAGGTGCCGGTTATGGAGGATTAATGACCGTAACACGTCTACAAAAAATGGTGAGTGTGAACGAGGCTGATATTACACTTGTCAATAAGCATGATTATCATTATGAAACAACATGGCTGCATGAAGCATCTGCAGGCACCCTTCATCATGACCGATGCCGCTATCCAATTAAAGATGTAATTGATACAAACAAAGTAAACTTTGTGCAAGATTCTGTAAAATTAATTAAAACAGATGAGAAAAAAGTCATTCTTGAAAATGGCGAGCTTAACTATGATTACTTAGTAGTCGCTCTTGGGGCTCATCCGGAAACGTTTGGAATCCAAGGGTTAAAAGAATACGCTTTCACAATTTCCAACATTAATTCTGCTAGACAAATTAGAGAGCATATTGAATATCAATTTGCTACATACAATACAGAAGAAGAAAAAGATGATACACGTCTAACCATTGTAGTCGGAGGTGCAGGATTCACTGGAATTGAGTTTTTAGGCGAACTTGCCAACCGTGTTCCTGAGCTTTGCCGAGAGTATGATATTGACCCTAAAAAAGTCCGTATTATTTGTGTGGAAGCAGCACCGACAGCACTTCCAGGTTTCGATCCTGAACTTGTGGAGTACGCAGTCAATCAACTGCAGCGCAAAGGTGTTGAGTTTAGAATCGGCACAGCGATAAAAGAATGTACTGAACAAGGAATTATTGTTGGGAAAGACGATCAAACGGAAGAAATAAAAGCAGGCACTGTTATTTGGGCGGCTGGTGTGCGCGGAAACAGTGTAATTGAAGAATCTGGTTTTGAGGCAATGCGGGGCCGCGTAAAAGTAGAGAAAGACTTGCGCGCACCAGGACATGATGATGTGTTTATTATTGGAGACTGTTCATTAATTATTAATGAGGAAATCAATCGTCCATATCCGCCGACAGCGCAAATTGCAATGCAGCAGGGAGAAGTTTGCGCGAGAAATTTAGCTGCATTAATTCGCGGTAAAAAAGAACTCGAACCATTTAAGCCAGATATTAAAGGAACTGTTGCTTCTCTAGGAGAAGATGATGCAGTAGGTATTGCGTTAGGCAAAAAAATGGTCGGTACAAAAGCATCCTTCATGAAGAAAATGATTGATAACCGCGCGCTATATATGGTTGGCGGAGCAGGTCTCGTGTTGAAAAAAGGAAAATTCAAATTTTTTTAAGCTGAAGAAAAGAGCAAAGGCTTAAGGGCTTTTGCTCTTTTAAAATAATGTTTTATAAACATGAACAGCTTTTGTAATTTCTTTTAAAGCAGGAAAGTAAAATGTTTTGGAGAAGGAGCCGCTCTGTATTTATTGAATTTTCGTAGTAATAAGCTTTTAAACAAATTAAATTAAAGAGCTCGCTATGCTGATTGCGATTAGAGGGTTCGATTCAGCATAAAATCGCCATGCTGATCTGCAATTATATAGTAGCCTGATGTATTTGGTCTGTAGGACAGCTATACCCGATATTTCCTTCAAAGTTCTTCGTTTTATTCTCAAGTTCTTGTGCTTCTTTTGTTTGTTTACACCGTCTTTTTTGTGCTTGAAGGAATGAAAGTTCTCTCTTAAATGTTGAAGCCAAATCCCTCTTTATGGTACTAGCACAAAAGCATCTCACATGAGTAAAAAACAGACAAAGCACTGTACATTAGGACAATCTTTCTTAAAGGTGATTTTTGGCATTTTGAAACGTTTGGGGAAACTTCCAGTTCTTTTGTATAAATTTTGAACTGCTCAAAGGTTGGAGAGCCTACTGAGAACCTTTTTGTGTGCATGTCAAACTTGCTTTGCTGATTTATGCCGATTAAATTCAATCTTGTACTTGATATATTGGAATAAATAGGTTAATAATTAAGGTAACAATTTATCGATTTGCTGCTTTAAAGGTTTGGCACATGTAAGAAGATCTGGCAAATTAACAAAGGCTGGTCAAGTTTTATCCTTATTAAACCACATAAAAACTTTTAATAATAATACGACAGTTTTCTGAGGGTGAGGTCACGATGATGAACATACCGGTGCTGTTGATTTCCATGCTGCTGTTCTTAGTTTTATTTTTTGGAATCGGTTTTTTATTAAATATGCTTTTAAGAATGTCATGGATAATGGCGATACTTTATCCGTTAGTATGTATTTTTTTAATTGATGAAGTGAATTTTTTTGATTATTTCAAATCACCTAGCCGCTCATTTTCTCTGTTGGGGGAAAAAATCGCCTCTCTTGCCGTAGCAGACATTCTCATTTTAGGAAGCGGGATGGTAGGTGCGATCCTATCAGGGATTGTCATTCGAATGCTTCGAGCAAGAGGATATCAAATGTTTTAAGCTTTTCCGTATAATCGGAAGGCTTTTTTTATGTAAAAAAAACGCTTTTTTTTTAAAACAATGTTATTTGAGTGCCTACATTTTATTTTTAATTTATCGGAAAATTTATACATGTCGGAACGTATTGAAAAATACGCTCCTTTCAAAAGCTCCTCCAACGTATATTTTGTTTGCGATTTGGAAACAAATAGACGGTGAGAGGAGTGAAATTAGAAAAAATGAAGAGTATAAAAATGTGGACTAGAAGAATTATGATGAGTCTGTTGTTTATTGGGGCGTTTTTAACAACTTTTGAAACCATTTCAGGTGTGAAAGCAGATGAACTGACAAAATGGGTGATCAAACAATATAATCAAAGAGAAAATTCCCAACAAGCCGTTGCAAAAAATATTAATCATGCAAATCAAGGACAGACGATGGAAAAATCCATTGATTTATCAAAGTATCCAAAAAAAACAGTTGTGGCTACCGGATATACAGCCGGATATGAGTCGACAGGAAAACATCCTGGCCACCCTGAATATGGAATTACTTATTCAGGTGTTAAAGTAAAAAGGGATCATTTTTCCACTATAGCAGCAGATTTAAACGTTTTTCCGATCGGAACGATACTTTATGTACCCGGATATGGCTACGGAGTTGTTGCAGATAAAGGTGCTGCGATTAAAGGCAATCGGCTTGATTTGTATTATGAAACAGTAGAAGATGTTTACAATCAGTGGGGAAAGAAAAAAGTGGATGTTTATTTAGTTAAAAAAGGAAACGGAACGTTAACAGAAGAGGAATTAAAAAAATTAAACGAAAATAAAACGATGGAAGTTTTTAGACAACGGTAGCTTATCCCACAGGGATGGGCTTTATTTTTTGGTTTGAAAATAAAGCAAAGTTCTATTCGACCTCGTATAATAATTGAAGGAGGTGGAAAAATGTTTAAAGTACTAGACGGTTTAGAAGGGGAAAGTTTAATTGTTGGCCTTTTTAAGCAAAACGGAAATTTGTCAAAAGCTTTGCAGGAGCTGGATAAAAAATTGAACAATGAACTCACCAAGCTTATAAAATCAGGTGAAATTTCTTCTGCGAAAAACAGTGTCGCAAAACTATATACATTCGATGCTGAAAACGTAAAACGAATTTATTTTGTCGGGCTTGGGAAAGAAAAAGAATTCACGTTCCAAAAGGCAATGGAAGCTTTTGGGCATGCGTTTCAAGCTGTTCAACAAGATCAGAAAAAGATTGTAAGCGTACAGCTTTCTACCTTTATTGGAGGAGATGTGGAAGAGGTAGATGCAGCTCATGCACTAGCGGAAGCGTTTGCCCTTTCTACATACAAAATAAAAAACTATAAACAACGATCAAGCAGCAGCGAATCAAGCATTGAAGCTGTTCATGTTTTGACAGATGCAGATAAAGCGAAAATAAACGCAGCCTTAACTGCCGGTTATGTTTATGGAAGAGGAACAAATTCGGCAAGAACTCTTGTGAACATGCCTTCAAATTTATTAACTGCGACAGAACTCGCGAATTATTCCATCGAACTGGCCAAAAAATATTCTTTTGAGATCGAAATCCTTGAAAAAAAGGATATGGAGGAAATGGGCATGGGGGGGATATTGGCGGTAAATAAAGGCTCCAGTGAACCCCCTAAAATGATTGTGTTAAAATACCAAGGAAAAAAGATTTGGGACGATGCGATTGGTTTAGTCGGCAAGGGAATTACTTACGATACTGGGGGCTACTCGTTAAAACCTAGAGATGGGTTAGTAAACATGAAGACTGATATGGCAGGAGCAGCAGCCGTTTTAGGAGCGATGGAAATTATCGGTGAAATAAAACCGAAACAAAATGTTGTAGCCGTTATTCCGGCTACTGACAACATGATTGGCAGCGGAGCGATGAAACCGGATGATGTCATCGTGTCATTAAGCGGAAAAACAATTGAAATTTTAAATACAGATGCTGAAGGGCGTTTAGCTCTTGCAGATGGCATCACTTATGCAAAGCAGCATGGAGCGAAATACATTATCGATGTTGCCACTTTAACCGGTGGAGTTATTGTTGCTCTAGGAAAGCACACAACAGGTGCGATGACGAACAATGAAAAACTGTATGATCAGCTTTGGAAAGCGTCTGTTGAATGTAATGAAAGAATATGGAGATTGCCAATTTTTGAAGATGACCGCGAGCGGGTAAAAAACAGTAAAATGGCGGATTTGAATAATTCCCCTGGCCGGGAAGGACATGCGATAATGGGCGGTGCTTTTTTAGCAGAATTTGCTGAAGATACGCCGTGGGTTCATTTAGACATTGCCGGGACATCCACTACTTCTAAGAAAGGCCCTCTAGGACCTGAAGGAGCAACTGGTGTGATGACTCGAACATTGGCGGCCTTTGTGGAAAAATTCGTGCCGATTAAATCATGATGGAATCCTCCATCATTCGGTTGAACTATTGCAGATTAGGCTTTATGTCAGAAATGTTATTGCTTGTTTCAGTTTTTCAGCAGGAGCCGCAATTCAATATATATAAAGGAGAAGAGACGGAATCTATTCTCCTTATTTTGTAAAAAGATGACCGCCATTCAGTATGCTTGAAAATCGTGGATTGATTTCTTTCTGACATGTATGTTGTCGGAAGCAACACCAAATTAGGATAATGTGTCGGCACATTCTGACTTAACAAATTGCTGCACATTTATCCTGATTTGGTCTGTATTGTGCACGATTAGCCCAGTACTTAACATGTCTATAAGTGCGCATTTTTTATTGCTTTTCAAAAGAGAGCGAAGGCTTTTTTTGCATTTTTGATAATAGATTCGGCAAGAACTGTTTTCCTTCTTTTAAGGTAAGTCGAAAATATATGTGTATTATGTGGCAGAATTCATATTTGCGAACTCTTTTTCAAAAACTTTTTCTACAGGAACATAATTGTACCCAAGATCGCGGGCGACTGCCTCATACGTTATTTCTTTGTTGGCAACGTTGACACCTAATTTGATCGCTTCGTTTTTGGCGATTACTTCTACTAACCCTTTGTTGGCTATTTGCAATGCATATGGAATGGTCGAATTAGTAAGGGCGAACGTAGATGTTCTCGGAACTGCTCCCGGCATATTCGCAACTGCGTAATGAAGGACTCCGTGCTTTACATATGTCGGATTGTCATGAGTGGTGACATGATCACTCGTTTCAAAAATCCCGCCCTGGTCAATGGCAACATCAACGATGACTGATCCAGGTTTCATCGATTTTACCATTTCTTCAGTCACAAGCTTTGGCGCTTTTGCACCGGGGATTAAGACAGCACCGATGACTAGATCCGCTTCTTTTACTGCTTCGAAAATATTATAGGAGTTAGACATGAGCGTTTGAATGTCGTTGCCAAAAAGATCATCTAATTCCCGAAGACGCTTAGGACTTACGTCAAGGATCGTTACATGAGCTCCTAAACCGATAGCCATTTTTGCAGCATTTGTACCGACTACCCCGCCGCCGATGATGACGACCTTGCCGCGTTCAACGCCTGGAACACCGGATAATAGAATACCTTTTCCGCCGTACGGTTTTTGTAAAAATTGCGTTCCAACCAGTGTTGCCATACGACCGGCCACTTCGCTCATCGGTGTTAACAGGGGTAACGAATGACCGTCAGAAACTGTTTCGTAAGCGACCGCAATCACACCGGATTCCTTCAACTCTTTTGTCAGTTCAGGATTAGCTGCAAGGTGCAAGTAAGTAAACAGAATAAGACCATCACGGAAATATTTATATTCTTCTTGAAGCGGCTCCTTGACCTTCAACACCATATCTGCTTCCCAAACCTTGCTTGTATCATGAAGAATTTCGGCGCCTGCTTGAATATATTCTTCATCATGAATTCCGCTTCCAAGACCTGCACTTTCTTCTACGAGTACACGGTGACCTGCCTTGACTAATGAAACAACTCCAGCTGGTGTAATGGCTACACGATTTTCGTTATTTTTAATTTCCCGCGGTACACCAATTATCATTGCAATCCCTCCTGTATAATATAATTTCGTTTTAATATTCCATATGTACCAACAATGAGTCGGAATTTTCATGTACCTGTCCATTTTATTGTTTCTTTTCCTGCTGGCAATCATTCATTGAATTTTTTGTTTTTATATCATATGCAAATCGGTGTATGTTTGTCTGCAGCTTTCAGCGAAACCGCCAGTATATTTGCATAAATTTATAAAATCCACTTCCGTTGCGAAAATTTCGAACATATGGTATCTTATACAGAAATATTTAGGAGGGATGAGCTGTGAAAAGGGTCACTTTAATGGAAGTCTTCACTCATCCAATTACACAAAAATATTTAAAACGATCTGGCATCGCTCACGCGATTAAAACGGCTGATCACGCTTTTCGTCTTGCGATAGCATTCAATGTAAATCCCGATCTTGCGACAAAGGCGGCGCTGTTGCATGATATTGGCCATTATGAATGGTACACGGACGGTAAATGGGATTATGAAAAATATCAAAAAAATGATATTCATGCAATAAAAGGAGCGAACAGAGCGCATAAACTGCTGATAAGGCTTGGGGAAAAGCCTGAAACAGCCAAGCAAATTGCTTTAGCTATTCTCCTTCATACGGATTCGTATTTGCCTGATGGTAATTTAAAGCAAAATCCTCTTCAGCGTATAGTTCGGCTTGCTGATGAATTGGATGAAGAACCAGGCGGAATGCATCATTACCGTCAAATTGACGAAAAGCTGGCTTTAAAGAAAATTAGGACTCTAGATAAAAAAGTTGAAAAGTACTATTCTCAGTTAAAATCCATTGTATAAGCGAACAATTTAGGCGTTTGATCATACAATACTATAAACAAACAATGGAAGTGGTGGTTTCGTTTGCCTTCTTTTGTAGGTCCAATTGAGATTAATGAAGTCGACTCAGGAATCATAAAAGTGGGTGACAGCTTTTCTATTTCTCCTAAGGCGAGTTTAAAATCTGCGCTTGGTTCAGGAGCTTTAAATGTTGGAGACTATGTAAAAACATTTGACGTTCGTAGCAAAACGAATGAACATTCGAAAAGTTTCTTTGATCAACCGATAATAGGGAATAGGTAAAATATTTTGCAAAACCTGAGATTGATTTTTCTTTCAACTCAGGTATTTTTTTATATAGAGGGAAAAAAGGAGTGAAACAATGAAAGTACGAAAGGCAAATATAATACATAACGATGAAGAGATCAGAAACGTCTATATTTATGAAAACAAAAAAGAGGAGTATATATTAGTTGCTGTACCGCAGCTTGAATGGTCCAAGATCATTAAATATGAAGAAATCAATGACAAAACAAGAGAACATTTACAAAATTCTATTGCAAAAAGATCGAATGAGAACATTGCCATTTCACTTTCTTCGAAAATTACTCAATGGATACAGGAAATGTAAATTTTCAAGAGGATTTGAGAAACATGTAACCTCTGCTGTCAGACGGAGGTTACATTAGATTGCTTTCTTTTCTCTCTACTAATTCTATGACATCATGTATGTCGACTTGTAATACGGAGCAAATTTTTGCAAGCTTATCTAGAGGAAGGCGCTTCGTTTTGTTGTGGCACATTTCCCATACAAGCGTATGGCGAATATCAGCTTGACGGGCAAGTTCTCGTTTGGTCATTCTTTTTTGTTTCAATAAATTGTCCAATTTAATATGTATAACATATTCTTTTTTTTCCACTATGTTCACCCTTATTTGTCATATCTTCTCGGGATTTAGAAAATATTCTATCAATGTTCTTTCGTTCATTCAACCCTCTTTTATCAAAATTTTCCTTCTTTTTTATATGAATTTAACAAATGGGGGAAAGAAGGAGTCCTTCTGTTATAAAAATCATGATCATGCAATCTTTATAACAAGTTTGCCATACATCGCAAAAAGACACATACAATCACATTGCGTGTTTTTCGGTATCACGCATAAAACTTCAAATTAGTTTTTCGGTGAAAAATGATCGAAAATTCTATAAAATAAATATGAAAGATCGAAAAAAGGATCTTTTCAAGGGAGTGTGATACTTTGAATCATCAAGAAATCGAAAAAATCAACAAGATCTTCTTAATGCTTGAAAGGGAGTTAGACGAAACGAAAAAGGCGCTTGATAATATCAATAAGAGCATTGACAAATACGATAAATATCAATATACGAAAATTGTATAATGAGGCGACGACCAAATTTGGTCGCCTTTTTTATGATAATATATATAATTTATAGTATAATAATTGTAAAACATCCATAGATTTCAAGCTGAATATAAATCAGATCAAAAGGAGGGGATGGCATTAAAAAGTGAGTTATTATTAAACAAAGTTCAAGTGGCAATGTTTATGAAGGATGCGGTCGAAAGGTCTGTAGACTGGCTTTATTTGCGGAATCTTTTGCATCGTTTTATCGAATCTAAACAAACATTTCCTTTTGCAGAGCTTTGTTATTTGCATGCGAACGTATTCAACAGCGAAAATGATGAAGAAGAATTGTACAAGCTTATGGCAGCTGTTGAATTGCTCGTCCTAGCTTTTGATATGTTTGATGATTTGGAGGATCTGGACAACTTTACAGAACCGTGGATGGATATTGATAGAGGGGAAGCGATTAACAGCTCATCCTTTCTTTATACGTTAAGTTTATCGCATATCCATTCGCTGTCATCACCTTATCGTTCTGAGATCCTTGGTCTGTTTCTTGAATATGCTTTGCAGGCTATGAAAGGCCAGCATATTGATTTGGCAAATGCCGTGAAGACAGAAAAAGAATGTTTGCAAATGATGAGATGGAAATCAGGTTCCCTTACAGCTCTTGCAGCTGAAGCGGGTGTCATGTTTGCATGCGGGAAAAGATACGAGGAAGTTAAGGAATACGGGCACCAAGTAGGGATTGCCGGCCAGATTGAGAATGATTATAAAGGATTGTTTACTCCGCATAAACAGGACAGGAAGTTTTTGAAGCCGTCACTGGCATTACTTTATTTGCAAAGGAAATTTAATCAAACAAGCGTGGATATTTTACAATATGTGCACAGCGGAAAAGACTTCGACGAATACTTTGGAAGCATTGTAGCTTTTAAAGAAAAGCTGTTGGAAGCGGGAGTCACCCAATATTTAAATGTGATGAAACACATCGCGCTTAAGAAGGCTGAAACTTATATAAAAAAACTTCCGCTGCCTGCTGAGAAATTGGATGAACTATTAACAAATTTAATCAAAAAATAAAAAAGGAGAGATCAATATGCAAGAAATCGTAAATTTCTTAATCGAAAACCCTGATGTTTTGGAGAAAGTCGTGAATGGACAAGCTAGTTTGATTGGAGTTGAAGATTCTGATGAACTTTTAGGCATTATTACTGGACTTACAGACAGTTTAAAATTGTCGCAGCCTGCTTCATTTATATTTTGGAAATAGTTTAAAGGGTGAAAATATTTGGTTTTTAATAAGATAAAAATCGTTGATTATGGATATAAACTTGCAGTATTTATAAGCTCGCTGTTTTTCATTGTTTATATTTTTCAAATCAACCTCTCGTACCCTTATTTAGGAACAAGCATTGAAAAATCAAAGGGTCAATATTATATTACAAATATTGACCCGAAAGCTTGGGCTGATCGAGCAGGACTAAAAATTGGGGATCAAGTATTAGAACTAAATGGAGTGCCTTCTGAAAAGTTTTTTAGGGAGAGCAGTTTTTTTGTTTATCAAGAAGTAAAGAATTTAACAATCAAACGGGCAGATGGCAGTATATTTAAAATAAACGTTGAGGAAACATCATTAGATCTTCAAACATTTTTCATGATGATAATACCAATTATTCTTTTTCTTCTATCTATGTATTGCAGTTTTTTTGTCTATAGATCAAGTAAAAAATTAAAAATTTTATCCCCTTATTTATTGAAATTTTTTCTATTATGTGTATCTCTTTCCTATTTATTTGCAACCAGTTCTGCCCGGGGAGACACTTTTTCCCAATATATGGTTGTTTTGTTTTTTACTTTGACTCCGGTTATATATCTGCATTTTTTGTATCATTATTTTTATGAACATGGACAAGAATTATTTAATAAAAAAGTAATTATTTTTGGGTATTTTCTTGTAATTGTAAACTTTTTAATTGAATACATAAATAAACAACCGATAGACTTAGATATTAATTATAATTCGAAAGTGTTGAATCTAATCACTTTTCTCTTTTTATTGTTAATATCGTTTATAGTGAAAATAAAAGGAATGAGAAAACTTAAACTTTCCGAGATATCTTTTACGATTAGAAATTTAATTATTACAAATGTACTTGCTTTTGCACCTTTTGTCCTATTATATGTCATTCCGTCTATCATTTTAAAAGATGTTTTGTTCTCACCAGTGTTCCTGTCTTCATTTATGTTGTTAGTACCTTTTTCCCTTGTGTATCAGTTTCTATCATCAAAGATATATGATATTGAGTTTATTTTAGGCAGAGTCAGATATTATGCTCTCCTTTCCATTTTGCCGACTATCTTTTTAGTGGCTTTTATCATACTGCTAAAAGAACATAATCCCAAAATTTACCCTATTCAACTTTCAATTATTATATATATATTATTGATATTTGTTTTTTATTTTAAAGAAATAATTGACTTCCGCTTCCGGTTTAAGCGGTTTTCGGAAAAATATAATTATCAGGACAGCATTTTGAAGTATACGTCAAGGATCCGGAAAGCAGGCAGTTTAAAACAGATGATGGCTGAGTTAAAATCGACCATTTTAGAGGTTTTGAAGGTCAGCCGTGCATATTGCCTTGTTGTTCATGAGAGTGGACGGATCGAAATGGTTGATGATGATGGGGATGGCGGTCTTTTAGAAATTGCCCCATACGAAAAAGATATTTTAAATGCTGTGACAGAAATAGGAAAAATTGTTGAACTTGATAAAGGGTTTGTGTTAACTGTCGGTGAAACGAATAGACGGAAATATGTTATTATTTGCCTTTCTGTCATTAAAACGCCTAAACTGACCCGTGATGAAATTTCTTGGCTGAATTCCCTTGCTTTTTATACGAATGTAACTGTAGAAAACTTTTTGAAAATAGAAGAATTGATGGAAAGGCTTGAAAAAGCGGAAGAGGGAAACAGCAATCCTGCATGGCTCAAAAAACTGCTGTTTGCAATTGAAGAGAAGCAGCGCTCCAATTTGGCGAAAGATTTGCATGATTCTGTGCTGCAAGATTTGATTTCGTTAAAAAGGCAATGTGAATTGGTTCTGGAGGAATCTGGACAATATCCTGCTGCTACGATCGAAAAAATTCAGAGCATGAATCAAAACATTCTTGATATCATTCATATGACGAGGGAAACGTGTCAAGAGCTGCGTCCGCAAATTTTATATGACTTGGGACTCGTCAAGGCGGTATCAAAGCTGGTAGCGCAATACGAAGAACAGTGTAATTTTCAAATCCGCTTTAATACGGGGAATTTTAACAAGCAGCTTGATATAAACATGCAGCTTAATTTGTACCGGATCATTCAGGAGCTTTTATCAAATGCGCGCAAGCATTCGAATGCGAAGCAAATATTAATTATGCTCGTCAATATAAGAGAAAAAATTGTATTGCACTATGAAGATGATGGCGTAGGCATCGATGAAGAACTGTTGTATGCGAAAACAGAAAGCATGGGATTGTCCGGAATTAGAGAGAGGGTAAAAGCTTTGGATGGTGAAATGAAGATTGAGACTTCTCCGGGAAATGGATTTCGGGTCTTAATTGAAATTTAATCACATTCTTGACTTGGCTTTTGCCAAGTCATTTTACTGTAGATTTTGTCTAAAGAGGTGGAAAACATGATTCGTATTTTAGTGATTGACGATCATCCTGCTGTGAGAGAAGGGACAAAAGCGATATTGGAGACGGATTCTGAAGTTGAAGTGGATTGTCTGGAGCCTCCTTATACGGCTGAACTTATGGAGAAAATCGATTTTTTGCAATATGATGCAGTTCTTATGGATATGAATTTAGGTGACGTCAACGGGATTGAACTGGCAAAGCAAATAACATCTCAAGAACACCAATGCAAAGTCCTTCTTTATACTGGATATGATGTCAATGATTATATGGAAGAAGCGATTTCCTTAGGCATTCATGGAGTGATCAGCAAGACGGAGTCAAAAGAGAAAATATTATCTCACATTCGCCATGCGTTGCTTGGTGAGATTATTCTATCATTTGATTACGTAAAAAAATTGATTGAACGACAGACATTAAAGTCGCCATCTATGAAAGAAGCAAATGAGCCTTTAACGGATCGGGAAAAAATGATTTTAATGGAGGTCGAAAGAGGGTTAACAAATCAAGAAATAGCAGATAAGCTGCATTTAAGCAAAAGATCGATTGAATATAGTCTGACTTCCATTTTTAATAAGCTGCACGTCAGCTCTCGGACAGAAGCCGTATTAATTGCGAAGTCAGAAGGCATTCTTTAAATAAGAAGTCCCGTCCAATTTGATTGCTAAAAAAGATAAGGCTCATGAATGAACCTTATCCTTTGCTTTCTTTTTTTCTTTTAACTCATCAATTTTGCTGTTTTCCCATAGTTTCACTTTTGTATGGTAAGCTGCGCGGCTGATTAAATGTCCTGCTACAGGCGATGTTAAAAATATAAACAGGATTCCCAGCAAAACTCTTCCATTCATATGGTTTTCAAGCACCCAAAAATATAAGAACACCCCTAGTAAAATAGAGAGCACACCTAATGTCGCGCTTTTGGAAGCCGCATGGTTTCTCGTATATACATCTGGTAGCCTCAACACACCAATGGCGGAAATTAGGCTGAAAAAGGCTCCTTGGAGAATGAGATATCCGATCACAAACTTACTGATTGTTTCGATCATTTTCGATAATTTCTCCTTTCTCCAAGAATTTAGCAATCGATACCGTGCCGATAAAAGCTAAAATTCCAATTAATAAAATAATGTCCAAAAAAGCGCTTGTATCTAAAACAATCGACATGATCGCTGTGATCCCGACTAAGTTGATGCCGATCGCATCTAATGATATGGCACGGTCTGGAACGGATGGGCCTTTGATGAGCCGAATCATCAATAAGAAAGAGGAAGAAGCGATAAGAGCCAAAGAAATCCAAATAATAAATTCAAACATTAACGGCTCACCTCCTTAATAGCTTTCTCAAAACTGCTTTTTATATCTTTTCTTGCTTGTTCGACATTCGCTATATCCACAGAATGGATATAAAGCGTTTTATTATCATCGGAAATATCAATAACAAATGTTCCTGGTGTTAAAGTAATGAGATTGGATAGAATCGTAATTTCCCAATCTTTTTCCAATTCTGTTTCAAAGGCAAAAATTCCAGGCTCCATTTTCAATTTTGGCGACAAAACGATTTTTAAAACAGCAATATTTGCAAGGACAAGCTCCTTCAAAAAGATGAATATGAGCTTTATGACAGCGGCAATATTGTACAGATAAAATCGTCTTGGAAAAAAACGGCGCAGCGCGAAAAGAATGATAATACCTAAAAGATATCCGATAAAAAATGTGATGAATGAGTAGTCATCCTGCAAAAGCATCCATGTAATGGCAATCATAAAATTTAACAGTATTTGAAAGGCCATGTGATCTACTCCTTTAATACGGCTTCAATATAAAGATCTGGAGAAAGAAGAACCTGTTCCGCCTGTTTGATGTATGAAGAGATAAATTCTGTGCCAAGCCCGTAAAATAATGAGAGAGCAAGCAAGAAAGCAGCCGGAACGTAAAGACTTTTTACTTGACTGGTTTCCCGAACTTGCGGAATTTTTTCCTCTCCCCAAAAACCGTTAATAAATATTTTCATCACAGAATATAGGACTAAAAGGCTTGAAAGCAAGACTGCGAAAGCTAATACAAATTCACCTTGCTCAAATCCCCCTTGGACTATTTTCAGTTTCCCGATAAAACCGCTTAATGGTGGAATGCCGGCTAAAGCTAATGCGGCGATAAAAAACATCCACCCAAGTGTTGGGTATTTTTTTATTAGTCCACTGAATTTATCAAGGTTTGTTGTTCCAGTGATCGAAAAGACGATTCCGACCAAAAGGAACAGCAACCCTTTAATAATCATATCGTGGATCATGTAATAAACAGATCCTTCTAAACCTGATTCGGTCATTGTGGACACTCCGAATAAAATGACACCAACGCCTGTCAAAATGTTGTATATCACGATCTGTTTAATATCCGAGAAGCTAATGGCGCCAATAACGCCAAATATGATCGTAAGCACCGCCAGCCATGCGATAAACGTATGAGTAAATGCAATGTCCTGCAAAAAAATAAGCGTAAACACTCTTGTGATCGAATAGACGCCAACTTTTGTCAAAAGAGCACCAAATAGAGCCGTAACAGCTGCTGGCGGAGCCTGATAGGAGCCGGGCATCCAGAAAAAAAGCGGGAAAATGGCTCCTTTCAATCCGAATACAATTAAATACATGATGGAGATGGCCGCGATGATGCCGGATGAGCCTAATTCTGCGACTCGCAGGCTCAAGTCAGCCATGTTTAATGTACCTGTTACAGCATATAGAAATGCAACGGATATGACAAATAAAGCCGATGAAATAACATTTACTAAAATGTATTTAATAGTTTCTCTTAATTGCGGCTTTGAATTTCCGTGAACAATTAAAAAATAAGAAGACATGAGCATAACTTCATAGAACACAAACAGATTGAAAAGATCTCCTGTCAGAAAAGCACCGGACACTCCGGTCAATAAAAACATGACGCCGGAATAGTAGAAAAATTTGCTTCGATTATAAACTACTATTTTGTAGGAAAATAGCAAACAGGCAAAAACAATAATGTTTGCCGTTAAAACAAGCAGAATCGCGTACATATCGGCTACAAGAACAATCCCAAACGGCGCTTTCCAATCTCCGACTTCAAGGGAAATGATTCCGTTTGTATGAACATAGTGAACAAGGAAAACGGAAATGCCGATATTTATAACGGAAGAAACAGCGCTTAAATATTTTTGCACTTTTTCTTGTTTATTGAAAAAAATAAGCAATACTGCAGTTATCATAGGAATAATAATCGGTAAAATAATGATATTGTTATTCATTTCTGATCATTTCCCCTCAATTGATCCATATCGTCTGTTCCAAGTTCTTGATAAGATCTGTAGGCTAACACTAAAAAGAAGGCTGTTACTCCAAAGCTAATGACAATTGCAGTTAATATAAGTGCTTGCGGCAAAGGGTCTACATAAGAAGCTGCGTGTTCATCTAGCAGCGGAACAGTTCCTTTTTTCAGTCCCCCCATCGTTAAAATGAGGAGATGAGCTCCGTGACTCAAAAGACCTGTTCCAATAATGATCCGCAATAAACTTTTTGAAAGCATTAAATATGTAGCTGTCATAAACAAAATTCCTGCAACAATGGAAGTTACAATCTCCATTATTCCGTCTCTCCAATCGTTTGAATAATCGTCATTGTCACACCAACAACAACAAAATATACACCGAGATCAAAAATGACAGCAGTCGCAAGATGCGTATCGCCTAAAACCGGTATGTGAACGTGGCCATGTGTATGGGAAAGGAACGGAACTCCGAAAAGAAAGGAGCCGATCCCCGATAAAATCGCAATCAATAATCCGAACGCCGCCACTTTAACATAATTAATGGGCAAAATCGCTTTCACGGTTTTGACATCAAAAGCGATCAATAATAAAACGATTGCTCCTGATGTGATGAGCCCGCCGATAAACCCGCCTCCAGGGGCATTATGGCCAGCGAAAAATAAATGGAACGAAAAAATGATCACGATAAAAAGCACGATTTTTGTAATTGTTTGCAAAATAAGATCATTCGTTTTTAAACCCGTTTTCTTCAACGTCTTTCCCTCCTGTGCGAAGGCGAATCATACTGTAGACAGCAAGCGCTGCGATTGCCAAAACAGTTATTTCAAACAGCGTGTCAAAGCCGCGGAAATCGACTAGTATAACGTTGACGACATTGTATCCGCCGCCCAAGCTATAGCTCGTTTCCAGAAAGTATTCCGCGATCGTTTTTCCAGTGCGTTCGCTGCTTGCGGAAATGGCCAGCAGCGTTACAATCCCCCCGACGCCTGCTGAAATTATAAAATTCACTAGGCGGAATCTTCGAGTTTTATCTTTTTTCTGCAGCTCAGGTAAGAAATAAAAAGCAAGCAAAAACAAGGCAGTTGATACCGTTTCAATAACTAGCTGCGTTAAGGCTAAATCCGGCGCTCTAAATAAAACGAAAAACAGTGCGAGTGAATACCCGACGGAGCTAAGTGCAATAATGGCTGTCAATCTGGATCTTGCCAAAACAGCTGTGATTGAACCGGCTATCATAACAATCGACAGGATCAATTCATAAATTCCGACAGGTGCAGCATCATCCGCAGCAAAAGAGATTGATTGCTTGATGATCATTGTCGCTCCAACTGCCATGATCATAAATGCAAAAATATAGACGAGATAGTCGCGAATAAATCCAGTCATATAAAAGCTTGTCAGCCGGTTGGAAGTTTTGCCTGCCGTTTTTAAAGAATGATCATATAATTGATTGAGCGTCATCCTTTTCGGCTGCAGATCGTAAACTCTTTTCCATTTTGACGCTGTCAAGTATAGGAATATTCCAAGTATCACTACGCCAACTGTCATCCAAAATTCCGCAGTAAAGCCGTGCCAATGTGAAATATGAATGTGAAAATGTTCTCCATCCTTCAACACGCTAGGCATGACAGATTTCATTGCCGGTTCGATTAAGCTGTAAGCAAGCAAGTTTGGAAAAAATCCAAAAATAACAACAAGGGATGCCAGCACAATAGGCGGAATCAGCATTCCGATCGGCGCCTCGTGGGGCTTTTTAGGCAGATTTTCCAGCTGCAATTTTCCAGCAAATGTTTTAAAAACAAACATCATGCTGTAAATAAATGTAAAAATACTACCGATCCATGCGAGCACTGGAAGTAAAAACCCCCATGTTTCTGTTTGAAATACATCCATGTTCAATACTCGAATCATACCGGTAAAAAACATTTCCTTGCTTAAAAATCCATTAAATGGTGGAAGACCTGCCATAGAAAACGCGCCGATTAAACCGATCGTAAAGGTAATGGGCATAAGGGACATGAGTCCGCCAAGCTTTCTAATATCTCGAGTGCCTGTCTCATGATCAACAATGCCTGCAACCATAAATAGGCTGCCTTTAAATGTCGCATGGTTAATCAAATGGAAAATCGCTGCTAAAATCGCAACTGAATAAAATTCAAAATGATCAAACAAGAGAGCGGCAGAGCCGACACCTAAAAGGGACATAATCATGCCGAGCTGGCTGACAGTTGAAAAGGCTAACATCGCTTTTAAATCTGTTTGTTTCACCGCATGGAAGGATCCCCAGAATAAGGTGAAAATTCCGAAAAGTGAAACGATCCAAAACCATTCGGCACTTCCTGCAAATACAGGTGTGAAACGAGCAACTAAATAAATGCCTGCTTTCACCATCGTTGCTGAGTGGAGATACGCACTGACTGGCGTTGGCGCTTCCATCGCATCAGGCAGCCAAATGTAAAAAGGAAATTGGGCGGATTTTGTAAATGCTCCCAATAAGAGCAGAATAAGGGCTGGGATAAATAATCCATTGTCGGCGATACTGTTGCTTTGGGCAATTGTTTCACGAATGCTGAATGTTCCAGTCATGATGTAGAGCAAGATAAATCCGCCAAGCATGGAAAGCCCGCCGAAAACAGTAATAAGCATCGATTTTAGCGCCCCGTAACGTGATCTTTCCCGATAATGCCAATAGCCAATTAATAGAAAAGAAGAAAAGCTGGTAATTTCCCAAAAAGTATATAAAACAATAGTATTATCAGTTAAGACTACTCCAAGCATTGACCCCATAAACATCAACAAATAAACGTAAAACGCATTCAGCTGTTCTTTTTCCTTCGACAAATAGTAGATCGAATAAAGAACAACGAGAGAGCCGATACCGGTAATGAGCAAAGCAAACAGAAGGCTAAGTCCGTCCACATAAACAGCAAAATCAATTCCTAATGATGGAATCCATTTAACAGTTTGTACGATACCTTCTTTATACTTAACTCCCGGCAAAAATTGAAGAAAAAATATGAATAAACATATAGGAAGGGGAAGTACAAACCATCCAGTATGTATTTTCCGAAATGTCTTATATAGGAATGGTACCATGAAAGCAAATAGAAATGGAAATAATATAGCCCAATGCAGAAATGTCATGTAAACCCTCCTTATCCAATGTTTTGGACTAGCTGTATTTTATTGTTCTCAATATTTTTTGCATATATAGCTTTTTAAATTTCAAGTTCATAAGACCACAAATATCGTATCAAAAAAATCATAAAATGTATATTTTTTTGTGAAATTTCCCACCTTGAAAATGAGGTGGTATGATGACAAAAAAGGTAATGACAGCCGTTTTAATTTTTATCTTATTATTCAGCATTTCATGGTATTTGCATGAACAAACGAAACAGACGTATGTACATCCATCATATGAGTGGACGCCAATCAATACTTTTTCCAAAAATATGAAGGGAGAAAAGTTTGCACCAAGAGAATACATTCGTGTCATCAATTACTAAGAATGAAATGCCAAAAATATTTAAGCAAATACAAGTAAAATCGAGTTTTTTAAAGGAAATTGGCGATTGCCCAGTTTTTTTCTTTATTTACAAGAAGAAAAATTTATGAGATGAACAGGAAGTTTTAAAATTTCCTCGGATTATTGTAAAAAACGTTTTTTTATGTTTTCACTAGGAAGGATGCATTTGTTTTTTTGACCGAACCATTTATATCGGTTTTTAGCAATGATCTGATAAAAAAAATCGCGAATTGGTTTCGGGATGATGATGAATCCGTAAAATATTTTCAAAAGCCCGCTTAAGTGTTTGGCGATATGTAAAGCAGCAGTGGATTTTGTATAATAGCGATTCCCATCCGATAATACGAGCGAATCAAAAGATTCAGTCGAAAGGCCGAATTGCTGTAATAATTCCTTTCCCTTGCTTGATTGCAGCGGTGCGAATATAAAAATTTCATCTGGATCGTGCGAAATGATGAAATTTACGGTCGAATCGCAAAAATTGCACATGCCGTCGAAAAGAATGATTTTTTTTGGCTTCATCGATATTCACTCCTTTCTTCTATTTTACAATAAAAAATTCATAAAAAATTTTTTATTTTCCGAAATGGAAGATATTTATTCTTGTTAAATGATATAATGAAGTAACGGTGTTTTCGGAGCAGTGATTCATAAGGGGGGAGGATAACGTGGAGGCCAAGAAGCAGTTATTTATTGATTTTGAATTTACAATGGCTGAGAACAAAATGAATCCGGAAGGCTTTTTTCCGGAAATTATCGAAGCGGGTGTCGTAAAGGTAGAAAGGGGAAAAATTAAAGAGACGTTTTCCACATTTGTAAAACCTAGATTTTTTCCAAAATTAACAGAACGATGTAAGCGTTTTTTGGAAATTACCCAAGAACAAGTTGATAACGGTCTATCGTTTTCCGAATTGGTTCATCTTCTTCGCAAGCTTTCTTTTGGGGAAGAAACAATGATCGTGACATGGGGCAACATGGACATGAAAGTTCTTCGTCATAATTGCAAAGAGCATGGACTGCCATTTCCAATAGCAGGTACGGAGATCGATTTATCAATGGAATATAAAAAATTTTTTGGCGACCGCAATCAAACAGGATTGTGGAAAGCTGTGGAGGAATACGGCAAAAAAGGAATCGGCAAGCATCATCGTGCACTTGACGATGCGTTAACAACTTTTAATATTTTTAAGCTGATTGAAAAAGATAAGCAATATCTTTTGAAACCAAAGCCGTTGACAATTGGTGAACGAATAGATTTAACAAAATTATGGCAAAAGCAAGCGACATGAAAAGGCCAGCTGCAATTTGTAGTGGCCTTTTCATAATGCTTTAAAATATTCTCTCTCTAATCGATTCAAGTTTTCAAGAGAACGCAATGCCCAATCGCTTCCATCTTCCTCAAGCTCCTTCTTTAAAGCAGCGGAAGCTTCTTTCAGAGAAGTTTCGTAATCAGGAATTTCCCCGTTATAATGGTGAACCATTTTTTTTGGAATATTTGCTTGTTCATTGAAGGAAAGTGCTTTGCGTTCATGAAAGAACGGAACATCAGCTTGTTTCGGCTGGTGCAAATCCCCTTGCATCGGATGTTTTAAAACCGCTTTTACTCTTACTAAATAATGATTCTCCCGAATTTCGGTAACTTCCCCGATATATTTACCGGTTTTATAAATGCCTGTAACGATATCCCCGACTTTTATGTCCAAAGTTTTCCCCTCCAGCAATTGTAATGTTTTCACCTATTGTACACTTTTATTTTCAGAGCAGATGGCATGATAAAGCAAAATTTTGCTATAGTAAAAGATAGAATGGATTTGAAAGGTCGTGATGATCATGGAATGGCTTCTAAATTTTATTCTATATTTTCCGGAAAATAAAATTGAATATTTATATGGTTTTTTGCAAATGGTTCCGTTTATCATTTTAGCTGTAGTTGCGATCATTTTTTTTAAAAAAATATCCCGCAAGGAAGAAGAAAAAGCGAATGAGCTGCTGAAAAAGCTTTCAGAAAATGAGAAAAAAAGAAGCTGAAACCGGGAGGCGATGCCTCCCAACGAATGTTAAGAAAGAGCCGTTTTTAGTCTCTTTAATCCATCTAGGACCATCTGCCGCGGACAGCCGATATTCATCCGCACAAAACCTTCTCCAGCCTTGCCGTATTTACTGCCCAGTTCCAATGCTAATTTTCCTTTTTCAAGCAGCTGTTTTTTTAATTGTTGTTCAGTCATATTTAATGAACGGCAATCAAGCCAAATTAAATACGTAGAATCAGGATGGATTACGTTTATACTTTTTAAATGCTCCCCAATATATTGTTCGACAAGTTTTACGTTTTCTTCAAGGTAAAGGAGAAGTGAATCCAGCCATTCATGTCCGTTATTGTAGGCTGCTTCCATTGCCGTAATGCCAAAAATATTTAAAGAAAAATGCCCCTGCTTTCTTTTCACTTGTTTAAATTTACCTAATATTTTCCTATCAGGAATGATCACTGCCGAAGCTTGAAGGCCGGCAAGATTAAATGTTTTGCTTGGCGCAATAGCTGTAATGGAATTTTGAGCAAATGATTCACTGATGGAAGCAAAAGGAGTGTGCTTATTGCCGAACAGCAAAATATCTGAATGAATTTCATCTGAAAAAACAAACACGCCGTTTTCTAAGCACAATTCGCCGATTTTTGCAAGCTCCTCTTTTGTCCATACTCTTCCGCTCGGGTTTTGCGGGTTGCAAAGAATCAGCATTTTGACGGATGGATCTGCCAGCTTTTCCGCCAAATCTTCAAAATCGATAGAATAACGCCCGTCTTTTAAAACTAATTCATTCTCCACAACAATGCGTTTATTATACTTCACCATGTCAAAAAAAGGCTTGTATACCGGGGGCTGAATCACAATCCGATCCCCCTCTTCCGTTAATGCTTGGATGGCTATGCTCATTGCTTCCACTACGCCTGAACAAAAATCAAGTGAATCGGCTGAAATTTCCCATCCATGTCTTGTTTTTAGCCAATTTTGAACCGATTTTTTTGTTTTGGAGGCGACGCCAGTATAGCCGTACACACCGTGTTCGACTCGTTCTTTCAAAGCCGCTATGACCGCATCGGGAGATTTGAAATCCATATCAGCTACCCACATTGGCAAAACATCTTCATGTCCGAACAATTCTTTTGTGAAATCCCATTTGTAAGATTGTGTTCCTTTTCTTTTTATTACTTGATCAAAATCACTCATCTTCTCACCTCAATACCAATGTATATGTGCTAAAATACAATTGCAAACATTTTGTACCAATTTGGGGGAAGCGATATGGAACAAAAAGAGGCAAATTTATTTATGATTGAACTGTTAAGTGAATGGGATCCGCTCCAACTGGGCAATGATGCTTACGAACTGGAAATAGTTGATTGCATTCAAGCCGTTCATACAATTGATCACCCTTTACAGTTGGCTAGGAAGATTCAGTCAATTTACGAATTCTCTTTTGAAGAGGTTATACCTTTAAAGGAATGTGAAAAAATCGCCAAAAAACTATTGGCGATTAAAAAAAATGCGTCATGCCAATTATTGTAAAAACACTTACCTATTTAGCCGAAACAAAAATCAAAAATGTGATTACTAACATGATATGGCCGCTCTTCAGGCACTAAATGGCCTGTTTGTTTGAAGGAGACAAAACGAGAGATGGGCAAATCTTTCTGAAGCTGGTATCCGACTTCGATTGGAACGATTTTATCTTCTTCCCCCCATACTAATAAGCATGGAATTTCAATCGTTTTTAAGTCTTGTGAGGAAAGATCTCCTTCACGTTCACGAATCATTCGGGTCAATGCTCTGAAAATTTTATCGTCATAAAACGGTTCGCTATATCCGTATATCATGTCTTCGTTAATGAGCGATTGGTCGTGCACGACACTGCATAAGCTTTTCCATACGCCTTGCCTGATAAATTGTCTTTTAACGTAAAGGTAAAAATACGGGAGATATGAACAAAATATGAGAGAGGAAGGCATCTTTTGCATATAACCAGAGCTGCAAATGAGCACAATTTTTTTAAACAAATCAGGTTTTTGCTTAGCTGCATATAAAGAAATTTGTCCGCCCATGGAATGGCCGACAATTACAGCCTGTTTGATTTGCAGACGTTCTAAAAGCTCTATAACCGCTTTTGCCATGTTGTGATAGGAATAGAAAAACTTCGTTGCTTTTTCGGATTTCCCAAATGGGGGAAGATCAATGGCTATAATGGAAAAGTGCTTTTTTAATAAAGGGATTAATTTTCTGTAGCTGAAGGTGGAGGATAAAAATCCATGAATCAGCACTATCGTATCTGTTTGTTGTGGATGATGATAATATTCGTAATATATATTTGTTCCTAATATTTTCATCTTGTGATGGATTTCCTTTAGCAATGCTTATTTCTCCTTTCAGTAATTTTGTACCGTTAGTTTATCCATCAATTTAAAAAATTTTCTGGCATAGTGATGTAAAAATTCTGGAACGTGATATAATTATCTGAAGATTCCATTTTAGGGGGATTTACAAAAATGAAATTGACTGAAAAGGAAACAGAAATTTTAGAAATTTTGGAGGAAGACAGCCGATTAACACCTGAAACAATTGCGAAAATGATTGGACTTTCTGAGGAAGAGACAAAGAAATTGATTTCAGGTTTAGAAGAGAAAAAAATCATCGTGAATTATGCGACAACCATTGATTGGAAAAAGGTAGACGGACATGAAGGCGTAACAGCCATGATCGATGTAAAGGTGGCTCCAAAAAGAGGCGTAGGGTTTGATGAAATTGCTGAACGCATTTATCGATTTAACGAGGTTAAATCGGTTTATTTAATGTCAGGCGCTTATGATCTTTCTGTCGTGATTGAAGGAAAAACAATGAATGATATAGCCCGTTTTGTATCGGAGAAGCTGTCAACGCTTGAATCCGTTTTATCTACAACAACACATTTTATTTTGAAAAAATATAAACATGACGGAATCATTTTTGATCACGAAGATAAAGATAAAAGAATCGTGGTGTCACCATGAAAATGAAGACGTTAAATTCATATTTATCAGAAACTGTCATAAATATGAAGCCATCAGGCATCCGCAAGTTTTTTGACCTGGCTGCCAATATGGAAGGCGTTATTTCACTTGGTGTAGGAGAGCCTGATTTTGTCACTCCATGGAATGTACGCGAAGCCTGCATTCTTTCCTTGGAACAAGGATTTACGTCTTATACAGCAAACGCTGGATTGTATGAGCTTCGCGAAAAAATCAGCGAGTATTTGTTCAAACGTTTTGATTTACAGTACGATCCGGCTGAAGAAATTATTGTAACAGTTGGTGCGAGTCAAGCGATCGATATAGCTTTCCGGTCTATTATTAATAGCGGGGATGAAGTATTAATAATAGAACCTTGCTTTGTTTCATATGCGCCTCTGGTCACTCTCGCGGGAGGGAAGCCTGTCAGCGTATCTACCTTTGGAGAAGAAGAATTTAAAGTCAATCCGGAAATTTTGGAAAAATATATTACAAGTAAGACAAAAGCCATTATGATTTGTACGCCAAACAACCCGACAGGAACGGTTTTATCGAAGAAAGAGCTGGAAGCAGTTGCACAAATTGCTAAGCGATATGACTTGCTGGTAGTGGCTGATGAGATTTATGCTGAGCTCTGTTATGAAGATGAATATGTAAGCATGCCGAGTATTGAAGGTATGAAGGAACGGACAATTCTTATTTCCGGCTTTTCTAAAGGCTTTGCCATGACAGGGTGGCGGCTTGGGTATATAGCTGCTGACCGAGTTTTTGCGCGTGCAATGTTGAAGGTTCATCAATATTCGATCATGTGCGCGCCGACAATGGCCCAATACGCTGCATTAGAAGCATTGGAAAATGATGAAGATGTTTTATATATGCGGAAAAGCTATCAAAGAAGAAGAAACTACATTGTTCAGTCGTTAAATGAAGCCGGTTTATTTTGCCATATGCCGGGCGGTGCCTTTTATGCTTTTCCAAGCATTAAAAGCACCGGATTGTCTTCCGAGGAATTTGCGGAGAGACTGCTTTTAGAAGAAAAAGTAGCAGTAGTCCCCGGCAATGTTTTTGGCCAAAGCGGCGAAGGATATATTCGTTGTTCATACGCATCATCTATGGAGCAGCTTCAAGAAGCGATGAAAAGGATCAAACGATTTGTACAATCTTTATAATGTTTTTATTGCCTGGCCTAATATGAGGCCAGGTTTTTTTATTTATTTTTGCTCAAATGAGTACATTGTGTTATAATTGATCACCGCATATTCGTTTTAAGCAGAAATTATGAATTAGGAGTGTTTAAATGGCTAATCAATATCCTATCGGGGCTGTTTTAGTTGGTAAAGTGACAGGAATCCAGCCGTACGGTGCATTTGTAGCATTGGATGAAGAAACGCAAGGTCTAGTGCATATTTCGGAAATTGCCCACGGATATGTAAAAGATGTCCGGGATTACTTAAAGATCGGCGATGAAGTAAATGTAAAAATTCTTTCTGTTGATCATGAATCGGGAAAGATCAGCTTATCCATTAAGGCAGTGGAAGAAAAATCAAAATCAATTGCTAAACAAAAAACAGAAAGCGAAGCGTCAAGAGGCTTTAACACATTGCGTGAAAAGCTGCAGGAATGGATTGAACAATCAAAACACGAAAATATTATAAAAAAATAAAGACATACGCATCGCTGTCATGGCGGAATTTTACGGAAACGTTATTGTAGAACACGAATTTGCTTTTTAATACTTATTCGTGTTACAAAGACTGCTATCGAACTTTGCCCGGACATTCTTTTAAAGATTTATCGAATGTCATTTCGGTTATAGAAGTTCGAAAAGCGGCAATCCTTCAAGCTGCGCTAATGAAAAAAACCGGCAATTATGCCGGTTTATTTGAACCCTACTTTTCGGTTCTGTCGATTTTTGAAAAAAATTATAGAAGGTTTTTTTACAGAAAATTATGTCGATTTTTTAAGCTCCGAATTTTGATCTCATTGAAATGCTTGTTGTCTTTATCTTGTTTCCGTCTTAGGCTCATTACGGGCAAATTCTGCATCAGGTTTAAATAAGAGAGCAAGATTAATGAGACCGGCAATACCGACTATACCATAAATGATTCTAGATAAAGCAGCATTTTGGCCGCCAAAAATAGCTGCCACAAGATCAAATTGAAAAAATCCGATAAGACCCCAGTTCAGGGCTCCGATTATTGTAAAAAGCAGTGCAATCCGCTGTAAAGTGCTCATGTTGCTACCTCCTTTAAGTTGAATTTTTCCTTATTAACTTGTATCAAAATGAAAAATTTATACATCTGATAGCAGGAATAATGAGCCTGCTCAGTTTATTGTTTTCTTGATTTCGACAAATATTTTCGATAAAGTGGAAGACATGGCAGATAAATTTTTAGAGATGGAGGAATTGCATTATGGCACATGTACGTTTTGATTACTCTAAAGCTTTATCTTTTTTTAGTGAGCAAGAATTTACATATTATCAAGATTTTGTAAAGGTTGCCCATCATTCCTTGCATGAAAAATCAGGTCAAGGAAGTGATTTTTTAGGTTGGATCGATTTGCCGCAAGATTATGACAAGGAGGAATTTGCACGGATTCAACAATGTGCCGAAAAAATCCGTTCGGATTCTGATGTATTGCTTGTCATCGGAATCGGAGGTTCTTATTTAGGTGCTCGAGCTGCAATTGAAATGTTGAACCATTCATTTTTTAATGCTCTTTCAAAAAGCCAAAGAAAAGCGCCGCAAATTATTTTTGTCGGAAACAATATAAGTTCTACATATATCCAAGATGTTATTGATTTTATAAAAGAAAAAGATTTTTCCATTAATGTCATTTCTAAATCTGGAACAACGACAGAACCAGCGATAGCGTTCCGAATTTTCCGCAAATTATTAGAGGATAAATATGGAAGAGAAGAAGCGAAAAAACGTATTTATGCTACGACAGATAAAGCGCGCGGAGCCCTCAAAACACTCGCAAATGAAGAAGGATATGAATCATTTATTATCCCGGATGATGTCGGCGGACGATATTCTGTTCTAACTGCTGTCGGGCTTCTTCCAATTGCGGTAAGCGGAGTGGATATTGAAGAGATTATGAAGGGCGCTCAAGATGCAAGAAGAGATTTTTCTTCTTCCGAGCTAATGGAGAATCCAGCTTACCAGTATGCCGTTGCGCGCAATATTCTTTATAATAAAGGGAAAACAATTGAAATGCTCATCAATTATGAGCCGGCTCTTCAATATTTTGCTGAATGGTGGAAGCAGCTTTTCGGGGAAAGTGAAGGAAAAGATTTGAAAGGTATTTTCCCTGCTTCAGCCAACTTTTCGACAGATCTGCATTCGTTAGGACAATATGTGCAAGAAGGGCGCCGGGACATATTTGAAACGATCTTACATGTAGAGAAGGTACGGCATGACATAACGATTGAAGAAGATGAAAGCAACCTGGACGGATTAAATTATTTAGCAGGAAAATCTGTTGATTTTGTCAATAAAAAAGCATTTGAAGGGACTCTCTTAGCTCATACTGACGGGGGCGTACCGAACCTCATTGTTTCCATTCCTGAATTAAACGCTTATACATTCGGATATCTCGTTTATTTCTTTGAAAAAGCTTGTGCAATGAGCGGCTATTTACTTGGCGTTAACCCGTTTGACCAGCCAGGCGTAGAAGCATACAAAATCAACATGTTCGCTCTTTTAGGCAAACCGGGCTTTGAAGAGAAAAAAGCTGAGCTTGAAAAACGCTTGAAATAAAAGGGAATCATGTAAAAAAGAACGGCAATTTGTTGCTGAATTTTCCTTTGCCAAGCAGACAGAATTTGATTAAACAGCAGCTGTAGCTATTTCTTGCTACAGCTGTTTTATTTTTGTTTATCTGCTGCCCGCTTCCGACGATTGGAATGCAATGTTGCTCTTTTATTCCTTTATTTAGAAAAATAAATACACAATTTGCTCTTCATGGCAATATTTTTGACTGTCACGTTATATCCCTTCCATTAACAGAAGCCCTTTAACTTTTATCTGTCCGCTGTAAGAGCGTGGAGAATATTATTGGGAAGAGGGATCCGCATAGTTTGAGCAAAATTCGAAATAAAAAAACAATTTTTTAACTTAAAATAATGACTTTCCATCAAACGAAAAATTCGCTCGAATATTTCCCGAATGCAAAAATCGCCATTTTCCATAAAGCTTGAAGAGCATCTTTCATGACTACTTTTTCACCATTGGGTAAACATAATAAAAAATGAGCAGGAAGGTGTTTAAGTTATGATTGAAATTTCTTCATCTTTGGAAGGAAAACAATATCCTTTATACGATTTAGAACTGGAATTAAAACAGTTAGGATACACAATTGGAGGGAATTGGGATTATGATCACGGTTATTTTGATTATCTGATGGATGATGACAACGGATACCACTTTTTAAGAATACCGTTTCGTGCTGTCGACGGACAATTGGATGCACATAATGCAACGGTAAGACTCGGCCGGCCTTTTATTTTAACCCACAAATATAAAGAGGGACTTGACGATCATGCGGTGATTGGAAACTTCCAAGCCTCCTTTAATCAGTTTTCCGAACCGGCGGAAAAAGATGCCGATGTTTCAGAGCCCTATGTTCAATTAGGAGAGACACTAATTCAAGAGCTTGAAAGAAGATTAAATTAGTTTTTTAAAGCTATTAAACAATCGTGTTGAACGACTGTAAAATTGTGGGGAGGGTTTAGAAAAATCTCTTCCCCTCTTTTGATGCCAAAAAGAATGATGCCATTGGAAAACAGGTCATTATGTAATTGCTGAAAATTTTTCCCGATGTCCTGGTCTGTTGGAGATTCAATTGTTAAGCGGGCGCCGTATGCTTTCCCGAGCTCTAATATAACATTCGAAAATCCATTCTGAAATAAGAAGTTGTTTAAAAAGACTTGACCAACCACCTGGAAAGATTGAATAATCTCATCAGCTCCCGCCCGTTTGGCATTCAATGTTTGTGTTTTTGTCATCATTTCGCAAATGGTGTACACGGACGGATTTGACGCTTTTACCGTAATTAATACTAAAATCGTGAGCATGTCTGCTTCCAATTCGTTTCTATGTTGATCAGCTGTGATGAAGACAGCTTTTGCCTCTTTAATGTTTGCTTTATTTAAAATTTGATCATCGGCAGGATTTCCTTTAATAAAGTGTATGTTTTCATCAATATAAGGTGCCTCAGATAATGTTTGGTCGATAAGAACAATAGGGCAGTAAAATTTAATAATACGCAGTGTTTCAATAATCTCCTTTGTTTTTTCATTCCAGCCAATTAATAAAAAATGGTTTTTCCCTTTGAAAGGAATTTCCCCGTCAATATAGGCATTTTGCCTTTTTACAGCAGCAGCTGATAAATTCGTAAAATAGGATGTTAAAAATGCTACTCCGGTCAAAATTAGTATCATTCCGAATGTACGTCCCAAAAAAGTTTTTGGAACGAAATCGCCATAACCGGTTGTAGACATTGTTACAAGAGCCCACCATATGCCTTCAAAAGGTGTAGGAAACTCCTTCGGTTCTATGTAAGAAATCATCGTGCCAAACAAAATTAAAATCATTAACACAATAACAGACATTCGGATAAAAACCGGCCACCTTAAATATTGAATCCAAAGCTTTGTCGATTTCATGATTTACTTCCTTTCGTTTCGGCAAGAAAAGAGAAAATTTCTGTAATAATTGTATTGATTTTTTTGGAAACGGCCTCTTTTCCGTATGCATCGACCGCGCGTTTAATCGCCTTGATGGTTTGATCTTCAAATTCTATAATGCTTACATCTTCTTCTGATTCATTGTACAGCTCGATAAATACATCTAACGCATCGTTCATGTTATCAATTGCGGTACTCAGTTGTTTTTTCTCTTCATTATTAAGTTTCATCTCAACACCCCTGTATTAGTATGTGCAAATTCTTTTTTGAAAATGAAACTTTTCGTATACAAATGCGTATGAATATGTTGGACAGCTGAATTCATAATTATGGGGTGATTTTACAGTAAAGCTGAATGAAATGGTTCATGTCATCGTAGAATAGTAAAGACATGTGTCAGTTCTTTTACGTTGATACAAAATTCTGTACAAATTCCTTCAAAAATTGTTATATTATTGTTAACTATAAAAAATAGAACGGGAGGTTTTTCAAAATGCTTTTTCATCCGATGGACATTCTGGTGTTCATTGCCTTCGGAATATCTATTTGGGCGCAATTCCGTGTGAAAGGGAATTTTGCTAAGTATTCCGATGTGATCGCTTCGAGTCATTTAACAGGGGCAGAAGTTGCGCGGAGAATTTTGGATCAAAACGGACTTTATGACGTTCCAGTCGAGCCTGTTCACGGGCAGCTGACAGACCACTACGATCCAATTCATCGGGTTGTGCGGTTATCAGAGCCGGTTTATTACGGAAATTCGATTGCGGCCGTCTCCGTCGCGGCGCATGAGTGCGGACACGCAATTCAACATAAAGAACGGTATGGTGCTCTTGTGTTAAGACATAAAATGTTTCCAGTTGTCAATCTTACATCGGGAATTGCTCCGATTTTGCTTATTGCCGGGTTTTTATTACAAAGCTTAAACTTGTTAGGGCTTGGGATTATCTTTTTCTCCGCTGCAGTTGCATTTCAGTTGATCACATTGCCTGTTGAGTTTAATGCGAGCTCTAGAGCAAAAGCTATTTTAGTAAGCGACGGCTTTATCCGAAACGAAGAAGAGCACGGAGTCAATAAAGTATTAAATGCAGCGGCTTTAACGTATGTTGCGGCAGCTTTAATATCTCTATTTGAACTTCTGAAATTCGTGATGATTTTCTTCCAATCTCAAGAAGAATAAAAATTGGAAAAGGGGCTTATTCGTATAATAGGCCCCTTGTCATTTTAGAAAAAGCGCAAGGCTAAGAGGCGGTGTTTATCATGTTAAAAAAATTTATATTACAGACGAGCCGGCGTGATGAAATGATTGACATTACAATGTCAATTCAACAGTTTGTACATGAATCAGCCGTTTCAGAAGGGATAGTTGTGGTATACTGTCCGCACACGACAGCAGGCATTACGATCAATGAAAATGCTGATCCTGACGTAAAGCGGGATATGATTCGCCGTTTCGATGAGCTGTACCCATGGGAGAATCCGCTTGACCGGCATTTTGAAGGGAATACTGCTGCTCATATGAAAGCAAGTACTGTCGGAGCATCCCAGCACGTTATCATCTTGGAAGGAAATTTGCTGCTTGGGACATGGCAAGGCATTTATTTTTGCGAGTTTGACGGACCTAGAAAACGGACATATTATGCAAAAATTTTAAAAGGATAGGTTTTAGTTAAAATGTATAAAAAGTTTGCCCGATTCTAGCCGAAATTCGTTTATTTTTATTTTCACGAATATAGTTTTGATAAGTTGATAGGTACTTGTAATTCGGTCTTGTAACTTGATCTTTTAAATAAGCCGATTCAACCGCTTGTCTTTTTCGATATCGATTTAACGTTTCGATGACGCCTTTTGCATCACGAATTCCGATTCCGTGACCGTAATACAGATTATTGCCGAGATGAATCGCATTTACCCCCCGCCACTGTGGTGTTTCCGGGTTAAAATCCGGGTTGTTGAAATAAACGCAGTCTCCTGGGACAAAATCAGTCGTAACGGTCGTTCGGACTCCGAGGTCTTTGTCGTAATGCCAGTCATATAAAACAAGATCTGCAAATAAATAATTAAAAGCTTTTTCTCCTATTGAATCAAGAGCAGCTTTATAGAACACAATGACTATAGCTGTTGCACATTCAAATGCATATTTATTTCCATTTATAAAAATGTCCTCTATTCCTTTTGCCGGAGTCACATCTTTTTTTAACAAAAACGCCCCTTTACTGCTCAGCTGCCAGAAGCGATCATGACAGTATGAATTTTCAAATGTCGCAAATTGCGCTTTGCTTTTTAAAAGGTCGAGCGAAGCTTCGATCGTTTTTCTCCTGAATAAAATTTCAAACTTTAATTCATTTAAGGATTCATAGCGATAAACTTTGTGGCTGTTTGCCATCCAATCAATAATTTCCCGATCTTTTGCATCTGAAAAAAATTCTTTTAATTCATTAGCTGTAATAGGCCTATTTTGAATTGAAATCATTTATCGTTCCCCCCTCTGTAGCCATCGTATGATTTTGATAAGTAATTGGTCCATGTAAATTCTGATATATCTTTGAAAAGAGCGTTACCGCATCAACTTTTTTACAGGAGAAAAACCTCTTATGAAATTTCGTCATTTGTATAAATTTATACTTGTATTGGAAAAATCATCACGCTATAATATTGTCTGTGACAAATGAAAAACGGGGCATTAGCTCAGTTGGGAGAGCGTCGTGCTGGCAGCGCGAAGGTCAGGGGTTCGAGCCCCCTATGCTCCATTTAAAAAACCCTTGTTGACCAAGGGTTTTATTATTTCTTCATAAAAAATGAGTTTTTTGTGATAATATTCGTCTTCAATGAAAAGATGAAGGAAAAAGCTTTTCCGTAAAGATTGTATAAATCTACTGATTGAATTTATAAATATATTTTGTGATAAAAAAAGTTTGTAAAAAATGCAAATATAAATCCGAGTGGAAACGAAAAAATGACGGACCAACCGTTCACTTTTCCGCTTTCTTCGCTTATTCTTATAGCTTCTTTATATCCATATGCAAAATGGAAAATGGATAAAAAATAAGCAATAATTAAGAAAGCCAGATCCATTTTTATCCCTCCCGCTTTTGTCTCTCTAAATTTTATATATTCATGCTTGTCCATTTTTAATACAAAAAAATAAATGCTATGGCTGCATCAGCATTCTGCTTTTATTTGTACTTGGCTGCATCGCGTCTTTTTTTAAGTTGAGGAAACTATTGTCTCGATCGATAAATTGCTTCACAGTGTCAGGTTTCAATCCGGTGAAATCGTGTTTATGAAAACGGTGATGCTGACAAATGCTTGACATCGATTTTCCTTTGGCTCGTTAGATAGAAATTTTAGCGGATCACAAACAGTAAGAGGTGCTTAACAATGCGTTTGTTTGTGGTAAAATATGTTCTAACAGATAATTATTTGAATGAGTATGCTTTCGTCTACTAAATCAATTTTTGTCTAACGACTATCAAAAATAAATCTTTTTTTATAAAAATTTATATTGCAATTAGTGGTTAATGGTGATAGAATATCAAATGTCGTTAAGATCAATGAGACATTAGTCATGAATAAAAAATTACTTTTAAAAAAAACTCTTGACATTTTGCTCTGAATAGTTGTATATTGAAAAAGTCGCTGTAAAAATACAGCGGAAAATGATCTTTGAAAACTGAACAAAACGAAAAGCGTGCCTGTTGATTCTGACAAGAG
>ERZ1673781.9-NODE-9-length-178298-cov-29.491930_pt1 | contig 178298 bp, 161 predicted proteins | sample MGYA00580135_ERZ1673781 | MGnify/ENA primary metagenome ERZ1673781 (study PRJEB41219, sample SAMN04549612) | soil metagenome | isolation source: soil | place: USA: New Mexico, Bitter Lake NWR | collected 2008-11-15 ...
ATGACATCTATTATTATAATCAAATTCGAATTCAGGCCAAATTAAACTACCTGTCTCCTATTGAGTTCAGGAAACAGGCAGCATAAGTGTTTTTTCTGTGTCTCAAATAGGTGGGTCAGTCCATGCCCCGTGACGGTGTTTTACCAACACCTTATTGAGCAGGGGGAAATCGAAAAACAACTTGTATCTTAGTTTACTATATATCGATTGTGCAAAAAATACAACCTCGTGGGGAAAGAAATTTTACCGATTCCTGAACGAAAACGGTTTGCGTACGATCGAGTCAATGAGTTATGGCAAGGGGATTTGTCCCATGGTCCAATGATACGAGAGAACGGAAAAGCGCAAAAAACATTTTTGATTGCCTACATCGATGACTGCTCGTGGGTCGTACCGTACGCCCAGTTTTTCTCTTCCGAAAAATTTGACGGGTTGCGGATCGTGACCAAAGAAGCGCTGCTTCGGTACGGGAAGCCGAAACGAATTTATTCGGACAACGGCAAAATTTATCGATCGGAGACACTACAATATGCTTGCGCAGAATTAGGGATCACGCTCATTCATACGAAGCCATATGATCCACAGAGCAAAGGGGAAAATCGAGTGATTTTTTAGACGGTGCAAACTCGGTTTTCCCCGTTGTTGGAGATGAAACCGGCTACGTCGCTTCAAGAGCTGAAAGTGGTTCTAAAATAGTGTGCTAATTTACAGTAATAGGGGAATCTAAAATAGACTTTTTATCCAATTAGGATCTGAGACATGTAGTAAGTTTTTAACTTTTGTTGCTACTAAATCGTAATCTTCTTGATTCTTTGCAGCCTCATAGTTAAACCATCGAGCATCTGGGTCATTTGGATTTTCACTAAGCCTATATCGGTCATTTACATCATGTGCCGTTACTTTATTTGGGGGGATTTTTTCTCCCCAACTCATTGTAACTCCATCTGCTGGACAAACAGCTAATTCTACTACAAAAGATCCACCATGACGATTAAATTGAAAAGTAATGAGGTCAATATTATCTTCATTTTGTCTTCTAAAGTGGGGAAATGACCCTTTAAAACCATGTTCTCGTAAATATGGAACAACAATATTTTTTAATGAATTTGTCATAGTTTGACGGGCTTTTGTAGACATGTTAATGATGTCCCTCCATTTTTAACATATAGTCATTCATTATGAAAATGTCTTTTAAAAATAAAGGGATTCCTTAGCATTTGAGAAAAATTGTTGTTAGGAATCCCTTTATTTTTAATCATAAATTTTATAGGAAATTCCTTTAGATTTCAAATAATCTTTTACAGACTTACTTGCACCGACTTTACCTGTCTTATCACTTCTAAAGAAATGCCATTTAGCCCCTTTAACATCCTTTACAGATTTATCTTTTATTAATAAGTAGTCTTTATCAATCTGTTTTTTTATTGTTTTAGTTAATGTAACATAACCTACCTTGGATTCATGTGCAATACCGGAAGTATCGAGTACGTCTATGTATCTACCCCCTAAAGATGTTCTTTTATAAACTTGAATATCTTTTACTTTTACCAAGGTTTCTAAATACTTTTCTCCAGCCTCGCCACTACTAAATGATTTCTTAGCACTTTTTGCAGCGGATTTAGTTACTTGTTTCCCTGTTTGTTTAGAGAAAAATTTAATTACCCCACCAATTATTCTTACAATTACAGCTACTACTGAAGCCTGGGCATCATCTTCAGAAATAGTTATTTCTTCACCAGTCTGTTTATCTACTAAAAGAACTTTAAATTCTTCCTCTGTATTTTTAAGTATTCTTACATCATAATATGTTTCTTCTATTCCGTTTCCATAATCCAATTTAGAACTAACTGTAATATTATTACCGTTTAAAGATGAATCAAGTATTAATTCTGCATCATATTCATCGGTATCAATATTTAATTGAAGTTCAATTCCATCACTATTTAGATCTTGGATCGTAGGATTTATATTACTAGCATTACTTCCTAATGTGTCTTCTAATACACTAGTGTAACCATTAATCAAGTCTGATTTTATTTCTTCTACGATTTCTCTCTCATTTAAAAGACTATCTACTAATTCTTTGTTATCAAGCAATGTATTTACAGTATTTTCATTAGAAGAAATTGTATCTATTAACTTATCGTCTTCTAAGATATTTTGTACAACACTATCGTTTGTTAAAACTTCGGTAACTAGATATGGTTCTTCTGCAATAGTATTTACTATACTCTCATTATCAAATATTTCGTTTACTAAAATAGGATCTTCGGCAATTGTACTAGAAACTTCTTCAGCTTTTAAAACTTCTTTGCCAATTGCAATGTCCTCGGTAATAACGCTTAAGCTTGACTCGTCTTCAGTGAGGATATTATTGATGCTTTCATCATTTTGTAATACTTCGTTTACTAAATTAGAATCGTTCACAATTGTATTTACAACGTTTTCGTTTTCAAGGATCTTATTTATTAAGCTAGGTTCCTCTACAATTGTATCAATAATAGTTTCATTTGATAAGACTTCTTCAACTAGATTAGAATCTTCACTTATTACATTTAGAACATCGCTATTATCCAAAATTTCCTTGGATAAATCAGTAGTATTAGCAATTGAATCTTTAAACTCTTCAGATGTAAAAAAATCTAGTAGTTGATTTTGTAGTTCAGTACCTTGAGACTCATTATAGTTGTTTGCTGATTCAGCGTAAACGATATTAGCTACACCAGAGAAGTTAGATATTAGTAAAACAATTATAATTAGTAGACTTAAAAACTTTTTCATTTTCAAATCCCCTCGTATTTTTTATCGTACTTAATTTTTTATTAGGATTAAGCCATACCCATATTTATTGTCTCTTCCATCGGCCCCTAAATCATATGCATATTTTTTTAATTCATCATTTATAAATTGATAAGCGGCTTCCTTATCGGATAATTTAGAAATAATTAGAGAAATCATACCGGTAAAATAGGCTGCAGAAAATGATGTTCCGTCAAAATAATCATAGGCTCCTTTATTATTTATTGATTTTAAATCAGTACCTAAAGTGACGAAGTCTATTTTTCCCTCTCCAGAAAAATATGCTTTTGATAAATCTTCATTTAATGATCCAATAGATAAAACATTTGAATATTTTGCAGGATAATCAACACCAAATCCATATGTATTACCTGCAGCAGCTATAACAATGATGTTGTTTCTATTCGCCTTTTTTATAACGTCTTCTAAAGCAGCACTTGATTTCTGAAAACCAAAACTTAAATTTATAATGTCTACATCTTCCTCGATTGCCCACTCAATCCCTTTAACTAGATGCTCCAACTGTCCGGTCCCATCCACTCCTATAAATTGGATGTCATATAAATGGACATTTGGATTTACGCCAATTTTATTTCCAGCAATAATACCTGCAACAGGTGTTCCGTGATTAAATTCATCATTAGTAATACTAGATTCATTAATTGTATTGTAACTTTTAACTACTTTATCTTTTAGTTCATCATTTAAATTTATACCAGAGTCGATAATAGCAATCTTTATTATGCGATTTATTTCTTTATTAGTACTTTTAATGATTTCATCAACTTGGTAATAATTTTTACTTTTTTCAGAACTAAATATCGGAAAAAATACAAAGGTGGTAAGAATAATTATAAATAAATAGAGATACTTCCTTTTAAAACATAGTACATTCCTCCCTCTCTAAACTATTAAAATATATTACATTTAGATACACTAGCATTGCATTAATTTAATTAGAAAATTCTGAATTGAAAAAAGTCCATAAAAAAATCCTTTATAATGGATGGTACAGGTGGTCCCTGTCCAAATCCAATATAAAGGATGAAGCCTATGGACAAGGATACACTATTTTCTTCATTTGGTAAATGGGTCACTCCTCTCAATTCTGTCAAATTTACACAAAGAATTGAAGAGATGAAACAAGATAAATATACGAAAAAATTAACCACAAAAGCGTATTTACTTTTGTTTTTACATGCTCAACTTCAACAACGAGAAGGACTGAGCGCCATCGCCGATGATGCGTTACTGGATGATTTTCAGCGAGAATTAGGATTGACATCTATTAGTGCTTTCACAACTTTCTCGAAAACATCGCCAAGTAAAACCCGAATTACTCGCAGAAATCTTTCTGGATTTAGTGAATCAAATCCGTCAGATGTCCACGAATTCCTCCAGTCAGGTGAGTGGCTTAAAAATCGTGGATTCTACGACCATTTCACTGAATCTGAAAAAATATCAATGGGCTACTTTTCGTAAAACGAAGTCGGGAATTAAGGTTCATTTACGACTGGTGTTTGTCAATGAAGAGACGGTTTATCCGGAAAAAATGGTCATGACCCCAGCAGGGAACAATGATCGAACACAAATGGAACAACTGATCGACGAAACAGATGCCATGTACGTGTTTGATCGTGGTTATGTAGACTACGAAAAGTTCGATTATTACTGTGATAAAGGCCTCTTTTTCGCCTTCCGTCTGAAAAAGAATGCCTATGTTCGATTTCTTGAATCGTTCTCTGTCCCATCCAATTCCTCTATCTTATCTGATTCGATGGTGGTCATTGGGACACCACAAAAACGAACGGAAAATGTCTTTCGATTAATCGAAACATTCGATTCGGACGGGAATCGAATTCGAATCATTACGAACCGATTCGACCTAGATCCAGAAGAACTTGGTGATATCTATCGTTCTCGATGGGCCATTGAACTATTTTTTAAGTGGATTAAGCAACGTTTAACACTCAAACATCTTTATGGAACGAGTCCAGAAGCTGTAGAAAATCAGGTTTACTTAGCTCTGATTTCTTACTGTTTACTCATTCAATTTAACTTGAAATGAAATCGAAACATTCTCTCACCCAGATTTATCGTTGGCTTCGCGTTTTTCTTTGGAAACCAAGTACCGTGTGGGTGGAACGAATTCAACGGGAATGAGTGAAAAAAGTCGGCGAAGCGTGGTAGCCATGTAACAATAAAATAAATACATTTATTACCAAATGGAAAGTGATCACCTTTAGTTGGTTACTGCCTTGTTTTTCGTTTATCATAAAACATTTTATTCAGAAAATTCTGCATAAAATGTTTTTATTTTTATGCAACGCTACTGATTTAGATAATACGATATAAAAAATTAATAATGAATAGTTCGAAAATACTATTTTTTCAAAAATCACCTTATTGATAAATAGAGAAACTTAGTTAAAGTAGTTTTCTGGTTTATAGCAAAAAATTTTGAACAAATTTATTCTAGATATAGAGGGAGGTGAATTGTTTATTATTTATATTTTCTTAGGAAATGAAAAGATAAAAAAATTTGTGGAGGGAATTTTATGGTTAAATTTAAAAATAAATTAACTAATGAATTTAAAGAAGCTCAATATGCTGCAGGAATGAACTTTGACGTTGAAGAGATAGAACCTTTTTTAAACTATTTATCAAAATCTATTTTAGATATTGGATTGACTCAAAAAGATATTAAATTGATTCAAGAGGAAATAGAAAGAACAAATGAAGATAATAAGCTCATAGAGTTTGGAACCTTTGATGTGACTTATAAAGGAAAACAGACAAAAATACGAATTCAAGTTGAAATACAAATTGAAGACGAGGATAAAGAGGTAGTTATGTATATATATAGTAGTCAAGAATTAGTAGATATTATAGATAAGGAAATGTTGAAGGTAGAGGGACAAAGGGAATTTTAATAAGTCAATAACTTGCTGTACAAAACTATTCACAGCTTGAAATAAAATATTTTACTCCAAAAAATAATAACCTTTTAATGTAGATTAAACTAAGCGCTAAGTGATCCCCTCCATAATAGGTGGAAATTATTTTACGTTTACAATTCACAGCATCTTATAGTCAAAAGTACAATTGAAAATAGGAAAAAAGTAAAAAATATGAGTTTCGTAGTAAAACTTTATTTTAGCTAGAATGAAAGAAGGGGTCATTACACATATAAGGAAAAAGAAAGAGAAGAGGAAACAGAAAAAGGAGGAATCTGTAAAGAAAACTAAAAAATTGATAAAAGAAATACTGAGTAATAAATTTACGAACCTGTTTAGTGAAATTTTGTCTATTTATATTAATTTTGTTACTAAAAAGAGCATTAGACCTTATTATTGAAAACATTAATAAATATATAACTCCGGTATTTAGAAGTAAACCGGTAAGATTAAAAGTTGACCATTTTAAGGTAAACACTGCTAAATCGATTTATCTGCGATTACCACTCAAGACATGTGGAGTGTGTGGCGAAGATGGTTTTAAAAAAAGAATTATAATAGGTCTTCTTTTTATGAATTATGTTATTGTATTGCCAAATACGGCTACTTCAATATTCAATCATTTGTTGATCAGCATGGATGATCGGCTTACTCCTTGTTTCTAAAAGAAAATATAATCAAAGATAAAAACAAAAGGGCCGTCATGTGGGAGTGCTTGGAAGAGATTGTGTTGAAGGAAAATTAAGCAGAGGGAGCCGGAAATCCGTAAAGATTTTCGGAGCTCCCTCTGCTTTTATTTCGATTTAGTCAATGAAGAAAATTCAGGAATTGCCTCATGAAAGGACAGGAACTTTTAAAATTGTATTTTGATTATTTGTTGGCTAATCCATTCAACCAATTTTTGGTTGGGAATGGGTGTGTGAAAAGAGGTTCCGTTCAAACTATATAGAATATTTCTTGATTGATCACGATTGCTTTTCAATCAAATCGAACAATTCTTCTTTACTTAAATCAGCTTGATGAAAAAGAGAAAGAATTAAGGATTCATAGGACATGAATTGGATTATTCTCCCGCACTTTAAGATACAAGGCATCTCAATTAAAAAAGGGTAATGAGTTTGTAGGGGCTTCATTTTAAATTCATGGACTATAGGGTCTAGTTTTTTGCAAAGGGCTGAAACGGTGGATTTCGAGAATTTCTTGTCACATAATTGTTCTGTAATTTTTTGTACTTTCCGAGTTGAAACACCGTTTACCACTATTTCCAACATAGCAAGCAATAATGCTTGTTCGCTACGCTGATAGCATTCAAAGAGATCGGTACTAAATTTGCCATTACGATGCCGTGGTACGTGTAAGTGGCAAATATGAAATTTTGTGTAAAATAATGGTAATATCTGGACGATATATATAATGAGGGTCAATTATTCTATGGGCTGGTGAATCCTCAAAAATAACATTTGAAAGGGGGTGCTTATATGAAAGCAAAGAGGTTAATCAGTTTATTGCTTGTGATGGTCGTAGTATTTTTCATGACAACAACCGCATTCGCCGCTTCGTCATCGAAAACATTCACCTCATCCTCTGGAACAATCGGTTCAATGAGTCTGTATCTTGACCCGGGTGAGAGTGGTTCCTCGTCTATTGCTACAATTAATGTCTCCGGATTACCGGCAGATGCGGTCATTACAAAGGTCGTTGCTGATTGTAACACGATGTCGTATTCTGGCGCAATCCTGTCAAACAGATTGTATATAACAACTAGTAACATTTCCGGATGGACATCGGCACCATGGGGATCTGGTAACAAAACAGAAATTTCTGCAGAATTGATTGGCACACTTGCGAATGGCACATATCAACTTTACTATACGGGAACCAACGTCAGCAGTTTGTCTCCCGGTTATAAAACATATAAAAATATAAAGCTGACGGTGTACTACAACTACTAAACAACATCTTAAACCCGGATAGGTAAGTAGTGGTTATCGCCAGGTATTTTCCAGCAAAGTATCAGGCGAAATCCTATGAAAAGGAGTGAATGGAAAATAAGTCGTATAAAACCATTAGATGTCAACTTAATCAATATATTGCTTGGAACAAAAATTGACAATAAGCTGCGGATGAATGGCTTTCCGTCCCCTGACTTTACCAGGTTCGATTTCTGCACGAAAACAGCCCCTGCCATGAGTGAAGAAGAATTCAGAGAGGCTATTATTGAACAGGCAAAAAAAGATGCTGCCAAAGGTATCTGTGGCGGTGAATCTGCGGGCTACAGAAATCTTATGAAAAGCTATATTTCCGTTGCGTCTCCAGATAGAAAAGGTATTATCGCAAAAGCATCCCAAAGTTTTGCCGGCAAAGGCCGAATATCCTTTGTGGAGTTCAAAGATGCAGGTAATAATGTCATTGCCCATTATTCACAAAATAATGGTTGGACAATGGTGATGACAAAAGCAGAAATGGCACGAACTAGTGAGTTTAGCGCAATATACGTTGAAGCATGGCGCGAGGCATATTATGGGAAAGGCAATACTATCGATGGTGCTGCCATCTCATCGGGAAGTACATTCAGCGTATCTGTTTAATCTCACCAGTTTCTATTCAATTTTCGAGCTGGGTGTCCGATAAGTCCCTAAAATGAAGCAAGTGGAGAAAAACAATGCGTTTCTCTCCACTTGCTTTTATATTTTTTCGATTTTTATCTGAAAGTAGCTGGCGGATGCCGGCTACTTTCAGGAAGTTGTGGGCTAATGCCACTATCCTGGCCTCTTTTACATCAATTCGATTAATGAATTGATGCAGCATTTCTGGTGTTCATTCATTAGGTATATAATAACAAAGACAACTGATAAGTGAAGGAGTTCAAAAAAATGAAACATTTTTTTTGAAAATTATTTAAGAAGAAAATTTGCGTGATAATGTCAAAGAAATACTATAAGTATGTGTCTTAATCTATAAAATCATTTTTAATGTCTTGTTATGTATAAAATACCTATTGCAAATCTAATAGGAATTGCTTATAATTTACTGTACAGAATATAGTATATTGTTTTTTAAGGAAGATAGAGTATGTGGGAAAAATTTTATTCTAAAAATGGTTTAGCAGCAAAAAACATTGCCAAAGAATTGATAAAATTAAAAGTTGGAGATAAAATTCCTCGTATCTCTGACTACTGCGCCCAACTATCCATTGGCAGGGGAACTGTACAAAGTGCATTAAATTTATTGGTGGAAATGAAAGCGATTAAATTAGAGGCCAGAGGCCATTTAGGCACGTATCTAATTAGCAAGGATAACAATTTATTGCTTGAGATTGCCGGTATCGCCCCATTAATCGGCTCTATGCCGCTTCCATATTCAAGGAAATATGAAGGATTAGCGACAGGAATAGTGGAAGCATTTGAATCAACCGGAAAAACAATAAACTTAATTTATATGCGCGGCGGGTTAAATCGAATTGAGGCGGTTCGGACAAAGAGAAGTGATTTTGCAATTGTTTCTAAGATGACAGCAGATAATATCATTTCAGAATATCCAAATTTAAAAATTTTCAAGAAATTTGGAGCCAACAGTTATGTATCCGCTCATAAGATTTTCTTAGCTGATTCAGATAATCATGTAACTAATGATAAATTAAGAGTGGGCGTGGATATGGAGTCTCCAGATCAGATGCAGCTGACATTTGCTGAATTTGAAAACAGGAATGTCGAATATGTCAATGTCAATTATATGCAGTTATTCGATATGCTTAATTCAAAACAAATTGATGTAGCTGTTTGGAATGTCGATGACAAAAGAATGAATCAAACATTTCAAGCAATCGATTTTCAATCAGCGAAAGCGAAGAAAATTTCCCGAGACACAACAGAAGCTGTTATTGTGATTGATGGTGATAGAGAACAAGAAATAGCAGAAAAGTGGGATTCAGTTGATATTCAAAAAATACTGGACATACAAAAAAGTGTTGAAAAGGGGGAAAAAATACCACGCTATTAAAACATTAATTTATCATTTACGGGATTATTAAAGATATTATCCGAAAATCAAACAGTATAAGACACTATTAAAATTTGCGTTTTATACAAGACACAAAATTTTTTAAAACAAAATACTAAATACAGTATATTGGAGGTTAAAATAATAGTGAATAGCATTCAAGTGAAAGAAAAGTTAACTATTTTATTAACAAGCAGTGTTATTACACAAAAAGCTTTTCATGTAACTTTAAATACATTTGATTACTTATCAAAAAAATTCAAAAAGGAGGTAATTGACAACTCGGAAATGTTTTGGACACATATGTCAATGGCTTTAACTAGAATGGAAAGGGGTGAATGCGAAGATGGTCCTTCCAATACAATCATGAATGAAGTGAATGAGACGCCTTATAAAGAGGATATAGAAGAAATTATAAACCATATAAATTCACTGGTTGGCCAAGAACTCCCTGAAGGAGAGCGTGTCTATTTTTATCTGCATCTTCATCGAGTTATTGAATCAAATAAATAGGAGGGGTTTTTCTATGGTGAGAATTGTAATAGGTGGACAGTTGAATAAACAAGCAATTGAAAAGCAAGTGAAAGAAATCGGAGGAAATAATGTAGAAGTATCCGTTAAAAGTGATTTGGAAGCAGTTATGGCTGTCAAAAACAAAAAAGCTGACTATTATATTGGTGCCTGTGAAACCGGATCAGGTGGAGCGCTTGCAATGGCAATTGCATTATTAGGCAAAGATAAATGTGTTACTTTGGCATCTCCAAGTACCATAAAAACCAAGGAAGAAATCGAAAAGGAAGTGAATGATGGCAAAATTGCATTTGGATTTACGGCATCATCTTCAAAAAATATATTGAATATACTAATTCCTGCTTTATTAAAATAATCAGCTTTCGCAGTTTTATATTTTCTAAACATTTGATGGAACTCACTTCAATCCTTGTAAAAATGCAAATTGTTTTTTGGAACATGTGATTAATAAAAAGAAAGACACCTTTTTCTTTTGGGGAAAATATGGGTGACGAAACTTTTAACAAAAGAAAAAAGGTGTCATTTAAATGGTAATGAAAGAAACCTGCTTTACGCAATTACCAAAAGAAATTTCATAGTCAAATATATCATCTAAGAGAGGCTAATATCAAGAAATATATAGGCTATTCCTGTTTGTAAATCGATTTTTTCCAGTGTTTCAAAATAAAAATCAGTGAATCTGCGTAAAAAAGATACTATTTATCGTTTTTTACGTTCACTAACATTCTTTTTGTCTGCAGTTCTGTGAACGCAGTGAATGGCTTGCACTTTTAAGTGCTGATACAGCCTTGCCCAAATCATCCAATATGAAGTATTTTTTAAATCCGTATCCCTTAAAACCTAGGCAAGCAGTTTCAAGGCCGCTTTTATGACAGGTTGATGATTGATACAATCACTGTTTTTACATGATTTTGATGGATGATATCGGAAGAAGATCCGTTGGCAAACCTTTTGATAGTTTTGCGAAGATGTGCGAGACAAGGATGACATCACCGTTTTACATACACCGAACGATCCTTGTCAAGCACTTGCCAACAAGAAGTTTTTTGGATTGGGGCATTTTGAAAAATCAAATGAAGAAAAGGGTGGCATTTTCCACCTAATTATATCGGGCAATGTCTAACAATGTGCGAAAGTTGAGTATAAAAAATGAATAAACAGAGGTGAGTAGAATGGATTTGAATCTCATTCAATGTATTGTCATAGTTGCTGTCGGTGCGTTAGGTTCTATTCTCGTAAACCGCGGGGTAGCGGTGTTTAATGACGGGTTGCGTCCCATTATGCCTGAATACCTTGAAAATCGAATGACAAGAGGAGAACTGGCTGCAACCAGTTTTGCATTGAGTTTTGGATTAATAGTCGGCTTCGGCATCCCTCTTTCTATAGGAGCTACGATTATTATTGGCCATAGTATTTTATTAGCGTGCGACATAATTGGTATTTGGACTCCAGATAATAAAATAGGAATGGTTACAGCCGGAGTTCTCGGTGCTGTTTATAGTATAGGAATAGTGTTAGGTTTGCAATTTGTCGTAGATTTATTTAACATGCTTCCAGTAAATTTCATAGATTCTTTAAGTCTTATCGGTAATCCGATTATTATTGCATTTACAGTATTTCCTGCTATTGCCGTTGGGTATCAGCACGGTTTAAAAAAAGCTGCTGTCACGGCGATTGTCACTTTAGCCTCCTTTTTGTTATTCGAAAAGTTTGGAACATTTAAAGTCGCAGGATACGATATTTCCCTTAGCCCTGAAGGAATGGCGTTATTAATAGGAATGTTAATGATGGTTTATTATGCCTCTAGAGTTAAAGGCGGAGAGGATACTACAAATGCCGATTTAGTAAATATTTTTAATGAACGTGTAAATCGAATTAAGAAGAATCGCTGGTTATTAGCTTTAATGGGTGGACTTGTTTCTTTAACATCTTCCATGTTGATTTTAGCAGTTGATGCAATGCCTCAAGCATTGATTAATAAAGGTCTTTATACAGAGGCAGCCATTGCTACATTTGCACGTGCGATCGGATTTATTCCTTTAGTTTTTTCAACTGCCATTGTAACGGGGGTTTATGGTTTAGCTGGTACGACATTAGTATTTGCAGTCGGTCTTATTTTCAGAGATATACCGATTTTGGCATTTGTGTTGGGTGCTTTAGTCATGTACTTGGAGGTCATATCATTATCAGCAGTATCAAAAAGTATGGATAAATTGCCTGGCATACGCGAGATGGGAGAGCATATTCGAACTTCGCTGGCAGATGTTCTCGGAATTGCGATATTAATCGGCAGTGCAATGGCAGCGGAAAAAATTGCTCCAGGAATCGGGTTCTTTTGGGTCATTGGATTTTATTTAATCAACCGGATGGCATCAAAACCACTTGTTGAATTGGCTGTTGGGCCAATAGCGGTCATATTATTGGGGATCATCGTTAATCTTCTTTACGTAGTTGGTTTATGGCAGGTTGGTTAAATACAATGGCATCTCTCCAATCTCATTTTGGGATTGGAGAGATGTTCAGTTGAAATTATTAAAAAAAGGGGAAAGTATCTAATGTTGAAAAACGGGATTACCTATATGCATGAGCATACAACCATTGACCTTTCTGAAGTAAAAAATAATGAGGATTGCCGGTTGGATGTATTTCCTGAAACTGTAAAAGAATTTAAAAAATTATATGAAAAGGGTGTACGTAATATTATTGATGTAACCAATATCGGAATGGGGAGAAGTATTACATACGTCCAAAAGGTTTCAGAAGAAAGCGGGATTAATATTATTTTCGCTACTGGTTTCTATCAAGATTCTTTTTACCCGATTCAAGTATTTCGGGAAACAAAAGAAAAGCTGGCAGAAAGAATGATAAAGGAAATTGTCGAAGGAATAAAAGGAACAGATGCAAAAGCTGAAATTATTGGTGAAATTGGAACAAGTTATAATAAATGGACAGAAGCTGAGAAAAAAGTGTTTGAAGCAGTTGTCATCGCCCATAAAGAAACGAAAAAACCAATTTCTACACATACATCTATCGGAACGTTAGGACATGAGCAAGTGGAATTCTTTAAAAAGCATGAAGTAGATTTAAATCGAGTGGTCATAGGACATGTTGATTTAACAGGAGACGCCGATTATGTATTAAAAATGCTAAGAGAAGGAGTATATGTAGAATTTGACACAATAGGAAAAGAAAGTTACATGCCGGATCGCGTTCGAGCAGAAATGTTGAAAAAAATACAGGATAAAGGGTATATCGACAAAGTACTATTATCTATGGATATTACTAGAAAATCACATCTCGAATATAAAGGTGGATTAGGGTATTCCTATTTACTGGACACATTTGTCCCCCTTTTGCAATCTTATGGGATTACAAGTGAATCGATCGATAAAATGTTGATTCATAACCCACGTGCTTTTATGGAAGGGTAAGGTGAATGATTATGGAAACTTATCCGCTAAAGAGTATTTCTATTGAAGAAGCTAAGCGCAGACAGTTTAAGCTCGTTGATGTCATTACAAGGCATTTTCGCGGAGATGAAATGATTTCGCTTGGTGATCTAGGTGTTGTAAGAGGCATTAATAAACCAAAATTTACAAAAAAAGTAGAAGAAACATTAGCTGACTTCTTTGGCGTAGAGAAAGCATTATTGGTGCGCGGCGCTGGAACAGGTGCATTGAGGTTTGGTTTTATGAGTTTTTTGCAGCCGGGTGATCAGCTCCTTGTACATGATGCACCTATATATCCAACAAGCAAAACAACTTTAGAATCAATGGGGATAATGCCGATATATGCGGATTTTCACAATCATGAAGAAATCAAAAATACAATCAGGCAAAATCCAAAACTAAAAGGCGCATTGATTCAGCATACTAGGCAAAAAATTGATGATCATTATGATTTGGCTGAAACAATAAAAATAATACGTTCGGCTGATCCGGCTCTAATTATAATAACAGATGACAATTATGCTGCAATGAAAGTAGAAAATATTGGGGTGCAAGTCGGAGCGGATTTGTCCACCTTCTCAATGTTCAAGCTATTAGGTCCAGAAGGTGTTGGAATCATATTAGGGAAAAAGGATTTAATCAAGGAAATAGAAAAAATGAATTATTCCGGAGGAAGCCAAGTTCAAGGCTATGAAGCTTTGGAAGCATTAAGAGGTCTTGTATATGCTCCCGTTATGTTGGCTATACAAGCAAGCGTGAATGATCAATTAGTCCATGCCCTTAATAATGGAGCAGTAAAGGGTGTGAAAAGGGCTTATTTAGCCAATGCACAATCAAAAGTTTTACTTGTGGAATTTACTGAACCAATCGCAGAAGAAGTACTTTATCATGCCAATGAATTAGGGGCGGCACCCAATCCGGTCGGCGCCGAATCAAAATACGAAGTTGTGCCAATGTTTTATAGAGTTTCCGGCACTTTCTTATCGTCAGATCCAACATTAGCCAAAAAAATGATACGTATTAATCCATTAAGAAGCGGAGCGGAAACAATTTTAAGAATACTAGAGGAATCCATTCATCGGGCAACCGAAAATCATAAGGAAATATAGTAAAGGGGGATCAAAAATGAACAAAAGAGTCATTATTATTATATTGGACAGCTTAGGTGTCGGTTATATGGAAGATGCCAAAGACTATCACCCTTTAGATGTCGGCGCCAATACTTTTTATCATATTATTGATGTAGTGCCATCATTGAAAATTCCAAACTTTGAAAGATTAGGCATCAACAAAATTTTACATCATCCGAAATTAAAAAATGTTGATAATATTGCCAGTTACGGTGTTTTGAACCTTATGCATCAAGGAGCAGACAGTTTTGAAGGGCATAATGAAATTATGGGAACAAAACCAAAAAAAGCGTATTTAGCTCCTTTTGTTGAAAATATGGATCAAGTAAAACGTGCTCTAGAAAAAGAAGGATATAAAGTAACGATCCCAAATCCTGAATTGCCGTATCTATTAGTCAATGATTTAGTCATCGTCGCTGATAATATCGAAACTGATTACGGCCAAATTTATAATGTGAGTGCTCCGCTAGATTATATTCCGTTTGAAGAAGTATTAAAAATAGGGCAATGTGTGCGCAAAAATGTTAAAGTCAATCGTGTGATTGTCCTTGGTGGCGAAAATGTAACACCCGAACACTTGCAACGATCAGTAGAAAGACGGGAAGATGGATTAGTAGGGGTGAATTCACCTAAATCAAATGTATATAAACAAGGGTATCAAGTACGTCATTTAGGTTTTGGCATCTCTCCTGAATTTCAGCTGCCAACATTGGCGAAAAAAAGCGGAATGGAAGTTTCTCTTATTGGAAAAATGCAGGATGTCATTTATTGTGAAGGCGCCAATAGATTTCCGGGTGTCGATACGGAACAAGTAATGAAGGATATTTTACATGAAATGGACAATGTAAAACATGGAGTAATTGCTGCAACAGTACAAGAAACAGATTTGGCCGGACATGCACAGAATCCAGCCCGCTATGCGGATCGTATTGAAGTGGTCGATAGATATTTGCCGGAAATACTGGAAAAAATGACAGAACAGGACCTGTTGATTATGAGTGCGGATCATGGGAATGATCCTACGATTGGCCATAATCAACATACAAGAGAGAAAACGTATCTGTTAGTTTATCATAAACAAATATCCCCCGTTAAAATTGGAGAAAGAAAGACACTATCAGATATCGCTGCAACTTCTGCAGAGTATCTTGGACTTAATAAAACTGAAAACGGAACTTCATTCCTTCAAATATTGCAAAAAGGAAAGAGGAGACTGACGGATGTTTTTACAATCGACAATAATGCATAACAAAAAATTAATAGAAGCTGCATTGGACTTTCATCAGCAAGGAATTATCCCACCCAATACTTATGTAATAGATCTTGATACAGTAAAGAGGAATGCTAAAGCTTTATCTGAAAAAGCCAAAAAACAGGATATTGAACTATTTTTTATGACAAAACAATTTGGCCGCAATCCGTTGGTGGCGCAAGCTATTGTTGAATCAGGGATTGAGAAGGCAGTCGCCGTAGATCCATGGGAGGCCATGACTCTTAGTAAAAATGGCATTCAGATTGGCCATGTTGGACACCTCGTTCAAATACCTGTCCATATGATATCAACAATATTAAATCTTAATCCTGATTATGTTACAGTTTTTAGTTATGAAAATGCTCGAAATATAAGCAGAATTGCTCAACAGATGGGAAAAAAACAAAAAGTCTTTTTGCGCATTGCAAACAAAGACGATTATATATATAACGGTCAAGAAGGTGGATTCACATTTGAACAGTTAGTGAAAGATATTGAATCTATGGAAAAATTGGAAGGCATTGAAATAGCCGGTTTAACAAGTTTTCCTTGTATATTGATTCAAGATGATGTTCCAACCATTACTCCGAATGTCAAATCCATGCAGACTGCAAAATTGTTTTTAATGAATAGAGGATATGAAAAGCTTGAGATGAATATGCCAAGTGCCACTTCTACCGCAACAATGAAATTATTAAAGGAAAATGGTGCAACACAAGGAGAACCCGGTCATGCATTAATTGGAACGACTCCATTGCATGCTTCACAAAACTTGGAAGAAAAACCTGCGATGGTATATGTATCGGAGGTATCCCATTTATATAATAATCATGCATATGTTTTTGGCGGCGGATTTTATCCGCGTTCACATATGAAGGAAGCATTAGTTGGAACAAATAGACAAAATCTAAAGCGGGTTCCTACAATTGATAATGCTCCGACTAATATTGATTATTACGGCTCATTGGCGACAGACGGAGTACGAGTGGGAGATACGGTCATATATGCCTTTCGCACACAAGTATTTGTTACCAATGCCCATGTTGCCGTCTTAAAGAATATTTCCGCCAACCCTGAACTTGTAGGAATTTATGATTCTATGGGGAATTTAATCAATTGATCCAATAAAAATGATCATTTTTACTGCAAGAGCATGGTTGTTAATGGAAATTTTGGAGGAGATTTTAAATGTATCGAGCTGTCTTTCTGGATATAGACGGGACAATTTTGAATTCTAAAAATCAGCTTGAAGATGAAACCATAGAATCTATTCATAAAGTGCAAAAGAAGGGGATTATCGTTGGTTTGGCTTCAGGCAGGTCTTTAGAAGCCTCAAAAATTTATGGTGATAAATTACAGTGCTCGCTTTATGCTGCTTATAACGGCAGCCTTGTATTTTTAAATAATAAGATCATTCATGATGTAAAAATATCAGCAAAAGTTGCCTATGATCTTTGCAGCCAAACTTATCAATATGGAGGCAAGTATATTCACTTTTCGTACAGTACCTCACGATCTAATCAGCCTTTATATGAAGAACATTTACTGCCATTTGCAAAAAAGACAAATTTAGAGGATACGGATTGCGAAGCGCACCGATTAACTTTATATATAAATTCTGAACAACGTAAAGTTCTTAAAGAGAAAGTGCTGGAGGATTATGTTTTTGAAGAAGGAGATCGACTCGAGGTATATCCAAAAGGTTCTAAATGGACCGGTATTCAATCTGCCATTCAACAATTGAATATATTGCCTGAAGAAGTGATTGCAATCGGTAATGGGATAAATGATGTCGAAATGTTGGAATCATCTGGATTAGGAATCGCGATGGGAAATGCAACTGATTATGTAAAAAGTAAAGCAAACATGATTGTTGAAGATAATGATCATTATGGAGTAGCAAGAGCACTAAGAACGATTTTTAAAATATAAAATATTTTGTTCAAGAGTAAAGATTCCCATAATGATTTTGTAGAAAGGGGAAATGACGTGGAAATTATTAAAGTAAAAGATTATGAAGAAATGAGTGAGAAAGCAGCTAATATAGTCATAGAGCATATGAAAAGTTTGAAAAGACCAGTCATTGGTTTTGCAACAGGTTCAACTCCAATTGGTTTATATAATTGTTTGGTCAAAAAATATCAACAAAAGGAAGTTTCATTTAAAAATGCAACTACTTTTAATTTAGATGAATACGTTGGGCTGCCTAAAGAAAATAAGAATAGTTACCACTATTATATGCATGAAAATTTATTCCAACATATTGATATTCAACCGGAAAATGTTCATATTCCTAATGGAATGGCTGAAGATTTGGAACAAGAGTGTATGACTTATGACAGATTAATTTCTAAAAATAAAATTGATATACAAATATTAGGACTGGGATTAAACGGCCATATTGGTTTTAATGAGCCAGGGACCAGCTTTAAAAGCAGAACGCATATTGTTAAACTGGATCAATCAACGCGAAAAGCAAATGCTAGATTCTTTCAGTCGATCGACGAAGTACCAACGAAAGCAATTACGATGGGAATTGAAACGATCATGGAAAGTAAGAAAATCTTGCTGCTTGTTTCTGGTAAAAAGAAAGCGGACGCCCTTGCAAGGCTATTGGGTAACAGTGATATTTCTGAAGAGTTTCCTGCTTCAATTTTAAGACAGCATAATGATGTGACAGTGATCGCAGATGAAGAGGCCTTGAAAAAAATAAATGAATAATATTTATTGTCTATTTTTAAGCTCCTTTTTTGCGAAAATAAATTCAGGGGTAGACTGTGACTTTTGGGTTTCGAATCAAGGCGTAAGAGAAAAGATGTAATTGAAAAAAACTGCCGAAAATACGGCTTCACGTATAAACATTTTGTTCGTGTATTTACATGTAATTCTTTGTAAGGCTCTTTATTGAATAAGCAATCGATAAACAATGGAAAGCATTCATCGTCCAATAGCGATGGGTGCTTTTTTCCCTTTTGAGCTATCCATGACAATATTTGCAAATACATGATATTTCCAATTTCTTGATTCTTACCAAGCTGTTGATCATAATGGATTGCCTTTTTACTGATCGAATACTCTAGCTACAATAAGATTTTTTTCTTCGCGGATTCGTATAAAAGTAAAAAAAGAAAAAGGGGATGGATTATCTTGAAGCTATATATTCAAATGAGGAAAGCAGATTGAAGACATATTTGCAAGACTATGAAGTAAACGAGTAAATACAAGGCCAAAGTCTTGTTGTATTGGGAGGTATTCATGAATAAACTAAATTTTTGCTTGCAAGCTGTTATTCCAAAAGTGGATGGATTAACCGAAAAGATAAAATCGGAAAAACCCCTCTATCCACGGCATGCTATTTCGGATATGTGGATATATCGAGGGTTTTGTTGAATAACGGTGCAAAAATAAATGAAATATGTATGGATCAAGCATATAACGGATGGGATGGTCATATACAGATTGGTACATTGAACCTCTCCGAGAGTATGGTTGGATCAATCTATATTTGGATGATTTATCGGACATTCCGATTGGCTTAATAGGTGTGGGAACAATGAATAAGCCATTTCATAAATCAACAAACAACATGTGCATATTCTTTCGTTGGATCATGATTTGGGAACAGATGAAAAAGGAAATTTGCGAAGAATCGGTTATAATTTGGTTAAATATATTTGTGAAAAAGGTATAAGACCTGAAAACAGAATTTACATTAAATGTCGTGGAAAAGGAAAACATGTATCAAACCTTACTGGCCGCACAAAGAAGAGGGTTCATTGACAAGGATATTGAAATTTATCATTATCAGTTTGTTAGGAACAGGACTCGCGAAGAGAATGAAACATATTTATGTTGCTTTGTATATTTTAAGCATATAAATGTGTTGTTTTTTGTGTAGAATTACGTGTATCAAATAGATTAATAATGCATTTATTAAAGGAAAGGGGGATGGAAGGTGGGTGTTCATACATTGAAAAAAGAACAACATCCTATTGCTAACACGAATACATTGCATTTTTTGAAAACAAATGTTTTAAGCGTAACGGACATTTCGAGAACAAAAAAATTATCAGAAATACTGGATCTTTTTTCTAATGGTTTCACAGATGAAGTATTTGTTATTCAAAATGCAAAAAAGAAAAATGCACAAGCTGTAGTCGTCAATATAGATTATTTTGAAACATTGCTTCAAATGAAAGAAGTTTTAGAAGAAGCGCTTGATCAAGTCGTTATGGAAGAAGCCTATGCACGTAAAGATAAACCTGCAAATCAAACCTTATCAGATATTTTTGATGAAGACGATATGAATGTAAATGAATTAATGAAATTATTAGAGGAAGATGGATGTGAAGACACTTGAAGATTTGCAGGCATTGGTTTTAGAAAAATATAATGTCGATCTGAGATTTGTTGAAGATGTTAAACAAGATATTAAAGCGATTAACAAAGGACATAGGCAAACCGTTTTATTAGAAATATTAAAAAGAGCTAAGCAAGGCCCCCTATTTAAGCCTGACGGAGCTGCTGAATCACTACATGGGGACTTACATGGTTTTGCAAGGATTAAATCAAAGTTATTAAATATTAGGGTGATTTATCGGCAAGTTGAAGGACGGCCGATAAGAATGGAAGTTATTGCAATTGGTCCTCGTGATAGGAAAAAGGCATATCGAATGGCTGCTGAACGTTTACAAAAATTCTTTATGGAAATGGATTAGCAGTTTACTACCGCGGTGGAACCTCACACCACTCACTAAAGTGGCGTGCTTCTCCACGTTTCTATGAGAATTTCCTGCTTCATCACATCGCAGCCTATCTCTACAGGCTTCGATCCACTCCTGCATTGATTGCGTAAAATATGCTTCGAGAATTCTCTACTGGCTGTACAATCTTTTTTAGAAAAATACTCTGTCAAACAATGACAAAAACAATTCCTGCTCCTATGAGTCAGGAGTTTCTTTGTTGTATTTTCTCCCTTTTTGTGACAAAAAACGGATTTACCGAAACATAGACCCTATATATAGAAGTTAGTAGTTTGTTTCGACATAGAGTGAAAAACCACGTCCAGAATTGACAGACATCACACCACTGCTGGCGAGAAAACCAAACAAAGGAACAAATTCAAAAAACAATTAGAACTGTTTGTTAAAATTATCTATTTTGTGTTTTGGGAGGCAGATTATTGAAAAAAAGACACATCGTTTAACTGATATGTCTTTTGCGAATAGGTTTCTATAAAATGCAATAGGCTTTCCCTTTTGCGATTCTCTCTTAATTTTTCTTCTCCTCTATGAAAAAAGAGATGGTGATTTTTTCTGGTTTACGGTTTTTGAGTGATAGAACCGATCTTTTTATCTATTATTAACGTTTTCAATAGGAAATTGAAATTGGAATTATCCAATAGTTTAGAAGGAGAAGAAAATGATGAATGAGGAAAAAATGAAAATGATTGAGTTGGCTGTGAAAGATTTGGTTTTGTAATGCACAAATTCAGGACACAAAACGGTCTTCTTTAATTGGATTATGTCAAAAATTATTTGAAAAAGCTCATCGGCCGGGATTCGATTCATCCTCAGTATCTAACGGGAGAGATAGTAACCTTCTGCACAGCACAGCAAGCACGGCAACATTTTTTTAGGAGAAACAGCAAAGTGGGAGTATTTTTTACAAGAAAATATGCATCCAGTCCCATCATTAGACAAGAATGCTGGAACGATCATGTTCCTAATTGGAACAATAAAAAGGGAACCATTTTCGAAACACCCGGGATACCGTCAATCCCGTCAAACGGAGAAGGAACAAAAAAAGGATTAAAAGCAAATGATAGTTTTTGATAAACTTTAAAAAACCCATCCCAAGAATGCTGGCGTCATAACAGCATTCTTGGGATTTGTTTGTAAAACATAGAATATTGGGAAAATTTTTGTTATGGGACAACTGAAGCTTTAAAACAGCAGAAATCCAATGGAGATCGGGATAAAACTGAAAATTAGAATCATGACGCAAAATCCCATAATATCTCGGATGTGGAGGCCTGCGATCGCTAAAATGGGAAGCGCCCAAAACGGCTGGATCATATTTGTCCAAGCATCTCCCCAGGCTACCCCCATTGCTGTTTTGGCCGGATCTGCTCCCAATTCCATTGCTGCCTGAATCATAATCGGTCCTTGAACCGCCCATTGCCCGCCCCCGGATGGAACAAAGATATTGATTAAGCCAGCACTAAGAAAGGAGAGGTAAGGCAAGGTTTGTTCGGTCGAAACACTGACGAACCATAATGCGATTTGCTCAGACAATCCTGAATGAATCATCATTCCCATAATTCCAGCATAAAAGGGAAACTGGATGATAATCCCACCGGCGTTTTTAACGCCGTTCGCTACCGTATCCAGAAACCTTTTCGGTGTTTGATGAAGCAAAATTCCAAGGAAAAGGAAAATAAAATTGACGATATTAATGTTTAGGTTAAATCCGTTTACAGCAAAATGATAAACAATAAATGCAATTCCCATAATGCCGATGATCAGGGATATTGTCCGACTGTTTTCCAATTTTTCTGCTGGTGTCATAGGTGTCACATGTTCTACTTCTGCTGCTTCTTCATTTGGAATCACCCATTTCGTTCGATCTTCGAGCTGGCTCTCTGCATTTTTTAACAAATAACGGTTAAACAGCGGCAAGGTGATCAAAAGGGCAATAACAATAAATAAATTTGTCGGGCTAAAAAGGGTTTTCGTCACTGGGATCACACCCATGGATTCCTCCAAAAAGTGGCCCGGGGTTGCAATGGTAAGTGGGATCGAACCGGAAAATCCCCCGTGCCAAATGAGGAATCCGCTGTATGCACTGGCAATTAAAATACGGTAGTCGACGGATGGAACATGCTTGGCAACATGTATGGCAAACAAAGCGCCGATCACCAGCCCGAAACCGTAATTAATCAGGCAGGCGATTAATGAAACAATGGTTACAAGCATGACGGCATGGGCAGGGGTGCGTGCAAAGGTGCTTACTTTCGCCAAAAACCTTTTAATGACGGGAGTGTTTGCTAATATATAGCCGGTTACAACCACAAGGGTCATCTGCATGGTAAATTCCAGTAAATCCCAAAAACCTAAACCCCAATGGGTGACCATGTCCACTGGACTGTTGTCTGTAAAGAAAACACCTAATAAATATACTAAAAACGTTAAAATAATGGCGAACAGCAAGGCATCAGGCAAATAACGCTGCACCACCCGGTTGAAAAAGGATGTAAGTGTCTTCAATGGTTTCTCCTCCCTTTAGCAAATAATAAATTCTGTTTGTTTTTTCCACCGGTTCCGTTAAAAAATAAGAGCAAGTAAATGAGTACATAATGGAATCGCTTTCAAAACTCCTTTTTGCATCCGCTTACATAAAAGTTTACACAGGGACAAAAGGTAAAGTAAAATAAATAAAATGAATCTTATTTATTACATTTGGGAATAAAAAGGGGGATTCGATGGAACTTCGGGACATTCAATCCTTTATTGAGGTGGCCAATCATCAGAGTTTTACAAAAGCTGCGGAGCACTCCTATTTATCCCAGCCGTCATTAAGTAAAGCCGTGAAAAAGCTGGAAGAGGAATTTCATATGGAACTATTGGAACGATCCACGAGGCATATTCAATTGACGGATGCAGGAAAAGTTGTTTATGAACAGGGAAAAAAGTTAATGAATATTTTGGAAGAAACGAAAATGCTGCTGGATGAACTGGCAAACGTCGCCATTGGAGAAATTAAAATCGGCATTCCTCCCCTTATTGGAACGTTGTTTTTCCCTTCCATTGCCGGAAACTTCCATCAACAATACCCGAATGTCAAATTGGAGTTGGTGGAGGTTGGCGCAAGGGTGGTAGAGCAGCTGGTAGAAGAGGGGGAAATTGATGTCGGCATTGTGGTTCTGCCGGTGGATGAATCCATTTTTCACATTTCTTCTTTTTTTACGGATGAATTTGTCCTTTTTATCCACAAGGATCATTCTCTGGCCTGCAAACAAAGGGTGTCCGTCAAAGAATTGGAGAAGGAAAGCTTTATATTATTTGCAAAAAACTTTACGTTGCATGAATTTATTATTAACACCTGCAAAAATTCTGGTTTTACCCCGAATATCGCCTATGAAAGTTCCCAATGGGATTTAATTTTGGAGCTTGTTTCATCAAAAATGGGGATCACATTGCTGCCGAAAGTGATAGGCGGAAAACAAAATAATCCGGATATTGTTATTATTCCCTTGAAAGAAAAGGTTCTTTGGCATCTTGGTATTATCACGAAAAAGGGTCGGTACCGCTCCTTTGCTTTGAAAAAATTGCTGGAGATGCTTACGGAACAAGAAAAGTGAAATCTATACATTCCATTTCGAGTAACGTTGTATTTCAATGAATAAATAAACCGTTTCCTAATGATGGAAAGTACCTTAGGACGGAAATTCCTTGGCTGCAGTCTTTCATTTTTTGTACAAAAGATATAATAAACATATAAATTGGTGGTGAATGAAAAAGTTATCCGTACGACGAACATTGATAATCGTCTTTAAACGATTCTCTGTCAGGGGGACCAGCCGATTCAGCGGCACTAACTGTATCCACTCTGAGCCGCCAACTCAAGAGCGGATTACTTTTTTTAAAAAAAACAGTATTGGTCCAATCCACCCCCAGAGGAAATAGCGAGCATGAGAGATTCAAATAATGTCAAGGCATCCCCTTTCCTTCAGGGAGTGGCTCCACCCTTGAGTTTTTCGTTTCTAGCAACTGCGTAAGAGGCATTCACACCATAATTAGGCCCCACACATAGATATACCAAACGAGTTTATTTAAAAATGAAAACAGGGTAACCTCATTCAATAATTTTATGGTACCCTGTGGAAGGATAGAAATCTTATTTTACCTTACATTTTTATGCTGAAATTATTTTCAGCTGTTTCAATATGATGATCGTATAACGAACGTTTTCTCGTATCCGGAACTAACAGACTTAAAATAAGGGATAATATAATGCCTCCCATCATAAATCCGCCAAAGACCCATGGGGAAGGTCCAAAGGATTCGGCCATTGTTGTCCAAATCATTGGACCGAAACCAACAATGGCGGCTGCCACTTGATACCCGAAGGATAAACCTGTGTAGCGAACCTTTGCCGGAAATAATTCGGAGAATAAGGTGCCCTGTGTTGCGAAAATCGATGCCCAGATGATTCCCAGCATCACGCCTTGCATGATGTATAACCAAGAAGCGCCCTCGTCAACCAATGAAAAATAAGGGATAGATAAGATAAACAATAAAATTAATCCGACAATATAAATAAGTTTTCGGCCAATATAATCAGACAAGTATCCTACAACCGGAATGGTGATAATCATAGTCGCGCAGCCAATGGTAAGGGCTGTTAGTGCCACTTGGTTGGAATACCCCAAGTACACCGTAGAATAAGAAAGAATAAATGACATTAAGAATACATTGAAAAATCCATCCCCAATTTTTAAACCGATAGCGTGCAAAACACTTTTCCAATTCGTTTTGAACGTTTCCAAAAATGGTATTTTCGCAATTGCTCCAGCTTCCTTTTGTTGTTTGAAGGCAGGAGTCTCTTCAATTCCGCTTCGGATCCAGAGCGCGAGTCCAATCAGAACGACACTAAATAAAAACGGAATCCGCCATCCCCATGCCAAAAATTGTGTATCAGAAGTAAAATAACTAATAACCGTTAAGCTTAATGAACCGAGAACTAAACCGATGGGTACACCTAACTGGGGAATGGAGCCATACAGTCCGCGAAGGCCTTTCGGGGCATATTCGGTGGCCAACAGAACAGCTCCACCCCATTCACCCCCAAGGGAAATACCTTGGATGAGCCTTAAAAGGACGAGTATAATCGGCGCCCAAATACCAATTTGCTCATAAGTAGGAAGAAGACCAATCAAAAATGAACTTCCGCCCATTCCAATAAGTGTAAATATTAAAGCGGCCTTTCTTCCCATCTTATCACCAAAATGACCGAAGATAATGCTGCCGATAGGTCTGGCTGCATAGCCAATGCCAAAGGTTGCAAAAGAAAGCAACAATCCTACAGCCGGATCATGACTTGGAAAGAATAGAAATGAAAACACAAGTCCCGTAGCAGTACCATATAGGTAAAAATCATACCATTCAATGACAGACCCTGATAAGCTGGCAAACAAGATACGGATTTTTTTCATAAAAATACACCCCTCATCTCACATATCTAATAATCAAATTCAAATTCTCTTTTTGAGGGAATTCACGGTTATTTCATTATCGCTTGCACTGGAACGGCGGAATTCCATTAATGACATTCCGAGGTTTAAAATATTGGAAAAGCAGGTACATAAAAGTAAATTGAATGATTTTAATGTAAATTTTCGGATTTCCTCAACAAATGTTTTTGAATTTTTCCGACAGACGTTCTAGGAAAGTCCTTCACAAACTCGATGGTATTCGGTATTTTAAATTTTGAAAGACGGTTCCGACAATGTTCAATCAGCTCCTGTTCCGTCGTTTGTCTTCCTTCTTTTAAAATTACAAACGCTTTAATGGCCTCATCCCGCATCTCATCAGGCACGCCGATGACAGCAGCTTCATACACGTCCGGATGTTCCATGATTACATTTTCTACTTCCATTGCCGCTACGTTTTCTCCAGCACGTTTGATCATATCCTTTTTCCGATCAACGAAGTAAAAATAACCGTTTTCTGTCATAATGGCGTTGTCCCCTGTATACAGCCAGCCGTCTTGAATAGTTTCGTTGGTTGCCTTTTCATTTTTGAAATACCCTTTCATAATAGTGCGCCCCGGAATGCCTTTTACAATGATCTGACCAGGTTTGTTGACCGGTACTTCTTTTCCCGCCTCATCCACAAGTTTGACTTCGGCGCTGAGGATGGGCTTTCCGATTCCGGTATTATCCTTTTGCCCGTATAATGGATTCATTAATGGCGGTGCTACAGTTTCTGTCATTCCGTATAGCTGCAACAGCGGTACATTGTATTTTTGTTCAAATTCCTGCAGTTGTTCAGGTGTGACCGATTGGGCAAAGATGATTAAGCGGAGAGGATTTTCTTTGTCTGCCTCATCAAAACGCTGTGCTAAAATCATGCGGATGGGAGCTGCAAACAATGAACCGACCGTTGCATGCAATCTCTTTGCCTGCTTAAAATATTGGGAAGCACTGAACCGTTCCGTGATGGCAACACTTGCTCCAACGGTTAAGGCAGGCATAAACAGATAGTATTGGCCATTGCCATGAAAAAGAGGAAGTACGATCAAAGCCCTGTCTTCTGGGGTAAAGTTCAGGGTCTTCGAAACAGCCTCGCCAGTATAAAGATAATTGGCATGAGTAATCATGCATCCCTTCGGCTTAGAAGTTGTTCCCGAAGTATACATGATGGAGACAATATCATCGCTTTTGAGGGATACAGGAGGAATGTCTCCCTCTGCTTTTTCAATTAAATGATCCATGCTTATTTCTTTGTATAGATCATTTTTGCAGCGGCTTAACAATATTTTTTTAAGATTTGGCAATTTGTTTTGAATTGATTGAAATTTTTCCAAATACCCCTCTTCTGTAATTAGGAGAACCGATTCCGAGTGGGCGATGTAATATTCCATTTCATTTGCAGTCGAGAGGATGTTTGTTGGTACCATAACCGCACCGACTCTAGCCAATGAAAACCAGCAGACAATGAAGTCAGAACCATTTGGAAGATGGAGAGTAACCCGGTCGCCTTTTTGAATCCCTAAATCCAAAAGTACTCGGCTGAATTTATTCACTTTTTGCAAAAACGTCTGATAAGTATACATGGTGGTTTTTTTGTTATTATCTTCAAAGACAAGAAATGGTTTATCTCCGTGTAACCCGCATTTTTCATGAAGCAAATCGATAATCGTTCTTTCTCCAATAATATCCATCGATTTCACCCCCTATAGTAAACGCTTACAACGAAAATAGACTGTAGTCTTTATAGACCATAGTTTATTTCAATATATTGGATTTGTCAATAATATTTTGTTAATTTAGAATATTTTGTATAAAAGGTTTTCCAAGACCATTAGATATAATAAAAGACAAGTTGAGTTAGGAAAAAAGGGGATTTTTTTATGACATTAAATGCAAAGCAAAAAAAAGCGCTTAAAACCAAAAAAAGAATTTTGGAAACAGCTTTGGAGCTGTTTAGTCAAAAAGGATATAACCAAGTCACTGTGGATGAAATCGTCGAGAAAAGCAAAACGTCGAAGGGAGCCTTTTACGGGCATTTTGCTTCGAAGTCAGAAATTTTTTTGGAAAAGTTTAAGGAAATTGATAACTTTTATGATGAATTTTGCAAAACATTGCCGAATGATTTATCTGCTAAGGAAAAAATTATACGTCTTTCCATCACACAAATGAAGTATTTGAAAAACGATTTAGGGAAAGAGTTAATGCAAACGATTTATATGAATCCCCAAAGCGCCAAGTTTCTTGCGGATACGAATCGAAGATTATATCACATTCTTGAAAATTACTTACAAGAGGGACAGGAAAAAGGGGAGTTCACCGAAGATTTTTCAATACAAGAGCTGGCCATGATCATTTCCAGGTGCATGCGGGGAACTTTATATGATTGGTTTATTTTCGAAAAGGAACTAGATCCGGTCATCGAGATTGAAAAGATGCTTCAAGCGGTTTTTCAAGGAATTGAAAAATATTGATTCAAAAAATTACTAGAGCTTTAGAATCGTAGGAAACTACTTATCCTTGGTATGAAATTGAGCCATACTCATCATCCTTTTCTTCCTCTCTTTATGTTTGAATGTTCTGATACTTACAAGCATAAGAGAGGTTTTGAAAATGGGAAATCACGTGGCTCATTTTTTATGTGGTCGATCCTCTGTAAAGTGACTTAATATTAAATGATCAAATTCAAACATACATCCTATATGTAAAAATTTGTGTTTTTTTTGCATAGAGTGAAAAACCACGCCAAAAAATGACAGAACATCATCGATTCTGGCAAGATAAGCAAACAAAGGAATAAATCCTAAAAAAACAATTGGAACTGTTTGTTAAAATTATCTATTTTGGGAGGCAGAATAAGTGACTGATTTTATAATTGAGTGACATGTTCATCATCTGTTGTTTGAAGAGGTGATTTATCTGTTTTATTTTGTGTAACTGTTCGTGTTTGCATCAACGTAAAAATTTTCGATATCCCCCTTTAACCAAGATATATCTCATAAAGAGCTCGCTTTGGCTGCTTATGGATTTTTTTTGATCTTCTTTATCGGTAGAAACTCTTATTTAAACAGCACATCTCATTCGTTCAGGTGACATCTGGCGATTTGTAAATAATAGGATATGTTGATGGAGTAAAATGATTCATTTTCAAGAAAAAATTAATTTTAGCGGTCTGGTTGTATAAAGTTGATATAGAATCTGTAAATCTATAAATAATCGTGATGGACTTTAATTAGAAATACTAATAATGAACTATACTTAAATAATGATATACTATAATTAAGATATAACTGTTGTAGAAAAGGCGTGTGGCGAAAGCCATGTAGAGCTTTGAATTAGGCAGGTCGCCTGCATCCTTTCTACAAATATTGGGGGATAAGGATGGGGAAAAATGAGTAGCAGACAAACTAACACAGACGTTATTTTAATTGGTGCCGGAATTATGAGTGCGACTTTAGGGACACTGTTGAAAGAATTAGCGCCGGAATGGGAAATTAAAGTGTTTGAAAAGCTCGACAAACCAGGAGAAGAAAGCTCTAATGAATGGAATAATGCAGGAACGGGGCATGCTGCACTATGTGAACTTAACTACACACCCGAGAAACCGGATGGATCTATTGATATTAGCAAAGCTATAAAAATTAATGAACAGTTCCAAGTTTCCAGACAGTTTTGGTCTTACCTTGTAAAAAACAATCTAATACAAAATCCGCAGGAATTCATCAGACCGCTGCCCCACATGAGTTTAGTCCAAGGGGAAAATAATGTGAGATATTTAAAGAAACGTTTTGAAGCGCTATCAAACAATCCATTATTCCAAGGAATGGAATTTTCTGATGACCCGGAAAAACTGAAAGAATGGATTCCGCTTATAATGGAAGGACGTACATCGAATGAACCGATCGCAGCAACCAAAATCGACTCAGGTACGGATGTTAACTTTGGAGCTTTAACACGCATGTTATTTGACTACTTAAAAGAGAAAGAGGTCGAAATATACTACAAGCATAGTGTTAAGGATATTAAACGCACAAGCGACAGTTTGTGGGAATTGAAAGTGAAGGATCTCAATAGCGGTTCAGTTGAAATCCATAAGGCTAAATTCGTATTTATTGGAGCCGGCGGGGGAAGTCTGCACTTGCTTCAAAAATCTGGTATTCCAGAAGGTAAACATATTGGTGGTTTTCCTGTAAGCGGATTATTTATGGTATGTAATAATCCAGAAGTTGTAGAGCAGCATCATGCAAAAGTTTACAGTAAGGCTAAAATTGGTGCACCTCCTATGTCAGTTCCGCACCTTGATACACGGTATATCGACAACAAAAAAACATTGCTCTTTGGACCGTTTGCAGGCTTCTCGCCTAAGTTCTTAAAAACTGGTTCAAATTTGGATTTGTTTGCTTCCGTAAAACCGCACAATTTCGTAACTTTGTTGGCATCAGCCTTTAAAAACTTTTCTTTGGAAAAATACTTGATCGAGCAGCTTCTGTTAACGAAAGAAAAGCGCATGAATGAGTTGCGTGAATTTATCCCGACGGCTAAATCAGAGGATTGGGATATAGTCGTCGCAGGCCAACGTGTGCAAATTATCAAAGATACTGAAGCTGGCGGTAAAGGAACGATTCAATTTGGTACAGAAGTTGTTACGGCTGCAGATGGCTCGATTGCTGCATTGCTAGGTGCTTCTCCTGGAGCTTCTACTGCCGTACACGTAATGCTTGAAGTAATTAAAAAATGCTTTCCTCAACATCTGAATAAATGGGAACCGAAAATTAAAGAAATGATTCCTTCTTATGGTGTGTCACTAGTGGAAAACCCGGATCTTTTCCATGAACTTCATACTTCAACAGCAGAGACGCTCGGTCTAAACGGACAAGAACCGATCTCTGGTGTAAACGAAAAAGAACCGGTTTATAGCTAATTTCTTGGATGAGAAACAAAGGTGTGGAATGAATAAAGTTTAAAACAGCCACTTTTCATCAGTGGATAATTGTTTCTATAATAAAGAAAAGAGACTGATAAGTCAATGATTTTAAAGCAGAGATAATATAAAAAAATTGCAGAATAATAGAATATAATTGAAAATAATCCGTTTTTAAAAATTTTTTGTCACGACGAAAAAAAGAGGGATGTCTAATAAGTCGTTTTTTCGACTTATAGACCTCCCCTTTAATGTTTTAGTAACGTTTATATATTGATGTTTATGTGTTTTTTGTTTTAATGACGTTTTGATTTTTGATATGCCTCCCCATTAGGTAGACAGATTAAAAAATAAAAATCTGTTTATCTTCATGGGGAGTTTTATTATGATAACCAAAAGAGTTTATCCTTACGGTGTTATACACATGCGGAATTTGAATGGAAAGCCATTTTGACAATAAAGAGCTTGCTCTCCCGCAGCCTTAAAAGCATTGTAAAACTTGTGTTCGTAAAAAGACACCTGTCTTGGATAAAATTTAAACTTATTTATCAAGATTGGCAACAATATTGCCACGTAAAAAACACATGTTAGGAGCTGATTTCGTTTGACTTCATAAACGTGTGTTTTTTTGTTGCGAACTTTTATATTAAAATAGTTTTTTAAAATAATGAACGAATATTATCTTGGCTAATGGAGTATCTGATACGAAAGCCGGACAAGTAGAGAACAATTAAATAGTGATAGTGTGCCGGCAATTCAATTTTTCATCTGATGGGGACAGCGGAGCCATATCGTCATATGTTGTGCTGCGGATCAGGCGCTTTGCTATTGGCCATCATCTTTTTAAATGAATTGATTGAGAAGCGTTTTGAAAAAAGATGAATATTTCTTGCGGGTATTATTGAAAATGATAATTGTTATCAATTATAATAATGTATAATCACAATGAAAGGAGTAATGTGAGTGTTTGTTCAAATAAAAACTATTTTAGTGACAGAAGGACATGCCGATCGAATTGTTGACCGCTTCACTTCACAGGGAATAATCGAACAGCAGCCGGGTTTTATCGATTTAAGCGTGCTTAAGAAAAGGCAGAGAAAAGGGAATGAAGAAGTACTCGTTATGATTCGCTGGGAATCAGAAGAGGCTTGGAAAGCCTGGGAGAAGAGCGAGGCTCACCTTGCTGGTCACCGGGCGAACCGAGGCAAGCCTGCTCCCTCCTACATTTTGGAGAGTCGTCAAGATGTCTTCTATGTGCTGGGTCAGAAAGGTTATGTAGAGTCCTCTACTCGATAAAATAAAGCAGCCTCCAGTCCCAAAGTAGGTTTTTCCTGAACATATGCTCTAAAAATTTTTAAATGCCCATTCATTTTAGCTGATGGTCAATTGTGAATGGGTGTTTTTTTATTGCTTAAGAATCTATTCATGTGTGGGGTTTCTGGATCCAATTGAGCGTCAAAAAGGATTAGAAGAACTTAAATCATTGCTATTAGAAGAATAGTAGATACATAAGAAGGGGAGATCGTTGTTGGACGCGATCTCCCCTTCTGGATTTTATGATATGAAAAATCCGTACACAGTGGCATAATACACACATCTAATTTTCAGTTGCTGAGTGTTGTTGAGAATTATTATTCAATAATTGGCATGATGTGCCGAAAAAAAGATGGAATAAAAATGCAAATGAACGTTCGTCCATTTAAAGAATCCTAAAAACACCCTTCACAGCTAAGCATGAAGGGTGTTTCATCAGCGTTTTAAGAATACAATCGTTCGGAGATAACGTCATCGACTGGAACATAGTCATAGCCAAGGTCATGTGCTACTGCTTTAAAAGTTATATTTCCATTCATGACGTTCACGCCTGTTTTAATCGCTTCACTTTCTTTAATTGCTTTGATTACACCTTTGGAAGCAATTTGCACAGCATATGGAATCGTGACATTTGTTAGGGCAATTGTTGCTGTACGTGGAACCGCACCTGGAATGTTGGCGACTGCATAATGCAGCACTCCATATTTTTCGATAATAGGATTGTCATGAGTTGTTGCATAATTAATCGTTTCAAAGTTTCCGCCTTGATCAATAGCAACGTCGATTATGACTGACCCGGGCTGCATAGATTTTACCATTTCTTCCGTTACAAGCTTAGGTGCTTTTGCACCGGGAATCAGCACCGAACCGATAACTAAATCGGAGTCTTTGACAGATTCTGCAATATTATAAGGATTTGACATTAACGTCTGCACAGTTGAACCAAAAATGTCTTCTAATTGACGCAGGCGAGCAGGATTTAAGTCAATAATTGTTACATCTGCACCAAGGCCTTGTGCAATTTTTGCTGCATTCGTTCCGACTACACCGCCGCCAATAATCGTGACTTTCCCGCGTTTGACACCAGGAACACCGCTTAGCAGTATTCCCTTTCCTCCTTTAGATTTTTCCAAATATTGCGCCCCGAGTTGAGCTGCCATGCGGCCGGCAACTTCGCTCATTGGTGTCAATAATGGCAGTGTATTATTGACGGTAATTGTTTCATAAGCAATAGCGGTTACTTCATTTTCCACTAAAGCTTTGGCCAATTCCGGTTCATTTGCCAAATGGAGATAGGTAAATAAAATTAACCCTTTTCGGAAATATACATATTCAGCCGGGAGGGGCTCTTTTACTTTCAGAATCATTTCTGCTTTTTCCCAAACCTCTGAAGCTCTTTCAACAATCTCGGCACCAGCCTGTTTATACTCTTCATCGGTAAAACCGCTTCCGATTCCAGCGTTTGCTTCAATAACAACTTTATGTCCTGCATTTATTAATTGCACAACCCCTGCAGGTGTGATAGCTACACGATTTTCATTATTTTTAATTTCTTTCGGTACCCCGATGATCATCCTCACCATCTCCTTAAAATAACATCTGCACCACTATCATATCTCTTTTAGTTGAACCTTACTTTATGAAAAAATCAGAAAACCGCAAAAGTAATTTGTGTAAATATACAAATTACTCGACATTCATGCTTTCAAGTTTTAAATCCAGAAATAATGTTATTTTCTGGTTAGGGTCTTTCAGGTTTACTCCTGTTATTTCTACAACTCTTTTTAAACGGTAATTTAACGTATTCGGATGAACATGTAATAATTGCGCTGCTTGATAAACATTGCAGTCACATTCTAAATAACTTTTAAGCGTAAGCAATAAATCGGTGTGATGCTTGAGGTCATACTCTCTTAATTTTTTGATTGCCTCACTTTGATAGTGGTCACGAACTCGGATTTGATAAAGTTCATCTAAAAACTGATAGATGCCGATCTCCTGAAAACTATACTTTTGCTGTAATTCATCGGGGAATTTTTCCTTAAGCCTTAATACTTTCAATGCTTGTTTATAGCTGCAATGAACATGCTCCGGAGAATGATAAACGGAGCCGAAAGCACCAGATATATTTCGGATTTGTAAACGCATACTTATTTTGTTGATAAAATCTTTAATAAAACCGGAAAGAGCGTTCATCGCCTCTTTTTCTGTTCTGAGCCGGGTAAGCAATATTAGTTGATTTTGATCAAATAATTTGCTGACTACTTGAACTTGGTGCAATGTTTCAGCTAAATAATAGGCATGTTTTTCAATAGCTTGTGTTATATCATTTTCAAAGTTAATGATAGCAACAGCAAGATTTCCATCCAGATTAACCCCAACTCGTTTAGCCTGGTGTTTAATCTTAGACACATCGTTCAGATGACCTGTTAATAGCTTCCATAGAAATTCTTGATGACTCTCTTCTTCTTTTCGTTTTCTTATTCGCTGAAGGAGGAGCTGGTTTTTCACAAGCTTTGCAGCTTCCTTGAGCAAATGCAATTGATCATCGTCCATTGTTTTATCATTGATTTGTGCCCATATAAAACCTAAAACCTCATTATGTTTTCGAATCGAAACAGCGACACGGTTGCCTAGTCCAACTTCTTTGATTGCAGGGACAATAACAGGTTCATCGCTTTCGAACAGTTTTGCCATAATCCCATTTTTCCAAAGGCTGTTAATGATTTTATCTGGCACTTTTCTACTCATAATCGTGGCCATTCTTGCTTCATCTACATTTTCTTTATGTCTGCTGTAGGAAATGATCTGATGATTGGAATCCTCTATCGTAATTGGACATTCAAGCATTTCACCAATACGGTCTGCCAAAAGGTCTAGGGAATCGTCTTGACGCAACTGCGAAAGTAATTGTGGATAGCCTAATGAATTCCTCATTAATTCTTGCCCCCCTTTTGCATTTTTACAGTCCTAAATCCAATAATGAAGGGTCAATTGAAATGAACAAGAATCACCCGTTTTGTCGATCATTATTGAAAAAAATTTCTGAACAATTAGAAAGCCTAAACAAGATTCGTACCAAAATATTCTGCGCCAGAAGCTCATACCGCCGAAGGTAACATAAAGAGTAATATAGCGAAAAAAGAATCTCTACATGGTCAGCCAAACACCGAGAATCGCAGATTACATTTTGTTTGCTTCTATAAATGCAGCCAATTCTCCAAGGATTTACAGTTATGAAGAAAACTAAATATTTGCTTTTCTTTTTTCATTTACGTGTTTTGCTAATTTCGTAATATTGATTTTTCCTAAATTCGGCCTGGCTTTCCTTTTTGATTGATCGATTCTTTGCCGATCATTTATCCTGCAAAAGGGATGTAATACGAAAAATTACTAATAGGAAACGCGATTTTTGCTAAGTAGAAAAACACGGGGTCAGCATATATAAAAATCTCTGTTAGTTCATAGTTATTTTTAATTAATCTTGCCGATTGTTCAGCAGTTTCACAAATCAAAGGTGTCGTCATCAATTCATTACATTCGGCAGCGATCTTACCAATTTCATGGTATTAGGCTCAAGCACAACATCTGCAATCATTAATTGAATAATTCCACCTCCTTAAAATGGTTTTAATAATCTATAATGAAAATATTCCGTCTTTATTAAAAGCAGCATCCCATTTAAACTGTCTTTAAATAGATTATTTTTTTAAAATGCAGCATTCTCAATATTATCGTCAGGAGATCTGACAAATTATAAAAAGTAAACGTTTTCAAAACTACCTATTTTAGAAAAAGTTGGCGAACGTATAGGATAAAATCTGGGTAAAACCGATGAACTGCTTGTTCATTGCACAGACAACGATGCTTTACATTTTGCCGGGTTTCAAAAGAATAGGACATTTTTTCTGGAAACATATGGATAGATATTCAGCTTTGTATAATTGTCACTTGATCGAAATCTTCCTTGAAAAACTTCTTCGCATAACGGTGTGAGAATTTTGCATTACTGTTGGATCAATAAAGTGCTTGTACTCATGCATTTCGAAAGAATACTACGCTGCTGAACAGTGCTATGCTGATGCTATTATTTTACCACGTTCTTGAGAAACTTGCTTTTGCTTGTCGTGTTGTTAAAATATTTGGTAGTGATGGCTATTTAATACTTTAATGGGAAATTTCGGATCGTTTCGAAGGTTCTTTATTTTTACGGGAGCTTCCACATCCTGATATGTTCATTCCGTAGGATGCCCAGTGGAAACAGCTTGAATAGTGGTGCTCGTAAAGGATATTGAAGGAAATCAATCAATATTCGGCAAAAGCCCTAAACAATTCGTATTTGAATCGTTTAGGGCTAGGAATTCTGTGTTTGGGTCTGTATTTACAGTGATGTGAAAGGACAGAGGCTGTTCAATTGTTTAAATATAGTAAGTAAAATCCTCGGGTATTACCCGCTTTAAGAACTGTTTTGTTCTTTCTTCTTTTGGATGTGTGAAAATTTCTTTAGGTGATCCTTCTTCTACAATGACTCCGCCATCCATAAAAATCACCCGATTGGCAACATCTTTCGCAAAAGACATTTCATGAGTTACAACCAACATTGTTGTTCCTTCTTTGGCAATTTGCTTCATAACTGTTAAAACTTCACCAACTAATTCCGGATCCAGTGCTGAAGTTGGTTCATCAAATAAAATGATGTCTGGATTTAAAGCAATCGCTCTTGCAATGCCAACCCTTTGCTGCTGCCCGCCCGATAATTCACTAGGGTAAGCATTGTATTTGTGGGACAGTCCTACTTTATCCAATGCTTTTTTTCCAATTTCATTCGCTTTTTCTTTTGGAATCTTCCTGCCAATAATAAGCCCCTCTGTTACATTTTCTAATGCTGTTTTATTATTAAACAGATTGTAATTTTGAAATACAAATGCAGTCTTTTGTCTTATTGCATGAATTTGTTTTCTAGTTGCTTTATGAAGATCAACCTGAATATCCCCAAAAATTGCCTGACCTTGATCTGCTTTTTCAAGAAAATTTATGCATCTTAGCAGTGTTGTCTTTCCTGATCCGCTCGGTCCAAGAATGACGACAACATCCCCTTTATCTATTTTTAAATCAACTCCGTTTAAAACTTTGTTTTTCCCAAATGATTTATGTACATTTTTAATTTCCAGCATGTTATCCACCTCTTGCCTTCAAGCTTAAGTCTGGTAGTTTTATAAATATTCTCCAAAACTACATATCAATATAAAATTCAAAAAATTGCGACATGTTAGGCTCTTAATATTATTTCATGCAATGGCACCCTATGACTTAATGATGTGCTTTAATAAAATTGACAGTGGCTGTACAAAAATTTGAAAGTGCTGCAGCCGGCGTTTGAGGAATGAGCATTCTAAATGCCTGAACATTTTAATCCAACTGACTGTGCAGTCATAAGTTATATATGATTTCATTTGCATAAGGATAGGCTCTGTCATATGCAAGCTTTTGAATCACTATCTTTGCAGTGTCAAATGATGAACGAGAGGATGTATTTGATCCACACCCTGTTAGTAGATGAGTAATGCTAAATCTGTACTTACCGCTTGTCGTCTGCACCTTTTATCCATTCAAAAATCTGTACCATCTAATTGAGTCGTTTTAAATTTAAATCATACTATTTAGCTAGGTTTAATTTTCTATAATAATAGATCTTAATAATTTGAAAGTCAACAGTTGATTGTACAGATCGGCCAAATTGATAAAAAGAAATGAGAGTTACTAGTATTATGAGCTTGTTTTGAAGTTTCATTGTAGGTGCAGCGAAAATATTATTGTTTGAAGAAATGCTTATATGTATTTTCAATACTTTATTGCCCAGTTGTAAACTCATATAGAACAGCTGGCGAATATTATTTAAAAAAATTATTCAAAAATAATTAATTTCATTTCACACTCCATTTCGTATTCAAACTTTTTAAAAAAAGTTTATGTCTAATTTTTACCGTTTTTGTATCTGCTCTATATTACTTTTTTATAGAATCTAAACTTATTTTTATGGAGATAACAGCTTCTCCATACATATTTTTATGGAGTTCATATTGCGTTATCGATACATAAAGAAGAAAGTGCTGGTACAAACATTAAATTTTCTTAATAAAGTTTAATCAATGAAACAGCATTTTTTAAAAATACTCCAAATCTTCCATTTCATTTTCCCCCTTGGCCTTAACATCACACTACCTCATGTCCGAAAAAAGGGAACTGATCTAATTTGTTGCATCTCCATTTTTTTCTATTCATTTTGTTAATCGATAGCCTATATTCACATGAATAATACACTGTCCGAATAATTTTTCAGACATAAGGCGAATCCATCATTCCGATAAATACAAATTATTTTTTTATGGATGAAATTCAATTAAACAAGATTTTTCTATTTTCTTGTAAAAAGTTCGACTAAAGTCTTCTAATACGGAGTATCCAACTAAATAAAAAACTACTAAATCAAAAATTTCTATAATTATGGAAAAATGGAAGATTCATAAAAATTTATTGACAATGATAATCGTTATTAATAAAATGACTCTTGAGATTGAGAATCATTATTGATAAGTAGCCGAAAGGGGGAAAGCTATTTAATTCTGGAATATAACAATCTATTAATTACATTTTAAAGGAGGGTACGGATCAAAAAATGAAAAAAATTTTTTCAGTCGTCTTTTTACTATTTGTAGTTTTTTATGCTTCATTGCCGGCATCGGCGAATAATTCCTTGGCTGATGGAACATATACCATCAACTATAAAGTTTTAAAAGCAGATAATGATTCGGTATCCATGGCCAATGATTATTGGGAAAAGCCTGCAAAACTAATTGTGAAAAATGGCAAATACTTCGTTCAAGTAAGATTAAATCATAGTTCGTGGATTAAAGAATTTAAAGTTTCTAATGTGGATACAAAAGTGATAAGCACAGATACTTCTGCAAATAAAAGAGTTGCGCAATTTGAAGTAGATCAAGTTCCCGACATTGTAACCTCTCAAATACATGTTTATATTCCAGAAGACGAATTTCCTGGAGAGGGTGTTTATGACAGCCATTACACAATAAGACTAAAGTTTGATCAAAATAGCATTAAAGCTGTTAGCTCAGATTCTAATAGTTCAAACGAATCATCTACCTCTGCTTCTACAAAAACAAGCAATGAAAAAAGTAGTCAAAATAAAACAAACAATCAAAATGAAACAGACAAGCAGACAGAAAATAATCCGGAAACTAGTGACAGCACGTCACTTTATGTTTTCATCGGTTTATTTTTATTATCTGCAGCATTTCTAACTTTTAAATTCAAATCTAGATTTAAAGTTTCGTAGAAGGGGAGGTTTCTTGTGAAGAAAAGGATTAGAAAGTTTTTTGCCATTTTTATGGTTTTCCTGCTATTATTGCCGACCGTCAAAATACAGCCTGTTTTTGCTGAATCGGCTTTAGCAGACGGCGAATACACGATTGGCTTTAGGGTCTTGAAAAACGGAACAGAAGATACCTCGACAATGGACGGCTATACCGTGAAGCCGGCCGGCTTAACAGTGCAGAATGGCAAAACATATGTATCAGTGACATTAAAAAGCAGCGAATGGATTAAAACCTTTCAAGTAGAACGAAATGGTGAATACGTCGATGCGGAGGTTGTATCGACAAATGAAGCAGAAAACACGAGAGTCGTCAAGTTTGAAGTGGATGATTTAACGAAAAAACTGAATGTTAAAACTAGAGTCGCCGTACCAGGCGTATATGATACAGTTCATACGGTTCAATTCTTGTTTGATGTAGACAGCATTACACCAGTGCAGGCGGAGCAGCCGGAAGAGGGCGGGCAAGAGCCTGAAAATCCGGGTCAAGAAGATGGGCAAGAGCCGAATGATCCAACTCCTGGAGATACTGAGCCAAATCCGCAGCCGGGAGAAGATGGCAATCAAGATGAGCAGCCTGCGGAACAGCTTCAAGACGGCGAATATACGATTGGCTTTAGGGTCTTGAAAAACGGGACAGAAGATACATCAACAATGGACGGCTATACTGTGAAGCCAGCTGGTTTAACAGTGCAGAACGGCAAAAAATACGTCTCAGTGACGTTAAAAAGCAGCGAATGGATTAAAACCTTTCAAGTAGAACGAAACGGTGAATATGTCGATGCGGAGGTTGTATCGACGAATGAGACAGAAAATACGAGAGTCGTCAAATTTGAAGTAGATGATTTGACGAAAAAACTGAATGTTCAAACAAGAGTTGCCGTACCAGGTGTATATGATACGGTTCATACTGTTCAATTCTTGTTTGATGTAGACAGCATTACACCAGTGCAGGATGGACAGCCGGAAGAAGGAGGCCAAGAGCCTGAAAATCCGGGTCAAGAAGATGGCGAGGAACCGAAAGATCCAGCACCTGGAGAAGACGGCGATCAAGATGAACAGCCTGGAGAACAGGTTCAAGACGGAGAATACACGATTGACTTGACAGTGTTCAAAAACGGGACAGATGATATCTCATCAATGGATAACTATACAGAGAAGCCGGCCCGTTTAACAGTGCAGGACGGTAAAAAATACGTCTTATTGACGTTAAAAAGCAGTTCATTAATTAAAAGCTTTAAGGTAGAGCAAAATGGCGAATATGTCGATGCAGAGGTTGTATCGACGAATGTAGAAAAAAATACAAGAGTCGTCAAGTTTGAAGTAGACGATTTAACAAAAAAATTGAATGCTCAATTGACTGTTTCGGTTCCGAACATGTATGAAATGACGCATACCGTTCAATTCTTGTTTGACGTAGACAGCATTACACCAGTGCAGGATGGACAGCCGGATGAAGGCGGCCAAGAGCCTGAAAATCCAGGACAAGAAGATGGCGATCAGGATGAACAGCCTGGAGAACAGCTTCAAGACGGTGAATATACGATTGACTTTAAGTTCTTGAAAGACAAGACAGAAGATATCTCGATGATGGATGGCTATACTGTGAAACCGGCTCACTTATCGGTGAAGGATGGCAAAAAATACGTCTCCGTGACGTTAAAAAACAGCGGATGGATTAAAAGCTTTCAAGTAGAGCGTAACGGTCAATATGTCGATGCGGAGGTTGTATCGACGAATGACGTAGAAGACACAAGAGTCGTCAAGTTTGAAGTGGATGATTTAACGAAAAAACTGAATGTTCAAACAAGAGTTGTTATACCGCAATATGGTTATGATGGATCTTATACGGTTCAAATCCAGTTTGATGTAGACAGCATCAAACCAGTGAAGAAGGATCAGCCGGATGAGGATGGACAAAAACCAGAAGATCCTGGGAAAGATCCGGGTACAAATAAGCCTGGAGACAATCCATCGAACAATAACAATCAAAATTCTGGAAATAACAATGGCGGACAAACAAGAAATGAGTTGGCTGACGGTCTATATACCGTGGAATTTACTGTATTAAAAAATGGTACAGAAGAACCGTCAATGGTCAATGATTATGTTGTCAGCCCGGCACTATTAACTGTAAAAAATGGACAATTAGATGTTGCGTTCAAATTGCTAAAAAGCTCATGGATCACGAAATTACAAGTGGAAAGAAACGGCCAATATCAAGATGTGGAAGTGCGAAGCAAAAATGAAAAAGAAGATACAAGAGTAGTAGGTTTCCCGATCGAAGATTTATCTAAAAAAGTGAATGCTAAGATCAAGGTGGATATTCCAGATCTTCAATATCACAATACGTATGATATCCAAATTGCTTTTGATCCAGATAGTGTAAAACCATATGATGGAACAGATGTTCCAACGAGGAATACGAATTCCAGCGATCAAGATCAAAACCAAAATCAGGATCAAAATCTACAAAATAGCAATAGCGATGACGATTCACTAACCTTTAACCGAGATGCAGATCAACAGTCGACAGACGATGACGCTTCCAATAACTCAAATAATTCAACCGTGAATGCCAAAACGGCTGATCTTTCCCAAATTGGTTTGTATTTGGCATTGCTGCTAGGATCTCTTGCCATCATAGTTTGGAAGAATCGCTCAAGGCTCCTTATTCATTTGAAAAAATAACCTGACTGTTGTCTTGATGCGGACATGCGCATCAAGACAACATTTTCTTATTTAAAAAATATGACAACGACTTTTTAGGTCGGTCGAAAGCGGGGAGGCTTTGTTTAAGTGTGTAAACAAAGAAGAATGGGATGGCTGATCCTTTTGATAATGCTGCTGGTTGTCGTCGCCGGTTGTTCTTCATCTGCTGCTGAATCAACGGAACAAAAAAAGCCGAAAAAACAGGATCATCGAGTTGTCTCATTATCTGTTGCCGTTACGGAAATTTTTGATGCGTTAGATATTGATTTAGTTGGCGTCCCCACAAGCAGCAAAAAACTGCCGGAGCGGTATAAGAATGCGAAAAGAGTGGGGTATGCTAAAAATCCTGATATGGAAGTTTTGATGTCTTTAAAACCTACTGATGTATACTCTGTTTCAACTATTCAATATGATTTAGAGCCAGTGTTTGAAAAACATAACGTTCAAGTAGATTTTTTGGATTTAACCAGTCTTCAATCAATGGAAAAGGAAATTCTTGCACTCGGAGAAAAATATGAACGACAAAAACAAGCGAAGAAGATCGTTGATAGATTCGAAAAAAAAGTAAAAGAAATCCAGAAAAAAACTCGTAACTTGGAAAAACCAAATGTTTTAATCTTACTCGGAGTTCCCGGAAGTTACTTAGTGGCAACAGAGCATTCCTATATTGGCGATCTAGTGAAATTGGTGGGTGGAAACAACGTGATTCAAGGAGAGAAAGTGGAGTATTTAGAATCTAACACAGAATATTTATATGAATCCAATCCCGATGTCATATTAAGGCTTGCTCACGGCATGCCGGAGGAAGTAGTCAAAATGTTTGATGAAGAATTTAAGAAAAACGATATATGGAAGCATTTTGATGCTGTCAAAAATGGCAGGGTGTATGATCTGGAAGAAGAATTGTTCCCGACTACCGCAACCATTCGAGCGGATGAAGCTTTAGATGAATTGGTGAAATATTTGTATCCTGAGTTTCATGAATAAGCGGACAAAAAAGAAAAGGGTGCTGATCCATGAAGAAAACGTGGCTAACTTTTGCAGTAGTGACCACAATGCTGGTTGTTGTCACTTTTTTCTCTATTGTGAATGGAAGTTTGGAAATTGGCGTTGCTGAGTTGATCAGAGGCCTTTTGTTTGGTGGAAATGAAGATGTAGAAGTCATAAAAGATATGAGATTTCCGCGGATCATTGTGTCCCTTTTTGCTGGAGCAAATTTGGCGGTATCGGGATTATTATTGCAGGCAGTCATGAGAAATCCTTTGGCGGAAGCTGGGATCATCGGGATTTCTTCAGGAGCCAATTTTGTTGCATTAACTATGATCAGCTTCTTTCCTACGTTGTTTTTTTGGATGCCGCTGTTTGCTTTTCTAGGAGGGATACTTGCCTGTTTTCTTGTCTATTCCTTTTCATGGAAATCAGGGCTCAGCCCCCTTCGATTAATTTTAGTTGGGGTGGCAGTCAATGCGGTGTTTACTGCATTATATGAATCCTTTAACTACAGAGGCTATACGACAACCAGTTCTGCGAAAGCTACTGCATCAACATTATCTCAACAAACGTGGGACGATGTTCAAACAATTGTTATATATGGTTCCATCGGTTTAATATTGTCCTTGCTCGTTTATTCTTGGTGCAACATGCTGGCTTTACAAGATAAAACGGCGCGAAATCTGGGGCTTCACGTGACAAGAGCTCGGGTTATTATATCTGCGATTGCAGTTTATTTGGCAAGCGTCACAACCGCAACTGTTGGGGTCATTGCATTTGTCGGTTTGCTAATTCCCCATATTGGACGGCTATTAGTCGGTTCAGATTATAAAATATTAACACCATTCTCCATTTTATCAGGAGCTTTGCTTATTTTAACGGCCGACACAATCGGAAGGGTGTTTTTAGCGCCGACGGAACTTCCTGCATCCATTATTATGTCATTAATCGGCGGTCCCTTTTTGATTATATTGATTAGAAGGAGTGATCGCATCTATGGAGGTTAAAAATGTTTCATTTTCATATAATCAAAAAGAGGATCAGTTAAAATCAATTAACCTTGCTGTTGAACCTGGTAAAATTACGACGATTATCGGTCCGAATGGATGCGGAAAGTCCACATTATTAGAAGTTATGTCTAGCCACAATGCACCACAAAAAGGCCAGATTATTTTGGATGGAAAATTGATTCAACAATATAAGCCGAAGGAATTGGCGAAGAAACTATCGGTTGTTCATCAAAAAAATGAAATTCCTTTTGATATCAATGTCGAAAACTTGGTGAGCTACGGCCGCATGCCGTATAAAAGATTTTTTCATCATCATAACTCAGCAGAGGATGAAGAAGTGATTGATTGGGCGCTTTCCATTACCAATTTGCAATCAAAACGAAAAGAAAAAGTAGAACGGCTGTCTGGGGGAGAAAGACAGCGAGTTTGGATAGCGATGGCATTGGCGCAAAAAACCCCTATTTTGTTTTTGGATGAACCGACAACATATTTGGATGTTTATTATCAATTCGAAATTTTAGAGCTCATCAAGAAGTTAAACAGGGAGTATAACATTACGATTGTTATGGTGCTGCATGATATGAATCAAGCTATTCGTTATAGTGATTGGATTATTGTGATGAAAAACGGCGAAATTGTGACGGAAGGTTCTCCAAAAGAAGTGATCACGGAAGGAATGATTGAAAGCATTTATGGGGTAAGAGCCATAGTCAATCATAATGATCAAAGCGGATTTTATGTTGTGCCAATGGGAGTTGCTAGAAGGAATGACAATGCGACATGAATGATTGGGGATTGAGAAAGATCATTGGGAAACTCGTTAGCATTGTTTGCATTGGGATTTTGTTTTTTTCAGCGTATCAAATTATAAGTATCCTTTACGATTACTATACAAACCGGCAAGTTTTAGCTGAAATTCAAGAGGTTTATCAAGAAAATCGTACCGAGAGAACTTCTCACGAAGGCAAGGACTTTGAAAGAATTCGTTCGTCTTTTATTGAATTGCAGCGCATTAACCAAGATATTGTTGGTTGGATTGAAATTCCCGACACATACATTTCGTATCCGATTCTTCAAGCGGAAAACAATGAGTTTTATTTAACAAGAAATTATAAAAAAGAGAAATCAAGGGCTGGAAGCATTTTTATGGATTATCGAAATGATGTGAAAGGCCTAAATCAAAATGTTATCCTTTACGGACATCGTATGAAAGATGACACGATGTTTGGACAATTAGATAAATATCTGGATGAATCGTTTTTCCAGCATCACCGCACCATTTATTTTGATACGTTATATGAAAGCTACGATGCTGAAATCTTTTCAGTATATAAAACAACTACAGATTTTTATTATATCGATACTGAATTTTCCTCTGATGACGAATTTTTATCATTTGTCAATCAGTTAAAAGATCGTTCCATTTATAAGACCGATATTGATATTGAACCGAATGATCAAATTTTAACTTTATCTACTTGTGATTACACGTTTCCTGGAGGAGAAGGGAGACTTGTCATACATGCAAAATTAAAGAAGAACAAGTAAATAGTTGAAAATTATGAAAATAACAATTGACAATGATAATCATTTTTAATTAAAATGGTAAAGGAGGGATACTTTTGAAAACAAAACTTTTCCAATTCACCCTCACGTTTTTCTTATTGCTCTTATTTACCGGATGCGGGGTAAAAGGAACTGAATCAACAGGAGGGACAAAAGTAACAGAAAGCAAAGTGAAAGTGACCGATGCATCAGGTCGTGAAGTTGCTTTTGACACTCATCCGAAAAAATTTGCTTCATTAACGATCGGTGATATGGATATCATTCATCAATTAGGAGGGGAAATTGTCGGCAGGCCTAGTACGAAGGTAGAGATACCGGAAGAATTAGAAAAAGTAGCAGAAATCGGAAATACACACCAGCCGAATATAGAGAAGATCGTAAGTTTGAAGCCAGATGTGTTAATTGCCAATGCTGGTTTTGATAAAAACATCCCCGCATTGGAGAATCAAGGAATACAAACTATCATGACGGAAGCGAATTCCATTGAAGATATAAAGAAAAACATCGAAACATATGGAACTCTTCTCGGTAAAGAATCGAAAGCTCAAGAGTTGATTAAACAAATCGAGCAAGTCGTTGAGAAGCAAACGGAAGCTTCCGAAGCTCAAGCATTGCTTGTTTATGGAGCACCTGGATCATTTTTAGCAGCTCTTCCAACGTCATTGGCAGGAGATATTTTAGAAAAATCGGGCGGAATCAATGTAGCATCGAACTTTCCAAAGTTAAAAGAATATCCGCAATACGCTCAATTAGCGGTAGAACGTGTGGTGGAAGCTGATCCAGATATCATTTACTTAATCACACACGGTGATCCTAGCGGGGTAGAAAAAGCATTTAAACAAGAAATGGAAAAAAATGCAGCTTGGAAAAACTTAGATGCAGTAAAAAAAGGAAACATTGTGGTGCTGCCATCGAATTTGTTTGGCACTAATCCGGGGACAAAGATCACAGAAGCAGTGGAATATATGCGTCAAAGCTTGAAAGATATAGGAAAGGATTCATGATGAATCGAAAGAAACGAATATGGCTTATCATCATTCTGATCATCTTATTGTTTCTAAGCGTATTCTATAGCCTGACAGTAGGCAGTATCTCTATTTCATTTAAGGAAATTTTTGCGGATATGGGCGATAAGGAATCGTTAGTGTACCGTGTTGTTTGGGATTTGCGGCTCCCAAGGATTCTCGTTGGGCTGCTTGTCGGCATGTGTTTAGCGGTTTCGGGTGCTATTTTACAAGGTGTAATGAAAAACCCGCTTGCGGATCCCGGTATTATTGGCGTGACGTCTGGGGCAGGACTGGCAGCGACGGTGATCATGGTGCTGTATCCCGATCAACTGCACATTTTGCCTTTAGCAGCCTTTCTAGGCGCTTTTCTTACGGCTATGCTCATTTATTTGCTAGCTTGGCAAGATGGAACTTCCATTGTTCGAATTATGCTGGTCGGGATTTCAATCAACGCCTTTTTAGGTGCGATCATGTCATGTATTATGATTTTACATAGCGACAAAGTTCAAGCGGTTCTGCCGTGGCTAAATGGCGGGATTAGCGGCGTAAGCTGGGTGCATGTAGAGATGATTGTTTATTATGCCATTTTTGCACTGGCATTAGCGTTTTTTTCCATCAAACATATCCGCATGTTGATGCTGGGGGATGAGGTGGCCACTTTATTAGGCCATCAAGTGGAAAGAAGCAGATTTTTCTTAATTTTTGTCAGTGCTCTTTTAGCTGGAATAGCCGTCAGTGTGGCCGGACTGGTAGGATTTGTAGGTCTTATCGTTCCGCATATCATTCGATTGCTCGTCGGAAACGATTATCGTTATTTGCTGCCATTATCCTGTGTAGGCGGCGGCATACTCGTTGTGTTCGCAGATGCTGCGGCAAGAAGCTGGTTTGATCCTATTGAACTGCCGGTAGGGATCCTGCTGTCTTTTCTAGGCGGTCCGTTTTTCCTATATTTGGTCTTTAAAGGGGGAGTGAAGCATGCTCACCGTTAAAGATCTGACTTACCACCATTCCAAACGATTCGGCATCAACGAAATGAATCTGGAATTGCCAAAGGGTGAAGTGATTAGCATTATTGGGCCTAATGGATCAGGAAAATCCACCTTGCTGCGGCTCATCGCTGCCTTATTACAGCCCCAAAATGGCGAGATCATTCTCGATGGAAAAAATATCGTTTCTGCGAATCGAAAAGATATTGCAAAACAATTAACTATGCTGCCGCAAACACATGATGTTACGCTCGATTTTACCGTACGTGAATTAGTAGAGTTCGGCAGGAACCCTTATAAACGCAAATTTGCCCCATTCAGTCAAGAAGATAAAGAAATCGTTGATTGGGCGTTAGCTCTTGCCAATGTGAAACAATATGAACATCAACACTTGTCTTCCTTATCAGGAGGCGAGAGGCAAAGAGCGTGGATTGCGATGGTTCTTGCCCAAAGTACTGAATATTTATTATTGGATGAACCGACCACGTTTTTAGATATTGTACATCAATTGGAAATTTTGGAGGTTGTCCAAACGATCAATCAACAGTATAACAGGACGGTCATCATGATTCTTCACGATCTGAATCAAGCCGCACAGTATAGTGACCGCTTAATCGTGATGAAAGACGGGACGATTTATCAACAAGGCAGTCCAGAGGAAGTATTTTCGGAAAAAATGTTTGAAGAGGTATTTGGTATTTCTGTCTCCATCCATGATATGGATGGAAAACCAATGTTTATTCCAAAACGATTCAAAAGAAAGGGGAAAAAAGAATGTACATCGTTACCAATTCCATTCGCGTGAAAAAAGGATATTCCGGAAAGTTAGTGGAGCGTTTTAAAATTAGAAAGGGAATTGAGAAATTTCCTGGGTTCATTCGTTTAGATCTCTTAGTAACAGACGGATTAAAAGATTATGACGAAGTTCGTGTATACACAACATGGGAGAACAAAGAAAGCTTCGAAGGCTGGTTCCACAGCGATGTGTTCCAAAAAGCGCATGAAAATCGAAAACAACATGATTATGTTATTGGAAATCAAGTGTCCTTCCATGAGCTAGCATATTCCTATGTAAAAGAAGATGAGCGTGCTGTCGAAAATTTATAAATAAAAAATGGCAGAACGATTTTTGTGAAGTAGGTTACAAAAATTGATTGGAAAAAGAATAGATATCCGAATTGCGGCCTTTTCCAAATGAATTGCGGGAAAAGGTCGTTTATTTTTTTCAGCAAAAACAAAAAATGTGGCACGGGGCTGTCCAGAAAGTCAAATCCCTATTGAAAACCAAAAATCATTAACATCGATATTTCATAAAAGGGGGCCGTCAATAAGCCGAAAAAACGACTTATTAGACAGCCCCAATCAAGAAAATAGTTAGTTAAAACCGCAAACACTCCGGCTTGGACAGCGGAACAGCTGTTAGAAACAAGAAAAAGGTAGTTAAAGGCAGCTGTTAAAACAAAATTTGTATAAAAAAATGATTGCAAAAGATTTTTCAATATCCTTTGCAATCAAAACTTTACTTCGTTTTTTCACTCTTTTTCAGCAGGAATTTCTTTGCCGTTCAATATTAGTTTGAACGTAACGTCACCCTTTAAAGATGCAGAAACCGCACAATATTTTTGTTTGCCTAATTGGATGGCGCGCCAAACTTTTTTCGGCGTTATATCTCCATTTACTGTAAATGTGATGGTATAAGCGGTGAAAGAAGAGGGCAATTCTTCGCGACGCGTGCCGTCGACTGTAATATCAATTGCCTCAATATGATCTAATTCATGTCTTAAAATCATCGTTACATCAATTCCAATGCAGCCGGCAAGAGCCGCTAGGAGCATTTCTGTTGGGGTTGCGGCACTTCCTTCTCCACCGTAGTTTTCCGTGGCATCCATTGCCATTTTGTATCCGGATGGACCGACTGCTTCAAAAGCACGGCCGCCCTGCCATGTTGCTTTAATTTGCATATTGTTCAATTCCTCTCTTTTAAAACTCTGTAACTTGTTGCAAAAATTTTTGTGCCCGCGCTGTTTGCGGATGTTCAAAAAATGCTGCTGGCTTCGCATCTTCTACGATAACGCCGTCTGCCATAAATAAAATGCGGTCAGCGGCACTCCGGGCAAATTTCATCTCATGCGTTACAATAATCATCGTCATGCCGTCTTCTGCTAATTCTTTCATTACTTTTAATACTTCTCCTACAAGCTCCGGATCAAGTGCAGAAGTCGGTTCATCGAATAGCATCAACTTCGGTTCCATCGCAAGAGCTCTTGCGATCGCTACACGCTGTTGCTGCCCGCCTGACAGCTGAGACGGATAAGCATCTTCTTTTGCTGCAAGCCCGACTTTTTCTAACAAATTGGCTGCGATGCTGTATGCTTTTTCCTTCGGCATTTTTTTCACTACTAATAAAGCTTCCATTACATTTTGGACGGCCGTTTTATGCGGGTATAAATTAAATTGTTGAAACACCATCCCTGTTTTTCGACGAATGGCATAAATTTCTTTTTGTTGTGCTTTTTTTGAAGCATTTGCATCAATCACGTGACCGTCGACTGTAATGGTGCCGCCTGTAATTGTTTCAAGTCCGTTGATGCATCTTAAAAACGTACTTTTTCCTGAACCGCTTGGACCAATGACTGCCACTACTTGATGGGCTGGAATGGATAATGAAATATTTTTTAATATTTCATGCTGTCCAAAATTTTTCTGTAAATTTTTAATCTCTATCATGCTGTCACCACCTTAATAAACAGACAGCCGTTTTTCGATTTTATTTAATAAAAATGTAAAGAATGTACTCATAATCCAATACATCGCTGCAATGGCTGCATAAAACGGCATGTAAACATAATATTGCGCCACTAATAATTGAGCAGAGCGCATTAATTCTGTGACCGCAATAACGGATACGAGCGATGTTTCTTTTAACATTCCGACAAATGTATTGCCAAGTGGGGGGATAGCGTAGCGAATCGCTTGAGGGATGATAATTCGGCGCATCGCCTGGCGTTCCGTCATACCAGTTGCGAGCGCTGCTTCTGTTTGCCCTTTTGGTATGGATTGAATCGCACCGCGAAACGCTTCTGAAACATAAGCGCCGATGTTAATACTTAGTGCAATATACGCAGCAGTTAATGGGCCTAATTCAATCCCATAATCAACTAAGCCATAATAAACGATGACGATTTGCACCAATGCCGGTGTCCCCCGAATAATGGACACATAGGCTCTTGCTATACCACGCAGAATGCGATTGCCCTTAAGCCGGGCAATCGCAATGATTAAACCAATGATTAAACCGAAGAACATGGAAACTACAGTAATGAGTAATGTATAATATGCCCCTTTTAACAAAAATGGCAAGTTTTCAATGACTAAGTCCATTTTGGCAACCTACTTTCATCATTCTTCGGTCGGCTCTTCGTCAAACCATTTTACATAAATTTCTTTATATGTTCCGTCTTCTTTCATTTCTTTCAATGCTTTATTTAAAGCATCCACCAATTCTTTATTGCCTTTTTTCACAGCAACGCCAGCTTGGTCCTCCTTAATTGGATCGCCGACGGCTTTAATTTTATAGCCGTTTTCTTCAATGACTGGTTTTAATGCATAGACATTGTTGATCGTTGCATCAATTCTGCCAGCATCCAAGTCTTTTAATGTTGTAATCACGTCATCATATGTGTTGATTTTAAAATCGCCCACTTTTGGCAATAATTCATTTCGCAAATATGCTTCATCATTCGTACCAAGTCCAACTCCGATTGTTTTTCCTTTAAAATCATTAACAGATTTGATGTCATTATTGTCTTCCCGAACGATCACTTTGACTTTATTTGTAATATATGGTTCTGTAAAATCGATTTGTTTTTTCCGTTCATCTGTGATTGTCACTTGGCTTACTAAAATATCAAATTTACCTTTTTGAAGCCCAGGAATTAAACCAGAAAATTCTTGTGCAACAAAATTTGCTTTAACTCCTAGACGTTTTGCCAATTCTTTCGCAATGTCAACGTCAAAGCCGTCGTATTCTTTGTTTTCATTCATAAAGTTATACGGTGCATAAGTACCCATAATGCCGACAGTGATTTCGCCTTTATCTTTGATTTCCTGTAATGCGTTTTTCTCTTGATCTTGAGTTTGTTTTTCTTTTTGATCATTGTTATTGCCGCATGCTGAAAGTATTAGAGCTGCTATTGCAATGAGTGAAATGAACCATCTTATTTTTTTCATGTTTATCCTCCTTCATTAGACACCAAAGATTCCAAAAAATTCAAAGTGTACAGTTTCTTCAATGAGCTGTTGAAGTGTTTTTTGCTGTAATGCATCTTTTGATGATGGCGATTGAAATAGCCATCTGGCTAAAACTCCTTCCAGGAGGCTCATGATGAATACTGCCAGTAATTTTGGATCTACTTCACGCGAGATCATTTTCAGTTCTTTGGCCTGTGCAATATTTTCCGCAAAAGCTGTTTCCATGTCTGCTTTAATCTCTTCCACTTTTTCTTGTATCTTTGGCTGAGAATGAATGCCTTTTAGCAATATGTTCATGAAATACTTATTGTTTTCAGCGAAATGAAAAATACGTTCAAACATTTGTGTCGTGGAAGCAACGGAATCTTGCAAGTCCACTTTTTTTGTGCGGTACCCTAGTTTGATTGCATCTAAAAGTTGGGCACGACCTATTTCCAGCATCTCAAGCGCGATCGCTTCTTTGCTTTTAAAATACCAATAAAATGTCCCTTGGGACACATTGCCTTTTGCGACGATATCTGAGACTTTCGTTTTTTCATAGCCAACTGTCGCAAATAATTCTAATGCAATTTGCAATAATTGCTGTTTTCTTTCCTGTCTTCGAGCTTCTGCCTGCACTATACCCCCCCTGACTGACTCATTAGTCAATTAAATCCTATAAGATTACTATAAATTAGTCAACACTTTTGCTTCATTTTTTTAAAAAGCCATGCTGCAAATTTAGAAATGGTTCGGCTGAAAAGAATAACAGAGCGAATCACCGTTATTTTATGGAAATTTGCATTACGTTATTCGTCCCGCTTTCACACACTGTCCTCTGTGTTCGTTCATGAACATAGCAAGAGAAGAAATCAAAGAAACAATGCTTTTCATGTGGAAAAAATGAATCCTCCGATGTCTGCAGCTGTTTTGCTGTTAACGAGATCAACTATCAACGTTTTCTTCATTTATACAATTAATATGGTTTTTATGCTGGTTCATATGTTCCAAGAGAAAAAAAGGTTTCCGGTTTCGTACTAGTTAAACAGGCTGAACATTATTTGAAAGAAGAAAAAAGACTGGAAATTGCCCGTTCTTTTATAGAGAGTGCGTCATTTCATATATTGCGGAATTTAAAATCTCATAAAGAAAAGACGTCAGATACAATTCTCATGATAACTGAAGAACGAAAAAAATTGGAAAATGCCAATAGTGTTCAAGAAATAATGGGAATTGAAGGCCGAATTTGAAATTGTTATTATCAATCATTTTCACAATTTTTACGTCCTGAGTTCTCTATGGAAAAAAGAGAGAAGCGTCCGCCAACCAGTCCGATAAATGCCTTACTTTCTTTTGGGAATAGTTTAATGTATACGACAGTGTTGACGGAAATATATAAAACACAGTTAAACCCTACGATTAGCTATTTGCATGAACCTTCAGTTAAACGATTTTCTTTAAGCTTGGACATTGCGGAAATTTTTAAACCCCTTATCGTAGAGCCGCTAATTTTTTCGCTGATTAATAACCGTCGAATTACACCAAAGCAATTTTCATATGAACATGGCTTCTGTTTATTAAATGAAGAAGGGCGCAAACGGTTTATTGAAAGTTGGGAAAAGAAAATGCAAACTTCTATAAAACATCGAAAGTTGAAGCGTCAAGTAACGTATCGATATTTAATCCGATTGGAATGCTATAAGCTGATCAAGCATGTAATCGGTGACGAAAAATACAAGCCTTTGAAAGCGTGGTGGTAAGTGTGTTTGTCATAATAACGTACGATGTTGGAGAGAAAAGAGTAAATAAAGTTCGAAAAAAATTAAAAGAGTATCTTTATTGGACGCAAAATTCTGTATTCGAAGGGGAAATCACTTTAAGCAGCCTTGCCAAATGCATGTCAGAGCTTGAGGCGATTATTAACAAAAACGAAGATTCGATTTATGTTTATGAAGTGAAAAAACCGCGGAACATAAAAAAGAAAGTGTATGGGCAGGAAAAAAGTTTTGAGACTTTATTCCTTTAATGAAAAAAGCAGTATAATTGATTGTGCCGATTTTTTAAAAAATTCAGTAATATGTGATAGTGTTTACGAGAACAATGTTGTTATAATAGATTGTATTGATTGACATAGGGTACTAGTGTTTCTAATCTTTTTTTGGGAAGGTTAGTATACATTCATTATTTTAATGAACTCAATTCATGATGATGCATGAAATGGGCTACTTACAGCTAGTATGTATTTGTAATTTTAATGAAAAAGACTTAAATGAGACTTGTTTTCGTAGGGATATGGATCAAGATTGGAAGAGTAGCAAGGATAGACAAATATTCTTAGCCTAAGGAATGTTGTTTTTGTCAACAAGTATCAACATTATCTCAATGTTGAAGGCAAAAATCAATATTTGCAGCAAACCTATTATATGAAAAAAGTGATGAAACCTTCGATGAATTCTAGGTTTCAAAGCTTTTTTTCATAGATCCCAAAACACGATTTAACCTTTACTGCAAACTGCACAAATACTTGATCTCGCAAGTCTATAAAAAAGCTTGATACTATCGTTATTTTGGCATTTTTGTTTGATGGGGGTTTTATCTGAACTAAGTGGGATATAAAGTTTTTTCCACTAGAACCGAAATAAAAAGTAGATTTGTTTTATCACTAAGTTGGATATAAATAAGGGGAACTTGAACGTATTCGGACAGGCTGGAAATGGTTGTATCAAAACTAAGTGGGATATCAAACCGCTAAGGCTAATTTAAGCGTTAATCATTTCATAAGCAGGCAACACGAATATAACGGAAAAGCTGGAGAAGAACAGTGCCTGCTTTCTTAATTTTTGTTTTATACTAGCTTGTCTCAATGATGGTTTCCGTCTTCAAAGGACGGGTCAGTGCTTACTCTTTCTCATAAATCATTTGTACAAATGTGTGACTCTTTTTAATGAAAATATTTTTGTAAAGGTTTAAAATGAAACATATACTAGTGCTTTTGTCATAATGCAAGAGAAATTAGCATTGCATGAATCAGAGGCTGGTTTAGGGGGAGTTTCCAATGGCTTGAAAAAGCGGTGAGACGATAATGAATATAAGCTTCTAAAGGTAAAATATTTTATCTATTTGGTTAGCATTCGGCTTGCTTCTTATTCGTGATGCCATTCGGAAAGATTTTATATTGCATTTTTCCCGAAATGGTTGTTTTTATATTTTAGTCGGTGCTCAAAATAGAAAAATTTTTGGTTATGCGGCAGCTTAAGTGCTTTCTGGTTTACCTGTTTTCTTTTTAGTATTTTCCGGTTCTTTTGCAACAGCTATATTCAAATAGCTTCCTGCTTTGCCGCTTTCATTTTAGTGATTTCATACGTTCTTTGCCGATGTGTAACCTCCAACTAGAAAAAGAAAAAAAGTTACATAAGAAGGTACGAGGGGGATTATTATGATACGGATGTATAAAAATTTAAATATTGGCTGGAAATATTCAATTGGTTTGATCGTAACAGTGGGATTATTTATTATAGCGTCTATTATTATAGGAAACCAATTTTTTCAAATAAAAAACAACATTGAACAAATTGACCGTAGAGGAGAAAAGGCTGTACATATAACAGAAATGGCTTCGCTTTTCAGAGCTGCTGACATTCGAGTGGCCGATTATATAAATACAATGGATGAAAAAAACTTGCAAGAGTTTAATGATCGTATGCAGGAGTATGAAGACAAAAAGAAGGGAATAGAGTCTCAACTGGAGACTAAAAATCAACGGGATTTATTAGCAAAGATTGAAACAAACAAGGAAATGATTAATGATCTGTTTTTAAACCAGCTAGTTCCGGCTTTGAAGGGTGGAAACAAGGAAGAAATCGGCAAGTTAAGAGAACAAATCGCTGAATTGCGTACAGAAACAGTTGCTCAGCTAGATCAATTGACAAAGGCCGTAGAGGAAGAACGCATTGTAGCTGTCAATCAAACATTCAATGTTATGCAGCACAGCCTACTCATATTGGTTTTATCTGTCCTTTTATCAATCGTTCTTGGGGTAACAGTGGTTTTCCTTATTACACGGACGATAAGGAAAAATTTACTTGTAGCAGTAAAAATGGCGAATCAAATCGCAGACGGGAACCTGCAAGGTCATGCAGTCATTTATGACGGTAAAGACGAAATCGGCCAATTAATCAATGCTATGAATAAAATGAAAGGAAACTTGCATCAGATTATTGGACATATGACAAATGTTTCAGGCAATTTAAGCAAACAAAGCAGAACGCTGTCACAATATTCCGAAGAGGTTCAGCAAGGCAGCCAACAGATTGCTTCTACCATGCAGGAATTATCAAGCGGTGCTGAAGAACAAGCGAACTCTGCATCAGAGCTATTAGAACAGATGAATGAATTTGAATCGATCGTAACAAATGTATTAAAAAATCAACAAGAAGTGCAGACATTTTCAGACTCCATGCTTACTCTGACGGAGGATGGCAGTCAGGCAATGATAAAATCAATCGAAAAAATGGAATCAATTGATGCGAAAATTCAAGGTTCACTCGCAATGGTAAAAGGGTTAGATACAAAAACAAACGATATTGCCAAATTAATTAACGTCATCCAAGAAATTGCCGATCAAACCAACCTTTTAGCGTTGAATGCTGCGATTGAGGCTGCGAGAGCAGGAGAACATGGAAAGGGTTTTGCAGTTGTCGCTGATGAAGTGCGCAAGCTTGCAGAACAGGTAGCTTCCTCTGTTTCGGAAATTACTTCTATCATTCAAGGCATTCAAACTGAATCTAAAAATGTTGTTATTTCTTTGGAGGATGGCTATAGAAACGTAGCAGAAGGTACGGAAACTATTTCAAAAACAGGTGATATCTTTAATGAACTAAAAGAGACCATTAAAAAAGTCTCGCATAAAATTCGCGGTATGTCAGAATCGATTAACAGTGTTCTTGACAATACGAAAAAAATGGGAGAATCCATTGAAAGTATTGCGTCTGTATCAGAAGAATCTGCAGCTGGAATAGAAGAGGTGACAGCTACTGCTGAACAGTCTAATTCTTCTATGAAGGAAGTAGCAAATTCAGCAAAACATTTGGATAAAGAAGCAATGGATTTTGATCGATTAATACAGCAGTTTAAAATTTAGTTAGTTTTTGAGATTGTATGTAACACACGTCTATTTTAAAAAATGAGGGCCATTTCAAACTTCGATAAATGTAAGTTTGAAATGGCTTTTTGTAATGCTTTTGAAATGAATTTTTTAAGTTTCAAAATAATAATGACGGTGAAGTCCACAGCCTGGATTAAACTGCGCATTGCAGTTCGGGCATTGATATGCACTGTGCAAATACTCATTAATAGTCAATTCTTTCCCGCAATGGCCGCATAAAATCGCTTTCTCATCAAACAAGGCTTTGGGCCAAACTTGTGGATTTCCGCATCCCTCTTCCTCATGGCATTTATGACATGGATAATAAGTCTGGCAGCAATAAAATTTGATTGCAATAATATCCACATCTTTATGGTAATGCTTGCAACGAGATTGTCTGTCGACAACTTTACCTTTCACTTCTATTCCATTTATGTGCATTGGCTTTTCACCCCAGTTCAAAACGTCTTTATCATGTGCCACAAACAGAACGAAAAATCGTCATTTTTTTATATAAAAGTATAGCATAACTGTTTCTTTCAATTGTGCTTGGTTGTGATGACTTTGGGGGCTGTCTTAGAAAGTCAAATCGCCATTGAAAACAAAAAAATCATAAACACCGATATATCAACGCTTCTAAAACATTAATGGGGGCGTCAATAAGCCGATTTTCTAAAAATAGATCAGTCTTTTCTTGATGATTTTGTGATATTGAGCAAAAACGATTTTTTAATGGCGCACAATATGGGCTTAGGGCATGCCGCAAAAGGACAAAGGTGCAACTCGAAATTTGGGAAGCGATGAGGTTCAAGCGAAATTCATAAAAGTGCAAGATAAAAAGCAGGTACCTAAATTGTTTCCTATGAAATGGAATGAAGAAAAAACCGTATGCAAAATTGTTTAAAGAAGGCTTGAAACGGGCAGGATTACATATTAAAATTCCTCTTTATTAGGAATAACAGGACCGCTAAACATAAAAACAACAGTTTGTTTACCTTATCCCTTATTTTCGTCTTAAAATACAAAGCTTTGTTTGCGTGTTACATAATAATAGTATATAATAGTATTAAGTAACGTGGATTAAGGGGAATAACTATATGGAATATGTTGAAGCTCTAAGAGATATAAAACAAATCAATGCCATGAAAAGATATTTAAAGAAGCATTCAGAGCGAGATTATGTACTCTTTGTGTTTGGCATCAATACCGGTTTAAAGATCACAGAAATATTGGAAATAAAAGTAGGAGATGTTTTGGGGGATGACGGCTACATAAAGGATTTTTATCTGCTTCCACATAAAGAATCTAAAACGACTAAGGAAGTGTATCTCAACCAAAAAGTAAAAAGGGCGATTCTCCATTATATCCAATCGAGACAATTGAACCGCGAAGATTATTTATTCCAGTCCGCGAAAACGAAAAAGCCCATCACGCGTCAACAGGCTTACCGCATTATCCATCGTGCCGCAGAAGCGGTCGGCATACAAGGGAAAATTGGAACGAACTCTATGCGTAAAACCTTTGGATTTCATGCCTATAAACGAGGAGTCGCCATTTCTTTGCTTCAGAAATATTTTCACCATTCGTCTCCTTCTGAAACACTCAAATATCTAGGAATTTCGAAAGATGAAAAAATTAGAACGGAAATTGATGTAAACCTTTAATATTCAACAACCTTAATCCATTCATTTAAAACATTTATAAGGAGGAATTTTTACATGAATATTAGAGAAAGTGAACTTCCGGGAATTGGATATAAGTTTGAAATTATTACAAAGAACCAAGATAAGCTTGTTATTGTCATCCATGATGATGGACGGAGAGAAATTTATCATTTTGATTCAGATGATCATGATGAGGTTTTAAGTACTGCCACATTTGATGACTCAGAAGCAAGACAAATTGCTGGAATTTTAGGCGGAATGGCATATAAACCTAAAGCATTAGAAACCGTTGACTTTGCGTTTGATGATTTAATTATTGAATGGTATCAAGTAGAACCTGGTGCACCAGTTGTGAATAAAACAATCGGTGAGATTGATATAAGAAACAATTATGGAGTTACGGTCATTGCTATTAAGAAAAAAAAGACAAAGAAGACACACAACCCAGGTCCGGATACGGTGATTGAGGCAGGCGATACATTAGTAATTTCAGGAGAACGAAACCAACTAAAACAACTAGTTAACAACTTATTATCGAACAAAGGAAAGGAGTGAGGTTTATAGATGGATCATTTAGTCTTTGAAGTTGGTACAGCACTTGTCCTTGTTGCAATTGCAGCTATTATCGCAAATAAGCTTAAATTTTCCATTATCCCTTTCCTGATTGTCCTAGGTATGCTTGTTGGCCCGCATGCCCCAACGATTGGGATTATCGACTTAACCTTTATTGAAAGCAAAGAAATTATCCAATTTTTAGGACGCATTGGTGTTCTGTTTTTGCTTTTTTATTTAGGTTTGGAATTTTCTGTTGGAAAATTGATGAAATCAGGCCGAAATATTGTAGTAGGCGGGAGTCTTTATGTAGCAATCAATTTTGTTTTAGGCCTTTTATATGGACTTATCGTCGGGATGCCATGGATGGAGACTCTTATAATTGCTGGGCTTGTCAGCGTGTCTTCCAGTGCAATCGTCGCCAAAGTCCTTGTTGATTTAAAAAGAACAGCAAATCCAGAAACAGAGTTAATCCTTGGGATCATCTTATTTGACGACATTTTCCTTGCTTTATTTTTAACCACAATGTCAGGTGTCTTGCTTGCCGGCTCTACTTCTGTCCTCGGTATCATTACCTCTGTTCTTATTTCGGTTGGCTATATGCTGCTGTTTTTTTTCATTGCACGAAAAGGTGCGCCTTTATTAAATAAATGGTTGAATATTAAATCTGACGAAATTTTCATTATTGTTATATTTGCTGCATTGTTTTTTGTTGCTGGTTTTTCAGAAACCCTTCATGTTGCAGAAGCGATTGGCGCATTGCTGTTAGGTCTAGTTTTTTCAGAAACTGACTATCGAGACCGCATTGAACATCTGGTAGTTCCGTTTAGAGATTTCTTTGGCGCAATCTTCTTTTTCAGCTTTGGATTGAGTATTGATCCATCAACATTAGCTGGTGCGATCTGGTTAGCTTTAGGCGCTGCCGCACTCACGATTGCTGGGAACTTTGTAGCTGGTATGATTTCGGGGAGGAAAGCGGGGCTATCCCATAAAGCTTCGACCAATATTGGTTTAACCATTATGGCTCGTGGAGAATTTTCGATCATTGTTGCAAATTTAGGGATTACAGCAGGATTAAATCCCATTTTAACCCCTTTTACTGCCCTTTATGTTCTTATTTTAGCGATCGTAGGACCGCTACTTGCGAAAGAAAGCAAAAATATTTACAAGTTTTTAAATAAGATTTTCAAATGGAGTAACACACCGGAAAAGAAAAAAATAAAAGTCCCAGGCGAGTAGCTCGCCAATGGGAATTTTTAAGCTCAATGAACATTATTATACACCAAAAACAGCTCTCAAAAAATATAGAAATAAAACGCGAAAAATGTACGTAAGCTGTTTTTAAAATTTTATTGAAAATGCAGGTTTTCTACTTAAAACAGAAAACCTGCATTTCCTTGTAAACTATTACTTTGCGTACAAAATTTCGCATTTTTTGTTTGCGTTTCTTTAACGTATGGATCGAAGCGGCTGAACAGAATGTGCATTTGCTTGTTGACAGTTTCGCTACATAAAATCATCATTGTTGTTGTTTCAATGTACATTTCGAATTTGTTGCACCACTTTTAATTGACATCATTTTTTTATTGTAAAAGATAATGATTGACAATACTTAAAAATATTTTCCCTGAGACGAGAAGCGCACGCTCGTCAAAGTCAAAGCGGGGATGGTGATGAGGATAATGAGTTTTTGGATCGTCTCCTCTTGCACCGACATGAAAATAAACACCTGGTTTATGCTTTAAATAGTATGCAAAATCTTCTGCTCCCATTGACGGCTGATAATTATAAAAACAGTCAGATGCATACGTCTCGCTAATAATGGCTCGCAATTGTTCGGTTTCATTTCTAGGATTGATAACTGGAGGATAGCCGTTTAAATAATCAATTTCGTAGCTTGCGTGCGAAGCTTGGCATAGTCCTTGAACAATCGCTCTGATTTCCTCCTCAATTTGCTTCCTAACGTTTGGATTAAATGTTCTTACTGTCCCTTCTATTCTAGCGTTTTCTGCAATGACATTGAAAGCTGTTCCTGCTTGAAACACACCAACTGTCACAACAGCTGAATCTATCGGATTCACGCGTCTGCTGACAATTTGCTGCAAGTAGTTCACAATTTGGCTGCCGATGACAAGAGCATCTACTGTTTCATGCGGACGGGCCCCATGGCCTCCTTTTCCTTTTATTTGAATCGTGAATGCATCGACAGCAGCCATAACGGGTCCTTCCCGTAAGCCTATTTTGCCGTACGGAATATCAGTGGAAACATGTGCGCCAAATACAAGGTCAACATCGTCTAGGCATCCATCTTCAATCATAAACTTGGCGCCACCGGGCGGTTTTTCCTCCGCGTGCTGAAAGATGAATACGATGTTGCCTTTTAAACGGCTGCGATCGATTTCACTTAATACTTTTGCAACCCCGAGGAGAGCTGCTGTATGCCCGTCGTGACCGCATGCATGCATAACTCCTTTTACGGACGATCTGTAAGGAGAGTCGTTCTCTTCATGGATCGGAAGCGCATCAAAATCAGCGCGGAAGGCAATGGTTTTTCCTTCTTTTCCGCCCTTGATCATTCCGACAACTCCATTTCCGCCGATACCGGTCTTTACCTCAATCCCAAAGGAGGAAAGCTTCTCTGCAATAAATTTTGGTGTATTTTCTTCTTGGAAAGAAAGCTCAGGATGCCGATGCAAATATCTTCTCCACGAAACCAATTGTTCGAAATGTTCCATTAAAGAACGATGAAGCTCTTTAATCAATTTCGCACCTTCTTTCAAAAATAATGATCCTTTTTTTCGATTAAAAGTTGTTAAATCATCATCAGAAATATGAAGTATCTAGTAGTCTAGATGGGAAGTGAAGTAAGCTGAGTTTTAAGATCAAAAGTAACTCTTTAGCAGCGTTAGATAAAACTCGTCTTTACTTCTAATCCAACCAAAAAAGGCTTCATCACGTATTATTTTCTTTAATGTTTCGCTTCTTTAGAAATACGAAAACTGCTTTTTTAGGTATGGTTAAATATTTTAATCACCAATTCTTTATTAAACCTATACAATATATTGCAATTACTTAATATTTATTTTACCTCCCTTTTTTTGTCACACCAAGTAAAATTTTTCATTTATTTTGATGAATTATATTTTACAGAACCATTTAAGAATGTATTCGCTGCCTCTATATAGAACTCTAGTAGAAACAAAAGAGGGTAACTCATGAAAAGTTCGCTATTGCTCAAAACGAAAGAACCAAGCTGGAAAAGGGATATAAAGAAAGCGCCATAAAAATAATCGAACAACCAGAACGTTCGTACATAAAAATGACCTGTCCTTTTCCTAAAGCGAGAAATGTAATATTCGATGATTGTTTTTTAAAAACAACAAAAATTATTTTATTCGTCCGGATTAGGACCATCAGATAAGGTGTCATCTTCTTTTCCGGGTTTCTACCATTTTCAAATTGTACATTCCAGAGTGGTTTAATAATTAATTTCTTTTTTTCTAGAATATAATGTATCTCTAATTCTTCAAGATCCAATACTACTGTTTTTTTCTTCGGCAACCATCATACTTTCATCAAATGATCGAAAATATTCACCCCAACATTATTCCATTTTTTACTTCATTAACAATCCAGCGGTTGTTTTGAAAAACCGTTTTTACCTGACGTTTAGTTCATCTATACGCAAATTTGCTGAATTCTCCTTTGATTTTTAAGTATTTTTAACATTGTTATTTAATTTTTGTAATTTTATAATGAGCGTGTGAATAATTTTTCATTATTCTGATAAATGAAAACGTTTTTATGCGCTAACGCATCAGAAATATTTGATACATGCAAAGGAACTGTTGGAATACCTAAATGTTTAGAGGAGTGAATAAAATGAAAGATATCGTTTTGCTGGAAGGAGCAAGAACGGCATTTGCTGAAATATCTGGATCATTTCGAAACACTACTGCGACTGATTTAGGTGCATTTGCGGCTACAGAAGCTATTCGAAAATCTAATATTTCGCCTGATGAAATTGATCATGTTGTGTTTGGAAACGTTCAGCAATCAAGCAGAGATGCACACATTTTAGCAAGACATGTTGGATTAAAAGCCGGCACCCCGATTGAAGTTCCTGCCGTAACGATTAATCGTTTATGCGGGACGGGGATTGAAGCAATCCTAACAGGCGCCCGCTACATTTTAACGGGAGAAGCAAATGTTGTGCTGGCTGGCGGCACGGAAAATATGAGTCAAGTACCGCATGTCATTCGCGGTATGAGATGGGGAAGTCCTCTAGGTTCGCCTGTTGTAGAAGACTGGTTATGGGATGGACTATATGATACGTATGGCGGCTGCACAATGGCTGAAACAGCTGAAAATTTAGCTGTCAAATATAATTTAACGAGGGAAGAAATTGACCGTCATGCTTTATCTAGCCATGAGCGTGCGATTGCGGCGAGAGAAAAAGGGTATTTTAAAGAAGAAATTGTACCGGTTACTGTGAAAGGAAAAAAAGGAGACATCATTATTGATCAAGATGAACATATCCGCCATACGAGCATGGAGCAGCTTAGTAAATTAAAGCCTAGATTTATTGAAAATGGTGTTGTCACGCCGGGAAATGCAAGCGGTATGGTTGATGGAGCAGCAGCTGTTGTCATTGCATCAAGTGATTATGCAGAAGAAAAGGGGTTAAAACCGATTGCCCGCCTTGTTTCCTGGGATGTTGTAGGAGTAGAACCGAAGTATATGGGGATCGGTCCGGTTCCTGCTATTCAAAATGCATTAAAGAAAGCAAATTTAACGATTTCTGATTTGGACTTAATTGAAATCAATGAAGCTTTCTCTGCTCAATATTTAGCATGCCAAAAAGAATTAGGCTTTGATCTTGAAATAGGTAATGTAAATGGGGGAGCCGTTGCGCTAGGACATCCTCTTGCTGCAAGCGGAACAAGAATCACGACAACTCTTATTTATGAATTAAAAAGGCGAAACAAAAAATATGGCGCTGTATCTGCATGTATTGGCGGAGGACAAGGAATCGCCGCTGTTTGGGAAGCGCTGTAAAATCCGCAGAAAAAATTGAATGCTTCGGCTACACGAGAAAATAACGGGTTAAATATATTGTTGGATCAAACCTTATTTGTTTCCATTCGGCAAGGGGATTTCAAAAGAAAATGGGGTAACTGTATCGGAATGTCAACTGCTGATGCAGAACATATTATTGAAGCAGTCTCTGCAACTTTTTTGATTATAAGAGAGTTGAGGATAAATAAAAAGGTATGAAATGTTCAGCTGCTGTTGAAGCTGCCTTTTAATTCCGGCTTGGAAAATCTATTTTGAATGAAAAAGCCTCTAGACTTATGAACTTCGTCTAGAGGCTTTCTATTTTATGATGCGGATTGCTTTAAATATGCTTCTCCTTCAGGTTTTGCCCGTTTGATAAAGAAAGTGAGAACGAGGGCGATCAGTGCAATTAACAATGATATTTTGAAAGAAAAGTTGATTCCATTCAGCATTGCCTCATTCATAATATCGGCCATTTTAGCTGGATCACCCGCTGCGGCTTGAGCCAATCGCTCCGCCTCCGCCTCCGTTTTATTTTGCATGAGCGTGACAAGCAGCGCTGAACCAGCAGCTCCTGAAACTTGCTGCAACGTGTTGTTCATCGCTGTAGCGTGCGGGTTCATAGTTTGCGGCAGCTGATTGATTCCGTTTGCCATGACGGGCATCATCACCATCGACATTCCCAACATTCTTAATGAGTACATAAGCATTAAAAAGCTGTAGGATGTATCCATTGCTAAGTGGCTGAATTCGTATGTTGTAAAAATGGTAATAGATAAGCCGATAATGGCGAGCGCTCTAGCGCCAAATTTATCAAAAAGCCTTCCTGTTATCGGCGACATAATTCCCATGATGATTGCTCCCGGCAGCATTAAAAGTCCGGAATCAAAAGGTGAAATCCCGCGAATTGTCTGAATATATATTGGCATAAGCAGCATCGCTGAGAACATCGTCATCGAAAGAACGATCGAAATTGCGGATGATAAGGCGAACATCGGATATTTATAAATTCGAAATTGCAAAAGAGGCTCTTCCATTTTTAATTGCCGCACAATAAACAAGACTAAGCTGATCGTTCCGACAATAATGGTTCCATATACATGAACGGAATCCCAGCCTTTTTCCCCGGCGGAGCTAAACCCGTATAAAATGCCGCCAAACCCGATGCTTGATAAGATGAGCGATAAAATATCCAAAGATATTTGTTTTTGCGGCAAAATGTTTTTTAATTTAAAGATTGCAAGGATGAGTGTGAGAGCAGCGATCGGAATAACGATGTCAAACAGTGTGCGCCATGAATAATGCTCAACAATCCATCCGGATAGCGTTGGTCCTATCGCTGGCGCAGTGATCATCACTAGTCCAAAAAATCCCATTGCTGTGCCGCGTCGTTCAACGGGAAAAGCGACAAGCATGACATTCATTAATAAGGGAGCCATGATCGCTGAACCGGCCGCTTGAAACATTCTTGCAACCAATAACACGCCGAATGTCGGCGAAAGTGAAGCTAACACCGTACCGGCTGTAAACAAGCCCATTGCTGTAATATATAGTTGGCGATTCGTAAACTTTTGCAACAAGAACGCGCTGGCAGGAATTAAAATCCCATTAATCAACATGTAGCCTGTTGACAGCCATTGCGCAGATGAAGGGGATATTTCAAAATCCTTCATAATGGATGGTAGTGCAACATTTAGAAACGTTTCGTTAACAAAAGACACAAATGCACCAACAAATAAAATGGCAATCATCCCATAAGGCGGTTTGTTTAATGTTTCATGATTAGTCAAGTGAGAATCCTCCTTGTACTTATAGTATATTATTTTATACTGTTGTTATAAAAGATAATAATAATATATACTGATAGTATAAAAAAATCAACAATAACTTTTATTTTTGAGTTCAATCATAAAGGATGTGCAATCAAATTGAACGATCGAAAAAGACAAGTAATGGAAGCGGCGCATACTCTTTTTGTTGAAAAGGGATTTGTGAGAACATCAGTTCAAGATATTTTAGATAAAAGCGGGATATCGAAAGGGACATTTTATAATTATTTCTCATCGAAAAAAGAACTTTTAATTAGTATTTTTGAAAAGATTAAAATGGAAACAGATCAGCGGAGAATGGAAGTGTTGGCTGGCAGGCAAGCAAACGATAAAAACGCGTTTATCGAACAAATTCAAGTCAAGATGGAAATCAGTAAAGAAAATAAACTATTCGCTCTGTTTTATGGTGTGCTGATGTCAGAAGATGAAGAGCTTAAAGGATTGGTGCAGCAGTATCATTTTGATGAACTCTGCTGGGCACAGAAGAGGATTGCAGAAGTATTCGGGGAACAAGTACGTCCGTATTCGGTTGATTTGGCCGTGTTGTTATATGGAATGGTTCAAAACACCATTCATTTCGCTGTCACTGCCGGAGCAGAAATAGAAATTAACAGCATAATCGCTTATTCGTTGAGAAGAATTGAAAAAATAGCGGAAAATGTAGTGAAAACGAAGGATCAGCTATTTGATCCGGATATAGTAGAAAGGCTGGAGCCGGAAGAGGCTTTGAATCGGAAAAAGAAAAAGGAATCCCTTTTCAATCAAATTGATAAAATAAAAAAATCGGCAGATGAGGAGCAAAAGGAATTGCTATCCTTTCTAAAGGAAGAATTGCAATCTTCTGTTCCGCGGCGAGCGCTGATTTACGCGGTGATGTCCCAAGTGGATCAGAAGAAAAAGCTTGAGCATTTGGTCGATGAGGTGCTAAGATTTAATACTTAAAGGTCTATAAAAGGCTGAATCGTTTTGCCATTCACTTACCAAAAGACTTGGATATAATAATAGGAAATGAAGTTTATTGGAGAGATTAGCGTGCAATTAAATTCCAACAAGATTATTGAAGCCTGTTTGCTAGCTGGTAAAATTATGCTTGAAAATGGAGCGGAAACGTACCGCGTTGAGGATACGATGCAGAGGATGGCTACATCCCTTGGTGTAAAGCAGTCTCATTGTTTTGCTATGCCCACTGGAATTATATTTTCCATTGACGAAATGGAACAGACAAAACTTGTACGTGTGCTGGAACGGACAATAGATTTAAATAAAGTTGCGATGGTGAACAACATTTCTAGAAGGATGGCGCAGGGTGAAATATCTGTTGATGAAGTTTTGTTGGAACTGAAACAAATAGACGAATCAAAACCTGAATATCCAGTTTGGCTGCAATTGACCTCCGTTTCCATCTTGAGCGGATGGTTTTTAATCATGTTTCAAGGAAAGTGGGCAGATTTTGTTCCTGCCATGATTTCAGGCGGTTTAGGTTTTGCATTTTTAGTTTATGTTCATCGTTTTGCTAAAATTAAATTTTTTTCAGAGTTCCTAGCATCGTTTGTCATTGGATTTACAGCCATTTGGCAGGTGAAGCTGGGCATCGGGACAGATTTAGATAAAATTATTATCGGTTCTGTCATGCCTCTTGTGCCGGGGCTGCATATCACGAATGCTGTCCGCGATTTGATGGCAGGACATTTAGTGGCGGGATTATCAAAGGGAGCTGAAGCGTTTTTAACAGCTTTTGCGATCGGGTCAGGAATTGCCATCGTTTTATCGATTTATTAATTGAAAGGATTGTTGTCATGCTGTCACAACTTGCAGCAAGCTTTATTGCAGCATTTGCATTTGGAATTATTTTTAATGTACCAAAAAAGACGTTATTTGCATGCGGAATTGCGGGAGCAGTTGGATGGCTTGCGTATTTATTCTTGATTCATTTTAAGATGGATTTAATTATCGCTGCATTTATTTCAGCGCTTCTTGTTGCCTTCATTAGTCACTTGTTTGCGAAAATGTATAAAGCACCGATCATCATTTTTTCTGTCCCAGGAATTATTCCGCTTGTCCCAGGAGGGATTGCGTACGATGCCATGCGCCATGTCGTCGAGCAAGACTATTTTATGGCGATTGAACTAGCAGCTAAAGCTTTTATCATATCAGGAGCCATCGCCATGGGACTAGTGTTTTCCGAAGTATTGAATCGGATGATTATGAAAATCATTCGGCAGTAGCTCGTTTCAATTGGTTGACGTGTGTTTGTCGCTTAGGAAACAAATTTTTATACATGTCAACTCTCATAGTCTCGCTGACCAGACTATGCATTTTGAGGTGGGGAATCGTTCATTTCAACTTGATTTTTGAGGTGGGTAGTAGCTCGTTTCAATTAGTTTGCCGGTACATTTGTCGTCTAGGCACGAATTTTATACATACTAGCTTTCATAGGACACGCTGGCTAGGCTATGCTTTTAAGGTGGACAATCGCTCATTTCAACTTGATTTTCCGAAGTATTTGTCGTCTAAGAAACAAATTTTTATACATACTAGCTTTCATAGTCCCGCTGACCGGCTATGAATTTTTGAGGTGGGAAATCGCTCTTTTCAACTGACGTGTCGATGTTCACTGACCGGATTAAACTTTTTGAGGTGAGCTGCCATGGTTTATCAAATTTTTGTGTATGGAACGTTGTTAGTCGGCGAAGCAAATCATCATGTTGTAGAGCCCTATTTAATCTCTTGCAAAAAGGGGCATGTGAAAGGCCGACTGTATGATGTAGGAGATTATCCAGCGCTTGTTCTTGATGAAGGTGAAGACGAAGTTGCCGGTGAATGGCTCATTGTGACAGAAGAAGGATTAAGGCAAATGGATTTGCTGGAGGATTTTATAGAAGGCCGGCCGAATAATGAGTATGAGCGTGTTTGGGTCAAGGATAGCCGGCAAAATATAGAAGGTTTTGTTTACGTATATTCCTTGGAAAAAGCGCAGCATCTTCCTATCATATATTCCAATTCATGGCGAGAGCATCGGAGAAATCAAAAGTAAAAGGCTGATTCAACACATTGCTTTTCAGCGATGTTGAGTCAGCCTTCTTTGTATAGTTTTAGTATTGATTGTGAATGATGAATATGTTTTCTTGTTCATTACATTTGATTGACGGGATTGTGGCATTAGCCCACAACTTCCTGAAAGTAGCCGGCATCCGCCAGCTACTTTCAGATAAAAATCGAAAAAATATAAAAGCAAGTGGAGAGAAACGAATTGTTTTTCTCCACTTGCTTCATTTTAGGGACTTATCGGACAGCCCCGGTGTTTAAACAGGCAGAATGAACCATCCTGCTTACATTATTTCAATTTGATGAGCTGTTCATATTTTTCAAGAATTAGTTTTGTTAACGGGTCGTTTTCGTCAAGCTGGCTGTACTGCTTCAAAGCTGCAGCTGCTCCTTTTGTTTTAATGATTTCTTGCAATTCGACTGCCTCTTGGTCTTCTTTATAGTCAAACAATAGCGCAGCTGCTACGGCTGTTGCGAGATTTTCAGGTTTTTGACCGAATTCCATTAATCTTTTTGCTGGTAAAATTAATCGGTCGTTTGCGCCAAGCTTGCGAATAGGCGATCTGGCTACTCTAGTGACATTATCGGAAATTTGTTTGTTTTCAAATCTAGAGATAATCTTATCGATATATTTTTGATGCTCGGAACGATCAAAATGATAAGTTTTCGCCAGCATGTCGCCGGTTTCAGCTAGCGCGCCTTCTAAAATTGGGCGGACAAACGGGTCCAATACAGCTTTGTCGATTGTTTCTATATTTTTGAAATAGCCTAAATAAGCTGCAGTAGCATGTCCAGTGTTGACAGTAAATAGCTTGCGCTCAATATATGGATTTAAGTCGTCAACATAGGTGATTCCTTGAATATTTGGCAAGCTTCCTTTTATGTCTGTTTTTTCCACGACCCATTCAAAAAATGGTTCAACAGAAACTTTTAAAGGGTCCTCGTGGGTTTGTAATGGAACGATGCGGTCGACAGCTGCATTAGGAAAGCCAACATATTGATCCAATTTTTGTTTTTCTTCATCTGTAAGCGATTTGCGCACTTCTTCTTTTAATAATTGGCTGCCGCCGATCATATTTTCACATGCAATAATGTTTAAAGGCTGGACTGACTGTTTAAATCGTTCCTTAAGTCCTGAAGCGATTGTCGGTGCAATGATTTTTAAAATATTTGGACCGACAGCCGTTGTAATTAAGTCAGCTTGGCAAATGAGATCGATAACTTTGTCAGTTTGTTTTGCACTGTTAATTCCTTTTACACCTGTGACGGTGATTGTTTCTTTTTTTTCGCTGGCTAATTCGATGATATAACTTCCTCTTTTATTTAGCTCAGAGATTAGATTTTCATTCACGTCAAGAAAATATATTTCATAGTTAGCTTGATGGAGAAGAGCGCCGATGAATCCTCTTCCTATATTTCCAGCGCCGAACTGCAAAGCGATCATGTTTATTCCACCTCATTGAATAAATTGATTAATTCTTCTTTGGTTGCTGCATTGATTATACGGTCAACATTTTCTTCCTCTGAGCAAAGGATGGCGATTTTCGACAAGAGCTCCAAATGTTCGTTGTCTTTTCCGGCAATTCCGAACACTACTTTAGCAATGTTGCCTTCTCCATATTCTACGCCTTCAGGAATTTGAATAATGGAAATACCTGATGTTAAAATGTCTTTTTTTCCTTCGTCTGTTCCGTGTGGAATAGCTATATGGTTCCCCATATATGTGGAAGTGATTCGCTCTCTTTCAAGCATTTTAGTGATATAGTGTTCATTCACATACCCGTTTTCAACAAGTACCTTTCCGGCTAATTTAATAGCTTCCTCCTGATTGGACACCTTTGCATTTAAAACAATGTTGTCAGTTGTTAGTATTGGCTTCATCTCACTCACTCCAATTAAAAAATTTTTCTTTCATATAATGATGGAAAATCACATTCAGTTTATGATAGACGGCTGTTTCATCTCCGTTTTCAAATAATGCTAAACTGCTTTTGCTTTCAATAATAGCTGAACTGATTTGGCTTAATATTTCCAGCTTATTTTGAGTTAGCTGTTCAGGAGCTAAAAGCAGCAATATCCGGCTGATTTCCATCGCATTTCCGTCCATTCCGAGGACGTTGTCCGCTTTGTCCAAATCATAAATACGAAATAAAGGAATCAATACTTCTTCATCTTTTAAATGAAATAAAGCAATTTTTGTCCCGGGAATTCCCAATCCTCCTTTTTGTTCTCTCGCCAAAAGCTTCTTCGCAACGGATTCATCATTTGTGATCAATTTTTCTTTATGCAATGTGCGGGCGATTTCCAAAAGATTTTTTTTATGCTGTCCTGTATTTTCAAGCAAGCTCACATTGAAATGGAGCAAAACTGTTTTGATAATATCTCCCAGTTCAAAAAATTGATCGATGATGTGAATCATATCGTTTGAAGGATTTTTCCGGAAAGGAATGCCCGGAACATTGTTTTCAATTCTTTTGAATTCTGTCAGCTTTTCATTCATGTACCTTTTTATTTTGGCGATATCATGCTCATTTAACAGCGGGTTAACTGTAATATATGGCACATGACGATACGGAAGATCGGTAGTTGAAATAATAATATCGTATTGGCTGACATCCAGCCTTTTTAAATCAATAAGAGAAGCAATATGAATGTTTTCTATTTCAGGAAATTCCTTGCGAAGTCTCGTTGCCAGCATTTTGGAAGAACCGATTCCGCTGGGGCAAACAACTAATCCCTGCAGCGAAATATTCTCCATCTTTGATTCCAAAGCGGAGCCAAAATGCAGTACGAGAAAGCCAATTTCATCCTCTGATAAATGAAGATCATAAAAGATTTTTTTTACCCCTTCTTCGACAGACGCGAAAAGGGCGGAAAATTTTGTTTTGATCTGTTGCAGCAGAGGATTGTGCGTATGAATCTTCTCTTTTGAACGTGTAATAGCAGGGACAAAATGGGCTACCAACCCTTGATATAAAGATTGATCTTCCGTCAAGGGAAAGCCGGTTTTGTTGGAAACAAATTCAATGAGCGCATGGACCTTTCTTGAAATGTCTACATCTACATCAAAGAAGGAAAAATCTTTATCTTCTTTTCTGCGCGCACCTAATAAATGAGTCGCGACATAGCCGATTTCCGCTTCAGGAAACTTGACCTGAAAGGCTTTTTCCAATTCTTTGACGATCATGCGGGCGGATTCGAATTCTTTTGTGCCTTTCAATTCTTGAAAAACTTGAGGATCGATATCGATTGTTTCGCCTTTTTGGATTCTTTCCGCTGCCAGCATTAAATGGACTGCAAGAGCAATATAGGCACTGTCCGCAATAGAAAATAAAATGGTTTGCCGAAAATTTTCAAGTACTCCTTCAACCGTTTTTATTTTTTCTTCATCAATGATTTCAAAAATTTTTTCCCTTTTTTCATTTTTCTCTTCTTTTATCTGCCTTTCAATTGCTTGCAAAAAACTTTTTTCATCCAATTTCTCCATTATAATGTTTCCAAGGAGAGCCCTCTTTCCATTTTCTGGTCCAATGAGTTCTATTCCGTATCCTCTTTTTCGGATGAGCTTCAAATCAAATTGAGCAATCCATTCTTCGATTTGATCTAAATCATTGCTTACGGTTGCAGAAGTGACGTTTAATTTTTCAGCTAGTGTAAACAGTTTTAGAGGCTCGCTGGCCTCTAAAAGTGAACATAGGATAAGCACTTTTCTTTCTTCCTGGCTAAAGTCTGTGTGCTCTCCAGATCGGATATCTTTTAATAAATTTTGTTTCCGCAGCGATGGACCGAATAAGCGAATTCCTTTTCCTTGCAGGCTGTCAATATAAAGACCATATTTTTTTATCACTTTTTTTATATTTTTAAGCTCCCGGTGAACTGTTCTTGAGCTGACGTTTAATCGTTCAGCGATCTCTTTTGTGGAAATGTGTCGGTCCTCCTGCAGCATTAATTCGATGATTTCCCGTTCTCTCGCCCGCAAGTACATGGAATTCACCCCTTTTAAAGTGCACAGCTGTGCAATCTGCTTATGACTGTTCTTTTAATTTTTCTAGCAGTTCATCGTACTTAGGACTGTTTAAGAAATTCTCAACAGAAATGTGTGTTGCATTAGGAAGCTTTGCTTTTGCTCTATCTGTTAAATCTTTATGTGTAAATACAATGTCTGCGTCATCAGGCAAATTGTTGATGGCAGTGTTTGTTACTTCGATATTTAACCCAGCTTTTTGGACTTTGTTTCGCAAAATGGAAGCGCCCATTGCACTGGATCCCATGCCTGCGTCACAAGCAAAAACAATCTTTTGGATATTGGCTAATTCATTTTCTTGCAGCTCGGCATCTTCGCTGTCTTTTTGCGCTTGATTTGTGAGCATTTCTGCTGCTTTGCTTTCTTTACCTTTTAATTGCTGCATTTTCTCTGCTGCTGCTGATAAGTCTTCCTCGCTGTCTGCTTTCGCTGCTTTTAAGATGATGCTTGAGATGAGGAATGAAACAGCAGTTGCAACAATAACACCAGCCAACACACTTATATAATGTCCTTTTGGAGTCATAATCATTAATGCAATAATACTTCCCGGTGAAGGCACTGCCACAAGTCCGGCATCAAAAAGTAAGAATGTTAACACTCCGCTCGCTCCGCCGGCAATAGCAGCTAAAATTAATAATGGTCTCATTAAAATATAAGGGAAGTAAATTTCGTGAATTCCGCCCAAAAAGTGAATAATGGCTGCACCAGGAGCAGTTTGTTTAGAATTTCCTTTTCCAAACAGCATATAGGCAAGCAAAATTCCTAGACCTGGCCCTGGATTCGTTTCAAGCAAAAATAAAACGGATTTGCCTGTTTCTGCTGCTTGTTCAATTCCGAGCGGGCTTAAAATTCCATGATTAATCGCATTATTTAAAAACAGCACTTTTCCGGGTTCGATAAATATACTTGCGAGCGGAAGCAGGTTGGCATCGACAATGAATTTAACTCCGCCTGCCAAAACGCTGCTCAAAGTTAAGACAATCGGGCCGATTCCTAAAAAAGCAATAATCGTTAAAATAGCAGCGACAATACCAGCTGAAAAATTGTTGACAAGCATCTCAAATCCGGATTTAACTTTTCCTTGGAACAGTCTGTCCACTTGCTTTATAATATACCCACCAAGAGGGCCCATTATCATGGCACCTAAAAACATTGGAATGTCCGCTCCAACGATTACTCCCATCGTTGCGGTTGCACCCACAACTCCTCCGCGCAGATCATACACCATGCGTCCGCCGGTAAAACCAATTAGAAGCGGCAACAAATATTGTATCATCGGATTCACTAGTTTTGCTAAAGCTTCATTTGGTGTCCAACCAGTCGGTATAAATAACGCAGTGATGAGTCCCCACGCAATAAATGCGCCGATATTTGGCATAATCATTCCGCTTAAATAACTGCCGAATCTCTGTATTTTTACTTTAAGATTTGATTCTGCCATTGTGTTCACCCCTTTTATTTTTTTAGAATAATGTTTCTACATTTTAAATTTTAAAGCGTTATCATTGCGAGTCTCAATTTAAAGAAAAGTCAAGTTTGTCACTTTTGCTGCTGACAAAATTTATTTGAAGTTTAACCAAACGCATGCTTTTTATCCTTCTTTTTAGCTATTTTTTGGCATCTATCAGATGACAAATTTCCTGTATTTTATTACTATAAATGTAACTTCTATTTTCTGTATAAGGTGCTTGAAAATGGAATCGTATTATGTGGAGGGTATCGTAGTGGGGATGAAAAGACACGAAGCTCTGGAAGAGATTGAGAGAGTGCTGGGTATACGGGCTGTTGAAGTGCTGACTCATGTTGGAGAAGAATACTTTCGCTCCCTTGTTAAGTATATTGCAGAAACATTACATGCGCCAATAGTCCTTGTCGGAGAAGTGGACGAAACATCTTCAAAAATAAATGTACTAGCAATGTATCGAAACGGAAATTTGTCTGATGGAGATGTTCAGCCAATACTAGCTTTGGAAAGTTCTTTAAAGGAAGCGAGCTTTTACGAAAAATTAATTCACCAGTTATTCTCTAGATTAAAGGGAGATATAGAAGGCGCAGGTTATTTGGAAATACCTCTTAAAAGCAGCAAAGGGGAGATCATTGGGCTCATTTTTATTATAAACATAGAGACGACGGAGACAAAGGAGAAAGCCGAAACGATTTTTCGCTTGTTTAGGGATCGGACCGCGAAGGAAATAGCTAGGAATAAAAAGGAAAAAAGATTATTAAAGCTGGCACACTACGATTCGTTGACTAATTTATTAGAACGGGCTACTTTTCGAAAAATGGTTGATGAAGAAATAGGAAAACATCCTGAAATAAAAAGAGGCTTTTTCTTTATTGACATTGACAATTTTAAAATGATCAATGATTCTTTCGGACATAAGAAGGGAGACGAGCTGTTAGTCAAATTTGCAAAACGATTAAAAGACATAATGAAAAACGAAAACGCGCTTCTTTGCCGCAATAGCGGCGATGAATTTGTCATCATGCTGAGAGATGTAGAAAAGGATCAAGTTTATAATTTAGCTGCAAACCTTGTCAATGAGCTTCAATATCCACTAATTTTAGGAGAAAATGCTGTGTTTATCACAGTAAGCATAGGAGTTTCTTTTTTTCCTGAGCATGGTCACAATGCAGACACACTGATCCATCATGCTGACTTAGCCATGTATGAGGCAAAAAAGGATGGGAAAAGCACATATCGCTTCTATCAATCTTTTATGGAGCATCATTACGAACGTTTTCTCCTGAAGCAGGAGCTGCGGCGCGGTATTGCCAATAACGAGTTTGTCTTATATTATCAGCCGAAAGTTGACATAATTCAAAGGAGAACCATCGGGTTTGAGGCTTTAGTTCGATGGAATCACCCGGAGAAAGGGTTTCTCTCCCCATCAGAATTTATTGAGTTGGCTGAAGAAGATAATACGATTGAATTGATAGGAAACTTAGGATTGGATGAAGCGTGTAAACAGCTTAAATGCTGGCAGGAGGAATTTAGTAATAAACAATTAACGATTGCGGTCAATATGTCGGCACGTAAATTTTTTCATAGTGATTTAGTTCATCAAGTCCAGGAATCGATTTCAAAATACAAGCTGCCGTATTCTTCGCTTGTCATCGAAATAACGGAAACAACGGCCATAAAAGATTTTGAACATGCGGTAAAAATTATTCAAAAACTCCAATCATTAGGTGTGCACATTCATCTGGACGATTTCGGCAAAGGTTTTTCCTCTCTTTATTATTTGAATAGACTTCCTGTCAATGCAATTAAGATCGACCGTTCGTTTATACAACAAATCGGGCAGGGGCAAAAGGAAAATCCAATCGTCAACGCCATCATTGCAATGGCTCATTCTCTAAATTTGGATGTCATTGCAGAAGGGGTCGAGACAAATGTTCAGCTCAAATATTTGCTAGGGAAGGGCTGTCATATTATGCAAGGATACTATTTCAGTAAACCTTTGCCAGCGGATAAAGCCGGGGATTATTTAAGAAGAATGTAAATAATGATTCACTTCTGCCTCCATTTCTCAAGCCGTTTTGGGAGAGGAGGCATTTATATTTTCTGGATCGGCGTGTTATCAGAGTGCGTTTTTTCATATAAAAGATGCCGGCATATCGAGTCCGGTCTTTTTGTTTTGTAAAAATGTTTATGTGTTTGATAGACTGTGTTATGTTAAGGGAAGATCCCGTAGATTATGTATTAGTATATTTTGAGAAAGAAAGGATGAGGGAAAGGTTTTGCGCATTTTTGTGTATACAGTTTTGATAGCTATTTATATTTTATCTCGTTTTTTTCATGCCCCAGTCATAAGCTATAGCACTGGAGCTGTCGCTTTGGTAGCACTCGCAATTTCAGCGGTTTATGCCAGAGGACTATATCTCATTTCAGGTGCCATATTTTTATTGATTGGATTTGTTTTATTTATTCAAAGTAAGCAGCCATGGCATACGTTTATTTTGCATTTTGAGCAAGTGCTTGGTTTGCTTTCATTGTTTTTCGTATTGCCATTTATGAATTCCATCATTCGTGTCGGAAGGTATGATAAACATTTAAGCTTGTTACTTCAGGATCAAGCTGCTGATCTGAACCATTTATATCGGCGAAGCTCAGGAGTTTGTCATATACTCGGTCTATTTTTAAATATTGCTACAGCCCCCCTTCTTATTAAATCATTAAATGTTATACTGCATGATTTGCCCAAAAAAGTGCTAACGAAATTTTATTCGCAAAACTTGCTGCGCGCCTATGCTTTATGTCTTACTTGGAGCCCGATGGAGGTGATGGTGAGTTCAACGATAGACATTACAAAAGTGCAGTATTTTATCATTTTTCCAATTTTGCTTTCGATGGCAATCATAATGCTTGGGTTTGATTGGCTCATGTCTTCGTATAAATATAAAGGTATCCAAATCGCCTTTCATACGCCTCATTTTTTTAATAAGAAAAAGGGTTATAAAAAAGCTTTTGAATTAATCGGAATGCTGCTTTTGTTTATTTTCATGGTGTCGACTGTTCAACATTTTTTACAAAAAGGCTTTCTGTTTTCTGTTGTATTATTGATTATCCCATTTTCTGCTATTTGGTCTTTGTTTATTAAAAAAGGAAAAAGATATTTTACAGTTGCAATCCAGCATTGGAAAGAGCGGACAAGGGGATTAGCCAATTACTTTTTCATGTTTTTGGGAGCAGGTTTATTTGTAGAAATGCTGGCAGACTCGCAATTGCTATCATTTTTAAAACCTGTTTTTGAATTAGGAACTGAAAAGACGTTGATTTTATATAGTACAATAGGACTTTATTTTTTCATTACATCGTTAATTGGTTTTCACCCTTTAGTAGGTTTTGCTTTATTGTCAGAGCTCTTGCAGCCGTTTTTAGTCGACATACCATCAATTCCGCTATCCATTGTGTTAATATGCAGCAGCTTGTCGACTGTGATGTTCAGCCCTTTTAATATATCAGTATCAATTTTGTCTGATGAATTAAGCGCACAATCTTATCGGATCGGTTCATGGAATATGATTTTTGCATTAGGGTACATTGGGTTCGGCATTGTGGTAGCATGTTTTGTTGAAATGTTTTTTATGTATTGACACCGTTTACAATAAAACTTATAATCTTCTTAAAAAGAGATTATTTTCAAATTTCTCAACAATAAATATTTTTTAGATCGATCTAATAGAATTTTTAGATCGATCTAAAAAGCTCGGATATTGGATCGATCTAATGGAAGAGTAAACAGAGCCAAATCGATGTGATAAGCAGGTGATTAGATGAGAAAAGCTCAGCCATTTATTAACGGATGTTGGATCAATTCGGGGCGGCCAGTAGTACAGGTGCGGAGCCCTTATTCTGGCGAAATAATCGGTGAGCAGCTGCTGTCAACAAAGGAAGATGTTGAAAATGCTTTATCCTCAGCATTTCAAGCAAAAAAAGAGATTGCAGGAATTCCAGTTTACGAGAGAGCCAATATTTTAAAAAAAGCATCTTCCTTGCTAGACAGCAGAAAAGAGACATTCGCAAAATTTATTTCCGAGGAACTCGGCAAGCCATTGAAAAACACATTGGATGAAGTATCCCGCTCGGTTGAAACATTGGAACAATCAGCGGAAGAAGCAAAACGGCTGATCGGAGAAACGATACCGGGAAGCGCTTCGCAGCGCGGAACGAAAGCATTGGCCATGACGTTTCGTGTTCCGGTTGGGGTTGTTGCAGCTATCACCCCATTTAATGCGCCGTTAAATCTCATTTGTCATAAGATCGGACCTGCATTTGCAGCCGGAAACAGTGTTGTGTTAAAGCCTGCTCCTCAGACGCCTTTAATTGCAGCGGAACTGCTGAAGCTTCTGCTTGAAGCAGGCTTTCCAAAACACGGTATTAATATGGTGCTAGGAGGAGCAGAAGTCGGTCAGCAAATTGTTCAGGATGACCGGGTCAATGTTATTTCGTTTACAGGTGGAGTTGCTGCCAGCCGTAATATATGTGACTTGGCTGGAATGAAAAAAGTGCTGTTAGAGCTAGGAGGAAATGCCGCAACCATTGTACACGAAGATGCTGATTTAAAGAGAGCGGCAGCTTTATGTGCCTTAACAGGCTACAGCAATTCCGGTCAAAGCTGCATTTCCGTTCAAAGAATTTATGTACACGAGACTGTCGTTGAGCCGTTTACAAAACTTTTCAAAGAGAAAGTGGAGCAATTAAAGGTTGGAGATCCATTATCGCCGGATACAGATATTGGCTGTTTGGTGGATGAACGAGCGGCGGAACGCGTTATGAATTGGATCAAGGAAGCAGTCCAATCCGGAGCCGAGTTGATTACCGGAGGAAAACAGCATGGGGCGACAGTTGAGCCGACTGTTCTTCTGAATCCGCCGAAGCAAAGCAAAGTTGTATGTGAAGAAGTGTTCGGCCCGATTGTCAGCATTATTCCGTATTGTACGATTGAAGAGGCAATAGCGGAAACAAATAATTCGTCCTTTGGACTTCAAGCGGGATTATTTACAAACCGCATGGATGTCATTTATCAAGCAGCTAAGGAGCTGGAAGTAGGAGGCGTTGTAATCAACGGCACTTCAAATTTCCGGCTTGACCATTGGCCTTACGGCGGTGTGAAAAATAGCGGGATTGGCCGGGAGGGGCCGCGTTATGCAATTCAGGAAATGACAGAAATGAAGATGATTGTTTTTCAAGATCCTTATTGAATGAAACAAACATGGTGGTGTACAGATTGATTGAGCTATATGTAAAAAAACCGAACGAACTAGAGCTGCGGCATAACAACTCAGTTCCAGCTCCAAAAGGCGATGAGGTAAAAATTCAATTAGTATATGGAGGGATTTGCGGTTCTGATTTAAGTGTTTATAAAGGAAAGCTCCCTTATGCAAAATATCCCGTTCGCGCCGGCCACGAACTTGTTGGGGTGATTGTGGAAAAAGGGGAACAAGCTTCATTTAAAATTGGAACAAGGTGCGTTGTTTTACCGAATACATTTTGTGGAGTATGCGATCAATGCCAAAAAGGTTTGACAAATATATGCCGGAACAAGAAATCGTTAGGCGTAAATATTGATGGAGGGTTTGCCCAAGAGTTTAACATTTCTTCCAAATATGTTTTAGCAGTGCCTGATGACTTGCCGAATAAAAAAGCAGTTCTCGTAGAGCCGCTCGCAGTTATCGTCCATGCCTTTAAAAAGGTCAATGTGGAAAAAAATATGAAGGTAGCTGTCGTCGGCTGCGGGAATGAAGGAATGCTGGCAGCGGCGCTCGCCCATTATTTAGGTGCAAAAGTGACAGCGATTGACATCAATCAGCACAAGCTTGATTTAGTTAGAGAAATCGGTGATATTTCAGTTTTCTTGCCGCATGAGATTGAATCGCTTGAAACGTTTGACGTTGTATTTGAAGCAGCCGGTACAAAGGTTTCAGTTGAAAGCGCTGTAAAATTGGCGAAGCCAGGAGGAGCTGTCGTTTTGATTGGGCTGGCGCAGGAGGCGAATTTTCCGATTGTTCATATTGTGCGCAGTGAAATCACAATATATGGTTCAATAATTTATCAATTTCCAGATGACTATTTGCAAGCGATTGAATATCTACGGGATCCTGAGTTTTCCGTCGAACAAATTGTTTCTAAAATTTTTTCCATTACCGACTACAAGGAAGCTTATGAAACGGCCGCTTCCGGAAATGCTGGAAAAGTTATTTTAAGCTTTAAGGAGGCAGAAAAATTATGAAAAAGCTGGTTTCCGATCAACTCGTTCAATATTTGGAAAACCGCGGGGTTGAACATATTTTTGGTCTTTGCGGCCACACAAACATTGCTGTTTTAGCCGCTTTAGAAAAAAGCTCCATCAAGTTTGTAAATGTAAGGCATGAGCAAATTGCTGCACATATGGCAGACGGGTATGCGAGGGCAAAAAAGGAAGCGGCAGTTGTCTTAAGCCATCTTGGACCAGGATTGACGAACGCTGCAACAGGTGTTGCAAATGCCGCTTTAGATTCCATTCCGATGGTTGTCATTGCAGGGGATGTACCGAGTCATTTCTATGGAAAGCACCCACATCAAGAAATTAACCTGCATGCAGATGCATCCCAATACGAAATATACCGCCCGTTTGTTAAACGTGCATGGCGGGTTGACCGGCCGGATCTGTTTCCGGAAATTTTAGAAAAAGCATTTCAATTAGCTGAAAGCGGAAGACCAGGACCTGTTTTAGTATCTGTGCCAATGGATATTTTCTCGAAGGAGGTCGATATTGCTTTATTTGAAAAATTGAATCATCATACGAAAAAGTTGCATAAGCCTTCTATCGATAACGAGACTGCAAAAGAAATTGTCGAGAAACTAATCAAGGCGGAAAATCCATTGATTTATGCTGGAGGAGGCATTATGCTAGCCGATGCTTCCAAAGAATTGAAGGAATTAGCTGAACATTTTGACATTCCTGTTGCCTACACATTAATGGGCAAGGGAGCCATTTCCGACGATCATCCATTAGCCTTGGGCATGACAGGCTTCTGGGGAACAAAATTTGTGAATGATATGTGTTTGCATGCAGATTTGATTTTAGCACTCGGCACAAGATTTTCAGAGGCGGATTGCAGCTCCTGGGAGCCGGAATACACCTTTAACATTCCGAAAACGAAATTGATTCATATTGATATTGATCCGAACGAGATTGGAAGAAATTATCCGACTGAAATCGGAATTGTGGCAGATTTAAAACAAGCGCTTTCCGTAATAAACCGGGTGGCGAAAGAGCTCGTTCCTAATGGAAAAGAAAATAAAGAGCTGAAACAGAAAATTTCTCAATATAAACAAGAATTTCGTAAACAGAATGAGGAACATATTCGCAATAACTGCTATCCGATGCGTCCGGAGCGGATTTTACAAGAAGTGCGTGAAGTGCTGCCAAGAAATGCTTTTATAACAACGGATGTCGGCTGGAATAAAAATGGGGTTGGACAGCAATTTCCGGTATATGAAGCGGGCACTATTTTCACGCCTGGGGGCTATTGCACGATGGGCTTTGGTGCGCCCGCAGCATTAGGAGTAAAAATAGCGCATCCAGATAAAGTGGTCGTTTCATTAGTCGGTGATGGAGGCTTCGGACAAAATCCGGCGCTTCTTGCCACCGCTGTTGAAGAAAATATTCCGGTTGTCTGGGTGATCATGAACAATCATGCTTTTGGAACCATAGCCGGACTGGAAAAAGCCCACTTCGACACAACCTACGGAACGGTATTTCGAAAAGATGGAAAGCCGTATTCACCTGATTATGCAGCCATTGCGAAGGCTTACGGTGTGGAAGGTGTAAAAGTTCAAGCTGCAGCGGAATTCAAGCCAGCATTGCAGCGGGCCATTGAAGCAAATAAACCGTTTGTGATTGATGTGGAGATGATCAATGTACCAACGCCGACAGCAGGACATTGGAATATTATGGACATCTATTCCCCGGATAGGAAAGTTCACCATGTTTCAGTGGATTAAAACATTTCCAATTAAATTATGAAGGAGGAATTGATTATGCCGAAAACGAGCGCAGGCATGAAAATTAAAGTTCTTGATCCTTTTCAAGACGCTAAAACATTATGGTTAGGGCTGGATAAGCCGGAGTTGAACCAGATTCGCAAGGTTTTCCAGCTGATTACTCCGCAAACTGTAGGATCTAAACATATTATGGCTGGAATTACGATTTTTTCCCCCGGGGAAGCAAGCTCCCTTCACAACCATCCAGAATCTGAAGAAATGGACGTAGTTATAAAAGGTTCAGGAGAAGTGGTTGATGGAAATGGAAACCGCCGTCCATTTAAAGAAGGAGACTATATGTTCATACCCGAGGGCGAATATCACCAGCATGTTAATACAGGAAATGAACCGCTTTGGTTGTTGTGGTGCTATAGCCCGCAAGGAAGCCTGCCAGAAGATTAAAGAAGCAATTTTTTGCGGGAAAACAAAAACGATCATTTTCAAAAAGATGGACTAAGAAAGGGGTTATTGACAGGGTAGAAATGAGGATAATCCATGCCATGTCAGCCCTTTTCTGCTCCCCCAAACGCCTAGTTATTAATAAAATCAAAACTATAAACCTTTCGAAAATCAAATTGATTGTAAGATAGGAGTGTGAAAAAATGAAAAAAATTTCTTTCATCTTAATGTCTTGTTTGTTGCTGTTAGTCGGATGTTCAAGCGGTTCGAGTTCGGGAGAAAATAATGAATCAGGCTCAAAATCTTCAGAAACTAAAATTATGAAATTAGCAGTGGCGACTACAAAAGAACGCTCTCTCTCAAAAGGACTTTATAAATTTGGTGAAATCGTCGAAAAAGAAACAAATGGATCTATTAAAGTTGAAGTATATCCCGACGGACAGCTCGGAGGGGATTTAGAAGTATTTGAAGGATTAAAAATGGGATCTATTCAAGGATCAACCATGTCGACTGGGCCGATCGCATCTTTCGCTCCAAGATTTAACGTATTGGACTTACCTTTTTTATTTAAAGACAGAGAAACCGCTTACAAAGTTTTGGATGGCGAAATTGGGCAAGAATTAATGAAAGATCTGGAAGGCACAGGTGTTATTGGTATAAACTACTGGGAAAACGGGTTTCGCCATTTAACGAACAACGTCAAAGAGGTTAAAAGTGTCGATGATATTAAAGGATTAAAAATTCGTACGCTTGAAAACAAGCTTCATATTGATCTGTGGAAAGAATTAGGGGCGAATCCTGTTCCAATGGCTTTTACAGAGCTGTTTACTGCACTTGAACAAGGGGTTGTCGATGGACAGGAAAATCCTGTTGGAAACGTTGCAGCTAATAAAATGTATGAGGTTCAAAAGTACATTACAAAAACCGGTCACGTGTATAATGCAAGCCCGTTTTTAATAAGCGAAAAGTTTTGGAAAACACTTTCCAGCGAAGAACAAGAGATCATAAAAAAAGCAGCTGAAGAAGCGAAAGAATATCAGCGTCAGTTAAATGCAGAAGAAGATGAAAAATTATTTAAAGAGATTGAAAAAGAGGGGATGGTTGTTACAGAGTTAACAGATGAACAAAAGCAAGCGTTTATTGACAAAGTACAGCCAATTTATAAAAAATACGGAAAAGAATTTGGTGAAGATCTAGTTGCTAAATTATTGGAGGCAGGCAAATAAATGATGACACTATTTAACTCTTAGGAGTGTGCTCACTCTTAAGAGTTATTTTCCAATTATTTGAAAGTGAGGAGGAAGTACGGTTGAAAAAGGTTGCATTTATGCTAGATAAGCTGTTGCAGATATTAATGGCGTTATGTTTAGCATCCATGGCAATTCTCGTCTTTGGCAATGTCGTATTGCGTTATGCTTTTCATTCCGGCATTACATGGTCGGAAGAAATGTCGCGTTATCTATTTGTTTGGATGGTGTTTTTAGGAGCCATCGGTGCTTTGAAAGATAACGACCATTTAGGGGTGGATGTACTCTTAAAAAAGCTGCCGCTTGGGGCAAAGCGAATTGTATTTATTTTAAGTAATGCGATTGTTCTTTATGTACTGTGGTTGCTTCTGGATGGAAGCTGGAAGATCACTATGAGCAGCTTGGAAAGCAGAGCTCCTGCCACGAATTTGCCACTCGCTTATGTGTATGGAATGGGTATTGTGGTGAGTATCGGAATGGGAATAATAGTAATATTTAATATTTATCAGGCTCTCTTTCGGCCAAATACGCTTGAAAAGCTTATCCGAATGAAAGAATCGGAAGATGAAATTATGGAAGCGGTTCATGAAGAAATCGTGGAATTACATCATGGGAAAAAACAAGGGATGGCAGGAGGTGAGAGGTAGATGGCTTTTGTTGTTTTTGTCAGCTCATTAATTGGTGTCATGGCGTTGGGGATGCCTATTGCGTTTGCGCTTTTGGTGAGCGGTGTTGCTCTCATGTTTTTTCTGAATATTTTTGACACTCAAATTATGGCACAGAACCTCATTAATGGGGCGAACAGTTTTCCGATGATGGCTATTCCTTTCTTTATTCTTGCGGGAGAATTGATGAACGCAGGAGGCATTTCTAATCGAATTATTAACTTTGCCATGTCTCTTGTCGGTCATATTCGTGGAGGATTAGGATATGTAGCGATCATGGCAAGCGTCCTTTTCGCCGGTTTATCCGGTTCAGCGGTAGCGGATACGGCGGCTCTTGGCGCTATTCTGATTCCGATGATGGTCAAGGCTGGATATGACCGAAATCGGTCTGCTGGGCTCATTGCAGCCGGCGGTATTATTGCCCCGATCATCCCTCCGAGCATACCGATGATTATTTTTGGGGTAACAAGCGGCGTGTCGATTACAAAATTATTTATGGGAGGGATCATTCCAGGGCTTCTTATTGGTTTATGCTTGGTTGTCTGTTGGTGGTTAATGGTAAGAAAAGAGCAGGTAGAAGTCTTCCCCCGAAAATCTGCAAAAGAAGTATTGTCTGCTACCCGTCAGGCTATTTGGGCGCTTTTACTTCCAGCTATTATCGTTGGAGGACTTCGGGGCGGGATTTTTACTCCGACAGAGGCTGCTGTTGTAGCTGCATTTTATGCGTTATTTGTCGGGTTGTTTGTTTATCGAGAACTTAAAATACAAGATTTGTTTAAGGTGTTAGTAGCTGCTGCAAAAACAACAAGCGTTGTAATGTTTCTTGTAGCAGCAGCAATGTTGTCAGCTTGGTTGATAACAGTAGCCAATATTCCATCAATAGCTGCGGATATGCTTGGACCGTTAATCGAGAACAAATTGCTGCTTCTGCTAGCAATTAATGCGTTAGTTCTTTTAGTTGGTACGGCAATGGATTTGACGCCTACTGTTCTGATTTTAACTCCTGTTTTAATGCCTATTATTGAAAAGGCGGGAATCGATCCGGTGTACTTCGGGGTGCTGTTTATACTGAACAACTGCATTGGATTGCTCACTCCTCCAGTTGGTACTGTGTTAAATGTCGCTTGTGGGGTTGGAAAGATAGGAATGGAGGACATTATGAAAGGAATATGGCCTTTTTTACTTGCAGAAACACTTGTTCTTTTACTGCTTATTCTGTTTCCGTCCATTGTTACCGTTCCGCTTCAATGGTTTACAGATATGTAGATTTTTAAAGTGTTTACTATCTGATTTAAAAAGGTACTTTGATTGGACTGAAGGTATTGTTAATTTGCACATTATTTCAGGAAGGATGGAGCAAATGATTAGCTCCTTTTCTGAAATAATGTGCAGTTTTTTATGATTAAATCTTTTATTTTGCGATTTTCTTCAGATACTCGTACTTGAATGAATTTTTCCCTATTCAAAAAAGCTGTCTTTCGCACATCGAGCTTCACTCTCTTGGTGATATTCCACTGCCTCCAATCGCACGATTTCTTTTTCGAACGGGGCTTTTTTCATTTGGTATCCATATAACAGGCAAAGGTGAATCACTTGGAGCCATTTATGAAACGGTTATATGGCGGCTCCCTCCCGCCAGAAGTACATATTTGATCTATGATCTTGTCTATATAAACCGACTTCAGCCCATTTTTTCAGGTGATTTGTGGTGCTCCTGCAGCCTGAAGGGAGGTGATTATTTATAACATTTTCAAAGCCGTAAAGCATGGAAATAAACAAATTGACAACGTTTTAAATGTAAAGGTATACTTTTCTCAACTGAATTCGTTGATTAATTGCGTTAGCAGGTGATTAGACAGATGGGACGAAAAAAACAGTCCCGCGTGACGCTGCAGGAGGTTGCAAAACACGCGGGTGTGTCGAGGGCTACAGCTTCCCTTGTTGTTCGGGGCAGCCCAAATATTTCAAAAGAAACAAGAGAAAAAGTGTTAAAATCGATAAAAGAGTTGGGATATATATATGATCGTGTTGCAGCGAATTTACGATCCCACCAATCTTCAACAGTTGGTTTGATTATAACAGAGATCGGCAACCCCTTTTTCTCGGAATTATTGGTGGGCGTTCACGAAGCTTTAGATAAAGAAGGATATACCGTAATATTAGGAACGACGTTTGATTCCCCTGATAAACAAGATGCGCTGCTTGCGACAATGCTTGAATATCGTGTCGGCGGGGTAATTATGAGCCCTGTCCCAGGCAGTTCACCAGATATGGTAGAACGGTTAAAGCAATGGGGGATTCCTGTTATTTTAGTAGCGAGAAAAATGCTGTCAGAAGAGCCGTTTGATTATGTCGGAATCGATAATGTTGCAGGCGGACGGATAGCGGCTGAACATTTAATCGAACAAGGCCACCGCCGCATCGCTTTTTTGGGCGGTTTTTCTAATTCATCAGTATGGACAGACAGGAAAAAAGGATTTTGTGAAGCGATTGAACAAGCCGGGCTGGAAATGGATGAATCGCTGTTTGTCCAATCTCCCGCAACTAGGCAAGGGGGAATAGAGGCGATTAAGCGAGTTATGCAGCATCCTCAGCCTCCAACCGGGGTTTTTTGCTATAATGATGTTGTTGCATCTGGTGTTATGCTCGGATTAAAAGAACAAGGAATAGTTCCAGGCAAAGATGTGGCTGTGGTTGGTTTTGATAATATTCCGGAGTCAGCGGTATTCAGCCCTTCTTTAACAACCATTGCAGCTTTTCCTGATCGGCTCGGTGCAAAAGCTGCTGATCTCTTGCATCGGAGAATGAAAGGTGATGAAGAAGAGGCAAAAAAACTGATTTTACAGCCTGAGCTTGTAGTGCGGGAGTCAAGCTGACACACCATGATGAAGAAATCTAGGGAAGTGGATGCGTTATGAAGGAACATGTAGAAATCCCTCTTCGGGAAAAAAATATTGTTTTAATTGGATTTATGGGAGTCGGCAAAACGACTATTGGCCAGTTGGTCGCGAAAAAGCTGTACCGAGATTTCATTGATGTGGATCAGGAGATTGAAAAAAAGCAAAATATGCCCATCTCGTTAATATTTCAAAAATTTGGCGAAGATTATTTCCGAAAAATCGAAAAGGAGTATATTGTTGATATTTGCACGAACACACGCTTGAAGGTTGTATCTTTAGGAGGGGGAGCCTATTTACAAGAAGAGGTCCGCAATGCTTGTTTATCAAACTGCATCGTCTTTTTGCTGGATTTATCTTGGGACAGCTGGAAGGATCGAATGCCGCTTTTAGTCGAGAACCGCCCTCTTTTAAAGGAAAAATCAATGGAGGAAATTGAAGAATTGTTTATAAAACGACAAAATGCATACTCTCTCCATAACTCAAAAGTATCGACCAATAATCTTGATCCTGAAACAGTAGCAGATGAAATTGTAAATTCGGTGAAATTAACGTGGAGCATCTATGAACCGAACCAATAATATGAGATTATCCCTTTAAATGAATAGTTTGCAAGATGAGATTTGGGAAAGGGATTTAAAAACATGAATGTAGAAAACTTATTGTCTCCTTATCTTCAACTGGCTGATGCTGTCATTGTGACAGATAAAGATCATGTTGTCGTCGCTGTTAACGATGCGTATGAACAAATAACGGGATATAAAAAGGATTTCATTGTCGGCAGAAGAGCAGGTGTCATTAAATCTCATTTGACCCCGGAGCAAACTTATGCTTCGATGAAAAAAGCATTATCGGAAAAAAAGCCTTGGTCCGGTGTTTTTGTGAATCGTAAGAAATCAGGAGAATTATGGCACTCATCTATAACGATAACTCCTATTCTAATAGAAGATGAACTGTTTTTTGTAGGAATTTTTCGGGAATTGGAGCAGCTGGACAGCGGAGCATACGTTCCGCAGGAGCAAATAGAAGAAACAAAAAAATCAATATTGGAAGTGCTGGCGATTTCTTGTGAAATTCAAGATCCAAGCATTGAGGATCATTTGATCAACGTTCGAAAACTAACTGAAAAGCTCATTTATGCTCACAACAGCTATCATAATCTTAATTTATCAGAAGAATATATGAGAAATGTTGCTTATTCCAGCATTTTGCATGATATAGGAAAAGCTGGCATACCTGAAGGAATTTTATATAAACCAGGACCACTAACAAAATATGAACGCTTAATTATGGAGACGCATCCGTTAATAGGCTTTGACATTTTGAAAAAAATAACAAGCAAACTGAAAGATAACTTTTTAAGGCAAAGCTATAAAGTGGCCGAAAATATTATTCTCTTTCACCATGAAAAATGGAATGGAACGGGATATCCGAAAAACTTGAAAGGAGCAGAAATTCCTTTAGAAGCTAGAATTGTTGCGGTTGTCGATGTGTTTGAGGCTTTAACGAGCAGCCGTCCATATAAAGTTGCATGGCCGATTGAAAAAGCGTTGAATTTTTTAGTGGAGCATCAAAATACGCATTTTGATCCAGATGTAGTGGCCTCATTTCTGACAATTAAGGATTTTTAAACAGAAGGAAATTTTAGTTGAAGATCAACTAAAATTTCCTTCTTTTTTTGAAAATTTTTTATTGTGTTTTTTGTGTAATTGTGTATAATAAATCGTCGTGAAATAAACAATTTTCGATAAATATATTAATTTTTTTTGACAAAAAGTTTACTAGTATTAAACAAATGAGGTTGTTATGATGAAAATTGGGAGGAAAATTCGAAATTTGCGGATAAAAAAAGGTCTGACGCAAGAAGAGCTAAGCGAACGAACCGATTTGTCTAAAGGATACATTTCCCAATTGGAAAGAGATTTAAGCTCTCCCTCATTGGAAACGTTTCTGAATATATTGGATGTGCTGGGATGCAATCCAAAAGATTTTTTCGATGATGAGGATGCCGAGCAAAAAGTAGTTTACGGCAAAGAAGAACGAAAAGTATTTATTGACCAAGAGAGAGGATATAAGGTTGAATGGATTGTTCCTGAATCAAATGAAAAAGAAATGGAGCCGATTCTTTTAACGTTGTTTGAAAAAGGAGAGTTTAAAGTTTTTGAACCATCCTTATCTGAAACGTTTGCCTATGTTCTGAAAGGAACAATAAAAGTTCGGATCGGAACAAAAAAGTATGTGGCAAAGGAAGGAGAATCCATTTATTATCATGCATCCGATGAGCATCAAATTGTCAATGAGGCAGAAAGCATGTCGCAAGTAATTTTAGTGGCAACTGAATCTTATTTATAATTCTTGATGCGGTTGGAGGAAACGTCATGAACAATAAAACAATTATTCGTTTTGAACAAGTGACAAAAAAATATGATGATGATTTGCCAGTATTGGATAATGTAAGTTTTGAAATCGAACGCGGAAAATTTTACACGTTGCTTGGACCTTCAGGATGCGGAAAAACAACCATTCTCCGTCTAATTGCGGGATTTACGGAACCGACCAGCGGCACGATTTATTTTAACGGAAAAAATATTAACCATGTAACGCCGAACAAACGTCAAGTCAATACAGTGTTTCAAGATTATGCCCTTTTTCCGCATCTGAATGTGTTTGAAAATGTTGCCTTTGGCCTTAGAATTAAAAAAATGAAAAAGGATATCATTGAACAAAAAGTAAAAGATGCCCTTCGTTTTGTAAACTTATCTGGCTATGAACAACGGAACATTCAGGAGATGTCAGGAGGACAGCGGCAGCGGGTCGCCATTGCGAGAGCGATAGTCAATGAACCGGAAGTGCTTCTGTTAGACGAACCGTTGTCAGCTCTTGATTTAAAGCTGCGCACGGAAATGCAGTACGAGCTGCGGGAGCTTCAGCGCCGGCTCGGCATTACATTTATTTTTGTCACACACGACCAAGAGGAAGCTCTTGCAATGTCTGATGAAATCTTTGTTTTAAATAAGGGGAAAATTCAGCAAAGTGGAACGCCGAAAGATATTTATGATGAACCTGTTAACCGCTTTGTGGCAGACTTTATCGGAGAATCGAATATTGTCGCAGGAAAAATGATTCAAGATTATCTTGTTGAATTTGTCGGAAAGCAGTTTGAATGTGTTGATAAAGGCTTTGCTCCGAACGAGGACGTAGAAGTGGTAATTCGACCGGAGGACTTGGAAATAACAACACCTGAAAAAGGAAAGCTGAAGGTTTATGTGGATTCCCAGCTGTTTAGAGGAGTTCATTATGAAATTTGCTGTTATGATAAGGATGGCAACGAGTGGCTTGTTCATTCTACAAAAAAGGCAGAAGTCGGCGATGAAATTGGTCTTTATTTTGAACCGGAAGCAATACACGTTATGCGTTTAGAAGAAAATTCTCGTATTGGTGTTGCCGATGAAAAGTAATATTCGCGCTTTATACTTCTTACCATATGTGTTATGGATCTTACTATTTGTTGTCGTTCCGATTCTGCTTATCATTTATTATTCGTTTTTTAACATTGAAGGAACATTTTCTTTTGAAAACTACGAGAAATTTTTCACGCCGGTCTATTTGAAAATGGCGTTAAGCTCATTTTGGTATGCGTTTTTAATTACAGCCTTTTCGCTATTGATCGCTTATCCGACAGCTCTTTTATTAACGAAAACAAAACATAAGCAGCTTTGGCTTTTGTTAATCATTTTGCCGATGTGGATCAATTTGCTGTTAAAAGCATACGCCTTTCTCGGCATTTTTGGAACCTATGGAATAGCCAATCATTTTTTGGAATTAATTGGTGTCGGTGCTAAACAAATATTATTTACAGATTTCAGCTTTGTGTTTGTTTCTGTCTATATTTTCGTTCCATTTATGATTTTGCCGATTTTTAATGCTTTAGAAAAATTAAATCCAACGCTTGTAGATGCAGCTAAGGATCTCGGAGCATCCCCTTGGATTACGTTCCGCCGGGTCATTTTTCCGCTGACGCTGGACGGTGTTAAATCCGGATGCCAAGCAGTGTTTATTCCTGCATTATCGTTATTTATGATTACCCGCTTGATTGCAGGAAACCGGGTAATTACGCTTGGCACAGCAATAGAGCAGCATTTCCTAGTTACTCAAAACTGGGGAATGGGAGCAACCATTGCGGTCTTTTTAATTCTTGCAATGGTGATCATCATGTTTTTAACAGGAAATCGGAAGTGAGGGATGAAAAATGAACAGAAAATGGAAGGTTTCAAATATATATTTAATCATCGTATTTTTCATCTTATACGCTCCGATTTTCTACCTTATTTATTACTCGTTTAACAGCGGCGGAAAAATGCATCATTTTGAAAATTTTACGTTGGACTGGTATAAAGAAGTCCTGCAGGATGTGCGTCTATTGATTATTGTACTGAATACGATTGTAATTGCTTTGCTTTCTGCGGCGATTTCAACGATCATCGGCGTTTTCGGTGCGCTCGCCATTTACTCCGTCAAAACAAGACGGGTGAAAAATACATTGCTTTCGTTAAATAATGTTCTATTAGTCAGTCCTGATGTCATCATCGGAGCTTCCTTTTTAATTTTGTTTACCATTGTCGGCATTCAGCTTGGTTTTATTTCTGTTTTGCTGTCTCATATCGCCTTTAGTGTGCCGATTGTCGTATTGATGGTATTGCCAAAGCTTCAGGAAATGAGCCCGACATTAATCGATGCGGCAAGAGATTTAGGGGCGAGCCAGTGGAATGTCATAACAAAAGTAGTAATTCCCTACATTACCCCTGGGATTTTTGCTGGATTTTTTATGGCTTTAACCTATTCTTTGGACGATTTCGCCGTTACATTCTTTGTTACTGGAAATGGTTTTTCCACTTTATCTGTTGAAATATATTCAATGGCTCGACAAGGCATTTCCCTTACCATTAATGCTTTGTCAACACTCATTTTCCTTTTAACGATTTTGCTTGTGATCGGCTATTATTTCATCACGCTGCGCTATAATCGTCCGGGAAGATTGGGGGGACGGAAATGAAAAAAATTGTGCAGATGTTTGCGATAGTATTTATCGCTTCGTTTGCCATCCTGTTTTTTATTGCGAGACTGAATGCATCTGAAGGCTACTCCGGTGATAATACCCTTACGATTTACAACTGGGGAGAATATATTGATCCGGAATTGATCGACCGTTTTGAAAAAGAAACAGGTATAAAAGTGATTTACCAAACATTTGATTCAAATGAAGCGATGATGACAAAAATTTCCCAAGGAGGAACAACATTTGATATTGCCGTCCCTTCTGAGTATGCCATTAGCAAAATGAAGGAAGAAGGTCTTCTTATTCCGATTGATCATTCGAAAATTCCTAATTTAAAATATATCAACCCCCGTTTTCTAAATTTATCGTTTGATCCGGGGAATAAATATTCCATTCCATATTTTTGGGGAACGGTCGGCATTTTGTATAATCCGGAAGCTCTCGGGGGAAAAAAGATCGACAGCTGGAATGATTTATGGGATAAAGATATGAAAAATCAAATACTTCTTGTCGACGGCGCCCGAGAGGTAATCGGAATGGGATTGAACAGTCTTGGTTACTCGTTGAATGATACGAACAAAGACCATTTGCTAGAAGCGAAAAAGAAACTGGATAAACTGACTCCAAACGTGAAGGCGATCGTTGGAGATGAAATCAAAATGCTGATGGCAAACGAAGAAGCAGGTGCCGCTCTCGTCTGGTCGGGAGATGCTGCAGATATCATGTGGGAAAATGAGAAGCTAGATTACGTGGTGCCGAAAGAAGGCTCTAATCTTTGGTTTGATAATATGGTTATTCCGAAAACGGCCAAAAACATAGAAGGCGCTCATAAATTTATCAACTTTATGCTAGACCCGAAAGTGGCTGCGCAAAATGCTGAATATGTCGGCTACTCTACTCCAAATGAAAAGGCGCTTGAATACTTGCCGAAAGAGATTTCTGAAGATGAGCGGTTTTACCCGTCCCCTGAATTAACGGATAAATTGGAAGTGTATGAAAACCTAGGGAAACGAATGCTTTCCTATTATAATGATTTATTTTTAGAATTTAAAATGCACTCGAAATAAAAGGAAACCATCGCCATCCTCAATTTGGGAGGCGATGGTTTTTTAATGATTTTTGCGAAATCTGATCTTTGAAGCAAGAACGAGCTGTTGTTGGAACATATACGGCATAAGCTACCCTTATGTACTGTAAAAATGGATGCATAGTAGATCTAATGGTATTTTGAAGGGCAGCTGTTTGCAGCATAGAAAAAATGCGCATATGGGCTTTTAAAATCGAAAACAAGAATCGGCACTTTGCCGGTTTCTGCTCATCGCGCTCACCTTTAAAAGAGTGTGGTTATGAACATTTCCTTAGCTGCTGCCGCATCCTCCGCCGCAGCTGCTTCCGCAATTTGAACTGGAGCATCCTGAAGAAGAGCATCCGGAACCCCCTGAATGATCATTGGAATCGCTGAGTGCAGCCCCGCATGCATAAACAGAACCTCCGCTTGTCCCTGCATCCTTATTCAAAAGCTGCGACATTTTTTCTGTATAACTGTCCTGCTCGTACAGCGATAAAAATACCATAGCCGGCAGCAGCATCGAGTACGTATCGTCTGTTTTTATTTCCTTGCGGAGCGATTTGTTTTGTCGTTTCATTTCTTCTGCTTTTTCAATATCGTTTTTCAGCTGTTCAAGCAGCTTTGTTTGTAATGGCTTGATCGGGTCAAACGAACGAAAATATTTATCAAACAGTTTTTCGTCACTAGCTGAGCGAACTTCTTCCAAAAGTGTTTTGCTTAGCGGATTTTTTAAAAAGCCTCCCCACAGCTTCGTGCTGTTTGGATAGATTTCAAATAAGTGCAAATACATCCAATCAAAAAGGGCTCTTTCGTGAGGAATCGGTGTCCGTTCCACATTAGGGCTGTGATGCAGAAATGATCCAAAAAATTTTTTTGAAAAATTTTCGTATTCTTTCGTAAACATAATCATTTCATGCCATATTTCATCCACTTCATCGCTGAACATTGGAACTGATTTTAAAATTCCTGCCAACAAAAAATATCTTTTTAATTCAAATAGGCGCCAGTTAAAGTCCGTTTCGGTCCAACTAGGATGATTTGCTAACACTCTTTTCTTTACTTTTTCCATATATTCTGAGTTTAGAGAGTCTTCCAAACGAGAGATAATTGGCAGCCCTTCTGGAATGCGGCAGGCTAATTCTGCCGGGACAGCCTCTTGAACAAGCTTTAATGATCTTTTTTTCTTCGTTTTATTGATATTGACAACGATGAACATAATGAAAATACCAATGATCATTCCTACTAAAAGCTCAGTCATAATATCCCTCCACAACACTATATATATCTTAATTATACTATTGGAATAGGAAATTTATAGAAACGATTTTCGTGAAACTCGAATATTGTATAATTTCAAAAATATCGTAAAATGGAAAGAGCAAAAAATTCCTATTTAATCATATAGAAAGGTTTTGGCGATGAACGTTCAAAAAATAAATATAGCAGGGAAAAAAGATCATATTATTTTTTTAACAGTTATCTTTTGCTTTTGGTTTTCCATTTATATTTATGTTCCAATCTTTGGGGTTTATTTAGAACATTTGCAGTTTGACTATTCACTTGTTGGCATTATTTTTGGCAGTTACGGCATCACCCAGATTTTGATTCGTTTGCCTCTTGGAGTTTTATCAGACTATTTAGGGCAAATGAGAAAAGGAATGCTTATAGCTGGTTTTTTTATGGCGTTTGCCAGCGGAATCCTGTTTCTTTTCTTTCAATCATTTATCCCGATTTTTATTGCAAGACTTCTTTCAGGAATTACCGCGTCGATGTGGGTAATGGCTACTACATTATACGCTCAATATTTTACGGAAAGTCAATCTTCCAAAGCGATGGGAATTCTCCAGTTTATGACGGTCGTTTCCCAATTTATTAGCATGGCTATCAGCGGGAAAATTGTAGAGTGGTTCGGCTGGGAAATGCCGTTTCTCATTGGGACCGTCATGGCTTTGATTGGTCTTATTCTTTCATTTCGCATTAAAGAAATCGGCGATAAGGTGAATCTTATTGATTTCAAATATATGAGTCAATTAAAATATGTTCTCGGCATCAAGCCGCTTTGGGGCATCTCAGCTTTATCGCTTGCCGGACACGGAATTTTGTTTATGACGATTTTTGGATTTACACCGGTTTATGTCTCGAAAATCGGATTTAGTGAGTCCGTGTTTTTTTGGGTCGTCACTTCCTTTTTTATTCCGCATGCAGCTGCATCATTGCTGCTTGCCTATTTTCCTGTTCGAAAGCAAAAACAACTGCTTTTGCTTTCATTTATTTTAAGCGGATTATTTCATCTTCTGTTGCCGTTGTCAAATTCGATTCTATGGATTTGCTTCATGCATATTTTCATAGGGTTTTGGCTTGGTTTTATTTTTCCGCTGCTGCTTGCGATGGTTATTCAAAGCTGTCAAGAAGCATATCGGACGACCGCAATGGGCTTTTATCAATCATTTTATGCAATCGGCATTTTCACTGGTCCGATGTTAGCGGGCTTTATTGCAGATCACATCGGTTTTTATGAAGTGTTTCTTGCAACAGGCCTGCTTGCCTTTGCAGCTGCTTTTCTGTCTTTATTCATTCCAAGCTCCCGCATGGAAAGGAAAGCGGAGCGAATCTCTTCGTAAAGAGATAAAGTGGAATACGAACATTTTTTCATATTAGCGTTGAATCCTATATTGCTTGGGAATATGAAATGACATCTTGCCATAAATGAAAATGGCTGGCTGTTTTTGCACGGAGAGATCAACGGTCTTTTTCATCTATGTATGTTGTTTTTTCAGTTTCAATTCGATAGCTTCCATAAGAACCTCTCAATTTGTAGCGGCTGAGCTATATTTGCTCAGCCGTTTTTTTCTGCCAATTTTTTTTAAACAACTTTTCAAAGAAAATAAACAGAACAACATGAAAAAAATAGTGGCTAATTGATAATAAACGAGGTTCATTGATTGATAGATCAACGGTTTCAAACTCCTTTATTAAAATTATTATAATTTACTATTGATTTTTAATTAAAATATGTTATCATATAGTTGTAATGATTAGAGAAATATTATTTTAAATTATGAGGTGATCGGTAAATGGGAGAGAATAAAAAGCTTACGACGAGCTGGGGTGCTCCTGTAGGGGACAATCAAAATTCGATGACAGCAGGCCATCGAGGTCCGACATTAATTCAAGACGTACATCTTCTGGAAAAACTAGCCCATTTTAATAGAGAAAGAGTTCCTGAACGAGTTGTTCACGCAAAAGGTGCCGGTGCTCACGGATACTTTGAAGTGACAAATGATATGTCAAAATATACGAAAGCGAAAGTTTTCAACGGAGTAGGCAAGCGAACACCAGTATTTGTAAGATTCTCAACTGTTGCAGGTGAGCTTGGCTCCGCTGATACGGTCCGCGATCCGCGCGGTTTTGCCGTTAAGTTTTACACAGAAGAAGGAAACTATGACATCGTAGGAAACAACACGCCGATTTTCTTCATTCGCGATGCGATTAAATTCCCTGATTTTATCCACACACAAAAACGCGATCCAAAAACACATTTGAAAAATCCTACTGCCGTATGGGATTTTTGGTCTCTATCGCCTGAATCATTGCACCAAGTAACTTATTTGATGGGAGATCGCGGAATTCCGGCAACATACCGTCATATGAATGGTTATGGAAGCCATACATTTAAATGGACAAACGAAGACGGGGAAAGCGTCTGGATCAAATATCATTTCAAAACTGACCAAGGTATAAAAAACCTTGATACGAAAACAGCTGTAAAAATTGCCGGAGAAAATCCGGATTATCATACAGAGGATTTATTCAATGCGATTGAAAACGGAGACTATCCTTCTTGGACGCTTTATGTGCAAATCATGCCGCTTGAAGATGCCAACACATACAGATGGGATCCATTTGACGTGACAAAAGTATGGTCTCACAAAGATTATCCATTAATTGAAGTAGGAAAATTAGTATTAAATAAAAACCCTGAAAACTATTTTGCAGAAGTTGAGCAAGCTGCATTCTCACCGGGAAACCTAGTTCCAGGAGTCGATGTATCGCCGGACAAAATGCTGCAAGGTCGTCTCTTTGCATATCATGATGCACATCGCTACCGCATCGGGGCAAACTATAACTCACTTCCAATCAACCGTCCGCGAGTTGAAGTGAACAACTATCAACGCGATGGATTTATGCGCTTTGACTCAAATGGCGGAGGCTCTGTATATTATGAACCAAACAGCTTTGGCGGTCCAAAAGAAACACCTGAAGCAAAACAAGCATCATACCCAGTATCAGGTGTTGCGGAAAACGTTCCTTATGACCATGATGACCATTATACTCAAGCGGGCGACTTATACCGTCTCATGAGTGAAGATGAAAGAGCACGCCTTATTGAAAATATTGTAAATTCAATGAAGCCAGTTAAGCTGGAGGAAATAAAACTCCGCCAAATCGGCCACTTCTACAAAGCAGATCCTGAATATGGCACCCGCGTTGCAGAAGGTCTTGGTTTGCAAGTGCCTGAAGAAGTAAAAAAAGGTTAATAAATATTTCATAGCTGGACGATCTCGGAAGGTTCAAACGAACTTTTCGGGGTCGTCTTAATTTTTGTCACTTTCGAAAAAATATTTGGAATTACAACCTGCTTGCTTGTGAATGCGTCAGCTTTCAAACAATAGTTGGAATTACCACACGTCCCATAAAAACATATAATTGCCTTCTTTAATAGGGAAAAGTAAAAATAGTTAAAAAATTTTTTATAAAGTTGTATGATGGAAAATATAAATAGTTTCGTTCATACTTTTTGGAGGCTATGCTTATGAAAGAAGTGGCGTCTTTCTTAAAACCGTACCGCTTGGCGGTTGTTATTGCTCTTGCTCTCATGTTAACCGAGCTGACAGTGGAGCTTGTCCAGCCTTTGTTTATGGCAAAAATTGTAGATGATGGAATTTTGAAAAGGGATTTATCAGCTGTCGTCCATTGGGGGCTGGTGATGGTTGGTGTATCGGCTCTTGCCTTTGCAGCAGGCATCATTAATTCATTTTTTGCGGCGCATGTCAGCCAGAGCTTTGGATTTGATATTAGAAAAGTTCTTTTTGGGAAAATTCAATCCTTTTCATTTGCGAACTATAATCAATTTTCCAATTCATCTTTTATTACAAGGATGACAAATGATGTCTCCCAAGTGCAAAACACAATTTTTATGGGACTTCGGATTATGCTGCGTGCTCCATTGTTGGTGATCGGCGGCGCGGTTATGGCTCTAGCAGTAAATTTTACATTATCCTTCATTCTCATCGTCATTCTTCCGTGCCTGATCTTTTTTCTTTTATGGGTGATGAAAAGAGCAGGATCGATGTTTCGAATCGTGCAAGAAAAGCTGGATACGGTGAATAAAGTCATACAGGAAAACTTGACGAATATGCGCTTAATCAAAGCTTTTTTGCGAAATGACTATGAAGTTAATCGCTTTCAGAAGGCGAACAAAGATTTAAAAGACCAAACAATTTTCGTGCTCCGCTTTATGGAAATTATGCAGCCTGTCTTGCTTTTTGTAATGAATGTAAGCATTTTAATTATTTTATGGGCGGCTCATGCTGGACCAAGTGAGGCAAAAGTAGGTGAAGTCGTTGCGATCGTCAATTATTCAACGAGGATCATTTCTGTTTTATCTATGCTGTCTTTTATTGTCTCTGGTTTTTCAAGGGCAAAAGCCTCCAGCTTAAGGATTTCGGAGGTGCTTCAAACAGAAGTAAAATTGACTGATGAGCTTGCCGAATCAAGTCATCAAATAACAGAGGGAAAAATTGAATTTCGATCGGTGTCCTTTGCATACCCGGATTCAGCCGTTAAGGTGCTTGATGATGTTTCGTTTACGGTAAATGCTGGAGAAACTATGGCGGTGATGGGGGCTACCGGCTCCGGCAAATCGACTCTTCTCAATTTAATTCCGCGATTATACGACTTAGAAAAAGGAGCCGTTTATATTGACGGTTTCGATATACGTACGATCAAGCTTGAGCATTTAAGAAGGTCAATTGGGATGGTTCCGCAAGAATCGCTGTTATTCACTGGAACGGTAAAAGATAATATTTTATGGGGAAAAGAAGATGCTACTATGGAAGAAATCATTGCTGCTGCAAAGGATGCCCAAATACATGATACGATTTTAAAGCTCCCTCATGGATATGATACCCTTATCAGCCAAAAAGGCGTGAATCTTTCCGGAGGGCAAAAGCAGCGAATTTCGATTGCCAGAGCGCTTGTCCGAAAGCCAAAAATATTGCTGCTTGATGACAGCACGAGTGCTTTAGACTTAAAGACGGAAAGAAAACTGCTTCAAGCATTGATGAAATATCCATGTACGACCTTGATCATTACGCAAAAAATTTTAACAGCGATGGCGGCTGATCAAATTTTGCTACTAGAAAACGGAAAGGTGCTTGCGAAAGGAAGGCATGATGAATTAATACGCAGCGTTCCACTTTACCAAAAAATCTATGAATCACAATATGGAAAGGATGGCATCCGTCATGCTCAAAAGTCTTATTGAACCTTTCCGATATGAAAAACTAAAGCTGACAAATGAGTCAAAAGTGAAGAAAAGCTCTTCAAAAGTTAAAGACTGGAAAGGAACATTAAAAAGAATTTGGGGATATATGTCAGATCAAAAAGTTTTGTTTTTTTTCGTTTTGCTCATGGTTTTTATTAGCACAGTTTTAACAATCCTTGGGCCTTTTTTAGTAGGGAAAGGGATCGACATTTATATTGTAGAAAAAAGCGGAAATCACTTTTTCTTTTTTTTCATCGTTCTTGTTTTGATCTATGCATTGCATTCCCTTTCCATTTGGCTGCAAAACATATGGATGATCAAAGTGGCGCAAAATACTGTGTATAAAATAAGATCCGATCTATTTCGCCAGTTTCATCTTCTTCCCATTTCTTTTTTTGATCAGAAAAAAACGGGAGAGCTGATGAGCCGAATGACCAATGATGTTGAAAACGTCAGCTCGACATTAAACAGCTCAGTGATTCAAATCTCATCCAGTGTTCTTACATTAATTGGTGTTGTTTCTGTTATGTTATGGATGAGCCCTTTTTTGACAATCATCACCTTAATAGTTGTTCCTTTATTGGTTGTAGGTATGAAATGGATTACCCGGCGGACTGGACAATTGTTTAAAGAGCAGCAGCGAAGTTTAGGGGAACTGAATGGATACATTGAAGAAACCATCACTGGTCAGCGAATTGTCAAAACCTTTTCACAAGAGAACCGGGTTATGCATGAGTTTTTAGAAAAAAATGAAAGGCTGCGGAGATCTTCATTTTGGGCTCAGACGATTTCCGGTTTTATCCCAAAGCTTATGCACGTATTAAACAATTTAAGTTTTACATTGATTGCAGGGTTCGGTGGAATCTTTGCTCTAAAAGGGTGGATAACCATCGGAACGATTGTTGTTTTTGCGGAGTACGCCAGGCAGTTTACACGGCCTTTAAATGATCTTGCCAATCAATTTAATACATTATTATCTGCGGTTGCCGGTGCAGAGCGGGTATTTGATTTGCTCGATGAGCAGGCAGAGGAAGCTGATTTTGGAGAATATGTACAATCCGCAAATATAAAAGGGGACATTGTGTTTGATCGAGTATCTTTTTCATACGGGGAAGAGAGCCAAACGATAAAAAATATTAGCTTTCATGTTTCTCCGGGAGAAACAGTTGCCCTTGTCGGTGCCACCGGCGCCGGAAAAACAACGATCATCAATTTACTGGCACGCTTTTATGAAATAAATGAAGGGAGAATTTTGATAGATGGAAAGGATATTTCCAAATTAAGACGGAGTGAACTTCGTCAAGCAATGGGGTTTGTATTGCAGGATCCTTTTTTGTTTCACACGACAATTCGTGAAAATATCCGATACGGAAGATTGGATGCAACAGATGAGGAAGTGGAGGAAGCGGCAAAGCTAGCAAATGCTCATTCATTTATTAAAAACCTACCTGATCAATATGATACAATCATTAACGAAGGTGGAACGAGCATCAGTCAAGGTCAAAAACAACTTCTTTCAATTGCGAGGGCGATTTTAAAAAATCCGTCCATTTTATTGCTGGATGAAGCGACAAGCAGCATTGACACTGTAACAGAATTAAAGATTCAAGAAGCGCTGGAGAGGCTGATGAAGGGGAGAACAAGCTTTGTGATCGCTCATCGGCTGAATACGATTAAAAAAGCAGATCAAATATTTGTTATCCAGGATGGTCGCATTGTGGAAAAAGGATCTCCTGATGAATTGCTGGAAAAAGAGGGGTTTTATTTTGATTTAGTCACAAACCAGCTAAAACCGCAATTAAAAACGAAAGACATGTTGTCAGAAATAAAGGATCATATATAATGAATATAATCACTTTACTTTGTTAAAAGGGGAAACAGTATGAAATTAGTAGCTATTGATTTAGACGGGACATTGCTATCTTCCAATTTATCCATATCAGAAGAAAATCTTACAGCTATTCGGGAAGCACAAAATGAGGGAAACATCATCATGATTTGCTCCGGCAGGGCGCCTGAGAGTATTCGTGAACTGCTGGACGAATATGATTTTGCATGTCCATTTGCAGCAAGCAATGGAACAGTTGTCGTAATCGAAGGAGAAAAGCCGAAATACATTTCAATGAACAAACAAAACATGTTGGAAGCAGCCGAAATTTTGGAGAGTTATGGTGTGCCGTATAAACTTTATACAAATGATGGTATTTGGATGCCGGAAGACTGGAGCGCCAAAGTTCGCTCTGCTCTGCAGTCGAATCCGGAGCTGGCAAAATGTTTGCTTGAATCTGAGTACAAACAGTTTATCGAGCAGCCAAAAAGGACCGACAATAATCGATACTTTCGTCATATACAAGATGTTATAAACCGCGGTGATTTATCGGTCCAAAAGTTTTTTATTTTGCAATTTAATCAACATACTAGAAAAGAAATTATGGAACAATTAGAAAACATTGCTGGGATTGCGGTTACGACATCAGGTGACTACAACGTTGAAATAATGGATGAAAAGGGAAATAAAGGATATGGATTAAAAGCTGTTGCCAAGCACTACAATATCCCATTGGAACAAACGATTGCGATTGGTGATAATTTCAATGACGTTCCAATGCTGGAAGCTGCAGGGCTTTCCGTTGCAATGGGGAATGCCGAGCCTGAGGTGAAAGAAATGTGCGATATCGTGACGAGGACAAACGATGAACACGGTGTCGCCTATGCTATTCGACAATTTGTGCTGTAAATGGTTTATGGATGTGAAGGGGTGTCTAATAAGTCGTTTTTACGGCTTATTGACGCCCCCTTTAATGTTTTATAAACGTTGATATATCGACGTTTATAATTTTTTGTTTACGATAGGGATTTGACTTTCTGGATAGCTCCTTTCATTTTATTTACTATTGAAAACTGCGACGGTGCGGCTTCTTTGAGGCGGGCAATAAAAAAGTGTGATGAATTATTTTTATTGTTTCGCTAGTTCTGTCTGCCATACTTTTTTTAACATAGCTGTTTCGTCACACGATGGAAGTTTCGGACAATTGATGCAATCCTTCCACATTTTTTGCGGGAGAGATTGCTTGTCAACGATATCGAATCCTAATTTGGTAAAAAACTCGATTTGATACGTTAAGGCAATCAAATTTTCAATTTCCAACCTGTTTGTTTCATAAATGATTTGTTTTACGAGCTCTTTTCCGATGCCTTTGCCGGTATGGTCAGGGTCAACGGCCAGCGAGCGGATTTCAGCCAAATCTTTGTCTAAAATATGCAAGCTGGCAACGCCAGCCACTGCTCCGCCTTCATCTGCAACATAAAAATTTTGTAAATTCTCATAAATAGATGCGTACGTTCTGCTGAGCAGCTTTCCTTCCAATGCATAATGTTTAATTAATTGATAGATGGCATCTGTATCGCTCATAGTCGCTCTTCGAATGTGCATGTATACTCCCTCATTTAATCGAATGAATAATTATAAGTAAAACAAAATATTTATTCATATATATTATCGGTATGAACATTATTTTGTCAATAAAAAACCAAACAATTTATAATTATGCAAGTTCATCAAATATTTAAACATTTTCTGTAAGTAAAATTTTGGCGGGAGAAAATATTTGATAAGAGGATTTTACTACATGGAAGCTAGCATTCAATGAAACTTATGGTAAAAAATAGATGTTTGCAAGAGAGGTTTAATCTTCTTCATCCATCAAATTGTGGACAAATTCAGACATTTTTTCTTAATTTATTGAAAATGAGTCTTATTCTTATTATAATTGATAACGAATCTCATTATTAATTTATTACGGAAAGAGTTAAAAAATGAAAAAACGATATTTGATCATTGCTCTCATTATCCTTTCAATTGCATCGATTTTTATCGGAGTAAACGATATTAAACCAACTGATATATTCAATTTGACAGATGAACAAATACAAATTTTGATCATCAGCAGAATTCCGCGCGTTATTAGCATTATTATTGCAGGAACGAGTATAAGCATTGCCGGTCTTATTATGCAGCAGCTGAGCAGAAACAAGTTCGTTTCCCCAACTACGGCAGGAACAATGGATTCCGCCAGATTGGGGATTTTAGTTGCGATCATGGTTTTTGCAGACGCTAGTCCGATTCAAAAAATGATTGTCGCTTTTGCTTTTGCACTTTTAGGAACATTTATCTTTATGAAAATATTAGAAAAAATTAAATATAAAGATACTATTTTTGTTCCTCTAGTCGGGCTGATGTTCGGCAACATCATTGGATCTATCACTACTTTTTTTGCATACAAAAATAATTTGATTCAAAATGTTTCCTCATGGCTGGAAGGAGATTTTTCGTTAATTTTAAAAGGTCAATATGAATTATTGTACGTCAGCATTCCTTTTGTATTAATTGCATACTTGTATGCGAATCAATTCACTGTCGCTGGAATGGGAGAGGAATTTTCGAAAAATTTAGGCTTGAATTATAAACAAGTTGTCAATATCGGACTTGTTATCGTAGCTTTGATCACTTCATCTGTTGTATTGACGGTTGGAACCATTCCGTTTCTAGGTCTTGTCGTTCCGAATATTGTCGCCATATACAATGGAGACCATTTGAAAAAGAATTTGATTCATACCGCTTTGCTCGGTGCTGTTTTCGTTATGTTTTGCGATATTTTAGGGCGAATCATTATATATCCGTACGAAATCTCGATCAGCTTAACCGTCGGTGTCATCGGCAGTGCCATTTTTGTTTACTTACTTATGAGGAGAAAAGCATATGGGTTATAGAGCGAAAATAACATCTCTTCTAGTGGTCGCAGTCCTTTTAATTATCACCTTTTTGTTCATCGACCTCGGCAAAAATTGGGATTATGCATTGCCGCGCCGTTCGGTGAAGATGCTGGCGGTTATTATTACAAGTGTAGCAATCGGTTTTTCAACGTTAGTATTTCAAACGATTACAAACAACAGAATTTTAACTCCGAGCATTTTAGGTTTAGATTCTTTATATATGCTTTTGCAAACCATGCTTGTCTTTTTATTTGGTTCAACACATGTTGCGATGATCGATAAAAATATTAACTTTGCGCTTTCCTTGTTCTTTATGATGCTGTTTGCACTGATCTTTTACAAATTCCTTCTTCGAGGCGAGGGTCAAGACATTTATTTTCTTCTTCTAATTGGACTGATATTCGGAACATTATTTAACAGCTTGACTTCTTTTATGCAAGTGCTGATAGATCCTAACGAATTTCTAATTGTACAGGACAGAATGTTTGCCAGCATCAATAACGTGAATACGGATTTGCTGTACTTGTCGATTGCCGTTATGCTGCTGGCGGGTCTTTATTCACTGAAATATGCCAAATATTTAGATGTGCTGGCACTTGGAAGGGAGCATGCGATTAATCTCGGCATTGATTACGATCATGTTGTCAAAAGGCTTTTAATCATTGTGGCTGTTTTCGTTTCGATTTCGACAGCTTTAACCGGTCCGATGACGTTTTTGGGTCTTCTCGTGATTAACGTGGCAAGGGAATTTTTAAACACATATAAACATAGTGTTTTAACGATCGGGACCGTTCTTTTTTCCATCATTGCGTTGGTTGGCGGTCAGCTATTGGTCGAAAGAGTGTTTACATTTTCAACTACGTTAAGTGTTGTCATTAATTTTGTTGGAGGGGTTTATTTTATTTATCTTCTATTAAAGGAGAATCGATCATGGTAGAAGTAAAAAATGTTTCAAAACAGTACGGAAACAAATTTGTAGTAAAAGGTGTCTCGCTGAAAATTCCGAAACAAAAAATCACAGCCTTCATCGGCCCAAACGGAGCTGGAAAAAGCACACTGCTATCAATGATCAGCCGATTAATAAAAAAAGATGAAGGAGAAATATTGATTGACGGAAAAGAAATTGGCGCATGCAAAAGCAACGATTTGGCGAAAAAAATTTCGATCTTAAAGCAATCAAACCACATTAATCTTCGCTTAACAGTCAGGGAACTTGTCTCTTTCGGCAGATTTCCGTATTCAAGCGGAAGATTAACAAAAGAAGATCAAAGGCATGTGGATGAAGCGATCCGTTACATGGGGCTTGAAGAGATCGAACATAAATTTCTTGATCAGTTGAGCGGAGGCCAAAAGCAGCGGGCTTTTATCGCTATGGTGATCGCGCAGGATACCGAATATATTTTGCTTGATGAGCCATTGAACAATTTAGATATGAAGCACTCTGTGCAAATTATGAAAATGTTAAGAAAACTTGTCGATGAACTTGGAAAAACAATTGTCATTGTACTGCACGATATCAATTTTGCATCGGTGTATGCCGATTATGTAGTTGCAATGAAAGATGGAGAGCTCGTACACGTCGGGCCAACTGATCAAGTCATAGATCATTCTGTCTTAAAAGACGTATATGATATGGATATAAACATTCAGCAAATAAACAATTGCAAAATATGTGTGTACTTTTCTTAAGAAGGGTAGTATGGATGGAGGCATTTTGATAAACATCTCAGCAGAAGGAAGAGCTGTCAGCTCTTCCTTACAAAGAATTCGAAATGATAATGATTTTCTTATTCAATTGAGAGATGTTTAAAGAATTGCCGACATCATTAAAAAAATATACAGGGGGTAATTTTTATGAAAAAGTTTTTAGTTTTTCTCATTGCTTCTTTGATGGTTTTTGTTGTTGCAGCTTGCGGCTCGAACGGAGCAACTAGCGGCGAAGGTGAAAAAAATGACACGAAACAGGAGTCAGAAGAACTGACGATTAAGCATCAGCTTGGCGAAACAAAAGTGAAGAAAAATCCAGAAAAAGTCGTCGTTTTTGATTTTGGTGCTCTTGACACATTGGATAAGCTTGGCGTTGAAGTGGCAGGTGTACCGAAGGATAACCTTCCATCCTATTTAAAAGACAAATACAGTGGCGATAAATATGAAAATGTCGGCGGTTTAAAAGAACCGGACTTTGAAAAAATCAGTTCGATTGAGCCTGATTTGATCATTATTTCCGGAAGACAATCAGAGGTTTATGAAGAGTTTGAGAAAATTGCACCAACCATCTTTATGGGTGTTGATACAACGAAATATTTAGAGTCATTCCATGAAAATGTGAAAACACTTGGAAAAATTTTCGGTAAAGAAGAGGAAGCTGAAAAAGAACTGGCAGCAATCGATGAATCGATTAAAAAGCTAAAAGAAAAAGCAGAAGCGTCTGGAAAAAATGCATTAGTTATTTTAGCCAATGAAGGGAAAGTCAGCGCATATGGGCCGAAATCTAGATTTGGGCTCATCCATGATGAATTTGGAATTAAAGCTGTAGATGAAAACATTGAAGTTTCTACACACGGACAAAGCATTTCATTTGAATATATCGTTGAAAAAAATCCTGATTACTTATTTGTGGTAGACCGCGGTGCTGCAGTAGGCGGCCAATCATCTGCAAAACAAACAGTAGAAAATGAATTAGTGAAAAAGACAAATGCCTACAAAAACGGCAATATTGTGTACTTAGATCCTAACTACTGGTATTTATCCGGCGGCGGATTGATTTCGGTTGCTGAAATGGTGAAAGAAGTGGATAATGTGATCCAATAATTTTTCAAAAGGGAGCTGAAAACAGCTCTCTTTTTTCATATGCGCCCGGGCATGGGTGTAATCTCTAGGGTGAAAGTCCCGAGCTGTAAAGACAAAAGTAGCAGTTAGCTTAACGCAAGGGTGTCCGTGGTGATGTGGAATCTGAAGGAAGCGGGCAGCAAACTTAGGGTGTCTCTCGAAACACGAACTTCATATGAGGCTAGTTGCCATTGGATGAAACAAAGTCCTTTCTGTCGAAGATGGTACAGAGTAAATGAAGCAGACAGGTGGAAGGAAAGACTGCACCCTTACCCAGGGAGGTATGACCGACATGTCGAATTGATTAGTATGTGCTTGAACGTCTCAACCTTTTCCATAAAAGAAACAGACGCAAGAAACACATACATATGCTGAAAGTCATAGACGAGGTCAACATTTGATTATGAAACTCGCAAGTTAGACACCGTAAGAAGGCATTACAAAAAGCCAATACCTTGCTACCATAGTATTGGCTTTTAATCATTGATGAAAAATGAAGTGAACAGACTCTCATCTCCTTCTAATTTAAATTCTTTTTCTTTTTTGAAGTTATCAAGATTATAAATTTGTATCTTTGTACCGTCTGATGTAATAAATTGATCTTCATGAATATATGAAACATAGTTTTCAATTTCTGTAGTAAATACATCAATTTTAGAAGAATTTAAATGAAGTTTCGCAATTTTCTTTTCCGTGGGTTCTAGAAAAGAATTTCCTTGTGTGATAAACATTTGATCTTTGTGTACATAAATATAACGCAAGCCTTTGAATGGAAGGATAATCTTTTCAATTTTCTTGTTCTTCAAGTTTATTTTTATTAATTCATTTGACTGATTGTCTTTTCCATCTGATGTTTTTACTAGGAAAAGATCGTTGTCAACGAGCTCCATATCTGATGAATACATCATATCGTCTATTTTTATTGTTTCAATTAAAGATAAATCTTTTTTATTGATTACATTGATAATACCGTAAATATCATCTGGATTGGAGTGTATAAAGGTTAATACATATAATTTATCTGAATGTTCAATCATATAGTTCTCCTCCCCCTTGAGCTCAGTGGATGCGACCTGTTTTCCTGTTGCTATATTTGTTTTGGCAAGCTTAGAGGAAGTAAGATCTCCTTCAGACATATAAGCAAACTCCTTATCAACAGTCCAAACTGTGGGAGCAATTTTTTCTTCGTTAGGAATTTCTTTGATCTGCAAATTACTTTTATTTAACTCTAATATAAATTCATTGGTGTTGTGTTTAGATAGTGGATTAGCGTAATATATTTTATTATTCATATGAATAGGTTTTTTCATAAAAGCTCCAAGAGGCATTCCTCTGTATTTCGTTTTATGTTTTGAAAGAAACTTTCCTTTTTCATTGTACAGGTGTATAACTGCTTTCTCAAACATATCTGTATAAATCACTGCATATTTGTAATCTTCGATGTTTTTTGTTTCCGTTGAGAAGCATCCTTGTAAAAAGATCATGGAGGATAACAAACAGATAAAGATCATTTTGTATCTGTTTGTTATCGTTTTAAAAAGGTTCATTTGTTAAACTCCTTTAGTATAAATGATATACGTGTGAGAAGAGTTAACTAAATCAATTGGAAATACGATTCCTCCGCTATGATTTAAGTTTAAACCTGTAGTATACTTATATGCTTCATATACTAATTGCGAACAATAAAATTTTTTTGTAGTGTTGATATTCGTAAATTCCCAATTATAAGGTTTTCCTTTGTGTGAATACGCTCTGTCTGCAGCTTTTGCATCTTGAGCGACAGTTGTTCCCTTTGTCGTTACCGCATAAACAGTTTTATATTTTGTATTCCAATTATTTTTGAATGTTTTCACTCCTTCTTTTGGGAAAGATTCAACTGTTTTTGTTTGTGAGTATATGATTCCTGCATGACCTACTAGAGAACCAAATTTTCCATCTTTAGTTACTAATATAACTCCTTTTCTTTTTGGATATGATGGTGCTGCTAACGCTTGAAAATTATTAGCTTTAAAATTATAAGATGATGAATTTTTATCAGGTTGAACTAGTTCTGGGTCAGATTCGATCTCTTTCTCCACTCTTTCAAAAGTTTCTAACTGTTGTTGGACTATGTCCTCAGAAGAAGTAGAATTTGCATGAGATACAGCTGGCAAAATTACCGATAACATGCATAAGGACAAGACTGTACTCAATACTTTTCCAATTTTCCCTTTATTAAGAATTCTCCTCCTCTGTTAATAAAGTATTAGGAAAAAATTCCTTTTCATTTTCATTATATATTAAACTCAACTTTTTTCAACTTAAATTTGGTAAATTAGTAAAATATTTCTGGTAAATAGAATAATAGATGAACATAGAAAATGGTGATCCTTTTTGCAGATAAAGTTAGCCAAAAACAACACCGGCACTTATTAAGACAGAAAGCCAGGTGTGCTTTTCCTATAATCCCTTCTACCGCTAACATACAAAAGCATTGAAATTCCATAACGGCTCTAACGCTACTTCCATAAAAAAGTTGCCCACAAATACTTGACTCAAACTTTTTCATTTGAAAATAAAGGATGAACGGAGTATTTATAGTATGATAGAGAAAAAGGGGGAAGAAAGGCATGGGAAATTTACATGGGAAACGGATCGCTATCACAGGCTCTCGAAAGAGCGAGGAAATTTCCACGTTAATTCGTAAAAAAGGAGGGGAGCCTGTTATTCGAGCTATTCAAGAAACAATAAAATGCTCTCCTTCGGATTTGGAGGCTGATCTTCGAAGCATTGTTGAAAAAGGGACTGACTGGGCTGTGTTTACGACAGGAATAGGGACGAACGCTCTGTTGGAAGCGGCAGAAAAGATCGGCATTTTGGATTCATTAATAAACGTTTTAAAAGAAGCAAAAATAGCTGCCCGCGGCTATAAAACGAAAGCGGCTCTTAAACAAATCGGCATTCAGCCGGATGCTGCCGATGATGACGGAACGAATGACGGGCTGCTTCGGGCTATTGAAGGATTTTCTTTTAAAGACAAGCATGTTTTTTTACAATTGCATGGAGAACCGGTGCCAAAGCTTTCAGAATGGTTTGAAAAGCACGGAGCGATTTTGCATGAAATTTTGCCATACCGCTCCATTGTACCTAATCCTGAGACCGTTGAGCAGCTGCTGGATGAAATAATCGAGAATAAGCTGAATGCTGTTGCGTTTACAGCTGCCCCGCAAGTAAGAGTGCTTTTTAAATTGGCTGAAAAAAAAGGAGCAACATCCGACCTTATAGAGGCATTTCAACAAAATGTTTTGGCAGCAGCCGTCGGCAAAGTAACTGCTGGAGAATTGAAGGAATATGGGGTGCAGCGCATCGTGGCTCCAGAGCTGGAGCGGATGGGGGCGATGATTGTCGCTTTGGATGAGTATTTTCAATGATGTTGTCGTCAAAAAATTTAATGGCTGATTGTGTGTATAAAAAACAGGTGGAGCGTGACAGCTTCGAGGATGAATCACGTCCACCTGGGTTTGAACTTTTTACCTAAAAATCAGTATGTATGAAAGCATCGATTTATTTCATGAAAAACAAATACTGTAAATTTTGTGCAATATAATTCGGGTAAATTTTGTTTTTTTCAATATCTTCTTTTCTAGAGGCTCCAGTTAATACAAGGCATGTGCGGCAATTATTTGTTTTTCCAAGCAAAATATCGGTTTCTAAACGATCGCCAATGATTAAGCACCTGTTGCTGTTTATGTTTAATTTTTCAAGAATTTTTTTGCCGTAAAAAGAGGAAGGCTTCCCGATCACCTGATCGATCGGCCGTCCTGATGCAGCTTCTATTGCTTTCGCTATTGCCAGTGTATCTGAAATATACCCTTCAGGAACTGGACAAAGCGAATCCGGATTGGCTGCAATTAATTTGGCTCCATTACGAACCGCGTTCATTGCCAAATTGAGTTTTTCGTAAGTGAAGCAGCGATCAAGCCCGACAAGTACGTGGGTCGCGTCCATAGGATTGTCGGTCATTTTTAGTGAAAATTTGTGGAATTCTTCCGAAATCGCTTTTTCGCCTACAATATAGACTAAAGAGTCCGGAGATTTCTCTAAAAAATATACAGCTGACAAATAAGAAGCTGTTATGATTTCGTCCAGTTTCGCTTGAATTCCTAAATGATGAAGCCGCTTTCTGCATTCTTCTCTTGTTTGTGTCGATGTATTTGTGATAAAAAGAATTTTTTTGTTATGGCGCCTTAATCGGTCGATCGTTTCTTTTACACCGGGCAAAAGTTTATTGCCAATATATATAGTTCCATCTAAATCAAAACAATATGCATCAAAATCGTCAATGTGTAACAATACAATACTCCACCTTTATTCTGTTGAAAGTTCTTTTAGTAGAATTTCTTTGCCTTCGCGTAACTTTTCTAACGGTGTTCCGGGGGCATATTCTAGGATGAGCTGACAATCGATTGATTGTTCATGAATCGTTTTAAAGATTTCTTGCCATGGGACGGTTCCTTCACCGATTGGCAAGTGATCGTCTCCTGTTCCGTTATTATCATGAACATGGAGGGCAATCAGTCGATCCTTTGTCTGTTTCATTATTTGCGGAATATCCCAACCGTTTAAATTTGCGTGGCCAATATCAAGTAAATATCCTGCCGTGTCATGAATATTTTCTAAAAAGCTTATAAACTCATCTTGCGTAAAAATCGAACTGCCGTTGTATCCGACGTTTTCGATTGCCAGCTTGACGTTCAAAGGTTTTGCAAATTCACATAATTGATGGATATAATCTTCAGCTCGCTGCTTTGCTAAACGTTTGTCAAAAACCGGAGAAAAACAGAACCCAGGATGGATCACAACATGCGAAGCCTGAATCATGCCGGCAAACTCAATCGCTTTTTTGTATTCAAAAAATGAAGCTTCCCGAATCGCTTTATTTTCACTTGTTAAGTTAATATCCCATGCTGGCGGATGAATGGTGTAGCCGATGGGCAATTCTTTTAGTTTGGAAGACAATTTTTTGAATGATTTTTCCATGTCATCCCATTTTTCGCCATCCATTAATAGTTCAACTTTATCAGCTCCATATTCAATTAAGTCATGGACATTTTTTAAAGGATCTTTTGATACAAGCGGCAAATCAGAATAACAGATTTTTCTTTTCATAAACAACCACCTCATGAAAGATATGTTTCCACATTGATTTTGTGATTCATCGGACTGCTTTCATTCAGATCCAGCTCTTGCGGATAGCCTATTGATTGTGTGGATTCTTGATCAAAAATATGAATACGATCCATTTTTGGTTTTAAATAGACCATTTCCCCCGGATGCCAATTCTTTTTTTCACTCATCGCAATCACTTCATGACCTTCTAAATTTATATAAATACTGTAGCTGCTTCCTTGGTTTTCCACGTATTTCACTGTGCCTTTTAATGTGTTTTCTTGGGGAGTTTTATAAATTTCTAGATGTTCAGGACGAATTCCAAAAACAAACGTTTTGGCATTGCATTCATTTATTTGTCGGATCCACATCGGATGCAATAAAAATGATTGTTTCCCGATCATAACCTTGCCATCATAATAATCCATATCGACAATATTCGTTGGAGGCGAGCCGATAAATTTTGCCGTAAAGATGTTTGCAGGGCGGTTATATACATTTTCCGGCGTATCTACCATTTGCAATTGCCCTTGATTCATTAACGCAATACGATCCCCTATAGTCATTGCTTCAATTTGATCATGTGTAACATAAACGATTGTTTGCTTATACATTTCATGGATTTTCACTAGTTCCTTGCGCGCAGATACTCTTAGCTGCGCATCTAAATTTGATAATGGTTCATCAAGCAGAAAGAAATCAGATTTTTTTACAACGGCTCTTGCTAAAGCGACACGCTGCCTTTGCCCGCCGGATAAATCTTTCGGCAATCTGTTTTCATATCCTTTCAGCTGGAGCATTTCTAACACAGCATTTAATCTTTTTTGAATTTCGTCTTTATGAACCTTCTGAACTTTTAAACCGTACGTAATATTTTCAACGACATTCATATGAGGATATAATGCATAATTTTGAAATACCATCGCTACATTTCTTTTTCCGCTTGGAATGTCATTCGCCTTTACGCCATTCAAATATAAGTCGCCCGAAGTAATTTCTTCAAGGCCTGCAATCATGCGTAAAGTTGTCGATTTGCCGCATCCGGACGGACCTAGAAGAACTAAACGTTCTCCAGGATGAATGGTAAGATTGAGCCCTTTTACAACATGTGTTTTTCCATAGGATTTCCAAACGTTTTCAAATCTTATTTCCTTCATTGTGCCATCCTCCGTTATTTAATTCCAGAAGAAGTAAATGTTCCTATAATATACTTCTGGAAAATTAAATATAAAGTTAAAGGTATTATCATTGTGATGACTGATACGGCCATGGCGACAGTAAAATTCGTGCCGCCTTCTGAGCTGATGTACATCTGTAAAGCAAGAGGCAATGTATAATTTTCCTTGCTTTTTAAAATGAGCACCGGCCATACGTATTCGTTCCAGGTAGTAATGAAAAACCAGATGCCTGTTGATGTGACAGCCGGCCTCACTAATGGGAGAACGATATCTTTCATAATCCGGGCGTGTCCAATATGATCTAATTTGGCTGCTTCAATTAACGAGATGGGGATTGTTTTCATCGACTGCCTCATTAAAAAGATACCAAGCGCATTGGCGAGCTGCGGCAAAATAACACCCCAAACGCTGTTGACTAAACCGATACCCGATATGATCAAATAGTTTGGAATCATTGTTACGGTAAAAGGGATAAAAATTGTACTAATTAACATAAAATATAAAATGTTTTTCCCTTTAAACTGCAAAAATACGAAAGCATACGCTGCTAAAAATGAAGTAATCAGTTTGAAAATTGTCGCAACAGAGGCAATAATGAACGTATTCATCGTAATTTTGAAAGCGGGTAAACTATTAAAGAATGTGATATAGTTTTCGAATGTCGGATTTAACGGAACTATGTTCAAAACATTGTTGTAGGCATCTTCCAACGTTTTAAACGATGAACCTAATGCAAAAACGATCGGATATAAAAGAATAATGATTGTAATGATAAAAATAATGTGCCAAGGTATCGCAACAGATCGTTTAATTTTCATAATAGATACCTCTTTCAACAAACTTAAATTCAAGAGCTAATAATATGAAAAAGATTAACATCGTCATAATTGATAAAGCTGCAGAATGTCCTGTTCTGTAAAGTACGAAGGCTTCGTGATAGGCGTGATAGATCGCATTGGAGCTGGCGTAATTTGGACCGCCTTGTGTTATCACTTTTATAGGCGTGAATACATACTGCAGTCCTTGGACGATTGTAATAATAAACACATAAATGCCAGTAGCGCTGCTCATAGGCAAGACAATATGAAAGAATATTTTCCATAAAGGAACATTATCCAAACGGGCTGCTTCTATTATTTCGCGTGAAATACCGTTGATAGAAGCATAAAGGACGATAAAGTTATAGCCAAATACTTTCCAGGATGTAATCAAACTTAAAACCAATATGACCCAGCCGTCTAATTTGCTCCAAATCGGCATTTCAATGCCGAACCATCCTAAAATAATGGCAACAGGTCCGGAAACTGGATTTAAAATCCACGTAAACAATATCGAACCGACGACCAATGAGATGAATGCCGGCAGAAACAAGGCGCTTTTATAAAAACCATTAAATCGTTTTAAAATTAAATCTAAAACGAAAGCAAAAAGATACGGTATGATACAGTTTATAACTAATAAGAAAGCAATATATATAAATGTATTTCCCAATATTTTATATGTATTTCGATCAGATAAAACATCAATGTAGTTTTTCAATCCTACAAATTCTTTTGTCGGAGTAATCATGTTCCAGTCAAAAAAGCTTAAATAAATTGTGTATAAAAATGGCCAGAACATGAATATCGAAAATATAATTAACGTTGGAATCAATAAGCAATACGCTTTCCAACTCTCTTTATTTTTTAAAACCGTCCCATCACTCATATTTTTATTACCCTCCGTACTGATACCGAAAATAAAAGTTAAAAGGAGGGTGACTAAAGGAAGTTTTTTTGAAAAATTGTTATAAATGTTAGTCACCCTTTGTAGACATTTCCTTTTACTTTAACAATTCATTGATGGATTTTTCCGTTGATTTTAAACCTTCTTCTACTGATACTTTTCCTGTAAGAATTTCGTCGCGTACATCTATTAATAATTGCTCTGCCTGTAAACCGGCGTCTCCAGGGAATGATGCCCAAGGAACTATCTTGTCCATTTGTTCTATGGCAGGCTTCATCATTTCATTTTCTTCTAAAAATGATTTAAGTCCATTTTCTGCTTCTGCAACATCTTTACGTGGAGGCACATAACCTGTTCCTTCTGTCCATTTGGCCATTGATTCAACGCTATAAAGAAATTTCATGAATTCCCATGCTGCTTTTTGCTGGTCTTCATCTTTTGCTGTAATAGCCAGCATTGCGCCACCTGCCGGCAGTCTTACTTCTTTTCCTTCCCATGCTGGCGATTTGATTGCCGCTACGTCAAATTTGGCATTCGCTTGGATATGCGAACGTTGGGCAATCGTTGTATAGACCATGGCGACATTGCCATCGATAAAGCTTTGTACACCTTGATCCCAAGGCAAATGCAAGGCTGTTTTATCTTTTAACACCATATCAGCCCATAGTTGATACGCTTCAATTCCTTCTTTTGAAGCAAATGTTGCTTTTCCGTCCGTAATCATTTTGGCTCCGTTGCTTTCTAATAAAGCTTGTGTAGCCCAGTTATCTGCCGGCTCCTGCAAATAAAACCCATATTTTCCTGTTTTCTCTTTTATTATTTTGGAAAATTCTCTTACCTCTTCCCACGTTTTTGGCCCATTTTCATCTAGTCCAGCTTTTCGTAAAAGGTCTCGATTAATATAGAGGACTGGATTGCTTAACGAATATGGAATCCCGACTTGTTCACCATCCGAATTTTTCGCTAAATCCAAAACATTTTTTAAGAAATGATCTTTTAAAAATGTTTTATCTTCTGGAAAATATTTATCTATTATTTCTTGCGGCGGCACATAATGAAAATTATTTGAGAAGTAGTCTAAAAATGCCCATCCTACTTGTACAACTGCTGGTGAATTGCCCGCAGCTACTTCAGCCTGTAAATTTTGCATCAACCCTTTATACATGTCCGGGTTGTATTTGGCTACGACTTCTACAGTATCACTTTGTGCATTAAATTCCTTCACTAACTCTTCTACTGTTTTTCCGCCTTGAGTTTCAGCATTTACGTGCCAGTATTCGATAACCGTTTTTTTGTTGCCGTCCTCTGATTTAGAAGGAGAGTCATTGGCTGCCTGCTTGCTCGTGTTGTTACAAGCTGCTAACATAAATACTAATGTAAATGCGCAAATCAATTTTACAAATGATTTCATTATATTCCTCCTCACCAAATTGTTTGAGCGTAATTAATGAAAGGGATCTTCAAACTGTCGTGACATTTCGCCTATTTAGAAAATTCTTTACATGAATCAGTTAACAAATCGTGTTGCCTTTGACTGGCTATCACCGTCCGTGTTCGAGCAAGCGGCTTCTACAAGCTGTCTTCAATTACAGATAAAGCTATTTTTCATCGTTATGCCAATGACAGGTTGGCAGATCGTTTGCCATTAATATTTTGGTGTAAATGCTTTTCATCTCCCGACCTGACAAATCTATTAAATGATGTCGAATCACCTCCAATTGCTTGCATAACAAAAAAAGAGACTCCAAATATAATGTATATATCTATTTCATATACATTAAATTTGAGGTCTCTCTATTTGCACCAGTAATTATTCACTTGTTACTTTTAATATAGATGATAATTGTTAATCTAGTATAAATCATATGTAAATTCTCTTTTAAAATTTATTTATATCCATTTCCCACAATTTTGAGTTGGACGTCGTTACAGCGAGTGCGCCATTATTTATCGCTTCCTTCGCATGTTCAGGCAAAGTCAACAGCCCTCCTGTTATAACGGGAACTTGCGAAACCTTTGTGAATTTCTTTAAAAAATCCGGCGCACGGCACGGCATAATTTCTATTATATCTGAGCGGATTTGATCCGCATCCTTCACTAAATTATGATAAACTTCCGTGTCAATTAAAAAGATTCGCTGAATAACAAATAAACCGCTTGATTTTGCCTTTTTTATTATGCCGTTCCTCGTTGTAACGATCGCCGTTGGCTGGACATTCTTTTTTACAAAGTCAATTCCATCGCCATCCATTTCCAGACCGCCTATTTTTTCAACATGCAATATGACGGGGAGCCCTTCAGACTGGATGAAATCAACATATCTTTTTACCGTTAAAATGGTTCCTGTCATTAGTAAGACAGCACTTAAATGTTCTTTATTCTTGATCGCTTTCTCAATATATTTCGGTTCTTTAATAGCTGCTACCATTTTATGTTTTTTTAATCTTTCCAACAAAATTGTTCCTGCATTGCTTTTTGCCACAGCTAAATTTCCTTTCTTTTAAAATTCCGAATCTGCTCTCAAGATTTAACAAAGTATTTTGTTATAAAAGCAATTCGATTGGCAAACGTTTGTTATACTTTGGATTGCGCGAAACATCTTGTTGGGCAGAATATGCTTGCTCTTTGGATGGGGGCAGAGGATCAAAAGCTTTTAAAAAAAATATAAAAAACAAATATTAAGCAAATATTGTGCCCAAGCTAATTCATTGTAAATTTTGCTTTACAAAAGATTTACATCTAGCATGATTTTGCCCGAAAGATTATTTTTAATAGCCGAATTATTTTTGCCGTTTTCTAAAATCGCTGGAGAGACTAGTTCCAAATAAGAAAGATGTGTATAAAAAAAGAGGATGTATGCTCTAATCATGAACATACTATCCTCTGAAAAATTAATATTGGCAATTAGATGATTATTTGGAAAAGCACTTTCAACTTGTAGGGCTGAGATATCCCTTGAAACAGGAAAGTTTGCCGTGCACAGCGATTATGCTCTTCCCCAAATACGATTAATCCAGTTTTCAATAAGTCCGACCGCTTTATCGAGAAGCAGCCCGGATACGCCGATAAATAGTATGGCAGCCATGACTAAATCTAGCCTCATGGAATTTCTGGCGTCGACAACTAAATAACCAAGTCCTGACTGCGTTCCAACCATCTCTCCTGCTACAAGAAAAATCCAAGCTGTACCTACAGCTATATGAAGCCCGTTCGCAATATAAGGGAATGTGGCAGGAAAAATGATTTTGCGCAATAGCTCGAATTTTTTAATCTCGAAATTTTGCGCCACTTTCAAATAAGTTTTATCAACGTTCTTTACAGCAGATACTGTCGATAGCAAAACAGGAAAGAAGGCAGCAATAAAAATAATTACTATTGCCGGCATATTGCCAATCCCAAACCAAAGTACAATAAACGGCGACCATGCGATTGGCGAAACAGGCCGCAATACTTGGATAATTGGGTCAATCACTCCCCATAATAGTGGAATTCTGCCAAAAATAAGCCCTAAAATGATCGCTAATACAACGGCAGAAAGATATCCAGCCAAAAATCGCATGATACTCACTTGAAAATGTTCGAACAGTGTACCATCTTTAATAAGCGAAAGTATTCCATCCCATACTTGAATGGGTGAAGGGAAAAGTGCTGAATCATATTTTCCAATGAAAATAATTAACTGCCACAAGGTAATCAAGATAGCAAAACCAATGATGACATTTATGAAATTCTTATATTTAATCATCCTATCACTTCTCTTTTTTCTCAAATTAATTGGTGAATTTATGCATCATCAACCATGCGGAACTGTCATTTTAGTATACTTCCATCATTAGGGCTTCTGTTGTTCAACATGCCTAGTACCTGCTTAACCATAGAACATCTTTAAATTCGCGTCCATCTTTCGGTTTGCTCAAAATGAGTGAGAGGAATAGGAATCCTCCTTATGGAAGCTTTGCATTGTCTATTAGCGAATTATCTACAAATTCTTCATAAGATGGCGGATTTTTTTGTAAGCCCATCTCAATCAAGTTTTTCGTTAATTCTTTATAGTCTTTTTCATGAATGATTAAATCGTCATAAGCAATCCATTTAAAAGATAAATCCATTACTTCTTTGTCCGCTTTCATATATTTGGAGGACATTTCAATTGTTTGCTCATCCTTGTGCTCTGCTACCTCACCAGCTTTTAAGTAATAATTAACAAAATCCTGAGCAATCTCTTTTTCCTTTTCGATAAATTCACCGCGCAGTACTAGTGCACAGTCAATGGAATTCTGCCAAATTTCATTATCTTGAAATAGTACCTTGCCCTTTCCGATCGATACGGAAGCTGCACCAAAAGGTTCTGCCACGACATATCCAGCAATTCTGCCCTCAGATAAAGCTGCCGGCATTTCTGCTGGAGGCATCTCGACAGCTTTTACATCATCGTACTTTAATCCGTTTTGTTTTAACATTTGATAAAGCAAAATATTGTGAGTGGAGAATTTGTGTGGAATAGCAAAATTTTTCCCCTTTAAGTCTTTAACACTATTAATATCATTTGCTACGACAAGTACGTTCCCATCTCGATGTCCTAATGCGACAGCTTTTAAATCAATGCCTTGCTCTTTTGCCTTCATAGCCAAAGTAACTAGCATGGAAGCTCCGTCAATATTGCCTGTGTTTAAGGCGTCTACAAGCTCAGGCCACGAACCAAATTTCACGAGTTCCAGATTGAATTTTTCATATTTTTCTAATTCCTTCTCGATAAACAGAGGTACTGCATGAGTAATCGGCAAATACCCGATCTTGATTGTTCTTTTTCCATCTTTGCCGCTTTCGGAAGTATTATCGCTTCTGTTTGCCCCACAAGCAGCCATTGTCAATAACAATACTGATATAACTAATAGAATCAGTCCAGATTGAATAATCCTTTTCATCTAATTTCCCCTTTTCCTATTTTTATTTTTTTATATACAATGTGAGCTTGCTTTGAAAAATTAGATATAATACTCCGTTGTTACATTAGGATGGTTAAAGTGGAATTCTTCAAAAATGATTTTTCGATAATACTGAAAATCAGAATGGCTTCGGTCTCGAGGCTTCGAGAGAGCGATCTTGATCTCCCTGTGAATATGACCGGGATTTGGATGCATAATGAGAATCCGGTCTGATAAATAGATTGCTTCATCAATATCGTGGGTAACTAAAATAATAGTTGTTTTTTCCTTTTGCTGGATGCGAAGCAGTTCATCCTGCAAATAATAACGATTAAACGTGTCCAATGCTGCAAACGGTTCATCCATTAAAATTAATTCTGGCTTCAGTGCAAGTGCTCTGGCAATTCCTGCTCTTTGCTGCATTCCTCCAGAAAGTTCATGAGGAAACAAATCTTCTTTTCCTTTTAGACCAACCAATGCCAAGTAATGTAACGCTCTTTCCTTCCGTTCTGCAGGATGAAGCTTGAGACCTTCCAGCCCCAATTCTACATTTTTAAGCACTGTTCGCCATGGGAGCAGTCCATAGTCTTGAAACAGCATTATGCATTTGCGATTCGGCTGATTCACCACATTCCCATCAAGCAAAACTTGACCGCTATCCGCCTTTTCAAAGCCGCCGATAATATTTAAAAAAGTGCTTTTCCCGCAGCCGCTTTCTCCTAATATGGAGATGATTTCACCTTGCTTTATTTCTAGTGAAATATTGTCTAGAACGTGTATTTCTTTATTTTTATTTGTGTAGCTCTTGCTCAAATTTTCAACTTTAATAATTGTAGACTGCTGAGAATCCATTCATTACACCGCCTCTTAGTCGTCGGATTTTCATTAATCTTCGGTTAATTCATTAACAAAATAATTCTTATAAGAATAGTGAGTTTTAATATTTGTAGATCATTTTATTATACTTTGTTAGTTTTTTCAACTATATATAGAAAATATTTTTTAGTGTCAATGATTTTAATTTTTGAGAATGAATCGTGTTATTTTGATTGTGAGCGGTTTGCACCGATGTATCTGGACGTTTTGCAGAAGAAGTGATGGGAGTTCAATGAGGATAAGCTTAGTAATTGCGTTTTTATAGATTTTTATTATGATGGACGTTTGCGGATGGCATTTTTGAAGCCGGAGGCAGGAAAACATTTAAAGCTGTAAGCGGGATTTTTAAAGTGATGCTTTAAGAATAGGTAGGTGATTCAAGCATACTGGATTTTACGGAAGGTGTTGAAAAAGGAGAACAAGGGAATGATGATAACCTGGAATAGGGGATTTATAATATGGATTTCGTATTCGTTATAGACAAAGGGAAATGAATTTATGTACAAATTGGTATCTAAGAGGCTAGACGCGTGGAAAAACTCCTCCTGAAAGGCAATTGCCGGAGCTTCCAGCACGCCTATCCTTAAACTAGTCTTAGAAGACCTGACAGCATTTTTATTTAATATTTTGAAGCTCACTTTCAATAGAAATAACTTCAACATTTTGGACAAGTTCGCCTGTTTTTTTGGAATAATAGGCAATGTCCACCTCATCACCTGTAGCCGGGTCAATTAGTTTTTTATAACATTTTTTTAAATGTTTGCTTCCCCAAATAATAAGTGCATTGAAAACATGCTCTAAATCTTTTCCGCTTTGTGTTAATACATAGCGGTATCGAGGTGGATGCTGTGAATAAAGCTCTGATTGAACGAGGCCTTCTTCTTCTAAATATCTGAGACGTTCCGAAAGCAAATTAGAAGAAATTCCCGGTAAAGCTTTTTTAATTTCATTAAAAAGTGCATTTCCGTTTAAAATTTCATGAATAATTAACAGTGTCCAACGATCTCCAATGATATTAAGTGATTGCGCGATGTTGCAAGGGATATCATATCTTATTTTCATAAACTAATCTCCTCCATTTGTTACAATCCATTTTAACATAAAATAATTTAAAAGTGATTAAGTTGATTTTTTGAACTAAGTATATTAAAATGACTTTATGATAATAAAAAAGTGGGGGATAAAAATATGGCGCTATACTTAATTGAATCATCCTTAAATGGTATTGTATCAGCAAAAGAGGAATTAGATCAAAAAGTTTCAGAGCTTCAAGGAAAATTAAACGAAAATCAGGCATCATTAATTGAACTTCAAGTATCAAAGGATTTCTCACGCGCATTCTTTATTGTTGAAGCAGAAAATCAAAAAGCTGCCACTGAAACGTTAAAAGACATTCAGATACCTATTCATCTAGTAAAACAAGTTCGTCTTGTTGGAAAAGAACTCGAAGATGTAAAGAAAAATAATGAAGTTGTCAATTATTTGGTTGAATGGAATTTACCAGAAGATTTGACAATGGAACAATATTTGGAGAGAAAGAAGAAAAACTCTGTACATTATCAAGAAGTTCCTGAAGTAACATTTTCGAGAACTTATGTTTGTGAAGATATGACAAAATGCCTTTGCTTCTACGATGCACCAGATGAAGAGGCTGTTAAGCGTGCCCGCAACGCAGTAAAAACACCAATTGACTCCATTACGGAAATATTGGCAGATAAATAATCAATTTTAATCACCTTTTTTTAAGAGGCGGGGCTGTCCGATAAGTCCCTAAAATGAAGCAAGTGGAGAAAAACAATGCGTTTCTTTCCACTTGCTTTTATATTTTATCTGAAAGTTGCTTGCGGATGCCGGCTACTTTCAGGAAGTTGTAATAAGCCAAGCATTGGTTTATTGTCTTTTTTTTCAAAGCTCTTTTGAAATACATATACAGGTTCATCTTTATCAAAAAAATAGGAGAGGCGACAAAATAAAGATTGATTTTTTGAACCTAATATAATAAAATAACTTTAAACCGACTAAACACGTAGGAATTATTTATTTAATAATAATTGGAATGCCTGATTTCGGACATTATGAACGCGGGTGATGATTGAAATGAATAGTTTGGACGAAAAAGTTGAAACGTTGGAGCAGTTAATTGAAAAAGAATTGAAACCATATGTAAAAAAAATTGATGCGGAAGGTTTTTATCAGGAGCAATATTTGCGGGAGCTAGGGAAAGCTGGATTTTTCTCTACGAATCATAAGTCGCAAAAGGAATATATTTTACAAGAAATGAAAGTAGTAGAAGAAACAGCAAAATGGTGTATGACGACTGCATTTTGCCTATGGTGCCATCTGGCCGCTTTAACTTATGTGCGAAATTCCAACAATCTTTCATTAAAAAATAAATTGCTCCCTTTGTTGGAGAGTGGAAAAATTTTAGGTGCAACAGGCTTATCGAATCCGATGAAATATTATGCAGGACTTGAAAAATTGCACTTAAAGGCAAAACCTAAAGAAGATGGTTATATACTTTCAGGTGTTTTGCCGAATGTATCCAATCTAGGTGACAATCATTGGTTCGGTGTGATTGCTGAGGTGGATGAACACAAACGAATCATGTGCTTCATTCCGAGCAATGCAGAAGGATTAATATTAAAGGAAAAAAATGATTTTCTGGGTTTAAATGGAAGCGCAACATATTCTTGTACTTTTCAAGATGTTTTTGTCCCGAATCAGTGGGTTTTATCTGACGATGCGGATCTTTTTGTGGAGAAAATCCGCCCGGTTTTCATTTTATATCAAATACCTCTTGGTTTAGGTGTTATACGATCTTCCATCGCCTCCATTGAAAAGGTTATTAATAAACAAAATGGCTGCAACAGCTTTTTGAAAATACAGCCGGGTCAATTGAAAACACAAGAGCGCAAAATTCAAGATGACATTCATGCATTGTTCAGCGATCAAAGACTCGACTGGAAAGAAATTGCAAAGATACGTTTGGAAGCTGCTTATTTAACCCTTGAAGCTGTACAGGCAAACATGCTTCATCACGGAAGTGCCGGATATCTCATGCATAGTGCACCTTCCCGCAGACTCCGCGAAGCGTATTTCTTTGCTAATTTAACACCAACAGTGAAACATTTAGAAAAAGTTCTTCACTCATAAAAAATCCCTCATGGTTCTCCATAAGGGATTTTTTGTATGTGCTGGGCATCTGTACATTCGCCAAGCTTTAAAGCAGCAGTATTTTGTTTAAGACAAGGGTGTCTAGGGCGCCAAGATTTGAAGGAAGTCAGCAGCCAATTTTTGACTTGCGGAAAAGATGATCGATGTTTTATTCTTTCTCCTTTTTTTTCTTTAACCTTCCTTCGCGTCGAGCAGCGTCCCGCAATAAAAATTCAATATGGGAATTGACGCTGCGGAATTCCTCTTGCGCCCAACGTTCAATAACGGCATACAATTCAGGATCGATTCTTAAAGGGAAATTTTTCTTTTTTACCATGATGCGACACAACCATTAATATAGACTTCCGGTATTTATGACCGGCTGGGTGCCGCGATCGGAGATGATCGCAACCATTAAATTATTCACCATGTTAACCTTTCTTTCTTCATCAAGCTCAATCGTTCCGTTGCTAGCCAGCTGCTCGACAGCCATTTGGGCCATGCTGACGGCTCCTTCGACAATCTTTTTTCTCGCAGATAAAACGGCGGCTGCCTGCTGGCGCTGAAGCATGGCGCTGGCAATTTCAGTCGAGTAAGCTAAATGAGTCAGTCTAGCTTCTATTACTTCAACTCCAGCGACGTTCAACCTTTCTTGCAATTCATCTGCCAGCTCTTTTGAAACAACATCGGCGTTGCCTCTTAATGTAATATTGTGGTCATCAAACGTATCGTAAGGATATTTCGTTGCTACATGACGAATGGCAGCCTCGCTTTGGATTTCCACGAATTCTTCATAATCATCCACATCAAAAGTTGCTTTTGCGGAATCGATTACTTTGAAGACGATGACCGAAGCAATTTCAATCGGATTCCCTTCCACATCGTTTACTTTTAGCTTTTTGCTGTTAAAATTTCGAACGCGAAGGGACACCTTTTGTCTAATAGTTAATGGAACCGTTAAAGCAAGGCCACTTTTCCGAATGCTTCCTAAATAACGTCCGAAGAAAATGACAACGTTTGCTTGATTCGGCTGTACAATGGTAAGGCCGCTTCCAAGCAGTGCGGCAAGAACAACCAATACAATTGCAGGAACAATAAACTCCTGGATAAATGTAAAAGCTGCTCCGAGCAAAAGTGCAACGATTAATACAATTCCAATAAACCCGTCAATAAACCATGCCTTTTTTTCTTTCAACTTTCATTGCCCCTCTCATATTATTTTTATATTAAAATGATATCACTTTTTGAAATAAATGTAAATATATATTGTCAAAAAATTTTGGCGAAAAACGTTTTTGGAGCTATGAAAATTCAATGAAAGCCAAAATAAAAAACCTCAACTAACAACCATGCTAAACGTCATTTCGTTAGCAAGGGCTAGTCGAGGATTTCGGTTTAAATATATTTAGTTCATTATTGTTTGCATAGGTTCGTTTCTTTAGCATTAAAACAGAAAAATAAGACATACAATGAGGATGACAATAAACAATAAGGTATAAATCCATGTCAACGAGCGAACATTGCGAAAGGAGCTTGTTTCATATTCCCTTGACCTTGCGAGTTCATCATGGGGACTGTTCCCGATCGCTTTATATGTTTCTATTTTGTTTCCTACTTCTTTTCCGATAAACGCAGTTAAAATGAGTGCAAGTACACAAATAATAATGCCTACGGTCAATAACATACTATACATAAAACCATCTCCCTGTCTCTTTACATTGTGGTAGAGAATTGATTCGTTAATGTCCTTGCTTGATAATCACCTGAAAATAGGAATTTATTTATACTGAATATTATAAAATGCATCAGCAAATCTTTTTATTCCTTCATTTATATTTTCTTCATTTTCTCTTGCGAAGGTAAAACGGACATATTTTGTACTTGATCCAAGCGTTGAGCCCGGAACATAAATAACCCCGCGCTTGATCGACTCTTCTAGCAGCTGGATCTCATTAAAGTCTTTCTTTATTTTGCACCATAAATGAATGCCTCCTTGTGGGATATAAAAATCAACATCGTCTTTTAAGTAGAATCGAAGGCTTTTGACAATTTGATCCCTTCTGTTTTCGAGCCGTTTGACTAAGCAGTTGATATGGGCATCGAAGTCGTCAGATTCCAGAAAATCATTGGCAATCCATTGAGTAAAGCTGGCATGACCGAAATCCACTTGCTGTTTGGCATCAGACAATCTTTCAATCACAGGCTTTGGTCCAATAACCCAACCAATTCGCAAACCAGAAGCAACAATTTTTGACAATGAGCTGATATATAAGACATTTCCATGCTCATCCATTGATTTTAGCGGGTAGGTCTCTTCCCCATTAAAGGACGTTAAACTGTAAGGATCGTCTTCAACAATCGGTATTCCATACTCAGACGATATTTCCAATATTTTTTCCCGCCGGTTTTTATGAAGGAAAGCGCCTGATGGATTTTGGAAAGCAGGATTTAAAAAGATCATCCTGATTCGATGTTTTTTATGCAATTGAAGCAAATCATCAGGGTTTATACCGTCTTTGTCAACTGGTAAATAGAAAGGTCTTATTCCGGTTGATTTAAAGACCGGGAGACTGTAATAATACGAAGGCTCTTCTAATGCTATCGCATCACCCGGCTTTAATAAGCATTGGACGATTAAATATAAAGCTTGCTGCGCTCCTGATGTGATGAGAATGGAAGACGGATTTGTCTCAATTCTCCGATATCGTTTCACATGCTTTGTGATAGTTTTTCTTAATATCTCATTCCCTTGAGGATGATCATATCCTAGGCTTCCGATAAATGACCTTGTCGAAATGATTTCTCGCAAGGAGTCGATTGGAAAAAGATCTTCCGACAATTCACCGCTAGCTAAATTGATTAGTTTATGCTCTTCCATCTCTTTGCGTATTCTCTGGGTCACAGGTAAATTCGGCAAGAACGATCCTGCCTCAATATACCGATTCCAGCTTGGTACACGCTTCTTTGTCATGCCCCATATATCTTTGCTGATTGTTGTTCCGCTTCCTCTCTTTCTCTCGATAAGTCCGTTTGATTCTAATTCGTCATATGCAGCCACAACTGTGCTTCTGTTTATTTGCAGCTTATTGGCCAAAAACCGTTCAGAAGGCAGCGGTTTATCAGGGGGAAATGTGCCATCCGCAATTCCATTTTCAATATATTCGGCCAGCTGTTTATATATAGGCTTTTTTGCATTTCGATCCGGTTTCCAGTCCATATGCTTCACCCTTTAGATTTGCTTGGCACTTCCTGCTATATGGCAAGTTAACCAGGTTCTTTGTTATTTATCTATAGAATGTTCCTATTGAACATAATCGAAAATGTTGTTATATCCATCAAAATTTGAACCTGTTCAAACATTAATTATAACGCTAGATGAAAGAATAATGCCCATCCAATTCAGTAACATTTTACCCATCCACTTTTATTTTAACTTGGAGTTTTTAGTACATGATTTGAACGCTGCTGAAAAATCATTATCTTTTGTAATATGGACGCAATGCTGTCCTGCCCGATTTTTTCTTTACTTGAAGTTGAAAACCCTTAAAATAGATGTGCGATTTTCGGCAAATTTATTTCACTTTATGGTTCGTCTTGGATAAATGGCTGTTGCAGTATTGAAATTGGATGATTGACAAAGTCTTTGATTGGATGGTCCAAAAATTTTTGAACATTTTTATTATGAATAATATACTCCAATTCAAACCGTTTCTCATATTTTACGCTTAATGCTTCTATAGAATTAAGTGTTGATAGTTAGTTCGACACTCAGCCACAGCTGTATTGTACAAAGGAGCATGCTAAGAAATTACCATTAAATTACTTCAGATGAGATATCACATGAAAAGCTCTCATGGAAAAACATAATCCAATTATTTTGAACTCTAATACATGGGCCGGCCCTTCTATGCTTAAAAAGAGGATTATTCAAAGTGTTTTCCTTCCTGTGCAGATTTTTTTATGGAAGATGAATAGGGGGCAACTTCCGAAGGTTATTGACTTTGAAGGTTCATGAGCTTCGGCATTTAAGATGGCTTTAGATTTTTCAATTTGGTGGAGGGGAAGAATATGTCGAACAGAGCACAAAAGGTTAAAGTTGCTGTTATACAAGCCTCATCTGTTATTATGGACCGGGACGCCACGACAAAAAAGGCGGTTAGCCTCATACATCAAGCTGCTGAAAAAGGAGCAAAGATTGTTGTATTTCCTGAAGCTTTTATTCCCGCTTATCCTAGAGGCTTATCTTTCGGTACAACGATTGGGAGCCGTTCGGCTGAAGGGAGGAAGGATTGGTATAGATACTGGAGCAATTCTGTAGCTGTTCCGGACGAAACGACGGAACAACTGGGCGAAGCGGCTCGAAAAGCAGGTGTCTACCTTGTGATAGGCGTTACAGAAAGGGATAATGAATTTAGCGGCGGGACTCTTTACTGTTCTGTTTTATTTTTCGATTCTGACGGACAGTTGTTAGGAAAACACCGCAAATTAAAACCGACTGCAGCAGAACGGATTGTTTGGGGGGAAGGGGATGGAAGCACATTACCAGTGTTTGACACCCCTTATGGAAGAATAGGGGCGCTAATCTGCTGGGAAAATTATATGCCGTTAGCAAGGGCTGCGATGTATGCACAAGGAATTCAAATTTATATTGCCCCAACGGCTGATGCAAGGGAAACTTGGCAGTCAACAATCCGCCACATTGCTTTGGAGGGGAGATGCTTTGTTTTGTCTGCCAATCAATATGTGACAAAAGATATGTATCCGAAAGATTTGGCTTGTTATGATGAACTTGCTTCTTCACCTGAAGTAATGAGCAGAGGTGGTAGCGCGATTGTTGGACCGTTGGGCGAATATGTGGCAGAGCCCGTATTTGGCAAGGAAGACATCATCATTGCAGAACTGGATATGAAACAAATCGCCTATAGCCAGTTTGATTTTGATCCTGTTGGGCATTATGCAAGACCTGATGTTTTTAAATTGCTAGTCAACAAAGAGAAGAAGACAACTATTGAGTGGAAAAATTAATCTCATGATGAGACTCGTTTCTACGATTGATCTCATTATTTATTTGAGATTTTGCAGTTCAATAAACAATAAGGGAAATAAAGAAATCCCTTGCTCCTTTACATTAAGAAAGCGTTTATTTTATAATTAGTGTAAAACAAACGTTCGAGTGGATTCGCTATTTTAAGAAATATTTTCCGGGAAATATCGAGCCCTCTGGCGAATGGCAATGATTTTGTCGAACTTAGCTGAGAGCTTGTTTAAAAAAGGAGATGCTCTTAATTGATAAAAATTAAGAAAATTGTTTTGCATATATTACAGATGCGTTTGAAAGCCCCATTTTCTACTAGCTATGGAGACATTCACGATCGCGAATTGTTGATCGTAGAAGTAAAGGATGATGATGGTGCAGCCGGTTTTGGAGAAGGGGTTGCTTTTTCCATTCCATGGTATACAGAAGAAACCGTGAAAACAACTGTGCACATGATCGAAGATTTCCTCATTCCGATTTTATCAAAGACGACGTTTCATCATCCTCGTGAGTTGGCTGAATCGTTTCGTTTTATTCGCAGAAATTATATGGCAAAAGCGGCTTTGGAAGGTGCCGTGTGGGATCTATATGCAAAACAGCAAAATATACCTCTTTCACAAGCTCTCGGGGGAATGAAAAAAGAAGTTGAAGCTGGGGTGAGCATCGGTATTCAGCCAACAATAAAAGATTTAATCAGTCTTATTGAACAATATCAGGAGGAAGGATACAAGAGAGTAAAAATAAAGATTAAACCAGGTTGGGATATTGAAGTAGTTAAGGAAATACGGAAGCATTTTCCGAACTTGGATTTAATGGCTGATGCGAACAGTGCCTATACATTAAAAGATATAAATCATCTAAAACAATTGGATGAGTTTCAATTAATGATGATTGAGCAGCCTCTTGCGCACGATGATATTGTGGATCATAGCAAACTTCAAAAAGAATTGGACACACCGATCTGTTTAGATGAAAGTATTTGTTCCTTCGAAGATGCTCGAAAGGCTGTTGAACTTCGAAGCTGCAAAATTATGAATATAAAAATCGGCCGTGTTGGCGGTTTGACAGAAGCAAAAAAAATCCATGATTTTTGCAAAGAGCAAAATGTTCCAGTTTGGTGCGGAGGGATGCTTGAATCAGGGATTGGACGGGCCCATAATATAGCCTTAGCGACACTTGAACAATTCATACTGCCAGGAGATATATCCAGTTCATCTAAGTATTGGGAAGAAGATATTATTGAACCGGAAATATCGGTTTATAATGGAAAAATTGCCTTGCCTGATAACCCGGGGATCGGTTTTCATGTAAGCCGTGAAAAATTAAAAAAATACACTGTTGAAACGAAAGTATTTACCCTATAAACAAAATTATCCTCTGCATGTTTTGCAGAGGATGATTTTGTTTATTTTACAACCAATCTTGGCGCTGCCATAATGAGAATAACAGTAACGACAGCGCATAATACAAACGCTCCTATCATCGTAATGCCGTTTACGATCAAAGAATAAACGACCGCTGACATTCCTTCTGGTGCATATTCTCCGAAGAAAAAGACACCGCTGATAAAATGCCAAAAATAACGTGCAAAAGCTCCGATGAAGACGCCAAAGATGATGAAAACAAGAGCAGAGCTTTTCTTTCCATCTTTCAGCTTATTTTGGATAGTTTTGCAGAAAAGACCGGCTAAACCGATAAAGGAAAAAGCTAGAAAATAGTCGATGAAGCCTTGAACAGGCGTCAGGATGTATGCATCACCTAATACAATTTGTAATAATCCCCATAAAAAGCCGGAAATGAAGCCAATCTTTGCACCGGATCGAAACGATAATATGAGTACAGGCACCATGGCAATGGATATAGAAATGGCTGATGATAATTGAATGGAAGGGAGAAGATCAAGTATAACTGCCAATGCTGCAAAGATTGCTGCTTCTATTAATAGTAATAAGCGATTTTTTTTCAAAAATAAAACCCCCTGTATATTATTTGCTATCAACAAATATCCATAAGGGGGAAAAAGGCTGTATCATGGATCAGTATACTTCCACATCCCTACGCTAGCATTAACTAACAGGTTCAAAGGGTCTGGACGAAATATCCGTCCACTCTCAGCATATAGCTCCCCTTGTGGATCTGTTGATATTCGAATCTTATGTCTATCATAATAGACTATAAGAAAATTGTCATTCTTTTTTCGCTATATTCAAATAAATTTAAACACGATAAAGCTGAAATGCAGCCTTTGGACAAAAAGTAATGAAAAAAGGGCGTTAACAATAAGAACTTTTTTCAGAATGGGGGTTTTGGTTTGAATCTTAAACGTGAGCGTTATGAAGTAGTGGATGTGGTGCGGGGGGCTGCGATATTTGGCATTTTACTTGTGAATATGGCGCATTTCAGCTATCCAGATGTATATTTATACCAAATAGGCAGCGAAAATTTTTTTACTGAAACATGGAGAACATGGGATTTTCTAACGAAAAATATTTTGGAAATATTTGTACAAATGAAGTTTATTACAATGTTCTCATTATTGTTCGGATTTGGAATCATCATCATGGAGGAACGGGCTTTAGGAAACGGCAGGAACTTTGTTTCTATATATATACGCAGACTGGTGGTGCTTTTTGTATTTGGACTAATTCATTCATTTTTCATTTGGGATGGAGACATTTTAATGGATTATGCTGTGCTGGGGTTTCTTCTCCTTTTTTTCCGGAAGTGTTCCTGGAAAACCCTTTTGGTATGGACTGTATGTTTATTTAGTTTATATTTGCTCCTTATTGGTTTGATGACGGCTGTATCCAATGGTGAGGATGCTTTAGTCCAAAAAAGAGAGCAGGCTGCCTTACTGGAAGAGGAGGCAAGAAACGCAATCCATTCATATCAAAACGGAAGTTTTACTGATATTTTCCATCAGCGTATTCATGATCGGCTTTTTTACATGTCTATGTCTGGCATGTGGCCTTTTCAACCGCTTGTCTATATAATAAACATGCTCCCATATATCAGCATGTTTTTAGTTGGCATGATATTTGCGAAACAAAAGCTTTTTCAAGAACCGGAGAAGCATCGAAGGTTATTAACAGCCATCTGGTTTTTCGGGCTTATCATTGGGCTTCCGTTAAATATTTTTGCGGTCACCGCTAAAAATAGTTTTTACATGGTGTTCGGTGCACCATTTCTCATGTTGTTTTATGTGATCTCTCTCATATTTTTATATTTTCACCCAATCTGTCGGCAAATTGTTAAGAAGATTGCGCCTGTTGGACGCATGTCATTGACAAATTACATCATGCAATCTGTTATTTGTACATATCTTTTTTATCATTACGGATTGGGATTGTACGGTAAAGTATACCCCTTCGCCGGTTTTTGGCTTGCACTCACAATTTTTGCCGTGCAGCTTATCATCAGCCATATTTGGTTTAAATATTTTCAATTAGGGCCGTTGGAGTGGGTATGGAGAACAGCGATGTATTTCAAGCGCCAGCCTATTCGCATGAAAAAGGAAGTTTCGAAGCATAATAACAGATCAAGATGAATTGTAAAAATGTAGTTTCAAATCTCAGATTTTGAGTTTATGATAGCTCTTTCTTTTTGAAAATAATTTATAGTATGATGGAACAAAGGAGTGTCTAGGCAACATGTTTCTACAAGCAATTTTTATTTTTTTGCTGCAATTATTGTATGTACCAGTATTGACGATCCGAACTATTTTGTTAGTGAAAAATCAAACAAAGGCTGCTGCTGGTATAGGTTTGCTAGAAGCAGCGATTTATATTGTCGCTTTAGGAATAGTTTTTCAAGATTTATCTAATATTTACAATATTAGTGCATATATTATCGGTTTTGGTGCAGGGCTGTTGTTGGGCGGTGAACTGGAGAAAAAGCTGGCTTTTGGATATGTAACATACAATGTGAATTTAATGGATAAAAATTCCGGATTAGTCAAAAAATTGAGGGAGGCTGGTTTTGGGGTTACGGTCTTTCAAGGAGAAGGAATGAATTCGATTAGGTATCGTTTGGAAGTTGTTGCCAAACGGTCTCGGGAGGAAGAATTTTTAAAACTTGTCAATGAAATAGAACCAAAAGCGTTTTTAAGCTCATATGAAATTCGTTCTTTTAAAGGCGGATATTTAACAAAAGCGATGAAAAAGCGGGTAAAGCGTTTAGAAAAAGAACGAACATAACGGTCGAAGGGAGGATGAAGCGTGGATATATTTGCACAAATTGCTGAGGATCGGATCAAAAAGGCATATGAAGAGGGAGAGTTTAAAGAACTTCCCGGGATGGGGAAGCCTCTCCCGCATGACGATTTGTCTGATATTCCGGAAGAACTCCGAATGGCTTATCGTCTTTTGAGAAACGCCGGAATGGTCGATCAAGAAAATGACTTGAAAAAGGAACTATTAACTATTCAAGATTTACTAAAATGCTGTGAAGATGAAGCAGAAAGGAAAAAATTACAACAAAAGCTGTCGGAAAAACAATTAGCATTGGAACGAATCGTGAAGAAAAGGAATATATTCAACACATCTGCATCTCAATTTTATAAAGATAAAGTTTATAAAAAGCTTATTTGACGTTTTCGAAAAAGAATGGTGCCTTTATTTTCGCCATTCTTTTAAATTTGCTGTTTTTTCAAGGCTTCTCTATGGAAGACATAATATAAAGCAAGATTGAAAAAGCCTAAGAAAATGACTATCACCGAAAGCGGAAGCTCCTTTGCAAAACCGACCAAAATTCCAGACAATAAACAGAAGAGAGCAACGAATAAATAAAAATATTTCATAAGTGTCACGACCATTTTTTTGACCCCCAAACAAAGAAAACGTTTTCTTTTATTATAAATCATTTGTCACAAAAACGAAACAAAAAATTCACATTTTGTTCAAAAAATAGACACCGTTTTGACAAAAAGTTATTATACAAAAAGCAGCTTATACTGAATTTATAAAGCTGCTTTAAAGTAAAAACGATTTCTTCTGAAATCTGGCATCTAAACAACAAGGAGGTCTATCTTTATTTTTCTCCTGCAAAAGAAAAAAGAGAATGATGAAAATGGAGCGCGTACACGATTCGCCTGCTTTAGAATCCAAGCTAAACCTCTGATGGATGGCAGATTGGGCGGTTCCTAATGTGACTCGAACATCGTTTTGAGAAGCGTATAGAACCACATATAACAAATCAACTGAAGCAAGCTGATGAGGACAGCAGCTGCGAGTTTTCACAACACTTCAACATCGCTAAGTTAAACACTAATTGCCGTCATTTGCACAAGCCCATTCGCAACGAGCAGCAGAAAGCTCAATTCACTTAAAGAGTGCTCTTTCGTAGGTTCCCCAATTCCTCTGCAATTGCTTGCATTTCGCTGGGGCTGAAAGTATTTTTTTTCATTACATGGTCATAAATTTCTTTTAGGTCTTCATACATATTTACATTAAAATGTGTTGGTTGAACTGCACTGATGTTGATCATATTCAATTTTTCTGTAATTTTTTTAATCATGTATTCCATATTTTCTGCTGATTTTTCACATAAATTCAATTGATTTCATCCTCTCGTTTTTTTATTTGTTTCATTGTATCATGTATTATGAAAGATTGAATATTATGATCAAAAAAATTGATCTTTCCAAACTATTCATTGCAGCTTATGAAAAAACGATTGAAGCAATGGTTTCAGGAGGTTTCAGCAATGATAAAAGTACTTTTTGTTTGTTTAGGAAATATATGCCGTTCGCCAATGGCTGAGGCGGTTTTTCGTGATTTAGTTAAACGGGAAGGTCTGGAAGATAAAATTTTTGTCGATTCAGCGGGAACGGGAGGCTGGCATGTAGGAAGCCCGCCGCATAGAGGGACTCGAGAAATATTAGACCGTTACCAAATTTCTTATGAAGGTTTAAAAGCACGTCAAATTCATAAGAATGATTTATCAGATTTTGATTATATTATTGCCATGGATGGAGAAAACTTAGGAAATTTGCGCCGGATGGCAGGATATAACAATACGGGTGAAATCAGTCGTTTAATGGATTTCGTACCAGATGCTGATATTTTGGACGTCCCTGATCCGTATTATACTGGGAACTTTGAAGAGGTTTATGACATGGTTGTCAAAGGCTGCAAAGGGCTGCTCCAGAAGATCAAAGAAGAACACCATCTTTCGTAGAAGAGGTGAAAGTCAAATGAAATCGCAAAATAAATTGTTAAAAGGGCTGTTCATCGGAGCGATCGCAGGCGCAGCGCTTTCTTTATTGGATAAAAAAACAAGGGACGATGTAATCAGCAAAAGCAGATCAGCTTTTAGCAAAATCAAGCAGTGCGCAGAAAATCCGATGGAGATTGCTGATAAAACAAAGGAAAAAATGAACTCTGTCAAAAGAACAATCGAGCAAACAATCGAAGATATTGAATTTGTTTCTGAAAAAGTGAAAGAATTAAAAGAAACGACACCGAAAGTAATGGAAATAATGAAAGAAGCAAAAGAGAAATGGAAGGAGCGCCTTTGACAGAAACTAGTTTGAAATGAGGTGCCAAGATGGATGACCACATCAACCTTCTTCAAATCGCTAAAGAGCTTTTTAAACGGTTTAAAGAAGATGAAATATCAAGTTTAGCTGCGGAGTTAGCCTACTTCTTTCTTTTGTCTCTTTTTCCATTCCTTATTTTTTTAATAAATCTCCTTGCATATTTGCCCCTCTCTTCAGATGTTGTTCTTGATTTTGTCGCACAATATGCACCGGGAAATACAATGAAATTGATCGAAAACAATGTGAGGCATATTATTGAAACTCAAAATGTGACCCTTTTGTCGTTCGGAGTCATTGGAACAATTTGGTCTGCCTCAAATGGGATTAATGCGATTGTCAGAGCTTTTAATAAAGCATATCAAGTGGAAGAAAACCGTCATTTCCTTGTAGCTCGCTTGATGTCTATTTTGTTGACTTTTGCCATGATTTTAGTCATTTTAGTTGCACTGCTGCTTCCGGTGTTTGGCAGAGAGATAGGCTTGTTTATATTTCGGGCGTTCGGATTTACAGAAGTGTTTTTAACGATATGGAATACGATAAGATGGTTATTAAGTGCTGTTATTTTGTGCATCGTTTTTACAGGACTGTATTTTATTGCGCCAAATAAACGGATGAAAATTTCTGAAGCATATCCAGGTGCTTTATTTGCTACCGTTGGCTGGATTGTTGTTTCTCTTCTTTTTTCTTACTATGTCGGAAATTTTGGGAATTTCAGCGTGACATATGGAAGCCTCGGCGGGGTGATCATTCTTCTAATTTGGTTTTATCTTTCCGCGGTTATTATTATATTAGGCGGGGAGATCAATGCAATTTTATCAAAAAATTCCAATAATTAATAAAGGCCGCCATTTATTTCGAAGACTTTTTTTCATTTCACATGGTCATATTAAAAATGAGGCTGAAAAAATTGACGTAAACAGGAGGACATACGAGTGGCAAAGCAATCAAAAAAAGGCGGTCAACACAACAAGCAAAACTCAAAATCCAAGCCGAAGCATAAAACAAGCGGAAGTGCGAACGGCCAAAACGGCTACCATTAAAAGAGATATTATCAAGCGCATTCCTCGGGCTGTCGACTTTTTCGACAGCCCGGGTTTTTGTATTCAGCAAGAATTTAGCTATGTTTGCCATGAGTTCAGAGCTTTAATTTTATATTAAATAAAGTTCGGCAAGAGGTGAGTGTCTGCGCGTTGAAGCTTCTTTTTTTTGCGGGAATGTTCGCATCGGACCTCCGGCGGCGGAAGGCTTCTTTTGCGTTTTCTACTCAGCCATTTCTAAATATCGATCATAAATAGAAGCATAAATGTGTTCAATATCCGCATCCGTCATGTACATAAGCGTTTCCCGATCAATATTTCCTATTTTTTCAATAAAATCAATCATATTTTTTCTTTCCTGCCGTTTCATCATTTTTCCCCTCTCCTCTATAATGTTATGATACAGTTTTTTTATTTTGAAACTATTATATAACAGATGGAGTAGATGTTCAACTTATTTTTTAATTTTTTTCCCGCAATTTGTATTAATTGCAAATAAAAAAATTAATCAATTACAATAAAATTGTAGATATTAATGGAGGAGATGATACAGCATGGAATTTCAAATGAAGGAAATTGGATATAAAACAACTTTTGAATACGGAGAACTGCATGTGGCAGGTGATGTTACATACGGATTCCGTCCATTTCAATTGATGGTTTCCGCCATTGCTGGCTGCAGCGGAAGTGTTTTCAGAAAAATTTTAGATAAAAAAAGAATCGTTTATGACGATATTACGATTAAAGCTGAAGTTGAACGGAACGAAGAAAAAGCGAACAGAATTGAAAAAATTCATCTTCATTTCATCATTTCAAGTTCCAGCGAGGATTTGGACCGTGAGCAAATTCAAAAATGCTTGGAGCTGGCGCACAAAAATTGTCCAATGGTTCAATCAGTAGAAGGCAGCATCAACATTACGGAAACATTTGAACTAAAATAAAAGCTTTTATGAGCAAAAAAATTGTTTTTAGAAAAAAATGTAATACAATAAATGTGTATAATTCCGATCTGATTTCTAGGAGGTAATGTGATGACACAAACGAAGCTTGCCCGCCAGGCCGAATATGAAATTGATTCTATTTATTTAAAACGCTGGTCTCCGCGTTCGTTTTTAACTAAAGAGGTCCCGGAGGATGTGTTAATAAGCCTTTTTGAAGCAGCACGCTGGGCGCCTTCTGCTTTCAATTTCCAGCCATGGCGTTTTATTATCGCTCGCACAGAGGAAGACCGCAAAAGATTTATGTCATTCATTGGCGAGTTTAATCAAATTTGGTGCAAAAACGTCCCGGTTTTTGCCTTGATTATTTCTAAAAAGACTAGCGAGCGGGGGGAAATCGGCTCCCACGCCTTTGATGCAGGTGCAGCTTGGGGCTATTTATCATTAGAAGCAACAAGAAAAGGCTTGATTACGCATCCGATGACAGGCATAGACTTTGAAAAAGCACGTCAAGTTTTAAACATCCCTGAAGAGTATGCAATCAATGCGCTCATTGCAATTGGCTATCAAGGGGAAAAAGAAGCTCTGCCGGAAAGCCTGCAGGAAAGAGAGGCACCAACCCCTCGTCGTCCTATAAAAGAATCCATTTTTGAAGGCCTTTTTGGCGAATCGCTGAATAAATAAAAGTTTCAACAAAAAAATAGAAGCAGATGATAGAGATCTGCTTCTATTTCATTTTTATGAAGAGGAATTGTGGCATTGCCGATTTACCACATTTAGTTCTGAAAAATTTCCTTTCAGTTATTACGCTAGAGTCGAAGGTGTAAAAGTTCGTCCGGCAAATTCAAAAACAAAAAGTTATACGGCCTCGCTAAAACGGCGTTTATGTTGGATTGTAAAGTAGGTGATCGTTGCGAGAACAAACACGATCATAAAAGTGAGCAAAATAAACGCATTTTGCCACATAAACGCATAATCGCCGCTCGAAATGACTGAACGGAAGCCGGCTACGGAATATGTCATTGGCAGCCAGTTGTGGAGCGGCTGCAACGCTGTTGGGATTAACTCTAACGGGAAGGTACCGGCGCTTGTAGTTAATTGTAAGATTAAGATAATGATTGCTAAAAATCTTCCCGGATCACTTAACGTTGTGACAAGCAGCTGAATTAACGTCATGAACGTTAAGCTTGTGATGATCGTAAATACGATAAATCTCGCAATACTTTGCACTTCAATGCCTACTCCTGCTAGTAAAATTGTATCGGCTATCAACGATTGCATGACGCTGATCATAACGAGAACACCAAACTTGCTAAAAAACCAACTCATTCCCGTTTTAGGTGTAGTTGCTGGTTCACGAAGAGGGTACACAATTGTTACGAGCAAGGCGCCGACAAACAATCCCAGCGATAAGAAGTACGGAGCAATCCCCGTTCCATAGTTAGGAACTTCGTTTAATTTTTCGTTTTTAATTTTAATAGGTTTTGCAAACATATCGTATATTTCTTTGTCCGCTTTGACGTTGCTGGCATCTTTGGCTCCATCATGCAATTTTTCTGCCAATTCATTAGAACCTTTATCCAGCGTCGTCATTCCTTCCGTCAATTGACCAGACCCGTTAGAGAGCTGCTCGATTCCGTGTGAAAAGTTTCCTAACCCATTTGTGAGTTTTTCCATTCCGTTTGCTAATTCGCCGGAACCAGCAGCAAGCTGATTAGTGCCATCTAGCAGTTGATCAGAACCGGAAGCGAGATCATGCAAGCCGGCTGATAATTGTCCGCTTCCTTCCATCAGCTGGGTTATTCCGCTTTTCGCTTCATTCATTTTTTCACCGAATGTCGATAATCCTTGGGAGAGATCCTTCTGTCCGCCAGCTAATGATTCGGCACCTGCGGCGAGCTGCTCTTGCCCTGCTACTAGTCGTTTGAGACCGTCGCTTAAAGCGACTGTTCCGCTATGCAATTGCGCTGATCCAGAAGAAAGCTGATCAGCTCCATCTTTCAATGCTGCAGCATTTTCGGAAAGCTGACTGATACCGCTTGTTACTTGTTTGCTTCCATCCGCCAGCTGCCCTATACTTGCACGCAGTTCTTTGAGTGCCGTTTTTTGCTGCGGATCAGATGTTTGAGCGATCATAGCATCAAGCCGTGCTGTCAGCTGTTCCAGTCCGGCACTCACCTGTGCCGCTCCCGTTTTCGTTTGTTCTGCTCCCTTAGCCCATTGTCCGAGTGATGACGACAGATTGCTGGCTCCGCTTCGTACTTGCTCGGCTCCGTTTGCGAGCTGAGGAGCTTTTTCATTTATTTGTTTCATTCCATGAAGTGATTGCTTTAATCCATCCGCCAGCTGCTGAGAACCATATCTTGCCTTTTCTGCACCATCGAGCAATTTCTCTTGGCCTGCAATCAATTGGTCAAGACCGGAATTAAAACGGTTCATTCCGCTGTTCAGACGCTCGGCTCCGGAACTAGCGGATTGCAGCCCATTTTTAAATATCAATGATTTTTCAGCCATCGTTTTTAAATGTCCATATATTTCTTGAACTCCTTGTTCCGCAGAGAGCGCGCCGTTGTACAGCTCTTGTGAACCATCTTTGGCCGAATCAACCCCGTCCTTCAGCTTTATTGCTCCTTGTTTTGCTGAATCAATGCCGTCATGCAGTTTCTTTGCTCCTTCGCTTGCCGATTCGAGCCCTTCTGCCAGCTTCTTAATATTTTGGAACATTGTTTCGGCATATGTTTCCGTTAATGTATCACCAACTTCTTCTTTCAGTTTTTCAATGGTTTTATCCCCGATTTGTGCTGCGAAAAAGTTCATGCTCTCATTCGGCATATAAATGAGCTCCATTTTTTGAGGGTGTTCGTCCTTTATCGTAGTTGCATGCTTTGAAAAGTTTTCTGGAATTTTGATAACTAGATAATATTTCCGGTTTTTTAATCCGTTTTCCGCTTCTTTCTCGTCAACAAATTCCCAAGAAAGCTGCTTTTTCTTTTTTAGATTTTCCACTAGATCGTCGCCGATCTTTAACTTTTCCCCATTCAATGTTGCCCCTTTGTCTTGATTGACTACAGCGACCGGCAATCTCTCTAAGTGGCCATACGGATCTCCAAATCCCCATATAAACATTCCGCTATACATAATGGGGATAAATAAAATAGCGATAACAGGAATCAAAATTTTCCGATTCGCTACAATCATTTTTAGCTCATGTAAAAATAATGAGATTCCACGCAACGGTTATCTCCTTCCTTTTTCGTACTTTTGACCATTTTGCTCATTTAGTCATTTTATGATAAAAGAAGAAGGACTATCTATTTCGACAATCCTTTTAAAAAATACAGCTCAAATAATTCTGCGATTTTCTCCTTTGGCAGCGGCTCATGTTCCTTTTCCCAATCAAAGTTTAGGGCGATATACATTTTTAACATTAAAAAGGCGGTGATTTCGGAATCACAGTTGCGAATTTCTCCTTTTTTTATGGCGTTGTCAATTTTTTCGCGGATAAAGGCGATAATCGCCCGATCCAATCTTTTCATCACTTCTTGAACGGCCGGAGTCCCGATATCCCGAATTTCTTGGAGAAGCTTAATTGTTAGTGGATGTTGCTTTCGAAACTCTGCAATGCGATATAAAGCGCGATGGGCGTTTTCAAGAAATGGACGATCGGGGTCCATTGCATGCTCTGCCGTTTCTTTTATTTCTACAATAACTGAGGAAATAATTTCGTCTAACAAATCCTCTTTGCTTTTAAAAAACGTATAAATTGTTCCTTTGCCTACATTCGCGAGTTTCGCCACTTGTTCTATCGTCGTTGCCTTATACCCGAATAAGGAAAAAGATTTTGTCGCCGCATCAATAATATTTTGTTTTCGATCGATAGCCATGCTCCTCATCCTCTTGATTGACTAAATGGACATTTTGGTCATTTCGTTAAAATTATCATACTATATTGCCTGATTAAAATAAAGGGGTTTTTTTACAAAATGATCGACAGGCTTTACACATGCGGCTGTCCTCATTTTTAAAAAGGGAAGAAGGTCCAAGCACGGTAACGTTGTGAAATGTTTGCAAAAACCACCACGTTATAGTATACCGTCAATCATCCGAAGCTGTACTTGATGAAAGGTTTCTACTTCATACATAAGATTGGGGAACGAGAATTTTTTTCTTGCTGTTGTATTTTTTAGATTTGAGTATTTTGCACATTGTGTCCTCTATATGATAGAGCAGAAGGAACAAAATAATCAATTACCAAATAAACTAAAATCCGTTTTCAACGAATTAGAAATCTTGCCCTGCACTTAAAACAGTACAGGGGAATGTTGTAAAGATTTTATACAGCGAAAATGTGTATCAATCTATTTTCCCAGTAGCCTATATATCAGCACAATACCAATTAATAACACGGGTATTTGAACCGATAACTTAATTAAGCTATTTGTGAATATATACTCACCTATTAAAACGACTAATCCTGCAAAAATTGCAGATATAATAGCTTTTTTCATAATTTTCAACCCTTTTTATTGAGGTAAGACAATAGGAGGATATTTATTACCATAAGTATATTTAACATAAATCGGGACACCTGTTATATACTCAGATATTATGGCTCCTACAACAGCTCCTGCAACTGCGCCAGCTATTCCAAATATACTACCTAGATATGCTGCACCACCAGAAATTCCACCTTTTACTATGGCTCGAACATCAGTCTTAGTCAACCACAGTTCGATTCCCCACCAATGAAATTTAATTGCTCTTTTTCCTTCAGAAGCTTTAGCGTAACTAATAGTTTTAGCTGAAACGTCTTTAGGCATTACAACAACAATATTTCTTACTACCGCTGTATTAGCTCCACTGATGGTCTCTAAATTATTATTAGCTTGAGATACTAAATTGTTAACAATCTCAAAATCTCTTTCAGAAAGAATCTCCTTTAACTTTTTCTCATCTTTCAATACAAATTTATTTTCTTCGACAACAACATATTGATCAGCTGTTTGAATTAGATTTTCTGATAACGATACATTATATCCTTGAGAATAGACGTTTAATGTTCTTGTTTTTCTGCCGCAAACGCTGAGTATGATGGTAATGTACTTCCTAACAAAGATAAACTTAAAGTCCCTAGTAAAATTTTTTTACGCATATTAAATTACCTCCTTAGTATATTAATTTCTATCACACCTTATAGACGTTAATTTTATCGATATAGTTCCACATATTTCATTTTTTGACATAAAAATACCATTAAATAAAGTATTCTAGAACTTTATTACTGGTAGACTAAATACCAACAAACTCGAAAATCCTTAAAAGAATGAAACTAATTACAATGCCTTAATGGATAAGTGACCTTTATTTTTTCTCTTTCAGTAGCTTACTTAACGCTTGTTCCCAAAATGGAATACCATCTACAAAACCCGCTTCTTTGCAACGTCTCATCTCATTTTTAATCTTTTGAATGGCCTTTTCTAATTTTTCCATATTTACAGCAATCGTCCGGGACGCCGATCTATCATGCCCTGTCTGAATTCAAGGGATGGTAAAAAAAGGTATACATATCGGTCTGTCATGGCAAGGGATGATAGTCCCAAAGCGCTTACAGATGAAATTCAAAAAAATGGTTCGCTAACCTATGACTTACATCTGTTTTCAGCGAATCAAAAAAGTTCCCACAAAGTCTTGACTGACTCTTTGCAAAATGCTCGATTTATCAAAATATAGTGCTTATGTCAGAATAAAAATAATTTTTACGGACAAATTTTTTCCATAATTGTAAACGGCCTTTTTTAGAAGGAAGTGTTTATTTTAAACAACTTTTGTTAAAATAAGTAAGCAAAGTTTTCGGGAAAATTATTGCTAAATATGGGTGGTGAGCTTTATGTTCAATCGTATATTATCGATCTTGGTTGTTGTTGGATTGCCGTTGTCCGTTATTGGCAGTTTGATGCATTGGAATGCACTGCTTCTATTTGCAATTTATTGTTTAACGATTATCGGACTCGCCAGTTTTATGGGAAGAGCGACAGAAAGCTTGGCGATTGTGGCAGGTCCACGAATTGGCGGACTGTTGAATGCGACTTTTGGGAACGCTGTTGAGCTCATTATTTCAATCTTTGCGTTAAAAGCAGGTTTAATTTCAGTTGTTTTAGCATCTCTCACAGGTTCTGTAATCGGCAACTTGCTGCTTGTTGCAGGTTTATCGTTTTTTGTCGGTGGATTAAAGTACAAGCGGCAGAAGTTTAATGAATACGACGCAAGACATAATTCTGGATTGTTAATGTTTGCGGTCATTGTTGCCTTTGTCATTCCAGAAGTGTTTGCACAAACAATGAATGATACGGACACATTGACGTTAAGCATTGGCATTTCCATCATTATGATCGGGCTCTATTTAGCTGCGTTGTTTTTTAAATTGGTAACCCATCGGGGAGTTTATCAGAAAAAAGAGGAGCAGATCGAAGAACACGAAAGCCCGGAATGGTCTGGCAAAATCGCAACCATCATTTTGTTTTTGGCAACAATTGCGGTTGCATATGTTTCGGAAAATCTTGTACATACGTTTGAAACGGTCGCACATGAACTTGGCTGGAGTGAATTATTTATTGGGGTAATTGTCGTTGCCATTGTTGGAAATGCAGCGGAGCATGCGTCTGCGATTATTATGGCTTACAAAAATAAAATGGATGTGGCGGTTGAAATCGCCATCGGATCAACCTTGCAGATCGCCATGTTTGTTGCGCCTTTGCTTGTATTAATTTCGCTTCTGTTTTCAGAAAAAATGCCGCTCGTCTTTACACTTCCTGAGTTGATTGCCATGGCGACAGGAGTACTGCTCATGATTGTAATTTCCAATGACGGCGATACGAACTGGTTTGAAGGGGCTACTTTGCTTGCTGCTTATGTCATCATGGGGATAGGCTTCTATCTATTATAGAAAGATATTTTGCGGATAAAATACAAATAGCTTGAAAAAACTACAAGCAAAGGCTACTTGAAAGGAGATAACCACATGAAACAGCTAATGACGTTATTTATTTCAGTCATGCTTGCATCGGTTTTTTCAAGCTTAAGCTTCGCTGAAGCACCAACTATCCCCAAATCGGTGATGGATATTTCAAAAGAAAATACGTATCCAAATCCGAGTCAAAATCTTCCTTATTTACAGCCAAGTGAATTAACAAAAGAGTTAATCAAAACATCCAACGTCCCGATTGAAAATCCTGTTTTAATTAAAATGTTAAATGAGTCTTCCATTACACCTTCTCCAACCGCCATAGGATATAGAGCCGCCATTTACTTGGGACGGTGGGCATTGAATTATGAATCTGAGGAAACAACAGTCAATTGGGAGTATCAAAAAATCAATACAAACTTTTTTGACAATCGAGGCGGTAAGTCGCCCGTTCAAATTAGCTATAAACAGGAGGCGCAAAAACGGGTAAAAGGAGGATTAACCGCTAGAATTTCTGATCATAAAGATGTCAAAAAAATGATGCTGATGAAGGCGGCAAAGAAATCGAAAATGCCGCTAGCATTTGAAACAATTGTCGGCTTCGGGACGAAAAAAAATCAAGTATATAATATCCCGCCGAAAAAAATGGGGTATTTATACGCATACGTTCCCGCTGTCAACGAAAAAGGAAAAGTCACTTACGGAGAAGTGTATTTAATGTTAAAGGGAAGCAAGAAGCAAATTGTTGTCAAAAATGTTACGCAACAAGGCATTGGAGCATGGATTCCTGTGCAGGATCGGGCATCCTTCCACTTTCTTATTACCAATCAGCCTAGATAATAGAAAAGGGCGGGCGAAAGGCAAATATATTGCCGAAAGAAGCCCAAGCCCTTTTATTTATATGCGCGCTTTTCTTTTTGTAAAATCTAAGTCTCGGTAATAACTATTTTTCACTAAAAGATTCGGTCCAAGACACGCTACGTTTGGACAATGGCAATTCAGCTGTTGGGCAATCGGGGATTGCATCCATTTTTCATAGGCTGATAAAAGAGTATCTTTTTTGATGTTTCCAAGCGGCGGTACATCGCCGAAATCTGTCACAATAATGTCCCCTGTAAAAATATTGACATTGAGACGGGATCTGCCGTCAGGGTCATTTCGAACAGTCACGTTTTTGCTTTCTCTCAATCGCTTCAGCAATGCTAAATCTTCTTCATTGTCGCTGCAAGCGTAAAACGGGAGTGTTCCAAACAGCATCCACACTGATTCGTCGCGGATATCCAAGAGCTTATGAATTGCTTCGCGTATCTCATCCAAGCTGAGCGTTTCAAGATTGCTAGCGAAATCACTTGGATACATTGGATGCACCTCATGGCGTTGACATTTCATTTCGTCTACAATTTGTCTATGGATTTTTTCAAGATGAGGAACCGTCCGTTTATTCAGCATCGTCTCCGCTGAAACAATTACTCCCGCTTCAGCCAGAGCTCTAGAGTTTTCAATGATTCGTTCAAAATATTTTGCGCGTTCTTTATATGGAGGCTTCTTTTTCATCATTGCAAATCCGGCTTCAACAAAATCATCGACTGTTCCCCAGTTATGGGAAATATGCAAAACATCTAAATACGGGATAATTTTTTCATAGCGTTTCAAGTCCAATGTTAAATTGGAATTGATTTGGGTTCGTATCCCGCGTTCATGTGCGTATTTTAAAATGGGAACGACATAATTTTCCACAGATTTTATCGAAAGCATCGGCTCCCCGCCGGTAATCGAAAGGGATCGTAATGTCGGCACTTCGTCTAGCCTTTTTAAAAGTAAATCGAGCGGCATCCCTTCCGGATCTTTCGGAGATAAAGTGTATCCTACAGCGCAATGCTCACATCGCATATTGCAGATTGTGGTGGTGGTAAATTCTATATTTGATAATGTTAATTCACCGTATTCCTTCATATCTAAATAAGCTTCCCAAGGGTCATAGGAAGGAGTAATCTTTTTGAGGGTTGTATAAGTTTCCATAAAAATCATTTCTCCTTTAATTAAACTGCACCATTAAATAATTGTAGCATGCCATCAGAAAAATGTAAGCGAATTTGAATCGAATATGATGTAAAAAAGTGTTGACAGAGGGGAAGGATAGTGGCATAATCCAAGTAACCGAATAAGAATTATAAAGTTAATAATAAAACTCTTATCAAGAGCAGGTGGAGGGATGAGCCCAATGAAGCCCGGCAACCGACTCATATGATGAGCACGGTGCTAATTCTCCCAACAGAGATGTTGAAAGATAAGAAGTTGTTTTGACAAAAAACCTCTTCTTATTGAAGAGGTTTTATTTATATAAAAAAATCTGAATGAAGAGGATTGAAAAAATGGGTCACGTAACAGCAGTATACCAAATCATTGCGAAACGAGAAGATTTAGAAAAAAAAGCAGAAGGCATTGCTCTTGGATTAACGGTAGGTTCGTGGACTGACCTTCCTCTTTTAGTGCAAGAGCAGTTAAAAAAGCATAAAGGACAAGTGGTTGAAATAAAAGAAACAGGCGAGGATCCATCCTCCGGCAAAACGATTGCACAGCTTCACATTCGCTTTCCGGGAGAAAACTTTTCTAAAGACATTCCTGCCATCTTAACGACAACTTTTGGAAAATTATCACTAGATGGAGAAATAAAATTACTAGATTTGCAGTTTGACGATGAGATCTTTCGGTATTTTCCAGGTCCTCGATTTGGAATTCAGGGGTTACGAGAAAAACTTGGCGTTTACGACAGACCGTTAGTGATGAGCATCTTTAAAGGTGTAATTGGACGTGATATGGATTACCTTCTTGCCCAATTGCGGGAGCAGGCTCTCGGGGGCGTCGACTTAGTAAAGGATGACGAAATACTTTTTGAAAATTCGCTCACATCATTTGAAACAAGAATAAAGGAAGGCAAAAAAGTTCTTGATAACGTGTATCAAGAAAAAGGGCACCGAACTTTGTATGCGGTCAATTTGACGGGAAAAACATTTGAATTGAAAGATAAGGCAAGAAAAGCAAAAGAATTAGGTGCCGATATTTTGCTATTTAATGTTTTTACATATGGCCTCGATGTGCTGCAAGCATTAAGGGAAGATGATGAAATCGCCCTCCCAATTATGGCTCATCCGGCGTTTAGCGGATCGTTTACTTCATCCGAAAAATATGGGCTCTCTCATTCCTTATTGCTTGGAAAATTGATAAGAATTGCTGGAGCAGATTTTTCGTTGTTCCCTTCACCATATGGCAGCGTTGCATTGGAGCGTGACAAAGTTTTAAAAGTGAAAGAAGAATTGGTGAAGGAATCAGTTTTAAAACCAGTTTTTCCTGTTCCATCTGCTGGCATTCACCCGGGTCTTGTTCCCATTTTAATTCATGATTTTGGAAAAGATTGTGTCATTAATGCAGGAGGCGGTGTTCACGGTCACCCGCAAGGTGCTAAAGGCGGAGGAAAAGCTTTCCGTCAGGCAGTTGACGCTGTTTCCCGGGGTGTTCCCCTTAATGAAGCAGCTGAAGACATAGAATTACAAGAAGCAATTCGGCTCTGGGGATGGAAGGAGGCACCGTCCAATTGAAGCCAGTAATATTTTGTGATTTTGATGGAACGGTGACAAAAAAAGATAACATCGTTAGCATCATGAAGCGTTTCGCTCCAAAAGAGTGGGAGCAATTGAAGGATGGCGTCCTTTCCCAGTCGATTAGTATTCAGGAAGGAGTCGGCAAGATGTTTGCACTTCTTCCATCTTCTTTAAAGGGTGACATCATTCACTATATTTTAGAAACTGCAGAAATAAGGGAAGGATTTCGCGACTTTGTTCATTATGCGAAAAACATGAACATTCCTTTATACATTGTCAGCGGCGGAATCGATTTTTTTATTAAACCGCTGTTGCAGCCTTTTGATTCTATTACCGCACTGTTTTGCAATAAAGCGGATTTTAGCGGAGAAACGATCACCATTCATTGGCCTTATACGTGTGATGAAAAATGTCCCAACCAAAATTGTGGGTGCTGCAAACCGACAATTATTCGGCAAATTGCAAATGCTGACACTCATTCCATCATCATCGGGGATTCCGTCACAGATTTAGAAGCCGCGAAGATTGCAGATACAGTTATTGCACGTGATTATTTATCAAAAAAATGTCAAGAATTTTCTATTCCTTATCAATCTTTCGAAACCTTTTACGACTGTATTGACATTTTAGAGAAGACAATAAACAAAACAAATTTCATAGAAGAAAAAGGTGGCGCAAAATGAGTGTCGTTTTAACTCGTGTTCATGAGCTTGCGGAGATTAAAGAGGAGCTTGCTGCGAGGGATTGGTTTATGGGGACAAGCGGCAATTTAGCCATTAAAGTTCAAGATTCCCCGCTTCAGTTTCTTGTGACCGCAAGCGGCAAAGATAAACGAAAAAAAACGAAGGAAGATTTTTTGCTTGTGGATGGAGAAGGAAATCCTGTAGGTACAACAAATCTGAAGCCTTCGGCAGAAACGCTGTTGCATTGCGAAATATATAAAAGAAGCAAAGCCGGCTGCAGCCTACATGTACATACGGTTGCAAATAATGTCATCTCTGAACTTTATGGTGACGCTGGGAAAATTGTATTTCAAGGACAAGAACTGATAAAAGCGTTTGACCGCTGGGAGGAAGATGCAGAATTACAGATTCCGATTATTTATAATTATGCCCATATTCCTACATTAGCAAGCACTTTGGGCGATTTCGTGAAGGAGGATAAAGGGGCAGTTCTTATTCGCAACCACGGAATTACTGTATGGGGAAAAGATGGCTTTGAAGCGAAGAAAATTTTAGAAGCTTGTGAATTTTTATTTCAGTATCAGCTTGCTCTTATTCAAGCAAAAGCCGGTCTCCTTGCGAGTACAGGAGCTTTAAATAATTAAACATTTTAAGGAGGTATTTTACATGACAACGATTAAAATTCAAGGAACAAACGAAGTTATCAGCAATCAAGAGGAAGTGATTTCATTTTTAAATCAACAAGGTGTTATTTACGAGCAATGGGATATTGCCAAATTACCAGAGCATTTAAAAGAGAAATATCTTTTAAATGATGAGGAAAAACAAACGATTTTACAATCTTTTGAAAATGAAATTAAAGATATTTCAGCAAGACGCGGCTACAAAGCTTGGGATGTCATTTCTTTAGCAGATCATACGCCAAACCTTGAAGAGCTGCTGAAAAATTTTCAGCGTGAACATCATCATACAGATGATGAAGTGCGCTTTATTGTAAGCGGCCATGGAATTTTTGTTATTCAAGGACAGGACGGAAAATTTTTTGAAGTGCATCTTAATCCGGGAGACCTTATTTCTGTTCCAGAGGGCAGACGCCACTATTTCACATTAGCTGATGACCGAAAAGTTGTTGCGATCCGCATCTTTGTGACAGAAGAAGGCTGGGTGCCTGTTTACGAAAAAGAAGAAGTAAATTAAGTTTACAAAAAATTTATAAAAAAGCGGCTTTAAACATTCACAGCTGCAAGCTTAACATCATCTTTTTCATATAACTGGCTGCTCTTCGGATACACAATTCATCCAGCTCAGTGAACAATGTTCCTGAATGCAAAGAAACTATGAAAATACCACAGCGGCTGCTGACCCGGTTTTAATAGGTTTACACATTTTTGCGAAGAAGCTTGCAGCTAAAAGAGCACCACAAAAATAGGCTTGTCTTATGTTACAAGAGGATATAGTTTCACTTGAAAACCAAGTAAACACAGATAATTTATCAAGTATTATGGCGGGATGGGGAAAATCAAGAATAAATGATGCAGATTTATATTTTTAGGAAGGGGCTGTCTTAGAAAGTCAAAATCCACTGAAAACGAAACATCATAAGCATTGATATATCAACGTTTCTAAAACATTAAAGGGGCGTCTATAAGCCGGAAAATCGACTTATTAGACAGCCCCCTCTATCTTAATGGATGCGGCGGCTGCTTTGGATCTAGAAATCTGAATCCATTTGGAGCATTTGCCGGAATCGGCTTTTACAAGCAGGTGACGAAGTGGTCTTGTAATAATGTCGTCCCCATATTGTGAATGGATATTATGAAAGACTCTTTTTTCACTTTATGACAAACAAAGATATGAGGAGGGAATTTTTTTGAAGGATTTTTCAACATATTTTACGATGACTGAGCAAGATGTCACCGAATATGTACAGAAAAAACTCGATATTTTTGAACAAAACGCAGAATTGGAATGCCGAGAGATTGGCGATGGCAACTTAAATTATGTATTTCGAGTCGTTGATCAAAATAGCGGTCAGTCTGTCATTATTAAACAAGCTGGTCCGGTTGCGCGTATTTCAGACGCCTTTAAAGTTTCACCAGATCGCAATCGGATTGAAAGCGAAGCATTGAAGCTGCAAGGGGAATTAGCGCCTGGATTTGTACCTAAGGTTTATTCGTATGATCCGATTATGAATTGTTGTGTGATGGATGATCTATCTGACCATGAAATTATGAGGACAGCTCTTTTAAAACATAAAAAATTTCCTTTGTTTGCCGACCATATTACAACGTTTCTTGTCAACACCTTATTGCTTACTTCAGATGCCGTTATCGATCATAAAGAGAAGAAAGCATTGGTGCAAAAATTTACAAACCCAGAATTATGTGAAATAACAGAAGATCTCGTGTATACAGAACCTTTTTACGATTGTGAGCAAAATGATATATTTCCAGAAACGCGAGAATTCATCCGTGAAGAAATTTGGAATGATTCAAAGCTTGCATTGGAAACAGCTAAACTGAAGTTTGATTTTATGACAAAAGCACAGTCCCTCCTCCACGGCGACCTTCATACCGGTTCCATTTTTATAAAGGAAGATTCAACAAAAATAATCGATCCTGAGTTTGCTTTTTATGGACCTGCTGGGTTCGATATTGGGAATGTGATTGCAAACCTTATTTTCGCCTATGTAAATGCAAACTTTACAATTGAAGATCAAGAAACAAAGGAAGACTACTTGCAATATATTCAACAAACAATCTCAGACGTAATAGAGCTGTTTACAAAAAAATTTTTACATGCTTGGGATGAGAATATAAAAGAAAGAACTGCAAGTGCACCTGGTTTTAAAGAATGGTATTTAAATTCCATCCTTGAGGATGCCTCAGCCGCTGCCGGACTTGAATTATGCAGAAGAATTATTGGGATCGCCCATGTAAAAGACATCACGTCAATTGAAAATAAAGAATCCCGAGCTTTGGCTGAAAAAATTTGTTTAACAGCTGGTAAAACCTTTATTCTTGAACGGGCAAACATTCGTACAGGCGACGACTTTGTGAATGTTTTATTACAAAGTGTCCGCAAATTTATTGAAGGGGAAAAGTTTTATGACAGCAGTAAAAGCCATTCAATCCGTACAACTGGATGATGAAAACAATACGGTGATCATACTCGACCAAACGTTATTGCCGAATGAGAAAGTATTTCTGCATCTTTCTACTCCAGAAGAAATATGGGAGGCCATTTACCATCTGAAGGTTAGAGGAGCGCCTGCGATCGGAATTGCTGCTGCATTCGGTGTTTATTTAGGCACGAAGCAATCAAAAGCGTTGACTTATGAACAGCTTTTGGATGATTTTCAAAAAATCAAACAGTATTTGGCTTCATCGCGGCCGACTGCAGTGAATTTATTTTGGGCTTTAGATCGCATGGAGGATAGACTCAAAGTAGAAAAAGACAAAAGCATCGAGGAAATTAAAAACGCACTGAAGGAAGAGGCAGAACATATCCGTAATGAGGATGAGCAAGTCTGTTATTCGATCGGGGAGTATGCCCTGTCATTATTAAAACCCGGCTGGGGCCTTCTGACCCATTGCAATGCAGGAACAATTGCGACGGCGAGGTATGGGACTGCGTTAGCTCCCATCTACTTAGGCCAAGAAAGAGGCTACCATTTCAAAGTTTTTGCAGATGAAACAAGACCGCTTCTTCAAGGTGCACGTCTAACTGCATGGGAATTGCAGGAAGCTGGTGTGGATGTAACGTTAATTTGTGACAACATGGCATCCATTGTGATGAAGGAAGGAAAAGTACAAGCGGTTTTAGTCGGGTGTGATCGAGTTGCCGCAAACGGAGATACTGCCAATAAAATTGGAACTTCCGGAGTGGCAATCTTAGCAAAATATTATGGAATCCCGTTTTATGTTTGTGCTCCGCTTTCAACAATCGATTTAGACTGTCCGTCAGGGGAACATATACCGATCGAAGTGAGAAAAGCAGAGGAGATCACGACAAAATGGTATGAAAAACCGATGGCGCCGGAAAATGTGCAAACATATAATCCGGCATTCGACGTGACCGATCATGAACTCATTACGGCAATTATTACAGAAAAAGGGATTGCCTATCCACCCTTTACAAAAAGTTTAAAACACATGAAAAGCGTTTAATTGCCTTTTCATACAAAAACCCCTTAAAAGGGAATGCTTTCACATTCTTTTAAGGGGTGTAAAATTTTATTCGAAATATAATTCCGGACGTCTGTCTTGAAAAATAGGAATGGTTTTTCTTACATGGTCAATTTCTTGAAGATCCAGTTGGGCGTAAAAAATTCCTTCATCTGTTTGATCATGAACAAGAAGCTCGCCCCAAGGGGCAATGACCATTGAGTGTCCATTAAATTCATTATTTTGATCCGCTCCGACCCGGTTTACTGCTACAACAAACATTTGATTTTCAACTGCCCGTGCTTGGAGAAGCAATTGCCAATGGTCAATTCGCTTTTTCGGCCATTCGGCAGGAATGAACATAATGTTTGCACCTTTTAATGCATGGGTGCGAATCCATTCCGGAAAACGCAAATCATAACAAATAACACCACCGCAAGTGATGCCGTCCAGCTCAAATATATTTACTTTTTGACCGGCACTCATAAATTTATGCTCATCCATCAATTTAAACAGATGGGCTTTGTCGTATTCAGCGGTGATATTTCCGAATCGGTCGACAACGTACATGGTATTAAAAAATTGTCCGTTTTTTTTCGTTGCAACTGAACCGCCGACAATATTGACATGATATGTTTTAGCAAGGGATGTCAGCAGCTCAATTGTTTTTTCTCCATTTTTGTCTGCAAGCTCATCAAGCTGATCAAGGGCGTATCCTGTATTCCACATTTCAGGCAAAACAATTGTATCCGCTTGATGGTTTGCTGCTTCTATTATATTTTTTTGAGCGATTTCATAGTTTTGGTCCGGTTCGCCTAAAATGATATTCATTTGTATACAAGCAACTTTCATGATTTTCAGCCCCTAGACATTTTTATATAAAGACTATAGAATTTTTATGATAATTTCAACTATTTTTATAAAAAAAGGTGGATTAGAGTGGAGATTTCAGAACGTTTAAAAAAGCTTCCAACACAATTTTTCTCTGCCCTTGTGAAAAAAGTGAATAACGCTGTAGCCGAAGGAAGAGATATTATTAATTTAGGACAAGGAAATCCTGACCAGCCGACTCCCCCGCATATCGTCAAAGCGCTGCAAACCGCAGCAGAAGACCCGAAAACACATAAATATTCACCATTTTCAGGTCTGATCGAGTTAAAACATGCGGCTAGTGAATATTATAAGAAACAATACGGTGTCGATATAGATTCGGAAAAAGAAGTGGCGATTTTATTCGGTACGAAAACTGGACTTGTTGAATTGCCGATGTGCCTATTAAATGAAGGAGATCTAATGCTATTGCCCGACCCGGGTTATCCAGACTTTTTATCAGGCGTTGTTTTAGCCGGGGCTCAATTTAAAACGTTCCCGCTGTTGGCAGAAAATCGGTTTTTACCTGATTACAACGCCATTCCGTTGGAGGATAAAGAAGCGGCAAAATTGGTGTATTTAAACTACCCGAACAATCCGACAGGAGCAACGGCCGATCTTAAGTTTTTTGAGGAAACGGTTACGTTTGCAAAGAAGCATCGAATTTCCGTTGTCCATGATTTTGCGTACGGTGCGATCGGCTTTGACGGCAAAAAACCGACCAGCCTTCTTGAAGCGGAAGGAGCTAAGGACATCGGCATTGAAATGTACACATTGTCGAAAACCTACAATATGGCCGGCTGGCGCGTTGGATTTGCTGTAGGGAACCAGAATATCATTGAAAGTATTAATCTTATTCAAGATCACTTATATTGCAGCCTTTTTCCAGCAATACAATTAGCAGCAGCTGCCGCATTAACAGGCGATCAGTCGTGTGTAGAGGAGCTTGTCTCCCTTTATGAAAAACGGCGAAATACGTTTATCAATGCTATTCGGCAAATTGGCTGGAACGCCCAAGCTCCGAAAGGATCATTTTTTGCCTGGCTCCCTGTTCCGAAAGGATTTACTAGCGAAGAGTTTGCCGATTATTTGCTTGAAAAAGCAGATGTCGCCGTTGCGCCAGGAAACGGCTTCGGGCAATATGGAGAAGGATACATACGCGTTGGTTTATTAGTTGATGAGAGCAGGCTTTTAGAAGCGGTTGATAGAATTCGCAAGCTGAACCTTTTTTAACTGCTGCAATGAATGTTGAAACACTCTCCTTATCCCCCTAAAAAAATGATCAGCACGTGAATGCCTTTCCAATCAAAATTAAAAGAAGTATAATAAAAATTGTGTTAAGTGGGAGTTTTTTGACTGAATGTAAGGGGGATAAGCGGGATGGAAAAATTATATGAGAGTATGTATCAATTAATTGTGGAAACGTCTATAAAATTGCCGAAGGATGTCCGCCGCGCTATTTTGAAGGCGAAGCAGCGTGAAAATGCTGGTACAAGAGCTGCGATGTCGCTTGCCACGATAACCGAAAATATTAAAATGGCAGATGAAAATGTATCGCCGATCTGCCAAGATACCGGATTGCCGACATTTAAAATTAAAGTGCCAGTCGGTATCAATCAAATTCAAATAAAGGAAACAATAAAAAAAGCGATCGCTCAAGCGACGAAGGACGGGAAGCTTCGCCCGAACTCGGTCGATTCGCTCACTGGAGAAAATTCCGGCGATAACTTGGGCGAAGGGCTTCCAGTCGTAAAATTTGAACAATGGGAAAAAGATTATATCGATGTTCGCTTAATATTAAAAGGCGGCGGCTGCGAAAACAAAAATATTCAATACAGCCTGCCGTGCGAACTAGAAGGATTGGGAAGAGCCGGCAGAGATTTGGATGGAATCCGCAAATGTATTTTGCATGCGGTATATCAAGCACAGGGCCAAGGATGCAGCGCAGGATTCATTGGAGTTGGAATCGGCGGAGACCGTTCAGCGGGGTACGATTTAGCGAAAGAACAATTATTCCGCGAAGTCGATGACGTAAATCCGAACGAAGAATTGCGCCAATTGGAAGAATATATTATGGAAAATGCGAACAAGCTTGGCATCGGAACGATGGGATTTGGCGGGGAAACCACTTTATTAGGCTGCAAAGTCGGCGCAATGCACAGAATTCCTGCAAGCTTTTTTGTTTCTGTCGCATACAACTGCTGGGCATTCCGCCGTTTAGGTGTGCATATCGATCCAAATACGGGTGAAATCATAAAATGGCTTTATCAAGATGGAGAAGATGTTGATTTTCAAGAAAATGCTGCACAAGAAGAACATTTAGCATCAACGGACTCTGAAAGACGTGTCATCACGCTGCAAGCGCCAATTACAGAAGAACAAATCCGCGAGCTGAAAGTCGGCGACGTTGTTCGCATCAACGGAATCATTTACACAGGAAGGGATGCCATCCATAAATATTTAATGGATCATGATGCGCCGGTTGATTTAAACGGTCAAATTATTTACCACTGCGGACCTGTCATGTTAAAAGATGAAAACGGCAATTGGGAAGTGAAAGCGGCTGGGCCGACCACTTCCATTCGCGAAGAGCCTTATCAAGGGGATATTATGAAAAAATTTGGCATCCGTGCGGTAATGGGCAAAGGCGGCATGGGGCAAAAAACGCTGCAAGCTTTAAAAGAGCATGGCGGAGTATACTTGAATGCGATTGGCGGTGCTGCTCAATATTATGCGGATTGCATCGAAGCGGTTGAAGGTGTTGACTTGCTGGAGTTTGGAATTCCAGAAGCTATGTGGCATTTGCGCGTAAAAGACTTCACGGCCGTTGTCACAATGGATTCACACGGCAACAGCCTGCATGAAGACATTGAAAAATCGTCATTAGAAAAGCTTTCTCAATTTAAAGAGCCGGTATTTAGCTAAATATTAAACTCAATGCCATAGCCAGATGATTGGCTATGGTATTTTTTTGAAATCAAGATGGAGCATAATTCCTAAAAACGGATAAAGACTAATAGTAAAAATAATGGAAAGGAGATTCACAGCTTGAATTATTTCCGGATTTTATATTGCTCTGTCTTGTTATTTTTTTCTTTTTTTAGCTGCGCCTCTGCTGCTGTCAGCAATCACCCGATTCATTGGGGTTTTCAAAAAAACAATAATCATCAGCCTCCTGATGCCGGGAAAGAATGGAATGAACTTTTAAATAAATATGGAGCGTTTTATTTAGGAGATCCCAGCAAAAAAGAGATTTATTTAACGTTTGATAATGGCTATGAAAACGGCTATACATCGAAAATTTTGGACGTACTGAAAAAGCACGATGTACATGCGACGTTTTTTGTAACAGGCCATTATTTAAAAACAGCCCCTGATCTTGTAAAGAGAATGGTGAAGGAAGGGCATATTGTCGGCAATCATTCATGGAGCCACCCTGATATGACGACAATAAGTGCTGATAAAATAAAGAAGGAGCTTGATGCCGTCAGCGACAAAGTAAAGGAGCTTACAGGCCAAGAAGGAACAGTATATGTGAGACCGCCAAGGGGCATTTTTAGCGAACGCACACTTGCATTGTCCGAAAAATACGGTTATCGCAATATTTTTTGGTCGCTTGCATTTGTCGACTGGAAGGTGAATGAACAAAAAGGCTGGCGATATGCATACGACAACATTATCAATCAAATTCATCCGGGCGCGATCATTTTGCTGCACACCGTATCAAAAGACAACGCTGATGCGCTTGATGAAGCGATTAAAACTTTAAAACAGCAAGGCTATACTTTTAAAAGCTTAGACGATCTAGTGATGGAGAAAATGTTTGAAAGTCCATTTCTTTATTAATAGAAGCGGATTATGTGATATAATAGCTCCGAAAAAATACGATAAAGGTCGGTAAAAACATGTGGAATGTGACGATAAAAGCGGCGCCGCCGTATGACTTCGACCGCGTGTTAGAGCGCCTTTTACTTGATCCGTTGAACAAGGTGGACGTGCACAAGCGAACCGTCCTTGTTCCTCTTTATAGTGAAAAAGAAGAACCTTTTGTTGCCGTTGTAAAAGCAATCGGATCGAAGGAAAACCCAATATTTGAAATATCAGGGGAACAGGATGAACAAAAAGAACGAGCCATCCATGAGCTGACACGCATATTTCAATGGAAGAATTCGCTTAAAACCATTCAAGATCATTTCCTGCAAACCAACCTTGCTCCGCTTTTTCAAGAGCATGAAGGGACGCCGCTCGTGCTAGATTTTCATCCGTATGCTTGTTTAATGAAATGCATTATTCATCAGCAATTAAATTTATCATTTGCCTATCAGTTGACGACCGCTTTTGTGCAAACTTTTGGTTTTCAAGTAGATAATGTATGGTTTTATCCCAAACCGGAAACAGTAGCCAAATTGAATTATGAGGATTTGCGGGCGCTGAAATTCAGCATGAGAAAAGCGGAATATGTTATTGATACCTCCAGACTGATTGCAGAAGGAGTGCTGCCGATTCAGGCCTTCCATGAATGGAGCGATGATGATATTATGAAAAAATTGGTTCAAGTGCGCGGCATCGGCCCGTGGACGGTGCAAAATTTTCTTTTATTTGGGCTGGGCAGGCCGAATCTGTTTCCTGCTGCTGATATCGGCTTGCAAAATGCGATCAAGCATTATTTTCAACTGGAAAAGAAACCGACAAAAGAAGAAATGGAAAACTACAGCCGCGAGTGGGCTCCTTATTTAAGCTATGCAGCTTTTTATTTATGGCGAAGCATCGAAAAGAGACGGGGAGAAGCGAAATGAAGATAAAAAATAGACCGACATCTGTGACGATTCAAAAGGGACAGCAATTTCCGCTGACCATTAAGCGGCTTGGCATTAACGGAGAAGGTGTCGGGTATTTTAAGAAACAAGTCGTCTTTGTCCCGGGAGCTTTGCCCGGGGAAGAAGTGGTCGTTCAAGCAGAGAATATTCAACCAAATTATGCAGAAGCCGTTATAAAAAAAATACGGAAAAAATCCCCTCATCGTGTGAAACCGCCCTGCATCTATTATGACCGATGCGGAGGCTGCCAATTGCAGCATTTGCAATATGAACAGCAGCTTGCTGCCAAACGGGACATTGTCATTCAAGCGCTTGAGCGCCATACGAACCTAGAGGTTGACACCCTCGACATCCGTCCGACAATCGGTATGGACGACCCTTGGCATTACCGCAATAAAAGTCAATTTCAGCTCGGAAATGAAAAACAGCAAGTGATAGCAGGCCTGTATGGTGCGAATTCACACAAGCTTGTTCCAATTCACTCTTGCATGGTCCAGCACCCGCTGACAGATAAAATTACCCAAACGGTAAAACAAGTACTGGAGGATTTTCACATTCCGATTTACCATGAGCGAAAACGGACGGGCATCGTTCGCACAATCGTTGTACGCGCCGGTGTTCAGACGAACCATGTGCAAGTCGTCCTCATTACAAAAGCGGAAGAATTGCCGCGAAAAGAACTGATTGCAGCGGAGATCATGAAGCGCGCGCCGGAAGTAAAATCAGTCATGCAAAATATAAATGGAAGCAAAACATCGCTGATTTTCGGCGACAAAACGGTTTTGTTAAAAGGTGAAGAAGTCATCCAAGAAACATTGGGCGACCTTTCCTTTGAACTATCCGCCCGCGCTTTTTTCCAGCTTAACCCGGTGCAAACGGTCAAACTTTATGACGAAGTCAAAAAAGCAGCAGGTTTAACAGGAAGCGAAAAAATCGTAGATGCCTATTGCGGAGTCGGCACGATCGGCTTGTGGCTGGCAAAGGATGCAGCAGAAATCAGAGGAATGGATGTCATTGAAGAATCCATCCGTGACGCGAAAAAAAACGCCGAAAAACACGGGATCAAAAATGCAACATATGTCACAGGCAAAGCAGAAACATGGATGTCAAAATGGGCAAAAGAAGGCTGGCGCCCAGATGTTGTCGTCGTCGACCCTCCCCGCACCGGCTGCGACCGAACGTTTCTCAAAACAATCAAAAAAGTGAAGCCAAAACGATTCGTTTACGTCTCATGCAATCCGTCCACCCTGGCAAAAGACATTCAATTTCTTTCCAGCTTGTACAAAGTCGAATACATCCAGCCCGTCGACATGTTCCCGCACACGGCGCATGTGGAGTGCTGCGCGTTGCTAGGGATTGGGATACGCTAAAGGCTGCGGAATCTAAAGGTGAATATGAAATATAAGTGCATCAGTGTCAGTCATTTCTAGAAAAATTATAGGAGTGACTGACATTTTTCTTTTTTATGTCCAAATACAATAGTTAAAATAAAACTTCTCAATTTAGAAGTAATAACCCAAGAAAGTGTTTTCCATTAAAGGGGTGTGACCATTAGTTAGTATCTAATAAATATTATGTACAGAATTAAAAAAATATTTACTGAAGATTTCGATGAGAATTATTAACTATTAAAATATAAGGAAAGGAGATTATTAATGGCATTAGCAAAGGCAGATTTTTATTATGGGGCTTTATTATCACAATTAGTAAATAGTGGGTTTGCACCAACAATTATTGAGCGTGGAGATACACGAAGAATTTATTCTTTATCAAACGATTTTAGTGATTTTAAAGTTTATGCAAAGTACTTACCATGTAAATATATTGACTTAATACAAGTAATATCCACTAATTGAGGGGAAGAAGCTATTATGTGTTAGCGAAATTTAAAGAAAACATGAGAATTCTAAAGAAAATTAAAGTTTATAGAGGGAGGTATTTTTTTGAAACTACATAGTATTAAGATTGAAGGATTTAGAAGACATTTTCAAACGGAAATATTATGTTCAGATGCAACTTTTTTAATTGGTCCTAACAACGTTGGAAAAAGCTCGATATTAAAGGCCATAGAATACTTATTAAGCGATACTCAAAAAATGCCAGATGAAGATTTCTTTTCAATACTTGGAGAAGATAATAACAATAAAATTTTATGCGATAAAGTTGTAATAACTTCAGAGTTTAGAGATATTCCACCAAATGCATACAAATGGAAGGGTTTTAACAAACAACGAATGTTTAAGTATGAAAGTCATGATGAGGATGAGAGTGGATATAGGATATTTTATAGGAAAACTTACTTCCTTGGGAATAACAAATGTAAAATTGAGATGTTGCAGTATAACAGCTTTTTAAAGGAAAAATTTAAAGAATGTAATTCTATACAGGATTATATAAATTATGGACTTAGTGAGGAAGTTGTTAAGGAATTATTCCCTGATAAAAAATATAATCAAAAAATGACAGAAAATATGTTAAAAGTTCTTGAAGACAATGGTGTTGAGGAAGTTTTTGAAATTGATGAGAATAAAACCAAATGGTTTGAAAATCCCGGGGGAATTGCAGGAAATGTATTACATAAACTTCCGAGATTTCTTCTTATATCGGATAAGCCAAATAATGATGAATTGTCAGGAAAAAATGGAGCGTTGATAAAAACCTTAACACAACTATTTGAAGATGTTAGAGATAAATCAGAAAATTTTAAAAAGGTACAGTATTATCTAGAAGAACTTGCAAAGGAGTTAGATCCAAATGATGAAAGTAGTGATTTCGCACAGCTGTTATCAGGGTTGAATAAAGTATTAGGTGAAGTGTTCCCTAACACTACGTTTCTTGCAAGAGCAAATTTATCTAATGCAGGTGACGTAATAAAGCCTAATTTTGATGTTGAACTTGGAAGTAATATTCACACTTCAATTAACTATCAAGGAGCAGGTGTGATAAGATCTGCTATTTTTGCAATGTTAAGGTACAGAAGTATGCGTGAAAATAAATTAACAAGGGAAGAATATATTAGACCTTTATTAATAGCGTTTGAAGAACCTGAAATTTATTTGCACCCACAAGCTGCAAAACAAATGAGAGATATAATATATGAATTAGCTATGGATAAAAATAATCAAATAATTTGTACAACACATTCACCTTACATGATTGATTTGAGTAAGAATACTCATCAAGTATTAAATTCTCTTTACTTAGATTATGATAGAGTTGAACTAAATGATTCAAAAAGAAATTTAGAAGTTGTACATTCTAATCCTTTTAATGTCAGTGAAGCATATAAAAGCCTTATAGAAGATGAAAAAACTTATATTAAGATGTTATTAAAGATTGATGATAGTATAACAAAGGTCTTCTTTACAAAAAAAGTTTTGATAGTAGAAGGCGATACAGAAGAAGTTGTAATAAGAGAAACAGTTGCAAGGATGCCTGAAGATATGTATAAGGATTTCTCATATAATTGGGAAGTTGTAAAGGCAAGAGGAAAGGCTGCAATTATTCCATTAGTGAAATATTTTAACGCTTTAGGTATTTATCCATATGTTATACATGATAGAGATGGTGGTATAGAAAAAGCCTTTAATTTTAACAAGTTAATTTTAGATGCGGTAGGAGATCCAAATCGAGTTTTTCCTATTAAAGAGTGTATGGAAGACCTGTTAGGGTATAAATCTTCAAGTTCCGATAAACCATATAAAGCTTACCATTTTATAAATTCCAACTGGGGGAAGAAATGGGAAGATATTAATCCAGAGTGGAGAGGAATAATTGAACAGATTATATACGGTAAAAAGGAAAATAATACTTCATATATTGAAGTAGCGGCAACGAAAGATGAAAATTAATACTTCGCTTTATCTTATGGAAATCATTTTTATGATACATTTTATGGTATAATCATTTTCAAATTCAAAAAAGGGTTTGATAAAAAATGGATTTAAATTCGGCTGATCGGGAGCAGATACTGTCGTTTTTGAAAAAAATAATTGTTGAAACATTGCATGATCAATCAGTAAAAGTCTATCTGTTTGGTTCGTGGGCTCGTAAAGAGGAAAAGAGGACATCCGATATTGACATCGCTCTTTCTGCAGATTCAGCTATTCCGATTTCTAAGTGGGTGGAACTTCGTGAACGAATAGAGGAATCGCCATTACCGTACAGAGTAGATCTTGTCGATTTATCTAAAGCCGATCAGGCTATGAAAGAAAAAGTGAAAAAGGAAGGAATTTTATGGAACGGTTAAAGGAACGTATTCAACTTGCTTTAAAAGCTCTTCGTGCTTTCCAAGAGGTTTTGCTCCTAGAGAATCCAACGGAAGTTGAACGGGATGCAGCTATTCAGCGATTTGAGTTTAGTTTTGAAGCTTGTTGGAAAGCAGTAAAACAATTTTTATATGATAAAGAAGGAATTGATGTCGGTTCACCTAAAGGAGTAATTCGTTCAAGCAGGGAAATTGGAATTTTATCTGATGAGGAAACGATCATTGCATTAAAAATGGTAGATGATCGGAATTTGACAGTTCATACATACAATGAAGAGCTAGCTGTTGAAATTTTTGGCAATCTCCATAAATACTATCAACTTCTCTATAACTGGATTATACGTATAGAGAAGAGAGAATATTAAATATAGTTGGAAGAGTAAAATTCCGTTAACGATGTATCGTTATTTTTTAAGATTGGCATTTGCAGTTCGCCCACTCAATTTTCTACGCCTGGGAAGAATTATGAACATCGTTTTATATTGAACAGATTTTCCCTATCTTTTCTCAAACAATCGATTGTTTATCGTCAATACCGAATACATGCATTCGGTATTGACTTGTGTAAATGAAATTTGCTTCATCGGTACCGGCAGTATTCGGGAGAAAAGCGGAAAAACTGCTCTACCGGTCGGGTCTGAAGGATCGGCTGACAATAAGTATCCGGTTTTTGCTTTATTTTGTTTTTTGATTAAGCCAATTCCCGATTTCAACCGTCGGTTCCACATTCACTTTATCATCCCCGGGGGCGCTTTAATAAAAAAATAACTGTGCCGGGTTGTGACCGTTGAGCATATTTAATGCCTGGGGGAGTTACATAGAAATCGCCTTTTTGAAAGGTGTACAGTTCTCCTGTTTCCACATCTAAATATTCCGTTTTTCCGCTGATAATGTATTGATATTCATAAGCTTGCGTGTGGTAATGCGGCAATTCACCCATAAAATCACCGTATGAAGTGATTCCGATTTCCAGTTTGTCGCCTTCTATATATGGAAGTGTTGTCGTCTTTTCGGGCGATTTCTTAATTTGTTTGCTTATTTCCTTCACGAATTGACAAAGTTTTCGCCCTCGTTTTTGATAGTTCTAATGTTTCTTTTGTTTTTGGCGACTGTTTCTCAGTTTAAACTTCTTTCTTCGAATATGAAAAAAGGGACGAATGCAAAAATCTCGTCCAGTAGGAGTTGCTCTGATACACTTATTATTATCTTCAAAAAGCAAACAAAGATCCCCTTATGCCACTCGTAACTGGTTTTTTTAATGGAATCTAGTAGCATTCCTCATTTGGCTTCGTAATAAATAAACTCAATGAGATTGTGAATTTTTCTCGATCTCACACTCGCAAGACCGGTTGAAAAATCACTTGAATGTTCTGTCATGCAATAGATATACGTAAATTGTACGATGGCCCAAAATCGTTTAATGGCTCGCTCATGTCGGATTCGATATCGATCGAAACCTAATGTTTCTTTCGTTTGCCGAAAGTAGCTTTCGATCGACCAGCGTTTCGCATAGTATCCAAGAATAGCCTAATCGCTCAGTTTTTGTGTCTGTACTTAAAAAACAACGCAAATGCTCGCTCGTCATCGGTTGATCGGTTTTCCAACAAAACAATACCACCGCACTTGGAATGTCGTTCAATGCCCCTTCGTAGCGATACATTCGATACGTTTCGCCTCCCATGGTCACGAGGTGGGTATCGGAATTCGGTGTTTCGGATGATAACTCACTGATGGAGATCCGTCAGAGTACCAGAACATCCTTTTGTGAGCATTCCATCTATGAGGTGGACGAGATGGTTCATCACAGACTTGGAATAGGGGAAGCTTGATTTACAAGTAGACCGTATCAGCGATGACATAAAATCACAAGAATCCCAAAGTGAGAGTGAAACTGAACTGGAAAAAATCGCGCCCGGTTTGTTTAAAAAACAAACTCGGGCTGCGGTCCAGAAAAAGCAAAAAGAGCTGGATCATGCAGTGAATCATCTAAAAGAAGAAATTTTTGCCGATTCGGTGGCGAGCGATGCAAAAACAAGCTTTTACGATGCGAAAAAGACATTATTTTCACAACATTTTTTTACGCAGCATTCTTCTCCCGCTAGCCAAAGCACTGCGGATCATGCAGAGAAAAAGGAAAGGGTAAATCAGATAGCCATTGGATTTCTGAGCGGATTTGCTGTTATGTTGATCGGCGGAATTTTGGCTCTTATAAGAAAAATAATGGAGTAAAGGGGAGGTCAGGAATGCCCGTTGAAACGCATATCAATGTTACCGTTGATTTTAGTAAATGGGGGAAAGGTCGATATGATGTGAGGATACCGGCACATCAGCCGATAAAACAGCTGCTGTCGAACTTGAATGAATCTTTAAGGCTCGAACTCCCTAATTATTCCCTTTTTGCGGTAAAAATCCCGACTAAAGAACTTTTACTGGCGGATGACGACCAGATTAGCGAGTTCCCAGTGGCGAATGGAGATATTTTACTTGTTTTATAGAACAAGAACCATGCTTTTTATCATAGCCTGTGTAACGTTGAAAAGGAGTCAGAAATCATGAAGGAAAAAACAATTAAAATGGATTCCGTGTCTTATCATTTTTTTATTGAAAACAATCAATGGAAATTAGAACTGGCAAAATCGCAGACCCGCGTGAAAGATATTCGTGAATTGGCTCTGATGAAGGAGAATACAGACCAGTTTGTTCCGGTAGAAGTGGAGGACGGGGAAGAGGTTCTCACTTTCCAATTTCAAGTTGATTCCAATATGAACCATTGGGAAACCATTCAAAGCTTGGGGCGAAGTGACAAGTTGCGATTGCTGTGCAATCTGGCCCGTTTCAGAAAAATTTTAGATACGCGAATTACGTTCTTCCTGCATCCACATAATCTCATATTTGACGATAATCTTATACCTTTTTTGGTTTACAGAGGCATTCGACAGGTGCTCCCCCCCTATGAGATCAACGACGAAACCTTCCTGCTGCAATATAAATGCTTGAGTATCGCCCTATTTTCAAAAAAATATAATTTCGATGAACTATATGCAGGTTCATGGAAAAATGCAAAAGATACCGAGTTTGAACGTCAAATCAGTGAAATTGATCATTTTGATGACTTTGTTGAATTTTTACACAATCAGTATCGCAAGGAAAAGCGCGAAACAGAGAAAAATATGCAAATCGTTCCAAAAAAAAGATTTCAGCTATTTAAACGTTTATCCATTGCCATGATCGCAGCTGCAGTCATTTTGGCTGTTCCTGTTGTATACTTCGGCTTTTTCAAGCTGCCGTTTCAGCAGCACCTTTTGGAAGCGCATAGGGCTTTTTTATCCAAGGATTATTCAGAAGTCATTTCAGATCTCGAAAGTGTCAATCCTGAAAAATTGCCAGATTCGGGAAAATATATATTGGCCTATTCATATGTTAAATCCGAAAATCTGGGCGATGAAGAAAAAGACACCATTATGAATAATATTAGCTTAAAAAGCGATCCTAACTACTTATTGTATTGGATTTACAATGGCCGCGGAGATTTGGATAAATCACTTGATTTAGCGATGTATCTCGATGATCCGGTGTTAATCATGTACGGCTATATTAAAAAAATTGAGAAGGCAAAAAATGATCCAAACTTAAGTGGAACCGAACGGCAAAACCAGGTGCAACAATATGAAGAGAAGTTAAAATCGTATGGAGAAAAATATGGTCTGGAATCTTTGTTTGTGACGGATCCGGAGAAAGCCAATCCAACTGAAGAAACGGGTGGATCCGCGCCGGCAGCTGCAGAACAACAAGTAACCGATCAAGCAAAGGGGACACAGACAGATCGAACGGAGAAAAAGGTTCCTGATCAAAACCAAACAGAAGAAACGAAATGAGGGGATCTTGCCTGCATTTATGAGCGGCTATCATTTTAATAGTTCAGCTGATTTTTAGTTTTAAAGAATTAAACGTTACGCTTCATGTACCCCAATCATTTCGCTTACTGGAAAAAAAGGCATGCGTCTTTCTTAATTGCATGTAGAGAGGGAGAAAGAGATGGCACAACGATTATTACTGGTGAGTTATGATAAACAATTGCATAAATGCCATTTACATGACCATGAACCGAAAAGAGTATCAATCGGCGGCCAATGGTCTGACACTATTACCTTTCGCGGTTTATCCGACACCATTTGGGTGGATTGGGATGGTGAAACATGCAAGGTTGAAAATAAAGCATTGATAAATGGTGCCATTTCATTACAGATAAACAATATTCCGCTGGAAATATACCTTACGGAGCATAATGATTGGCACTACTATGACATTTCCAATAAATTGAACATTACCTTTGGCAAAAATACATATGATGATGTGCAGATTCCCAATACTGCTATTGATTTCGTATTGTTCCGTGATCAATTGGGAGACTCTTTTCAAATGGCTGTCTATCAGGGAACTGTCTTTCATAACTATACATTTGTGGATGGAGAAGAAGTGAAGATTGAAGCGGGGGATGAGCTTTTTTTTGCCGGTGTAATGGTCAGAGTGACCAAAGATCGTTTGGAGATATTGGCCTCCGAACCCTATATATCTAAATTGGTGCCATTATATAGCGCACAAAGCAAGTATAACGCGGATTATCCTAATTATCACCGTTCACCGCGCATTATTTACCGTGTTCCGGAAGATAAACGGAAAATTGCTAAACCATCCAGCAAGCCAAGCAAACCGAGTGAACAACTTGCCCGTGTCATTGTTCCACCGCTAGTCATGATTGCAGCCTTCGTACTCGTTTCCTTTTTTCAGCGAAGCGGCATTTATTTAATTGTGATGCTGTCTATGACGATTGTCACAGTTATTTTTTCCATCACCTCTTATGTGAAAAGCTTGCGGCAATATCGATTGGATATGAAAGAACGGGAGGAGAGCTACCGGGATTATTTGAAGCAAAAAACACATGAATTGTATCAAGCAAGTGAAGAACAGCGCCATGCCTTAAACTATCACTACCCAAGTGTGGAGCAAATCCGTGATATGGCCTTAAGGATAGACTCGCGGATTTACGAAAAGACGAGGTTTCACCATGACTTTTTAATGTATCGCGTTGGAACAGGGACAGTGGATGCCAGCTTTGACATCGAATTCAGCATGGAAGAATTTACACAGGATAAAGATGAACTGGTCGAGGAGGCGCGCAGCCTTCGATCACAATTTTTAAAATTGCATGATGTTCCGATTGTAACGTCCTTGTTAAATGGGCCTGTGGGATATATCGGTCAGCGCCGTCTTGTGTTGGAACAGCTGCAAATGCTCGTCATGCAAGCAGCCTTATTTCACAGTTATCACGATGTTCAATTTGTGACGATATTCCCGGAGGAAGAAAAGCAACAATGGGCTTGGATGCGCTGGCTGCCGCATGCCAGTTTGCGTGATTTAAATATTAGAGGTTTTATATACCACGAGCGATCTCGCGACCAGGTTCTCAATTCGCTCTATCAAATTTTAAAAGAAAGAAAATTAACAATTGATGAGAAAGCGAACAAAAATGAGAATATCTATTTTTCACCGCATTTTGTCATTTTTATTACAGATGAAAAGCTGATTTTAGACCATACGATCATGGAGTTTTTTAATGAAGATCCAATCGAACTTGGTGTTTCGCTCGTGTTTGTGGAAGATGTCATGCAGTCATTGCCTGAGCATGTAAAAACGGTGATTGATATACGCGATGCCCACTATGGCAACATCATTATCGAAAACGGCGAATTGGTAAACAAACGGTTTGTTCCAGATCACTTCCCGGACGGTTTTAACAAAGAAGACATTTCCCGTGCTTTGGCTCCTTTAAACCACCTGCAAAACTTGAAAAATTCCATTCCGGAAAGCGTGACTTTCCTTGAAATGTACGGCGTGGAAAAGGTTGAGGAGCTCGGGATTGAAGAACGCTGGGCACGAAACGAAACATATAAAAGCCTGGCAGTACCGATCGGACTGCGGGGAAAAGAGGATATTGTCCAGTTGAACCTCCATGAAAAAGCGCACGGACCGCACGGGCTGCTCGCCGGGACGACGGGTTCGGGGAAATCTGAAATCATTCAATCTTATATTCTCTCGCTTGCCGTTAATTTCCATCCGCATGAAGTTGCATTTTTGCTGATCGACTATAAAGGCGGCGGGATGGCGAATCTGTTTCGGAAGCTGCCGCACCTGCTCGGCACCATCACAAACCTTGACGGTGTCCAGTCGATGCGCGCGCTTGCCTCGATCAAAGCCGAACTAAAGAAGCGCCAGCGCTTGTTTGGAGAGCATAACGTCAACCATATCAACCAATACCAGAAGTTATATAAAACGGGCGAAGCGAAAGAGCCGATGCCGCATTTATTCCTGATCTCAGACGAATTTGCCGAACTGAAAGCGGAGCAGCCGGATTTCATGAAAGAACTTGTCTCGACCGCCCGCATCGGTCGTTCGCTCGGCATCCATCTGATATTGGCAACGCAAAAACCGAGCGGGGTTGTCGACGATCAAATTTGGTCCAACTCGAAATTTAAACTGGCACTCAAAGTCCAAAACACAAGCGACTCGATGGAAATTTTAAAAACACCGGACGCCGCTGAAATCACCTTGCCGGGACGCGCCTACCTGCAAGTCGGCAACAATGAAATTTACGAACTATTTCAAAGCGCATGGAGCGGCGCAAATTATGTTCCGGATCAGGAGGACCAAGACCTTTTGGACACGACGATTTACGCGATTAACGAGCTTGGCCAATATGAGCCGATTTCTCAGGATTTAAGCGGCCTTTCCAACCGCAAAGAAATAGTAAAAGTCCCGACTGAACTCGAAGCTGTCGTCGACTGGATCAACGCCTACGCTGAAAAAATCGGTGTGGAAGAATTGCCAAGACCGTGGCTGCCGCCGTTAGAAGAGAAGATCTATTTAACGGAGCTGCATCAAGTAGAATATACAGAAGCTTGGTATCAAGAGAAGCAAGGGCTTGAAGCGACCATCGGCCTTTTAGATTTGCCGGAAATGCAAGAGCAAAAGCCATTAACCTTGAATTTGGAGAAGGATGGACATTTAGCTGTTTATTCCAGCCCAGGCTATGGGAAATCAACCTTTTTGCAGACTTTGGCAGTGGATATTGCCAGACAGTATAACCCCGAAAGAGTTCATATGTATTTAATCGATTTAGGAACTAACGGTTTGTTGCCATTGAAAGATTTGCCCCATGTCGCCGACACCATTATGGCAGATGATGAAGTGAAAATGGCTAAGCTTATTCGCCGCTTACGAAATGAGATGAAGGAGCGCAAGCAGAAATTAAGTAAATACGGAGTTGCCAACATTCGCATGTACGAAAAGGCAATCGGCGAAAACGTTCCGGCGATTCTACTCATAATCGATACGTATGATTCCGTTTTAGACTCTTCTTATAAGGATGATTTTGAGAATATGGTCGCGCAAGTTGCAAGGGAAGGCGTCAGCGTCGGTATACATCTTGCCATCAGCGCAGGAAGGCAAAGCGCGTTAAGAGCGCCTCTCCTCGCCAATATTAAACATCAGATTGCCTTGTTTATGATAGATGCTACAGAAGTTCGCAATATTGTAGGGAGAACGGATTTATCGATTGAGGAAATACCAGGCCGCGGCCTAATCAAATTGGATCAGCCAACTGCTTTTCAAACAGCTTTGCCTGTAAAAGGCGAAGATACGCTGCAAATCATTGAGGGAATCCAAACGGAGAGCAAAGGTATGCGTGAAGCGTGGAAAGGCAAAACGCCGGCTCCAATTCCAATGGTTCCAGAAGTGGTTGAATTTTCTGCATTCATTAAACATCCGAAGGCAAAAGATATGTTGGCGTCAGGAGGCATTCCATTTGCGGTGGATTTTGAAGAAGTAGAGCCTGTAGCACTACAGGTTGTTGAAGACCAAAATACATTAATTTTAGGAGAAATGGCTGATGCAGTGGAACAAACGTATTTAACTCTTCTATCCAGCATTTCGCTCAATGAGCATATTGATGTCGGTTTGTTGGATAATGCTGCAGCAGCATTCCAATTGTATCAAAACCATGTCAATTTGTATGCGGATAATGGAGCTTCGATGGATTTGTTTGTAGCCAAAATTCAAGAACTATACGAGGCAAGGGAAGACGCATTTCGCCAAATCCAGTTGGAAACAAACGGGCGAGCGACCATACGCGATTTTAAGAACCAAATCCGTCCGCTCGTTGTTTTAATCACCGATGCCTCCTTTGTCGTTGAAACGATGTCGGCGCTGTCGCAGTCAACGCTTGCAAAGCTGATGGAAACGGGAGCAAGGCTTGGAATCTATTTCATTATTGGCGGAATCCCGGGAAGAATTGAAAGAATGTATGATGACATTTCCACTATGATCAAAAAACAAAAAACGGGTGTGTTGATTGGCAGGGTTGCCGACCAAAATATTTTGGAAGTGATGAATCGGCCGTATAAGGAAAAGAACCTGCCGCCTTACGAAGCTTATTATATCCGATATGGAAAAGCGGTAAAAATTAAAATCGCCGCGCCATATCGTACAAAGGAGGAAGTGAGCGAACATGTTTGATTGGTTCAAAACGGCGACGGAGAAAAAAAGAGATGATTACCATAAGCTTTACGAAAAACTTCATGATGCACTTTCGGATTATGATCAAAATGTTTCGGAAGCAGAAGGAATCTACGAAAGCTATGTAGGAAAAGCAGCTCATTTATCCAGCTCAGACATTCCATCAAACGACTTTGAACCTAAGCGGCAAGAACTCAATCAGAAGCTGAATAAATATTTCCAACTGGAAAAGCAGAAAAGAAGCTCTCTTGTGTCCGCCAAAAATAAGGCATACGAAAGATACATTTACTATAAAAACTTAGCCATTAAAGAAGCGAGGGAGAGAGCGGAAAGAGAGGAAAGAGAACGGAAAGAAAGGATGGAGCGGTTATATGGGAAGCGTTAAAATCAACGGTGCCAAAGTAAATGAAGCGAAAGAAACGGCAAAAGCGCTTGAAGAGTCGATTAGAAACACGAAGAACACATGCAGCCAATTAATTTCCTATATTCACTCGGCGGGGTGGAGTGGAAAATCACGAGACGCATTTCTTATCTATCTCGAGATTATACACAAATATCATCAAGAGATGGAAAAGGCTGCAGCGAAACAGACAAAAGCCCTGAATAATTTGGAAAGTTATTTCCATGACTTTTTGAACGATCCATCAGTTAAAGAAGTGAGAAACTTATGAACGCTGCTCGCGATGCTTTTAACGTACCGGAATTATATTTGTTGGCTGCGGCTTTTGGATGCAATACGATATTCGGCCTCCCGGATAAACAAATTTACCAATTAAAGGGAGAAGAAGTTTTTAAAGAAGCTCACGAACGCTTAAAAGAAAAACAAATATTAGATTCTGCCGGCAAAATCACAGAGGCGGGGGCCTTGGTCATTCAAGCACTGGAACATTATGCTCAAAGTGAAAAATATGTGCGAATTAATAATTTAATGTTTGCTTTCTTCGAGAAAACAAATGACAAGCTGATCGTTTTGGTGGAACTAGAAAATAACTTATACCAATTAAGGATCATGGCCAAAGCTTTTGTTCTCAAATTGCTAAGCGAACAGTTTCCGTTAATGTCAAGAGAACCGGCGCCGCTTGAAAAAACTTTTTTAAAGCGTGAACTAACCCATGAAGAAAGGCGAGAAGTAGAAAGTTTTGAACCGGAAAAAATGTTTATGAATCTTGAATTCTTTCATATGACTGAACGGCCGATGGAGCCTGACAATCCGAAATTCTATCAGCAGTGGATGATTTTTACGAAAGATCAAAATCTGATTATGGTGGATATCCCACAAAAGAAATACTACCATGCAAGCCAATATTGGTTTCTGAAACTGCTCTTTGACGAATTGGAATTTCCTTATAAGGAGGCAAAAGCGCATGGCTAACGCGAATATGGGCGGAGGAGGATCCGGCACCATTGATGTCAATCCGGATGAAATCACGACTGTTTTTAATTATTTGAACAGAATTCTTTCGGAATTAGAGGAAACGGCAATTCCCAATATAAAAAAACTAAGCAGCCTTGATTACTATACGGCGGGCAAAGCGATGAAAGCGATGGCTGTATACGATGAAGCGAATGAAAAGATCATGGATTTGTACGATCATTACAGTCGTGCAGCAACGTTAGTAATGGACATTTTATTAACCATGATGGAAGTGGACCAACAAATTGCGGAACAGATTATAGCAAAATTGGAGGTATAATCGGATGGATGTCAAATATATACCTTCCGAATGGGAAAGGACCAAGAAAGGCATTGGCGATCTGATCGGCCTCGGTGCATGGGGAAAAGGCATGATCGACAATTTAAAAGATATCAGTGATCTTTTGGAAGACGCCCAATCAGACATCGCCAAATATGATAGCGACGGTGTCATCTCTTTCACCCACACGGACCGCAAAAGCCAATATCAACAATTATATGAAGATTATCTCGTCCTGCACCGCTTTAGCGGCCGTGTCGGAGATATTGTCGACCGTACGATCGATGAGCCGTTTTATCAAGATATCGATGCTTTTGTCGAAGCGATGCGCAACTTATCGATATCAGAGATCAAGACGAAAAACCACATCGGTGTTAAAGAAATAATCGTCGTTCCAGGAACTTATGGCACACAAGAGACGATCGAAGTGCCAAAAGCCGAGGTCGGACTAGAAGATCTGTTCAGCGGCAGCAACTACTATGCCAGGCTGATGGAACGGGAATACGCCTCATGGAAAGAACTGAATCCCCACCAGGACTTTTCGGAAAAAGAATACATAAAGAATGCATTGAATTCCTACGCCTTTCAGTATGAATCGATCAAAGACGGGCAAATGAACAAAGAATTCTGGGGGCAAATAGCGGCGCTCGTCGTGATTGTCGGCGTCTCATTTATTTGTCCGCCAGCAGGGATGGCATTGGGCATGGCCTATGGTACACTGGAATTAAGCTCGGCCGTTTCCGGAAAAGACTGGATTTCAGGGAGGGAACTAGAAACAGGCGAAAGAGTATTCCGTGGTGTCCTCGCTCCATTGGATATCGTCCCTGGCGTTAGCGCGCTTTCTAGATTCAGCAGCGCCGCCCGCTTTTCACCTCTAAGAGAAGCAAGTGATCTTCAATTATTAACGGGGTTAAAAACGGGCTTCCAGCAAAAATCACAACGTGCCTCCGACATAGTTGTCCATGCTGAAAAAGACATCGTTGCCCGCATTCGAAATGCGAAAGCATGGGCGAAGGAAATCACGGCTCGGCTTAAGAACCGTGCGGACGACAGTGCCGTAAAAGCAAGCAGGGCAGAAGAAAATGCCGTGAAAAATGAGCGCGACATCATATCGGACCGGAAGATGGGGCTGCCGGGCGAAGAGGAAGACAAGGTAAACATTCCGGATTCTTTTGCAAAATTAATGAATGAAGAAGATGCAAAAAGATATCAACAATTTTGGGATAATGTAAATGCTGGTATTGATGTTAATAACAGAGTTATTTTAAGTTGTAGTAATGGATTTGCAAAGCAAATAATTAAACAACTAAAAAAATTTAATATAACAATTGAACAGTTTAATAAAATGAAAGTAAAACCAATATATGAGATGGATGAGAAAGAATTAATATTTATGAAGAATATTAGGGATTCTGTGCCGAAAGTTAATCAAGATACTCTTTTACAAAAAACGTTTCCAGCTAGTGATATCGAAAAATACCTCAATGGAGAATATAAAGAAATTGGTGGTTATTTTGCAAAAGCAGAAGATGTAAGTCATATAAAAGATTACGCACATGTTGTCGAGTCCTTAAGACTAGATTATAGTTATGTTAATGATGATAGGGTAGTACGACCTTTTCCAGAAAACAGAAATTCCTATGGAAAAATCTTATTTAAGACTGAACACATAGGGAGTATTGAAATTCCTTATGGAAAAAGAATGGGAGGTACAGTCTTTGACGAACCACCATGTACACAGAATGGATTTACAGCTTCAAGAAACGGAGAAATAGTTCCTGAATGGAAATTTAAAGGTTACTTTGCTCCAAAAGATGGGGCTGAATTGTATGAAGTAATCAATGGAGAAGAATTTTTACGCGCTATATATGACGAAGACGTTGGTAGATTTGTTCCGATAAAATAATTACTGGAGGGATTATTTTGAAAAAAGGATTATATGCCAAATATAAAGGTGAGGACTATAAGGCTAGATTAATAGAGAATAAAGTTAGGTTAATTAGCTATAATGCAACAGATTTAGATAAGGGGTTTAAAGAAAAAAAATATCCAGATAATTATGACATTAGTAATCTCCCTAGAGTGTATATTAATGAAGTTGAACAGAATGAGATAGAAGATATTTATGAAATAGAACTTATTGGAGTGATTGATGGACTAGAGGTGCAAATATTAAATGAAAATGTTAATGAATATCTTGTTGCTACATCTGATGTTGCAATAGGAGTTGAGTTAGATCTAGACAGAAAAGATCGAGATACATTTATGGATTGGGTGCCAAAAAGTAGGGTTAAAACTATAACACATAAGAAATCAATCATACTCTGATTTTCACAAGGTGGGAATTTACTAAACATCGAGTAGGAGGCTAATGAATTAGAAGTGCCGCAGCATTTGAAAATCGGCGCAGCAAACGGTGCGCCTAAAGTCGGCCGATTCGTAGACAACGCCATAACAAATCTGAAAAATGCGATCCCTGACCGGCAAATGGGATTCGCCATGGAAGGGGTTGGGGATGTTAAGGTTCCGGCGGAAAATACGCATGCGGTGGAAAACAAAATCCGGGCATACTTGAGCAAGGTCGATGGGGTGAATTTGGAGGACATAAAAGAAATTAAAGATAATTCAAAAGGTTTAAGTCCAGGTGATAAAGCGAAAATTGAAAAATGGATGTATCCACCCAGTGAGGAAAAGTACCTTAAATATAAAGATGTATATGATAATCCAAAATATTATAATCAAGAAACTGGAGAAGTAATATGGCCTCCAAATGATGGATTCGCAGAAGAACCGGTTGACACAATCCTGAAAGAAGGAATGTTAATAGATAGATATGGAGAACCAACTGGAGGCTTCTTTTCTCCAAAGGGTGTTCCGTATGAAGAGAGAGCGCTCGCATTGCATAGTGACGAAGCAAACTATTACGTTTATAGAGTATTGGAAGACTTTAGTGTTAAATCTGGTAAAGCTGCGCCTTGGTTTGGCAGACCAGGCGGGGGAACACAATTTGTAAAATACCATGAAAATGGGAAACCTTATACAATTAATGAATTAATTGAAGAAGATTTAATTGAACTTGTTTCTGTAAGGAAGTGGAGTCCATGATGAATGTGCTTGAACTCTTAAAGAAGGATCCTAATCTTTTTATCGTTGAAAATGATAACCAATCGTTAAAAGAAGTTTTTGTCTATCAAAAAAATTATGATAAAGACAATGTGTATTTCGATATGTCTATAAGATGTAAAACTGATATTGTCAACAAAAAAATGAGATTATATGAAGTCCAAAGAAAT